>Ga0193752_1000869_pt1 | contig 27081 bp, 23 predicted proteins | sample H1c1metaG_FD_144924 | JGI IMG/M metagenome (GOLD analysis project Ga0193752, IMG submission 144924) | Soil microbial communities from a riparian zone of the East river system, Colorado, United States - H1c1 | ecosystem: Environmental > Terrestrial > Soil > Riparian zone | place: USA: East River...
AGCTTTTTTCGTGCTGGACGATTCGTCCGTAGTGATTGCAGTCATAACCGCTCGGTTACCTGTTTTGAAAGGACTTGATACGAGTCAAACTAAGCTCCTGGCTCCATGCCCACCATGACGCAAACGAGCAATTGCATGGCTTCTAAAGTCAAACAGCCGGCCCAGCGCCATGCGCCAACAATAGCCGCCGGCTTTGGGGCGGCGCTTTTAGAATTTGCCGTCGCTCGAGGCGCGTCCCCCACCGTGATGTTGGCCCGCGCCGGCATGGGTGCCGAAGACCTTGCCCATGCCGATGGCCGTTTGCCTATCAGCAGCTATGTCAGGTTGTTGCAGGTCGCGGCAGATCTCTGCGCCGATCCCGCCATCGCGCTGAAATTTGGCGAGAGCGTACGCCTTGAGGACATTTCAATCGTAGGCCTGATTGGGCTGGCCTCGGCCACGATGGAGGAGGGTCGCGAGCAACTCAATCGCTTTGCGCGACTGATGATCGATGCGGAAGGATCTGCGCCCGAGATGATGGAACTGACGCGTGACGCAGAAGGCGTTTGGATGGAACTCCGATCGCCCACTATGACTGCGTCTCCCGTGCTTGTCGAAGCGGCTTTCGCGCGTTTTGTGTGCGGCGTTACACGCACTGGCCGCCGCTTCCCGAATGCAATTCACTTTGCGCACGCGGAACCGCCGTATCGAGATCAATACGATCTTATTTTCAAAGTTCCCATGGTGTTCTCAAGCGCTCGCAATGCGCTGTTGATCGATGAGGAATTTCTCGCCATCAAGCTGCCGCCATCCAATCGCTACGTGTTTGGCTTGCTGTGCCAACGGGCGGAAGCATTGTTGTCGGAACTTAAGGCCTCGCAGACAATGCGTGCACGAGTCGAAGCAATGCTCATGCCGATCTTGCATAAGGGTGATATCGGCATGGCGACGATTGCAAAGCAGCTAGCGATGAGTCCGTCGACGCTTTACCGACGGCTAAGCAGTGAAGGTGCGCAGTATGAAACTGTCATCGATGAGCTCCGCAGGACGATGGCCGTGGCCTTTCTCGATGCCGGAAAGACTTCCGTGAATGAAATAGCCTATCTTGTCGGATTCTCTGAGGCGGGCGCGTTCTCACGCGCTTTCAAACGCTGGACGGGAAAATCTCCGATCGAATATCGGCGAATCGCTGGGTAAAGGATCGTTTAGTTCGTCTTTCGAAGCAGTAGCGGTTCTTCGATGGGAATGAATCGCGTAGACGCTCGGATAAGGGAATCTGCTGTCAACTGCCGTACTCCATAAACTTCGACTTCAATCTTGTCTCGCTCGCGCAACCGCTTTGCCAAAAGATCGAAATCGCCGTCGCCCGAGGCGAGCACGACCACATCGGCGGTGGCTGCACAGTCCACTACATCTAGCGTGATACCGACATCCCAATCGCCTTTTGCCGAGCCGTCGGCTCGTGAGATGAAAGGCTTCAGTTTCACCTCAAAGCCGATGCCTCGCAAAATGTTTTGGAACTGGCGTTGCTTGTCGTCGTCGCGTTGGATCGCAAAGGCAGTGGCTTTCACCACTTCTCTATCCGCAGTGACCGTGCGCCAAAAGGCGTTGTAGTCGAAGTGCGTGTTGAAGGCTTGTCGCACAGTGTAGTAGATGTTCTGCACGTCGACGAAAATCGCTACGCGTTTCATTGTTGGCATTCCGGCACGGGCAGACTCTGAAGCAATATCAAGCGTGGCCTCTTAGTTGTCCACGGCGCTCAGTGCGGTGTAACTCAAGCTCACGCGCCAGCCGCGACCCTGAGAGGGCTCCGCGACGGATGCATGGGCTTCGGAATTTTTCGCTTTCCAAAATGCCACCTGCGTGTCTGCGCGTGACAAGTCCGCGCCCACGTCTTTCATCTTGCGACGGTGTTCGGTGGAAGCGAAGTCATAGTACGGCGCCCCGAGTTCCTTCGTGACGCGTTGCTTGATCGAGGTGTAGACCTGCGTTGCCTCGTCGCCGTCTTTCACGTCGAACATATAAGCACCGCGAAAGAACATTCCGTCCTTGCAGGAATAGCCGACGACGGCATCGCGATCCATGTCACGCACGCGAAAGGCGAATTGATACCCGGATGGCAACTTGCCTTCGAATGGCATTGCACCCTTTGCAGCTTCGAGCGAGGCCACGTTGTCACAGGATCCGTCGAAGTCGAGCGCGCGGAAGTCCGCCGCAGAGGCAGTCGACGTCACTAGCGTTGCAAGGGTCACGACGGTAAGCGCGACAGTAGAAGTGCGAGTCTGGAAGGATTTCATGCGTGCGGAAGGTTTGAGGATACGGCTCCCACGATAGTAAGGAAGAAATGAAAACATTGCTAATGGACGACCGGCCCATCAATGCTCGGCGATTGAATGTTGCGGAGCAAGTAGGAATATCTCTGCGCTTTGCCCGCGAAATCTAGATGTATGAAATAGCCGACTCTCTTGTCCTTTCCGTTCTCGTTGGGCTTGTCGAAACGATCCAAAATCCAAAGATCCCTTCGACTCACTCAGGGCGAACGGAATGGTGTTGGATAAGTTGCTGACATCGAAATACCATTCTAAGGGCTTGTCCTCGTTTCGCGTGGAACTAGTAAAGGCTAGACCGCTGTTACCGGCCATCTCTTCTTCGCTTCCACCACACCGCCTCTGAGAATCTTCGCGAGCACCTGCAAATCGATATCTTCGAGCTTGTTGATATAAAGGCACTGCTTGAGCCCGCCTCTATGCTTGCCAAGCTTCTTCAGCAAGTCCGCCTTCCCGGGGAAATCGAATACATAGATCACGAGATTGGCTTTGCGCGGACTGAATCCAACGGCAGGGCTCGTGCCCGAGTGGCCGGAATCGTATGTGTAGTGATACACACCGAATCCGACGATAGTGGGGCCCCACATCCGGCTTTTCCAGCCAGTCACCTTCTTAAGAACAGCGAGTAACTTCTTTGCGTCCGCGCGGCGCGTGTCGTTTTCGACTGCCGCGACGAATTGGGTGACGCTGACTCTTGTTGGTTTTGTCTTGGGTTCTGCCATGTCTGTGTTCCCAGGCTATCCGTTTAAGGGTATCCACTCACTCGCATCTTACGCCGCAAGCACGGCCTATTTCACCGGGTTCGGCGTTCGCATTGTTCGGTATCGACTTGCGTCCGTGTCGCGTTGTCAGCAGGCTTCCGTAGGATGATGTCGGACAAAGGTTACCGCTTCCATTCTTTTGGGCAGACCTAAACCTGATTGCGGGTTATAACGCGTACAGAATGGAGATAGGGAAAATTCATGTACACGTATCGAATTTCAGTGTGTGTCTATGCGTCTTTTTTGTGCGCCTCCGCCGTCTGTGCTCAGCCATCGGCGTCAGCTGCCGTGACATCGAGTTCGGAGTCTAAGGGCGCGATTCGCGAGCGCGAGATCCTGGCCCAGTTTCCCGCGCCTGGACAAATGATCGACATCGGTGGTCGAAAACTGCATTTACTCTGTCAGGGAAAAGGCAATGGGCCGGCGGTGATCATTGAAGGCGGGGCATTGGCGTCGAGCCTTTCCTATTTCACGGCACAAGATCAAATTCAGCCAGCCGCTCGCGTCTGTACGTACGACCGCGCTGGTCTAGGATGGAGCGATCCCGCAGCTGGCTCGCGGTCGTTGGAAGCAAGAGCCGACGACTTGCACGCCTTGCTAGGTAAGAGCGGCTTGAAAGCGCCGTACATTTTAGCGGGCCATTCGGCGGGTGGAATGATGGTGCAGGTTTACGCACGCAAATATCCGCAGGACATTGCCGGAATCATTCTGATCGAATCGAGTGAAGAGATGTTCAACACGACGCCGGAAAGTTTGGCCCGGATCAAGAACACCGCAACGCAGTTGGGTTTTGCGGCGACGATGGCGGATACGGGGCAGGCGATTCCCGCGCTGCGTGTGCCCAACGGTCCGCCCGAGCAGGAAGTGATGCAGAGAGTGAGTGCGATTAAGGCAGGGCAAGATGACTTCGTTGCCATGTCGAATTTGCCCACTGAGTTGCAGAAGCTAAATGGTCTGAGCACCTTAGGCGCCACGCCGCTGGTCGTCATTCGACGCGGGAAGTCCGATCCCGGATTCACGGAAGCTCAAAGTCTGGAATGGATCAAGGCGCAAGAGCGATTGGCGGCGCTGTCAACGCAATCCATCTTGCTAGTGGCGGAGAAAAGCGGCCACGCTGTGAACCTCGATCAACCTGAACTGTATTTGATCGCCGTGAAACGTATTCAGAAGATGCTGGCTTCTCCAGCGCGTAAAGCGCCCTAGTTCTCGTGCATCACGCGAGCAATTTAATCCTGGGCGAGTAAGGATGACGCACTTGTGCAATCGATCAGCGGAGATGGAGAGAGTCATACTGTCGTCCCTGCCTACGATTCACAGCACCACTCAGTCGTCATCGCTGGAATGGGCGCGTCGGTGCTGCGGACATCTTCATGAGTGACCGCAACCAGCTTCTTCAGTGTGGCCATGGCCGTGATATCGGTGCCAGTATCCGCCTATTTCGTCGAACGCCAATTCGCGGTTTGAATTGAGTGGGATGTGTGCGGTCAAGGAGTGTCACTATCGCGCACCGACCGACGAGATTCCACGGCATCCTGGTCTCGTGGATTTGTCGGCGATGTCATTTACTGCGCCTCACAACCAGAAAGCGAGAACGATATGGCGTCACTCCGATCGCACATCTACGTTTGTCTAGCACTTGCTTTGCCGTTCGCATCGACGCACGCGCAACAGGTAGATACACAGGCAATGATGAAATGGGGCGCTGCGGACGTCGTTCACTATCACATTGTGGGCGAGTATCAGGATCAACCCTCTATCGCGAGCGATGGGTCAGGGATCGCGGAGGTTCGGGATCGCGTTGTGATTGATTTAACGTGGAAGCTTTCCGAGGCCAAGCTAGTCGGTGTGCCAACGTTTCAAAACACGAAGACCACCGTCACTAACCCGCGCGACCGCGAGCCATCTTGCTTAGCTCCAGCGCTGAAAGGGGAGTACGAACACTTCGAGTTACTCGCGATCAAGGATGGACTAGGTGGCGCGCTCGAGCTGCAAGTTAAAACCACATACCCGATAGTGGAAGTCGCGCAGTTATGCACCGCCAATCGAAAATCCGTACCTGCAAGCGTGAAAGCAAGATCTGAACAGTTCGTGGTGCCGTCGCCGGTGATGTTGGCGATGCCTATCCCGCCCTCGGACGAACTAAGCGTTTCGTCCGATAAAAAGTCATTCATTCGCAAGAAGTCCGGCTGGACTTGGACCTATACGCCGCGAATCTAACAATCGCGGACGAGTGACACGCCGGCGGTGGTCCGCAAGGCTACTAAGTGCTACGGACGACTATCACCGACTCGGTGCTGCACTATGCATGGCGAGAATCAGCCGCTATGCAAACTCTTCATTCGTCGATTGCCACGAGCTTCTGCAATGCTGTGACGTGATGAATGCGGCGCTTCCAATTTCCGGACCGCACGCTGAGTCGATCGCGCGCGAAGAATCTTTGGAGTAACTCTGTGGAACAAGATGATCTATTAACTCGACTACGGCTGCTCAACGACAAAGCGAGCTTTAATCGCTGCTGCGGATTCGAAGTCGTCGCGGCACAGCCCGGCAACGCCACCATCGCCATGGCGTGGCGAGAAGAGATGGGTCAGTACTCGAACTTTTTGCACGCTGGAATTGTCAGTGCATTGATCGATACGGCATGCGGATTCGCCGCGTTCAGTCTCGGCGGGAACGTTTTGGCCTCGCACTGCTCGGTGAACTTTCTTCGGCCTGCCGTCGGCCTTCGCTTTGTGGCTCAAGCAAGAGTCGTCAAGCCAGGGAAATCTCAGTTCTTTACTGCATGCGATCTCTACGCCCAAAACGGCACGGAAGAGAAGCTCGTGGCAACCGGCGAGACGCTCTTGCTGGTCGTGAACGATGGCCATGTGACTTAGAGGCCGAGTACCGAAACGATACGCGGGCCGCTAGCCGCTGTTTCGGTGGCGCGTTGCTTTCGATGCATTCGATCAACGTCGAATGCGTGTGGAACAACGCTGGCAGGTGTTAATGCGATACCGAAAGAAAAGACTGTCGCGCAATCGTTCACTTGGTGCCGCAGCGTCCGATTGTTTGGCTCGAAACAAATAGCACAGACAAGATCGATGCGTGATCTGTAGCCAGGCAATCCGCATGAATTACTTGTCGCACAGCAAACAAATTGATGTGCAGCGCGCTCTGCAAGCGGGTGCTTAGATGGGCTGATCGCCGATAGCACACACGCCCGACCCAAAAGTGCCTGCTCAATAAAAATCTACACACAGTCAGAGTTGACTGGTTGCGACGGCAACCCATATATTTCGCCGCTGACTATGTCACCAATTAGAAAATGCCTCAAAAAGGGGCGTTTTCAGGCCGCTATTGTCCAACGTGTCTAGCAATAGTGGTTGACGACGCGTCCGCCAAAATCGTCCACCAAAATAAAGGTTCAGGGGATTTCATGTTCAAACCGAGTTTCAGTTCTTCTTCCACTAAACGATCCGTCCAACTCGCTGCCGCGATTTCCGCCGCTTTGCTCAGCTCGCAAGTGCAAGCGCAGACGGAACCCGGCAATTCGGTCGCATTGGAAGAGGTCGTCGTGACCGGATCGCTGATCAAAGGCACGCCAGAAGATTCGGCGATGTCGGTCGAAGTGATTTCGTATGAGGACCTGCAAAACATCGGCCGTCCTTCAAATTTGGACTTAGTCAAAACCATGACCGAATCCGGTCAAACAGCCGGCGAGGCCAACCGCTATAACGCTTTCCCTATCGGTGCGGCCACGGTCAATCTACGTAACTTGGGTCCGCGTTTCACGACCGTCGTTTTCAACGGACGGCGATTCCCGGAGCAGTTTTCCACAGCAACCGGTCGCTTCAATAACATTGCGTGGATCCCCAACGCCGCCATTGGCAGCGTCGAGGTCCTGAAGATCGGCGGCTCGGTGACTTACGGTGCGGACGCCGTAGGCGGCGTGGTCAATTACATCACTCGGAAGAACTTTGAGGGTCTCGAGCTGAATGCCGACTATCGTTACATCGAAGATTCCGATGGCGATTACAACGCCGATGTCATCTGGGGCAAGAAAACAGATGGCGGCAATTTACTCGTCACGGTTGGCTATCAACATCGCAGCCAATTGCGATCATGGGATCGCGACTGGGCGAGCAATCCCTATTTATTGAACAACGATACGCAAGCATGGGGCGCCGCCAATAATCCCGGTACTGTGCTGTTTCAAACGCGCGCGTCGGGCGCGGCGGGCGCTGGCGTGCCGAGCGCCACCTACACGACAATTAATCGTCCCACGGTTCCTAATGGTCTGGGTGGTACGGTCAACGCATTCACGGGTCAGCGTCAGATGGGTGCAGTGGGTACCGTCCGCGATCCGAATTGCACAGCATTGGGTGGCTATGCGGGATTTGGTAATGCGCCTTTGACCAACCCGTTGTGCTACATGCAGCAATCGCAGTTCGAAAATCTGGTCGAACGGCAAGATTCGTATCAGTTTTACGCGGAGCTGAATCACGTGTTCACAGACAGCTTGAAGTATCACGGCGAAGTGGTTGGCTACTACCTCGACCTTCCGGACATTGCCATGCACCCGAGCGACAGTCCGCTGTCCGCTCCGCTCGACGCTACCGGCATCAATTCGCAGAGCGTCTCGGGTGTTGGCGCTTATTACATGGACGGCGCCAACCCCGGCATCGCACCGTTCCTCAACCAGTTCACCAACGGTTATACCGCCGAACAAATCGGCGCGATCACTGGCAGCAACCCTGCGTTTGCCAATAACAGGGGTCGCGCAGCACTTCTGAATGGTTCATGGCGCGCCTTCGCATCCGGCGGCAATCCACTGTTCGGCCTGCACGATCCTCAACAGAACACCACCAAGTTGGCCCGCACCACTCAAGAATTATCGGGCGATTTGCCGGAGTTCTTGGGCACCTCGTTCGAATGGACCGCAGGCATCTCTTACAGCTACGTCAAAGATCGCCGCGAAGCGCGCGACATGCTGGTCAATACTCTGCAAGCCGCGCTCAATGGCTTCGGTGGTCCCAATTGCAATGGCTTGCAAGCCGGTACTGCGGGTTCGACATGCGAATGGTTGAATCCGCTTTCTTCCGGTGTGGCGCAAAATTTCTACACAGGCGCACCCAATCCTGGGTACGTGCCGAGCACCGTGAACGGCAGCGGCTTAGTTCGTTCTCTCTATACGGATATCTGGCTGCAACGTGTGTACACGCTCACGACAGTCGACGCCTTGATGGCGGGCGGAACCGGTTTGAACTTGCCGGGTGGCGAAGTTCAAGTCGCTCTCGGCGCACAAGTGCGCTATGGCACCGAACGGATGACCTTGGATGATCTGAGCAATCGCGGTCTCAACCCTTGTCCAACTCCGGGCGTCACCAACTGCGCGCCCGCGGCTCGCACCGGCGTGTTTGCGTTTGCACGACCGAACACGGTGTTGGGCGGCGAAAGCGAAAGCTACATGCCGTCGGATCGCCGTTTTCCGGCGCAAGCGATATTCGCAGAAGCGAAGTTGCCGATCGTCGATTCCCTGGAGGTCGGGTTGGCGGGACGCTACGAGCGCTTCGATTCGGACTTAACGGATCGCAACAACACTGTGTTCGTACCGGCAGCCTCCATTCGCTGGCAAGCCTTGGACCCGATTGCATTCCGTTTGAGCGTCGGCAAGACGTTCACGCAGGTCAATCCGCCTCGAGATGACGGCGCCACCGTTGGCGCCAGTGCGGCAAATACTACGTACGGCTTATCGGCCGGCGCGTTCGATCAGTTCAACTACGACAATCTGGATGTCGAACCCATGACGAGCCGATACCTGAATTTCGGCATGGTCATCGATGTGGGCAATTTCCGCAGCACCATCGACTACTACAATATTGTCGTCCAGGACTACACGCGCACGCTGACAGCCGCCAATATTCTGCAAGCCATTGTGGTGCCTGGCACCAGCGGCGCCGGTACGTTGGTCGATTGCAGCAGCCCCTTGCTGCAGGGGAGTCAACCTCTCGTTGGCCGGCCGTATGTGACCTTCCCGTCTGCATGCACGGGTCAGCCGCTGTTAAGCGCGATGATCACGCCGGTAGGAGGCGTTCGTCCGCGCATCGATTATTTGGGCGGCACGAATCAAGTGAATGCTGGCGAACTCCGCACGTCCGGCATCGACTTGGTGGCCAGCTATACGTTCGACAATGTGCTGGGCGGCGATCTCCAGCCTTCGATCGACGCAACGTACATTACGAAGTGGGAGCTCGGTGCCTTCATTTTGAATGGCGCGTTTATCGCTCCCGGTTACGATGGCGTTGGCTTTCGAAATACAACGGCCAATGGCCGAATCGGCCAAGGTGTGCCGGAATGGAAGGCCGGTTTCGCGCTCAACTATCATCGAGATCGTCATAACTTGAATATCTCGACCCGATACTTGCCGAGCGTGATCGAAGACAACAACGCTTTGTTTTTGGCTACTGCGAACAGCAGCAACGCTAATATCGGCGACGCTACTGGAACCACTGTGTGCGTTCTCAACGGACCCACTCAGAACAGCCCGCCCATCCCGGACGGTGCAGGCACCGGTCAAAATGGAGCGTTCTGCCCAAATCAAAACACGGCAATTAGCACCGGACGCAAAGTGGAAGCGTTGCTCAACGTCGATCTCACCTATCGCATCGAGTTCGATGAAGGGTTCTCGACGTCGCTCACCATTAACAATGTGTTGGATGAAGACCCGTCGTTTGCTCGTACTTCCATCAACTACGATTCAGGCTTCGGTTCTCCGCTGGGTCGTACCTTTAGACTTGCTGCCACCAAGCGATTCTAAGCTGCTAGAAATTGCCTCCTCGGCTGAAGCCGAGGAGGCAATGACAAAGACGTCTGTGCTTCGATTGCAGAAATTTCGAAGGCAATCAGTGACATCGTTCTTTGGAAGCTGACGACTCGGGTATCAGTCCGCGTTCAAGCCATCGTGCCTTTGCCGCTGAGCACCAGCCTGTAACCAGGCTCCCTTGCCGCTAAACCCGTTGACCCCAAGCCGCCAATCCTGCACGATGCCGCAGGCAGAGCTACTGACAGTCTCACCAATAAAAAGACGGATTGCGGTTCGGTTTGGTCGTTGAGGAAGCAGCCACGAAGTCTTCGCTTCACGGGCCGCTCAGCTATCAGACCCTTCAATAGGCGATCCAGATGTCGGCAACAGTTGATGGGGAACCGGTCATGAAGAAGAGAGTCGTCGCACTCGCATGTGCGGTGGGTTCAACGCTCGGTTTAATTTGTGCAGGCGGACTTTCCACCTCCGTATCGGCGCAAGTTCCGCAAGCGGCGAAAGCAGAGTCTTTCGCGATGTCCATTCGCCGCGTGACGGAAAGCCAGTACCGGAACATGATTCGGGACACGTTCGGGCCGGGCATCCAGCTCAACGCCCGCTTCGAGCCTGAGCTGCGCGAGGAAGGTCTGCAATCCATCGGCAATGCCCAGCTGTCGATCACCATCTCTGGTTTCGAGCAATATTTCGCACTCGCAAAATCCGTTGCCGCTCAAGTTGTCGATGAGAAGAAGCGCGCCCAACTTGTCGGCTGCACACCTCCAGATCCCAAAGCGAAAGATGATGTTTGTACGCGCACGGTCATTGAGCGTTACGGCAAACGACTATTTCGCAGACCGCTGACCGATGCGGAAGTTGCGGGTCGTCTGAAGATTGCAACCGATGCCACGGCGCGCGTCTCAGATTATTATGAAGGACTGCGGTTAGCGATTGCGAGTCTACTGCTTGATCCGGAATTCCTGTTCCGTGTCGAAGAAGCTGAAGCGGATCCGGCGAACGCTGGGCAGTATCGGTTGGACGCATTTTCGAAAGCTGCGCGCATGTCATTTTTGTTATGGGATTCCGCGCCAGACGACGAACTTCTTCAAACCGCCGTCAGTGGAACCATTCATCAAGAAGCCACATTGAAAGCGCAAGTAGCGCGGATGATTGCCTCGCCGAAACTCAAAGACGGCGCCAAGGCTTTCTTTATCGACATGCTTCAATTTGAGCACTTCGATAGCTTAACGAAGGATGGCATGACGTATCCCAAGTACAGCCAGAAGGTGGCCGATAGCGCGCGTGAGCAAACGCTGCTGACCTTAATGGACTTACTGGTCGATCAAAACCGTGACTATCGCGATGTCTTCACTTCGAACGATACGTTCATGAATCGCACACTCGCGCCGATTTATAAAGTTCCTTACCTCTCGAGACAGGAATGGGCACGAACCACTTTGGCGGACGACGCCGAGCGTGCCGGCATCGTGACGCAGATCTCCTTCCTGTCGTTGTTCTCGCATCCAGCCGCCTCGTCGCCCACCAAGCGCGGCATCAAGATCAACGAGATCTTCATGTGCTCGCCAACGCCGGACCCGCCGGCCGACGTTGACTTCTCCAAGGTTCAAGCGCTCGACAAAGGTACTGTGCGAACGCGTCTTCTTGCGCACAAAGAAAACGCGGGCTGCGCCGTGTGTCATCGAGTCAGCGATCCACCGGGCCTGGCACTCGAACACTTCGACGGAATAGGTCAGTTGCGCAAGCTCGAGAACGGTCAGTTGATTGACGTCAGCGCCGAAATCAACGGCGCCAAGTTCAGCGGTGCCAAAGGACTCGGCCAGATGTTGCGCGAAGACAAGCGTGTACCGCAGTGCCTGGTTCGCAACGTATATGCCTACGGAGTCGGTCGGCCGACCTCCGAAAGGGATGAGGATTATCTCATCGATGAGACCAAGGCTTTCGCCGACGACGGCTATCGTTTCAAAGACCTGCTGACGAACATCGCGACGAGCCCTGGCTTTTTCAAAGCCACTCGGCCTGCAGGCCTCGGCCCGGCAAAACTGCCGGCGAAAATACAAACCACCGATGCGCGCGCAAGCATTGCGCCGGAGATGACGAAATGAGCTCACCGTTTTCTCGACGCTCGATACTAAGAGGAATGGTTGGCGGCGCTGCAGTAAGCGTCGGCATTCCTATGCTCGATCTGTTTCTCGACGGCAACGGCCAGGCTTACGCCGATACGGGAGCGCGACTCCCCGTTCGCTTCGGCACGTACTTCTGGGGGCTGGGTCTCACCGACACACCCACCGGTTCGCGATGGGTGCCAAAAAACAAAGGGCCTGGTTTCGACATCACGCCTGAGCTCATCTCTCTCACGCCGGTAAAGGACAAGATTTCGATCTTCTCGGGCTACCGAGTGATTGGCGATGGTCGTCCGAATGCGGTGCACTGGAGTGGGCATGCTTCGATTCTTTCGGGTATCGCGCCGCTCCGCGCGGGCCAGATGGACGGGCCATCATTCGACACCAACATTGCGGATGCGATCGGCGTGGGAACTCGCTTCAAGTCGATCGAAGTGTCGGCCAACGGCAAACCAGTGAGTTATTCAACGCGTAGCGGCCGTAGCTTCGCAACACCGGAGCCCACGCCACTTGCGCTGTATCAACGATTGTTCGGTCCCGGCTTTCAGGATCCGAATAGCCCAAGCTGGCAGCCGGATCCGAGCATCCTGCTGAACCAGAGTGTGCTGTCCGGTGTCACCGAGCAACGAAGGGCGTTGCTTAAGCAGGTTGGCAAAGTCGATCAAATGAAACTGGATCAATACTTCACGTCGCTGCGTGAGATGGAGAACCAGCTGGCGATTCAACTGCAGCGTCCTGCCAAGGCAGAGGCGTGCCTGATTCCGACGCAGCCGAAAAATGAGCCGCCGAAATCTGCTTCCGTCGATGTGATTAATGCGAACAGTAAGGCGATGGCGCGACTGCTTGCGATGGCTATGGCGTGCAATCAAACAAAAGTGTTCAACTTCGTACACACCCCGGGCCAATCCGAAACTTACATTGCCGGCGACTCTAAGATCTATCACCAGTACACGCACGACGAGCCGACGGACGCCAAGCTCGGCTATCAGATCAACACCAGCAAGCTCGCGGGGTTGGTCATGCAGGCGCTAGGCGATTTCTTGACGGAGATGAACGCGATCAAGGAAGGCGATGGCACGTTGCTGGACAACATGGTGGTGCTGGCGTTTTCCGATACCGGCTACGCAAAGATCCACAGCGTCGAGAACATTCCGATGATCATCGCGGGCGGCGCCGGCGGCAAGCACAAAGGCGGCCAACACATTGCGGGCAACGGTGACCCTGTCACTCGCGTGTCGCTGACGGCGCAGCAACTCGTCGGTGCACCGGTCGGTGAGTTCGGTAGCGGCGCGATGAAGACGGCTCGCCCCATCACTGAAGTCATGACCTGAGAGAGCGATATGAACAGCACGCTCATGAAGACACTTGCGCTGATGGCGGTCACTGCTGCCACGCCGCAACTTGCTCACGCCGAATGGACCAAATCCTACGTGATCGAATGGATTGAGCAGGCGAGCTACTACGGCGCGCCAACCGGCATCATCGATCCCGGCACGGATTGCCCGAAGGGCACCAACCCGGAGCCTAACTGGGTGCAGATGCTGATCAACGCGGGCTACACGAAGGAACAAGCTGAGTGGATTCGCAACCCGGCGAATCCGGAGCGCAGCGCTGTCTCCGGCAATCCGAAGATGGCGATGCGTGGCAAGAATTTCACCAGCGTTTACAAAGATCCCGATTCTTATCCCGATCCCGGCATTTATGAAGTGGAAGGCCGGATTGGCGAGGGCGTCAATCTAGACGGTAATGCGAAAAATGGCTTTACCAATCTCAAGGGCGAGAAGGGCATCGACAACGAGTTCTATCGCGCGCTCGGTTGTTGGAAAACCTTTCGTGCACCGCCGCGGCTCTCGAGCGGCGCTCAGACCGTTAACGATCCGATGCGCGAAGGGGCATGGACGATGTTGGTCGTTGTGCATGGCATGGGTAAAGACCCCATGAACGACAATAAGGTGACCGTCGGCTTCTACACGAGCGGCGACAAGATGGTGAAGTCGGGCGATGGCAAGATCGTCGAGGACTTCACGTTTGGCATTCAACCCAACGCTCGGTATGAAGGCATCTTCCAGGCGAAGATTAAGAACGGCCGCATTACTTCCACTCAGCCCATCGAAATGATGATGCGAGATCCGTCGCCGGGCGCGGTGCGCACAGGGCTCGAGATCCAACGCGCGCAAATCGACTTCACCATGAACGCGGACGGCTCGCTGAAGGGCTACCTCGGCGGATATCGTCCGTGGGCGCCGGTCTATTTCGGGTGGGCCAGCTTCGGACAAGTCAATGAGGTCCTCACGTGGATCGACCTACCCGCCTCTTGGTACGCAATGAAACGTCATGCGGATTACAGCCCGACCGGACCGCGTGGCGAGAAGACTCACATCTCGTTCGCTCTACGCGTGGATGCAATTCCTGCCTTCGTCACGGTTCCTGACGGCAGCTCGCTGGTGAGCGATGTGCGCTCCTACAAGCAAGAAGCGTCAGCCCAGGTACAGCCTGCCGCGGCGCCGGCAAACATGATCTCGCGCAGTGCGACTAACTAACACCGCTAACTGTCTTTAAAAGTCTTTCGAGGCCAGCGTAAGTCGTGCGCATGGCCTCCTCGGTAAGCGATTTCGCTGCTCGTGCGGTATGCGCAATTCATGCGTCGATGCCACTGCTGGTATCATAGTCATGGAAATCGGCGCAGCGACCATGAAGGGTCGTCAATGCACTGGATACGTGAGATCTTGCACTGCATGGACCCTACCTCCGACCGACATCCGGTCTCTCATCAAGAGCCGCTCAAGCGATTCTTCGAACTCCTGAGCGCCAGCCTTCGGCAAAGCAGCTTCGTAAAACTGATCTTGGCAAAGCCGACCGGCGCTGAAGCCGACATGGTGCGCGTCACTGCTCGTCTCATACAGCTGCGGGGCGAGGCATGTTTGACATTTGTGTATAGCTATCCAACGCGCGACATCACTAAGAACCTCCCGATTGGCGCGGGTATCGCGCGACTGCGTGAGCTCGTCGGTCCATCATTTAAGAATGCTCATTTGCACACGGCGGACGAGGAAGTGCAATTGGCCATCGGCAAGAAAGGACGCGCTACGCTCACGAGCGCAAAAGTGATGCGCACCGATGTTGCATCGTCTGCACACAATCGCGAGAAACAGCGCTGGTTAGACCTCACGCGACCGTTCTTAACGGAACTGGGCGTGACCACTGCGCAGCATCAACTGATTCCGGCGATGTCCCGCAAGTGGAAACAGATCAATAAGTTCATCGAAGTCTTTGCGCATGCACTGGCGGCATCACCATTGGCGCAGGCCAAGCAACTCAACGTGGTGGATTTCGGTTCCGGCAAGGGCTACCTCACTTTTGCAATTCATGATTGGTTGCGCAACGTCAAGGGCATCGCCGCGAATGCGACGGGTGTCGAGCTTAAGCCCGACATGGTGAAGCTATGTAACGATGCCATTGCCAAACTAAATATCGTTGGGCTGCGCATCGAAGAAGGCGACATACGTTCTTATCAACCTGAAGCGCTCAATGTGATGATTGCCTTACACGCCTGTGATGTGGCTACCGACTACGCCATTCATCTTGGCATACGTTCAGGCGCAGGCATCATCATGTGTTCGCCCTGCTGCCACAAACAATTACGCCCACAATTACGAAGCCCATTGCTGCTTCAACCAATCCTTCACCATGGTGTTCACATGGGTCAAGAAGCCGAGATGGTGACGGACGGATTGCGCGCGCTGTTACTGGAAGCTAACGGCTATGATACTCAGGTGTTTGAATTCATTGCGCTAGAGCACACCAACAAAAACAAAATGATTCTCGCGGTGAAGCGAGCCACACCTAAGGCTCCCGACGAAGTGCTAATGCAAATCGCGGAGATCAAAAAGTTTTACGGGATTCGCGAGCAGTGTTTAGAGTCGTTGTTGAAAGCAGATAGCTTGGCTGCTCAAGCGTCAGCCGAGTCGTAGTCGGTCAGTTCAAGAAAGGCGCAGCGAGACGTAAATCTGCAACAAATCTCCCATACGCGTCCTCCTGCAGCTCCTTCGGGATCCGGAGCAGGTACGACGGATGGACTGTGACCAGGACGCGCGCAGTTAATTCCGGGCTTTCGATTATCTCGCCGCGAGCCCCCTCGATCGTCAGCTTCCGCTTGAGGACCGAAGTTGCAGCCGTCGTGCCCAGCAGCACCACGAGTGTGGGCTTGAGCATCTGCAGCTCTCGTTCCAACCACGCACTGCAGGCGGCCATCTCTCGCTGCGTCGGCGATTTGTAAATGCGACGCTTACCTCGTGCTTCGAACTTAAAGTGCTTGACCGCGTTCGTCACGTAGATTTGCTGTCGATCGATACCCGCATCGCTTAGCGCGCGATTGAGCAATCGGCCCGCCGGTCCTATAAAAGGTTTACCTGCCAAGTCCTCTTGATCGCCGGGTTGCTCGCCCACGAAGACGACGCGTGCATCTTGCGGCCCGTCGCCGAACACAGTTCGCGTTGCGTCTTTCCAGAGCGGGCACCGCTGACAGCCGCTCGCCGAGGCGCGCAGCTCATCCAGCGAGGTCGCGGTGTCGAGACTAGGGGCCTCTACTCGCACCTGAACTTCGCGATGCTTGATCTTAGAATCAAGTGTCGGAGCGCTATCGATCATCTCTTGAGTACGCTTGCGCGCCGCACCGATCAATTGAGGGATCAGGGAGCTCTCGGGGAGGTTGTGCCAATACTTCTGCGGCATTTCCGCTCGCATGGCTTTCACCTTCAATCGGGCGGGGTTGAAGATGCTGCTGTAGTACTGCCGCCAGAGATCTTCGGCTGCATCTTGTCTCGGTGCATCCGAACGATGGGCGCCCGGCCCGAATGACAGTTCGCGCGTGTCCCAGTATGCGCTGACCTCCTGAGTCAAAATCGCCCACGGAGAATTGGCAAAGCGGCGCGCAAAGAAGGGCGCAGTCACTTCAACGATATAATAAGTTGGCTCGAACCAAGCAATGTAGGCCGCCGAAGATGCGTTGCCAAAACCCGCCGGTGCGCGTCGAAAGCGTACGAACGCTTTCATCTTATGCATGTCGCGCTGCACGGCCTTTGCAAGCAAACGGATGCGATGCACGTCAGGATCCACCGAGACATCGAGTAATCGCGGTTCGCCTCGCAATCTCCAAAGCAGTCGGTAGAGGAGGGCAAAGCGGTCCGGATCGGTGTGCAACGAAGCTACAGCGGCGAGTTGCACGAAGCGCTTCGGAACGCTGAAGGTCAGCTCGCTTGTCGTGGTTGGCGGCTCATCTGCAAAGAGCGATGCGCTTTGATTGGCGATCGACCAGCTGACGAGATGGGGAGCCACGCGGTGCTCCATCAACGCACGCGCAGCGTTGCGCCATCCGGCAAAGTCGTTGGGTGCGGCCAAAGAGATGCTACGCATTGGCTCCAGGAAATAGCCCAAGTTGTGCCGGGGCGGGCTTCAACACTGCAGCGAGCGTTTGCGAATCCAAGGCCTTGTGGCTTTGATTGCCCGGTAGTTTTACAAACGGGAGGACGCGTTTGATCGGGAGATGCAGGCGTCGTAAATCTTCCTCGCGAATCTTGCGCACTTTTCGTGCCGCTAGGATGCGCTTCACGGACTGAGTACCGAGGCCGGGTACCCGCAATAATTCTTCACGAGTCGCACGATTGACGTCGATGGGAAAAAACTCCCGATGGCTCAGTGCCCACGCGAGTTTGGGATCGAACTCAAGATCCAGCATGCCATCGGCGGCCGATTCCAAAATCTCGTGGGAAGCGAATCCATAAAAGCGCATCAACCAATCGGCTTGGTAGAGCCGATGCTCGCGCATCAGCGGTGCGGGCTTGAGCGGTAAGTGTTTGGACGAATCGGGAATGGGACTGAATGCGGAGTAGTACACCCGTCTCAAACGGTAAGAGCCGTACAGCGTTGCGCTTTTCTCGATGATGACGCGATCGGTGGAATCGTCCGCCCCAACAATCACTTGGGTACTCTGACCGCCCGGCGCAAACTTAGGTGCCTTGGGCTCCGCACGAGTTTCGTCGATATGCGCGCGTAATGTTGCCATCGATTGCTTGATCGTCAGAGCACTCTTCTCCGGCGCCAGTTGCGTCAAGCTAGTCTCCTGGGGCAACTCCAGGTTGACGCTGACGCGGTCCGCGTACTTGCCTGCTTGCGCAAGCTGGTCGGGGCTCGCATCTGCGATGGCCTTTAAGTGAATGTATCCTCGAAAATCGTGGACCACTCTTAACGTCTTGGCAACGAGTACGAGTTGCTCCATCGTGTAGTCCGCATCTCGGATGATTCCCGAACTTAAGAACAATCCTTCGATGTAATTGCGAGAGTAAAAATCGAGTGTGAGTTGGACGACTTCATCGACGGTAAAGCGCGCGCGCGGGGTGTTACTCGACACGCGATTCACACAGTACAAGCAGTCGTAGACGCAGAAATTCGTCAGCAAAATCTTGAGCAGCGAAATACAGCGTCCATCCGGCGCATAGCTATGGCAAATGCCCATCCCTTCGGTCGAGCCCATCCCTTTGCCCCCAATGGAGTTCCGCTTTGCAGAGCCGCTCGATGCGCACGACGCGTCGTATTTGGCGGCATCCGCGAGAATTTGGAGCTTGCGGTGAAGGTTCATAAGCGGAATTCGGCGACCTAGGATCGTACTGTATATAAACGCAGCTGCGTTACAAGCAGGCTCTTCAATTCATCGCGTTAACCCTCGTATGACGACCCTGGCAGCTCCGAGATCGGCCATCTAGTCCTAGTGCGGCGCAGGAATGCGCCGACATAAACGGTTGCGACAATCCGCTACTGTGGAACAAGCCGTTCGGTTGGCGAATTGAAGACACGCGCCCTTCTGGATGGGATAAGCCGCTAGGTACTCAGTACTAGGCGCTAGTCAGACCGGAGCTCTAATTCCGAACACTCATGCAGCGGAGCCCTCCAAATGAAGTATCCAGTTTGTATCCTGAGTTTTCTGTCGGTCTCAATATTCGCGATCGCGCCGGTAGCTAGCGCTGGCGAGATTTACGGCAAAGTCAGTGCTAACGGCATTGCTGTTGGCGAGGGAACGGAGATCGCGGCGCAATGTGGCGGCAAGACGTATCCGGCAGTGAAGACTAACAAGACCAGCACCTACCACTTGGTGATTGCAGAAACTGGGAAATGCACGCTGACCGTTAAGTACAAGGCAGAGTCGGCGACACTAAGCGTCGCATCGTACGAAGACGCGGCTCAAGCTGACATTGTGCTGGAGACTAAAGACGGAAAACTTGCGGCGCGTCGCCGGTAGTTTTCGTAAGTTCGAAGCAGCTGCATCATTCCAATGTCCGAGCCGAAGAAAGAACGCGATTTTTGGGATAAGTTCGCCATCGTGCTGAGCCCGCTCGGCGGATTGCTGACAGCATTCGCCGTTGCCTATGTCGGTATGACCGGATCGCAAATGCTGGAGCGGCGTCAATCGGTGGACACCAACGCCCGTTTGTACTCGGAACTGATGAGTCGACGGGAAGAAGCCGAGTCCAGTCTGCGTAAAGACATGTTTGTCTCCATCATCTCCACGTTTCTCAAACCCGGAGCAAGCGATCCTTCGGCCAAGGTGCTGAACCTGGAATTATTGGCCTATAACTTCCACGATTCGTTGAATCTCAAGCCGCTGTTTTTGGATATTCAACGCGAGCTGCGTAAATCCGCGGATCCGGAGCGCGGCGACTATTTGCAGCGCATCAATCGAGTCGCGCGAGAAATCACTGCTAAGCAGCTCTTTGCGCTGGAAGGCCACGGCAAAAGTTTTCGTCGCTCTGTGGATTTAGAAGAGCTAGCGGCCGCCGGCGCGGCAGGTGTTGAGTTGGATTCGGAGACTGTGACGGTCCGCAAGCAAACCAGCGACGTGAGCTTGCGGGTGTTGAAGGTGGATACGCAGCTTCAGCAACTTACCGTACGGATGAAGGTGACTGCTGCAGACGGTAAGGAGGTCGTACCGGACTCTCGCGCCAGTTTTACCGTCGGCTTCTACGATTTCCCAGTCATCGATAACACGCGCTTGCCGAGCGGGCAGCGCTGCGCGGTAACGCTATCGAATTTCTCGTCCGTGTCCGCCGATTTGACGATCGTATGTTTCCCCGGAGAATTCGCCAGCCTGAAGGATCGTCCGTACTACGACGAAGTCATCCAGAAACTACGTGAGGCAAATACGGAGGACGCCGCGCGGCTCGACGAAGATCGCTAGGTTCGTGTACTCGCTAACCCATCGCACTTGGAGCCGCATCTGACCGGACCGATGCTCCTATCTGCAATTTACCGCCGAGATAACTCAGAGGTACCAGCGTGAGCAGAAACGTCAGGTGATACCAAAGCGGAAACTTGTCCCACAGCATGATGTGTTGGGGAATGAAGGCCACCAACAGAATGATGCCGGGGGTCAGCGCCGCCATTGTCGATCGAGCAATCAGCACAGTGACCCACCCCGCACCGAGAGTCGCAATCGCACCGAGAACAAGCCGCACGATTTTCATGGACAGGGTGAAATCCAGGTTGTCGGCTACCGCAACATATTCCGGCCAAGTGGCGCGAATAATTAGCCCGCCGATAAATCCAATCGCCATCCAAGCGATTAGCCCGCCGACTACACCCAAAATCGTTCGCTTCATAGAGTCCTCACTATCCGTCTGACGACCATGCTATTCCATTCAGCTAGGTTTTCTGCAACGCAGATTGAATATCGGCGATGCGCCCCTCAATTTCGTAATTCATGTCCGGGTTAGTAATCACGTAGAGATCGTTGCTACGAGTCGCATCGAGGGTTCGCGCGGCAACTTCGGCGGGATCGCGGCCGGTTCGCATGCGTTCGGCGAGCCATGCGGCGCGTATGTCCGCTGGGCCTGGGAGTCAGGCGATTGTGCTTGACCGTGCCGCTCCTGCCGGTTGCGCTCACCTTCGCTCATGCGGGTGCGAGTAGACGAAGGGCAGAGAATCGAGACGCCAATGTTATGTGCGAGTTCTATCGCCAATCCTTTCCTGAATCCTTCTTTCGCCTTCGCTCATGAGCGGATCTGGCGCGCAATCAGCCGCGAAGTCGGCAAACTCGCTTCCAGTGACGCATCGCTCCGTCCATTACCTAAGGACGGGGGCGGCGCTGCGCTCCTCTAGAATGGCATCATTGGCGAAAAAGAAATCGATCTGCGTTGCACGGCATTCGATCGCGCGCTATCGCCAGGCCTGTAACGATGGAGTCCCGACGGCCCATTCTCGGCGGAAGGTGCAATATAAATCTGACGTGAATAGCTCTGCAAGGTTCTAAGCGGCTAGGCAGGCGTCGCAAGAGTTGCCACGCGCGGCGTACTGACAATCGAACATCCGCAGCGAGAGATTGCCCCCACTGACGGTGGCAGTATGGGAGGGGCGAGGAATGTCGGTAGGCTGATGCCGGCACCATATTGATTCCCAGATGGTGCCGCACCTCGGCCGGCCGACACCCGGCGTCCCCCTCTCATGATATTGTCGCTACCCGATAGTCGGTCAAACGCGACGCGCTGCATCCCTTAACCTCATCGATGACACGTGAATAGCGATCCCGAACTCCATTCGCTCGATCTGTTCGATGCACTATCGGAACTATTGGCTGCGGCCGGAAATGTTCAGGCGGCGAGCGATGCGACATTGGCGGCTGCGATTGATTTGTGCGCGGCGCAACTCGGTACGTTACATGTGCCCGCCAACCAAGGACTTGCCCTCGTTGCCCAAAGAGGTTTCCCCTCCGCAGATCTCGTCGGAATTGAGGCCGAGCTTACGCGCGTCGATTCCACGGCCCACATCAGCGCTCGCACGCTCGAGAATGCTCTGGTGGAAGACTTGGCTGATATGCCCGAGAGGGCAGAATCGGCGCTTGCAGATCGGTATGGCTATCGAGCCGCACAAAGCGTGTGTCTCGTCGACGCCGAGCGAAAATTGGTATGTGTCGTCACGCTCTATTTTTCCTCGCCAAGTAAGCTCGCGACGAGGCAACTCCGGTGGGTGGGAGTCTTCGCCCGACAACTGTCCTTGCTGATTCGTCGCGCGTACGACAATCAAAAGATTGCTGCGACGGACGAGAGGTTTAGAAGCCTCTTCCAAGAATCCAATGACTTCATCGTAATGGCCGATCTCAAGCAAAAGATTACGTACTGCAACCCCGCGACAGCCGCTGCGTTGGGCTGGCCCGCCGAATATGTGATCGGTCGCTCCATCGCCGACTTCATTCCGCCTCAGCACTTCGGTCGTAGCAGCTCGATGCTTGAGCAGAAGTTGCGCGAAGGCGGCTCCACCCGCTACGAGGTGGACGTGATCGCGCGCGATGGGCGCTGCATGAATTGGGAGATCGACTCTCGTCTGACGTTTGGGCCGGATGGAAAGCCCACGGGCTTACATGCCATTGGGCGCGACATGACGAGCAACCGGCAGGCGCACGAGGAACTTCGAGTGAGCGAGCGGCGATTGCGTGAGGCTGATCAACGCAAGGACGAATTCCTTGCAATGCTCGCTCACGAGCTGCGCAATCCGCTGGCTCCAATTCGTACGGCTGCATACGTGTTCAAGCAGCCGCGGGCTTCCGCCGAGCAGCTTCAGGAAGCGAGCTCCATCCTTGAGCGGCAGGTCGAGCACATCACGCGGATCGTCGATGACTTGTTGGATGTATCCAGAGTGACGCGCGGCCTGGTTGCCTTCGACATGAAGCCCACGGATTTGCACAATGTCGTGAGCATGGCGGTGGAGCAAGTGCGTCCTCTCATGGAGGCAAAGCATCACCGCCTCAAAATCGCAGTACCCTCCGACCCAATAGTGCTCGCGGGCGAAGCCGCCCGATTGGTGCAGATGATTGCGAACCTGTTGAGCAATGCAGCGCGCCATTCGGGTAACGATCTCGATATCGATCTGTCTGTGATCACCACTGCGCAGCTTGTGGAAATCCATGTCAGCGATCGCGGCGCTGGCATTACGCCGGACTTCTTGCCCTACATCTTCGATCTATTCGCGCAGTCGGAGCGGTCCGCGGCTCGCAGCGAAGGTGGCTTAGGGATAGGCTTGGCGCTCGTTCGCCGAATTGCCGAACTCCATGGCGGCAGCGTGGAAGCCCGCAGTGATGGGGTGGGTCGTGGCGCTCACTTTATCGTTGTACTGCCGAGGTTAAATGAAAAGCCTCCAATCGACGGGCCGCATGAACACGTGAGCGACGGAACGGTTCCGGAGCGGCTGCGGATTATTGTCGTCGACGACAACGAAGATGCGGCCAATACATTGTCGATGTTGTTGCAGCTTGAAGGCCACACGACCGTCGTGGCCTATGATGCGCTGTCCGCGCTCGAGCGAGCCGATATCGAACGACCCGACGTCATGCTGCTGGACATCGGTCTGCCTGGAATGAGTGGGTACGAATTAGCCAAGCGCCTGCGTGCGTCGCCCAAGACTGCCTCAGTCACTCTGGTCGCGCTGACCGGTTACAGCCGATCGGCCGATCGGCATCAATCGAGGGAAGCCGGCTTCGATCATCATCTGACGAAGCCTGCGGGCATGGACGAACTCCGCACTATATTGCGGGTTCGGAAGCCCGGACACTGAGATGCGAACTCAACCAAGTCCGGTCTAGTTGCGCCTGCACCCAAGGTCCACACTCGGCGGGTCATCGACCGCACGTCATCCATGTTTTGCCTTAGGCCGCCTATCTCCTAAGTCGTACGTCTTGTGAAGGAAGTCTCGGCTAGCCGATCCTTTACGTCGGCTATTGTATTTCTATGGGTTCGTTCTTGATTCGGGGCCTTTCCGGGCGATAACGTTGTATGCGCTTGCTCCGCACTGGGGATCTAGCGCCGGAAACAGGTGATTTCGCGCCTGGCCGACACCGTCAGTCTAGCCCGTTGGAGCACGCCGCCGATTCACTCTGCACCTGCCGCGCACAGTGCGATCGATAAACACGCATGAGTTCAAGTTCGCTTCTAGCCTTTGCCAGTGGATTTGCCGTGGCCGCATTCGCGGCGGCGATAGCGGCAGCGTATGCCTGGCGTCGATTCAGGGCGATCCTAGCGCAGCAAGATGAAGTAATTGCCGAAACCAAGCGCTCCGAAGAGCAGCTCCTCAGATTTCGAGGCGCGCTCGATATGTCGGACGATGGAATTTTTCTAGTTGACCGCGAGACGATGCGGTTCATCGATGTCAATGCCGCGACTTCGCGAAACACGGGTTTCTCACGCGACGAACTGCTGAACATGGGTCCGCACGATCTGTTGAAAATGGATCGGGCGGAAGTCGAACGCGACTACGACGCGATTATCGCCGCCGGTAATGCCGGAGTGCGCTACGAAAAAGTGGCCATTACCAAGGACGGCAAGTCCCTTGAATCGGAAATGCATCGCCGGGCGCTTAATATCAATGGGCGATGGGTCATCGTCAGCATCGCCCATGGCATCACCGAGCGAAAACACGCGGAACGAACTGTCCAGCGATTCGGTCGCATGCTTGCGATGCTAGGCGCTGCCAACGAATCGATCATGCGTGCGCTAACGCCGCTCGATCTTTACTCGGGCATCTGCGATGTCGCTGTAAAGGAAGGGGGGATGGAAACGGCGACTTTCCTTTTGCCGGATCAAGAGTCTCTGCAGATGCAGGTCGCGGTGTCATCGGGCGCGGGGCAGTCCCGGCTGCGCAATACATCAATCTCAATCGACCCGCAGAGTGAGATCGGCCGAGGCCTTGTCGGAGAGGCATTCCGGACCGGAAGATCGGTTATCAGCAACAATATTTTGAGCGACGACCGCACTGCGCCGTGGCACGAACTGTTGAAATCGGGCGGAATTAAATCCGCCGCAGCTATCCCGCTGCAAAGACGCGGCAAGGTGCGCGGTGTCATGTTGTTCCATTCGAAAGAATCGAAAGCTTTCGATTCCGATGTCAATTCCCTGTTGGATCGGATGATTCAGAACGTCGTCTTCGGCCTCGATAGCCTGGAGATGGAATCTGAGAAGCAACAAGCCGAAGATCACTTGCGCCAGATTCAGGCGCGCCTCAATCGTGCGACGACGGGCACGAACGATGGATTGTGGGAGTTGAATCTTGAGACCGACGCCGTCTGGGTGTCCACTCGATTTGCGCAGATGTTGGGGTATGAGCAGGCATCATTCTTCGAAAGCAGAGAGCGGATATATTCGGTCGTCCATCCTGACGATCTCGGTTCTCTACGCGCTGCGTTCGCGGGCAGCCTATCGGGAGCCGCGATCGACGTCGAGTTGCGGGTCATGCCTAACGACACCGATTGTCGATGGGCGCGCATTCGCGGAGGGTGCACCTGCAACGCAGCAGGTAAACCAATTGCCATTGCGGGCTCGCTGCAAGATATTACCGAGCTCAAAGAATCTCAGCGGGCGTTGATTGCCGCCAATGAAGCGGCAGCCGCAGCCAATCGCGCAAAAGGTGAGTTCCTAGCCAACATGAGCCATGAAATTCGCACACCCATGAATGGCGTGCTCGGCATGGTCGACATGTTATTGGATACAAAGTTGGACACTCTGCAGAGCGAGTACGCCGAGACAATCCGCGACAGTGCGAGCTCTTTGTTATCGGTCATCAACGACATTCTCGATTTTTCCAAGATTGAGGCCGGCAAACTCGAGATCGAGGCCGTCGACATGAGCGTGCAGGAAGTGTTTGTGGATGCCGTGCGCTTGCTCTCGGTGCCGGCGCAACGAAAAGGGCTACAGCTGAACCTGCAGCTCGATCCGACGTTGCCGCAGTTCGTCCGTGGCGATCCGGGGCGTCTCCGGCAGATTGTTCTTAATCTTTGCGGCAACGCCATCAAATTTACAACAACGGGCGAGGTGGCGATCGATTGCCATGTGGTGAAGCAAGATAGCCATGGCACGCAGATCCGATGTACCGTGCGCGACACAGGCATCGGCATCCCGCAGGAACGCATCGGAGTTCTATTCCAGGCATTCTCGCAAGTCGACGCATCGATGACACGGCGTTTCGGTGGTACCGGGCTTGGCTTGTCCATCGTCAAACGTCTCGTGCAGCTCATGCACGGCGAGGTGGGTATCGAAAGCAAGGAAAATGTAGGGACGACGTTTTGGTTTACCGCGCACTTCGGTATTTCGGAGCCGCAAATTGAACAGCCTTCGCGGACAGAACTTGCTCACGCAGATGCGCACGCCACTCTCAAGCCCGGTAGCAAGCGAATACTTCTAGCGGAAGACAACATCGTCAATCAGAAAGTGGCGGGACGACATCTGGAGAAGCTAGGGTATCAAGTCGATGTTGCCGAAAACGGCGAGCAGGCTGTCGAGGCGTGGTCGACTGGCCGCTACGATTTGATCCTGATGGATTGTCAGATGCCTTCGATGGACGGATTTCGGGCCACACGACGCATTCGCGAACTGGAATCCAGCATCCAGCGAATTCCGATCGTGGCTTTAACTGCGCATGCAATGAAAGGCGTGGATGACGAATGTAGAGCGGCAGGGATGGACGATTACCTTTCGAAACCCATTAGCCGCGACGATCTAAGGCAATGCTTGGAGCGATGGCTCTCAGGCTCGGCGAGACATGGCGGCCACACGGTCGCGAACGGGTGATGATCGCTGCTGGCTATTTGATCGGCTAAATTGCGGTAAGCGCGCTTGCAATCAACCTCGAAGATGCTCTCATGCCGCTCAGTCGATAAGAAGACTAAGCCAATTGTCCTTTTGAGCTGAACTACGCGCGGCGGCAACGGTCACAACGGGTTGAGTTGAGCCCCTTCACTTGATCCAGGAGGATGTTGTGACCAAGCAACGATCAATCGTATTCTCGGCTGCTCTAAGTATCTCATTCCTTTGTCTCTCGCCCAGTTATGGCGCAGATGCGAGCAATTCTCTAGCGATACCGGTGGGAGCGGGATTCAACCGGTTCGCGCCGACTCTAATAGATTCGACTGCCGGACAGCGAAGCGCGGAACCGACTAGGAGTATTGGTTGGAACCTGGTGCTCCTTCATGAAGTAGCCGCGCCTATCGCGGCGCTCAATCCAGTCGCTGGGCTCAACCTCGAAGGTCAGCGCACCGCGCCAAAACAAGACAGCATGGGATTCTCAAC
>Ga0193752_1000870_pt1 | contig 27076 bp, 23 predicted proteins | sample H1c1metaG_FD_144924 | JGI IMG/M metagenome (GOLD analysis project Ga0193752, IMG submission 144924) | Soil microbial communities from a riparian zone of the East river system, Colorado, United States - H1c1 | ecosystem: Environmental > Terrestrial > Soil > Riparian zone | place: USA: East River...
GAGACGAGGATGAAAGCGACGATCGCATAGTTCGTTTTACTCTCTAATTTCTGGTGAAAGGTTTTGATAAATGAGACGCTGGTGAAAGCCGCGCCGATAACGGATGTGATCGCCGCCGCCCACATCACCACGCCGAAGATCTTATAGCCGAACGTCCCGGCCGCGTTTTGAAAAACCGAAGCTGGCGGATTGGCATCGTCGATCGTCATCCCGAGGCCGATCACGCCGAGAGCCGCAAGGAATAGAAAGAACCGGATACACGCGGTCAGTATTATGCCCGTAACGGCACTGCGTCTCACTTCGGGCAGCGACTCTTTACCGGATATGCCAGCGTCGATCAAACGATGTGCTCCGGCAAATGTGATGTAGCCGCCGACCGTTCCACCGACCAGCGTCACAATTGCGCGTGCGTCTATTTCGAGCGGAACGAACGTGCGCAACGCTGCCTCGGCCAGCGGCGGTTGTGACGCAAACACGACATAGACGATCAGCGCGATCATTACTACGCCGAGGACCTTAACGAAAAGGTCCATCGCCTTGCCCGCTTCCTTTACCAGGAAAATACCGATACCAACGCCCGCGCTTATCACCGCGCCGACCCAAACCGGAATGCCGAACAGCACATTCAACCCAAGCCCGCATCCGGCGATGTTGCCGATATTAAAAATGAGTCCGCCGAAAGCGATCAATGCAGCGAGCAAATATCCACTTCCGGGAATGGTCAAATTGGCAACGTCCTGTCCGCGTTTCCCGGACACGGTCAGCACCTGCCAAATATTTAGCTGCGCAAAGATGTCGAGAATGATCGACAGCAATATCACAAAGCCGAAACTCGCCAACAATTGCTTTGTAAAAACAGTGGTCTGCGTGAGGAAACCCGGGCCAACCGCCGACGTCGCCATCAGGAACGCCGCACCGAGTATTACCGATTTTACAGATATGTCACTCATTCAAAACTCTCCGCCATTACATTTTTAATATAGGTCGCGATCCAGGTAAATGGCAAAAAACGCGAAACGTGAGAAAAACGCGATACGGGTGAAAAACGTAAAACGTGAGATACGGGTGAAAAACGCGATACGTGAGATACGTTAGGTAGCCCGGATCGTGATGTTCCCGGCGATCAGTGTCTCTCGAACGCGTTTGGCAAATGCGACCGCGTGTTCACCATCTCCGTGGATGCAGACCGTCTCAGCCAGAATTGAGACGTCACCGCCATTCACAGTTGAGACGCTCTGAGACGTAACCATTTGTAATACCTGAGACGCGGTTTGTTGGTCATTGGTGATCAGGGCGTTCGGTTCGGTTCGCGGCGTCAGGCTGCCGTCCGGTTGGTATGTTCTGTCGGCAAAAACTTCCGATGCGGTGCGAAGCCCGACGCTCTTTGCCTGCTCGATTGAATGACTGCCTGAAAGGCCGTATAGAATAAGTTTGCGGTCGAGCGACGCGACAGCATCGGCTATCGCCCGGGCGAGCAGCGGATCGCGTGCAGACTGATTATAAAGAGCTCCATGCGGTTTTATGTGCCGAATGTTGCAGCCTGCGGAAATGCAAACCGAACGCAGAGCGTCGTATTGCCTTTTAATCAGATCAGCGATCTCAGCCGACGTAAGCGATATGTTCGTCCGGCCGAAATTTTCACGGTCGTAGTAGCCAGGATGTGCACCGATCGCGACGCCGTTTTCTATCGCCAGTTCGACCGTTCGCCGCATCGTCGCTTCGTCACCGGCGTGAAAGCCGCAGGCGATATTCGCCGACGAGATCAGCGACATCAGTTCGGCGTCGTTCGGACAGCCCTCTCCGAGATCGCAATTTAGATCGATGCTGAACATTTTCGTTTAGATACTATGACGCAAACCGCACGCCGAGGCGAAGCGTGCAGAGGTCTTCTTCAAACCGCGCGGCGATGCTCTCGGCTTCATCAATAGAAATAATATGAAAGCCAACGCCGTCGCCGGGCGAAAGCTGCGCCAGCAGCGGCAGATCGGCAGCGATCACATTTGCGATTCGCGGATAGCCGCCGGACGTTTGATGATCGGCCATCAAGACGACGAGTTGTCCGTCAGGCAAAAGCTGGATCGTGCCGAATGTGACAGCGGCGGAAACCATCTCCTTATTACTCAGCAGAAAAAGTGGCCCGCCCGAAATGCGAAAACCCATGCGATTCGAGTCGAGCGTAAGCATGAATCCTTCGCTCATAAATGTACGCTCGCTGACGGCTGTAAGCAGGTCAAATTCTGCTCCCGCCGTAACGCAGACAGTAGGAAAACGGCTGTAACGCGGGATCATTGAAGGGCCGATACGTCTTGGTTTGACGACGCGCGGATCACGAAGCCCGATGCGGTCGCCCGCTTTTATCTGGCGTCCAGCTAATCCGCCTATGCCTGCAACCAAATTCGTACTTACGCTGCCGAGCCATTCGTTGATCTCAAATCCGCCCGCGACGGCGAGATATGCTCGGGTACCTGTTCTACGTTCAGTAAATTTTAGTAAGTCGCCCTTTTCGGCTATCGCAGATGACCAATTATTGATCTCGTTTCCACTCAAAGATGCGCCGAGATCCGCTCCGGCAATTGCGAATGAACAATCTGTTTCAAACTCAAATTCACCCGCCGGAAAATGCATTTCCAGGACCGCTTCGTTCTCGTTGTTGCCAAGCAAGATATTCGCCAGCCGCGCTGCCGTCGCGTCCATTACGCCGTTTGGATTGATGCCATAGCTTTGCCAACCGCTCCGGCCAAGGTCCTGGATAGTTGTGAGAATTCCGGGTTTTTTGAAGAGCAATGACATCTTCTTATTATCGCGGGCAGAAACGCGACCGTTAGGAAGCGTGGCGACGGAGTTGCTGGATTTAAGCAATCGCTTTCCAAATTCTATCGCCACGCTCGTTCACACTCGCGTTTTCGCCCGGGGTCCACTAATTGTCGCAAACAAATCTTATCTCATCGCCCGGCCGCAAAAGGCATGGCATCTTTTTATGGGGCGTAAACATTTCTACGTCTGTGCGGCCGATTATTTGCCAGCCGCCGGGTGATTCGAACGGGTAAATGCCGGTTTGTTTTCCGGCGATGCCGACGCTTCCTTTTGGCACTTTGGTTCGAGGCGTGGCCAGTCGCGGAGCGGCGATGCGTTCGTCAACCTCGCCCATGTACGCAAAGCCGGGAAGAAAGCCGAGCATATAAACGCGATAGGTTTTAGAAAGAAAAATATCGATCACTTCGTTTGGATCAAGCCCGCTGAATTCGCAGATGGAGGCGAGATCGAGCGAATATTTGCTGTCGAAATTTACAGAGATCTCGACAACTCGATGCTCGGAGCTGAGGTTGCTGTCGATGTTATCCATTACACCGATGACGTGTTGTTTTACGGTTTCAAATGCGGTCGGGAATTGCTGTTTCTTTGTGGTAGCAAGATCATAAAAGATCGTTACGGATGAATATGCGGACACGGCTTCGATCATTCCGGGAAAGGGATTTTCTCGCAAATTGGACGCGAGTGCGATCGCTTTATCGTTGAACTCAAACGAGATCTCGTTGCCGAATTCGACCGTGAGAGCAGATTCGCTGAGAGGAAAGATTTGCATCAAAGTTGGATGTATCGCCCTTGCTTACGCGCGGGCTTTTGCATTTAGCGTGTTCGCTGTTTCGGGTCCAGATATTGGCGAAGGCCGTCGCCAATAAAGTTGAATGCGAGAACCGTGAGAGCGATCGCGATGCCGGGGAAAAACAACATGTGCGGGTAGGTCGCGAAATAATTCCGGGCCTCTTCGATCATGGTTCCCCAGCTAGGTGCGGGCGGCGGAATGCCGAGACCGAGGAATGAAAGCGAAGCCTCAGACAACACCGAGCCGGCCATCCCTAGCGAGGCTTGCACGATCAGAGGCTGGATCGAATTCGGCATGATGTGCGTGAACAAGATCCGCATATTGCTCGCACCCAATGCCTTTGCCGCTTGAACAAAATCGTATTCGCGCACCTTCAAAACCTGCCCGCGCATCACGCGGGCATAACCGACCCAACCGATGATGCATAGTGCGAGAATGAGCTTTCCGAGGCCCGCGCCCAGAAATGCGACCAGGGCGATCGCCAGCAGCAAACCGGGAAACGCGAGGAATACATTGAACAGATAACCCGATAGAAATTTGTCGATCCAGCCGCCGTAAAAACCGGCGATCGCTCCGATAAAAATACCGACCACGCCGGAAACGACGACGACAGTAATACCGACCTGCAGCGAGATCCGCGCCCCGAAAACTATTCGCGAGAAAATATCGCGCCCAAGTGCGTCGGTCCCAAACCAATATTCACCAGACGGCGACGCAAACCGATTCGCAAGATCTTGCGCGGTTACATCGTGCGTCGCGATAAACGGCGCAAACACCGCTGTCAAAATGACGACAGCCGCGATCGCGATTCCGATGTAAGTAAGACGATTCATCAAATAGTTGGGAGTCCGTCTTTAGGCGGCCCTCTGTTGCCGATCGGGGTCTAGTTGTAACGCAGGCCAGCTAAAGCTGGAACTCCAAACTAAGACAACCGTATTCTTGGGTCTAATCTGCGATAAACAAAATCCGTGAGCGAGTTCGCGATGATGTACGTCAGGCTGATGACGAGTACGCAGCCCTGGACGAGGCGGTAGTCGCGTTTGGCGATGCCGTCTTCGAGCAGCAGCAGGCCTAGACCTTGCCAGCTAAATATTTTTTCGGTGATGATCGAACCGGCGAGCAAGACGCCGAGTTGCAGTCCGAGAATTGTGACGACGGGAATCAAGCCGTTTTTTAATACGTGTTTGTAAACTACCTTTCGTTCGCTCAGGCCTTTGGCTCGGGCGGTGCGGACATAGTCTTCGCCGAGCTCTTCGATCACGCTTGAGCGGATCATTCGCGTTAATATTGCCGACAACGCCGCGCCGAGCGTTACAGCAGGCAGAATAATGTCTTCCGGATAAAGGCTGCCGGTCGGAGAAAACCAGCCGAGCTTTACCGCGAAAAGGTAAACAAGGAACGGCCCGATAACGAACGTCGGCAGCGAGATGCCGAGCAGGGCGATGAACGAAGAAATATTATCGATCAACCCATTTTTGTTACGTCCGGCCAGAACGCCCAACGGCACGGCGATGCCGATAGCGACGAGCATCGACGCAAGTGCGAGCTTTATCGTTGCCGGATAGCGCTCAAGGATCATATCCAGCACCGGCCGGTCGGTGCGAAACGATCTGCCGAGATCACCCTGGAACAAGCCAAGCCAATAATCCGCGTAGCGGTTGTTGCCGCCGTTCCAGACAAAGCCTTCTTCGCCCGAATACGAAAAAAAGAACGCAGGCCGGTCAAGGCCGTGCTTGGCGTTGAAATTTGCTATCTGTTCGGACGTCGCCGTTTCACCGAGAATCGTCGTTGCCGGCGAACCCGGAACAAGTTCGATCAACAGCGTCACCAGCGACACGACGGTCCAGATCACCAACAGTATCAGGGCAAACTGCCGGGCAAAATTTAAAAGCTTGTATTTCATTCAGCCGAGGAAACTTCACAAATCTTATAATCTTGGTGACAGTTACACAAAGTAAGGCGGGTTTGATCGGACTGTTTTTGTTTCGTGTATTTCGCGGATAAGAAAGATTTTTCCACGAAACACACGAAAAAGATCAAAGTAGGAATTAAGATTTCCTACCAGCATGAATCGCGGCGATGCCGCCGGTGAGGTTCTGAAATTCCACATTATCGAAACCCGTTTCGCGCATCATCGCGGCGAGGTTCTTTTGGTCGGGGAACTTCGAGACGGAATCGGGAAGGTATTCGTATGCGCCGCGAGAGCCGCTGACGGCACCGCCGATGCGCGGAAGAACGCGGGTAAAATAAAAATTAAAAAGCTGTCGAAAGCCGGGAACGATCGGCGAGGAAAACTCCAGAACGACGAGTGTGCCGCCGGGTTTTAGAATGCGGTGTAGTTCGCCGAGACCGTCTTTGAAGTTGGAAAGATTGCGAAGTCCGAATGCAATGGTAACGGCGTCGAACGTGTTGTCGGCAAAGCCGAGGCTCATCGCGTCGCCCTCGACAAACGGTATTTCCGTGTTTTTCTCTGCCGCGACGGCCAGCATCGGACGGCAAAAATCAGTGCCGATGACGCGTGCTTTTGCGTTATCTTGTAGTTCGATCGAAAGGTCGCCGGTGCCGCAGGCTACATCCAGAATGACAGAGTTTGGATCGTCGAGAATAGGCTGTAGTTTCCTTCGGACAAGGCGGCGCCAGCGCTTGTCGATGTTCATCGAGAGGACGTGATTGAGCAGGTCATACCGGCCGGCGATGCCGGAAAACATCGCTCTAACCGCGCGTGAATGCTCGATCTCGTTTAGTGTGCGTTCGGTTGCCATCTAGTTTGCCGTGGCGGGTTTGTCGGCCTTGTTTACCGAAACGGAGACGACAGGATTTTTTGCGAGGCGCTCGGCGACACGCTGCACATCGGCGAGCGTGACCGATTCAAACGCCTTTTGTTCGTCGGCTGCGGAGGTCAATTTATAGGTATCTACATCGAGCCATTTCTCATCCGTGGCAGTATGTAGAACAGTGTTGTTCGCCTGTGCCTTCGCCGAAGTAAATTCGTCATTGCCGATCGCCTTGGAAAGCAGCAAGGTCACTAGGTTATTTGGCGGTTCACTGCCTTCCGCCGCCGTAAATCCGAATTCAATATCACCCGGCAGGAAACGCGCCGAATTATCGACAAAAACGACAGGAGATTTCGAAGTGCTAACATTTGCCTTTAGCCTTGATTCCAAGATATGGGTAAGCACTTCGGACGCCGCGTAATCCTTATCGTTCCGGGCAAGGCCGCGCATAGCGAATCCGATGTAAGGATCGCTGTCCACCTCCGACGTGACTTTCACCATCTTCGTATCGGGTTCATCAGGCTGACGGAATGTCGAAGGCGTCATTTTATCCGATTTGAGCCAGCTTCCTAAATAACGGCGTGCGGCCCGGTATGCCAGGGCCGTGTCTATCTTTCCTGCGATCGAGACGGTGGCATTGTCGGCGGTCAGGAAACGCTGTTTTGCGTCCAATAGATCGGGAAACTCGATCTTCGAAACGGATTCGGCGGTTCCCAACTCGGCACGGCCATAAGGAAACGTACCGAACAATTGCTTTGCGGCGGCAAGTTGGGCTAAATACGCAGGGTCTTTTCTGAGTTCCGCGATCTTTTCCAACCGTTTTCCCTTGAGTTTTGCCGTAGTCTCTCTGTCTATCGTCGGATTGGAAACGGCCGTCGCGACCGATTCCAGCAGGGTTACGAACTCATCCGGGCGAGCCGTCGCGGTGACCTGAATGTAATCGTAATTTGCCGTGATCCAAAGGCCTCCCCCGAGATCTTCCTTAAAAAAATCGCGGACTGCGTCATTTGGAAAAAAGCTTTCGCCGATCAGCAGCATCACGCCCTCTTTTCCTTGAGGGTCAAAGGCCGCGCCGCTATGGATACGGATCTTGATTGTGACTTTGTCAGCCGCAGGATCGTTCCATATCAAAAGCTTCAGGCCGTTCAGCAATTTTTCCTGCTTTGGTGCCTGACTTCTCTGAGCAAAAACGGTGGAAAATGAAGTTAAAACAAGGGCGAAAGCCGCAAATTTCTGGAATAAAACTCGAAATTTCATCGTATATAGCAATAGAGCGTTATATTGAACGTCTCACCTTAGTTGCCTGACCGCAACAATATGTTGCCGTCAACGGCCACGGGTATGTCATCTATTGTACTTCCAAAAGGAGATTTTTTCGATAGCCACAGGCATCGCGTCAAATAAATACGGCATCTATCAAAATTGAACGAGCGGTGTGTTCACCGGGCCTAACGGCTCACATTTCCGCTTAACATAGTTGAAATTCGGCGTTATAATGTTTTCACGTGGTCAAGCGTGCCCGACGCGTCGGGTATAAGTTTTTTTGAGAGGCCAGAAAAAAGATGGGAAAGATTCTAAAATTTTGCAGTACGTGTGATGAGGGATTTGCCGAGAAGTTTACGTTTTGTCCCAGTTGCGGAGCTTCGCTGCAAGCTTTCGAGATGAATCCTGTTGAGGCGGCTAAGGCTGCGGAGACGGTTCCGGCTTTTGAAGTCATTGAGCCGGAAGCTCCGGCATTTATCGCCGAACCGCTGCCGGTGACCGAGGAGATCAAGTATCAGGCGATCGAATCCATTCCGACACCGGACGAGATCGAATTTGCATCCGCACATACCGACGAGATCCCGGCCGTTCAGGATGATCCGGTCGAGGAAGAAGAAGCTGCTTATGTGGCCGCTCCGCCTCCACCTCCGGCGGGCGAATATAACCATACGCCTGCATATCAGACGACCAAGGGCATATTGTTCGAATCGGAAACGAGATACGCAGACGAAGTGAGGCACAAGATCCCGGCACCAATCCTCGGTAAAGACGAAGACGGTTACAACATAACCGTCATTGAGGACAAGAACGGCAAACAGCGTAATTACCTTTTGCTCGGGGCGACGGCACTTATACTGTCGGCTGTTGTGCTTGCCTGGGGCATTTCGCTTTTCCAGAAGAGCCTGGATGTCGGAGCGATCGGCGACGACCGTTCGTTGGCGTTGCTGCTTGAGGACGTCCCAATGCCGCTCGACGAGGTTCAGGAAAAGAAAAACAAGGATGAAGGTGGCGGTGGCGGTGGCGGTGGCCGTGAGGAAAAGGAAGAAACATCTCAGGGCGATCTTGCTGATCAGACAAAGACCCCGATTCGTCCGCCTGATGCCAAAGTTCATCGGATGGATGATCCGGCATTGTTGATGCCTCCTCCATCGACAGAAGGCAACCGAAAGTTTCCTAAAGAGTTTGATAAATGGGGCGACCCGACTAAGTTTGGAAATATTGCTTCGAACGGCACCGGCCGCGGCGGAGGCCAAGGGTCTGGTGACGGAACGGGTCAGGGCAGCGGTAATGGAACCGGTGCTGGCAGCGGCAATGGTTCTGGCAGTGGAAGTGGCACTGGCACTGGTAATGGTGGAGGAAGTGGTGGCGGTGATGATGGTGCAGCCCCGCCTCCGGTTACAAAGGTCACGCAGGCTCTTCGAATCCTTTCCAAGCAAAAGGCGGCTTATACCGATCAGGCTCGTGTGAATAATGTTCAGGGTGCGGTCACGCTAAGAGTTACGTTCCTGGCGTCGGGCGGAATCGGATCGATCACGACGATCAAGGGCTTGCCTTACGGTTTGACCGAGAATGCCATTGCGGCCGCCCGAAACCTTAAGTTCGAACCGCAGATGGTAAACGGACAACCGCAGACCGTATCGCGTCCCGTAACCTTCTCATTCAATATGTACTAGATCGCTGCTGATCGAAATTATAAAAGAGGCTGTCTGAAAAGGCAGCCTCTTTTGGTTGTTTTGATTTCTTTTTGATCTTTTTCGTGTATTTCGTGGAAAAACTCTTAAGAAACTGTCCACGAAACACACGAAAGAAGAAAGCAAAACAAAAAAAGATGTGAAAAGTCCATTGAATCACTTTTCAGACAGCCTCTTTTTATTTGAACCGTTTTTCCGTGCTTGTTCTGTGTCCTTCCGTGTATTCGGTGGTTTCGCTTTTGGCATTATTAACCACGGAAATCACAGACGGCACGGAAATACACAGAACAAAGCCAGCTTTAGCCGGAGATTTCTTTTTTATTCCTCTTTATATGTGGTCAGATTTTTTTAACCACAGAACATGATGAACAAGAACGAACAAATCTGAATAAGAAGTCGATCCGGCTTTTCAGGTTTTATTTTGTGATTTAGATCGTGTCGGAGCCGGTCTTTGAATTTTCGTTGAGTTCGTAGCGGTTGCGGTCGCGTTTTTCCATCTTTTCTGTGAAATCAAGCGGTTCGTTGTCTTCGAAATCGATGCCCATTGCGTGGGCATTTTCTTCTACGTCTGATTGGTCCGGGGTTGGATTGTGTCCGAAAACGGCTTCGGAGCCGGAACCATTGACCTCCTCCCAACTGGCGTCGATGTCGCCGCCTGAGTCTGCCGGTGACGAGGAATGATGCTCGCTCAGACGTTCGGCCAACTCGCTCGGTGCCTGCGGAGCATGAGATATTTCTATCTCCATTAGTTCCTTGATCTCTTCGTCGGCCGGAGATTCCTTATCGTAAAATTCCAGATCTTTACCAGTCATACGCCAATCCCCCGTGATCTAAACTTCGAATAGACCGAAGCATATCACGCCCGGACAAGCAATGTCACGAATTTCTAGATAAACACGACGGACTGTGAAGACGGTATCTCAAAACGCTTGCGGCAGCGGATGTTCTTGCACATCAGTTGGTCGTCGACGCGGACCATATAGTCGCGGGATTTTTGGTATTGAGCACGATCGTGCTCGTTCATATTGCGGGGAACATTCTTTCGCTTGGTCCGCGTTAGCCAGCGGATGTCGTAATCATGCCGCTCACGGCAATTCGGACAAGCAAAATTAGCCTTCTTGATCTCTTGACGCTCTTCAAAAATATCTCTTTCCTGCATCTTTAACAGTGTACAACAAAAAGCTGATGTTGAACTAAAAAGTAAGAGCGGGGGCAAGCCCGCCTTCCGGACTGCTACTCTTCTGATTGAACAACGCCGATAATCTTGTATTAATTAAGAAGCGACAAATTCAGCCTATCAAAGTTTACCAGTCTCAGTCTGGAAGGCGGGCTTGCCCCCGCTCCTAAATCTCCTTCAAATACTTAAAGCTGAATATTCCGGTATCGTGGCCGTCGGAGAAGTGAAAATTCAGGGCGTAGCGGCCGACTATTGATATGTGTTTGAAGGAAAGATCGTCCGGCACTCTTGTCTCGTCGAGAGTCTTTTTGCCGGTCCATTCGTCGATGCAGCCGGCACACGGACACGAACGGCGAAGTTGTGCGGCGTTGTATTTTGTCTCGGAATCGTCCGACCATTTGATCGATATTTCCGAATCGTTCTCTTCGATGATTTGTAAGGGTTCGATCATAACTGTCAACTAAAAGCTAAAAAGAGACCGTTTGAAAAGTTGATCCGATGATCTTTTCAAATCTTTTTTTAGTGCTTTGCTTTCTTCTTTCGTGGATATTTCTTAAGAGTTTTTTCCACGAAATACACGAAACAGATCAAAAAGAATTAGACAGCAAAGAGAGTGCCTTTCAGATTGCCTCTATAAGAGGATAGTTTTTACTGCATCAAGCGGGAAATAGCTCCTGGGTCGATCCCGTAATGCGTTGCGTGATAGATGGCCTTTCGGCCTTTGATGACGAATGCTTGCGGCGATTGGTGGGCGTAGCCGGTGCGGGTCGCGATCTCGGCTGACAGGTCGCGGTGTTCCTGGATCACGAGCACGAAAACGTCGCCGTCAACTTCCTCGACCATTTCCAGCACGTGAGCACTAATGCCGCAGCTATTGCTGTGTTTGAAGAGAGCGACCGGCCGTTCGGACGACCTTTCGAACAGCAGGTCCAGATCGCCCATCGATTCCACCTTGATAAAATTTGCAGGCATTATTGTAAACCTTGATATGCGTTTGGCGGAGGCGGCATGAACATCAGTTGATCGCGTCGCGGGAAGACCTTGCGATAAGCGACGACGTTGCAGGCCATCATGATCGGGATAGCGAAATAGATACCGATACAGAGTGCGAGTTGACCGGCGATGCTGAGAAGCATATTTACAACGATTAGGCCGGTAACACCGCCTAAGTTCTGCCATACCGCACGAGCACTTAGCTTCATTGCCTCGATGCCGCCGAGCCGTCGGTCGGCGATCAACGGGAATGAGAAGATCAGCAGCGTGTGAAAGCAGACCATGACGAGAAGGATCACCAGATCGATCACGCCAAAGACCAGAAGCATCGGCACTATCGTTTCCTCGCCCACCCGATTTTCAGACATTATCGCAGCCGCTATGAACGGGATGTATATGAATACATAAACGACAATTATCGGGACGACAATGAACAACACGACGACCAAACCGGCCCCTAATTTGTCGAAGCCTTTGAACAAAATGTCGAATTGGATCGGCTCGCCGTCGATCACCTTTAGGTAGCACATATTGATGCCGACCAGCATCGCCCCGAGCAATATGTACATCGTTGCACCGCCGATCAAAACGCCGACAAGCGTGATCGCGAACAAAAGCCAGTAATCGCCTTTTATCAGTGCCCAGCCTTCTTTCAGGCATTCGAACGCCTTGATCTTGCCTATTTCAAATTCAGGTTCGTGCATCATGTGTTATTAGTACTTACAGCTGATGATTGTTTCTTATCATCTTTGCTCTTTCCTGTTCTTCTTTATCTGTGGTCTAGATTTTTCAACCACAGAAAAAGAAGATCAAGAAGGAACAAGTTGAGTAAGAGGCCAGACCAATCTAATGCCTTGCGTAAATCTTTTCCAGATAATCCTTTACCATTCTATCGCTTGAGAACTGCGGTGTCAGTGTGGCGATGGAGTTCTTCATCATTGCGATCCACTCGGACGGCAGGCCGTCGGTGTCTTTAGAATAAAACGCGGGAATGATGATGTTTTCCAGTGTCGAATATAGCGATTCGGCATCTTCTGCATCCATTTCGGCGTCGTCTTCCACATCCAGATCGCCGATGGCGAAGCCGTTCTTTTTGTTATAGCCCTCGATCCACCAACCGTCGAGCACGGAGAAGTTCAATGCTCCGTTCATCGCTGCCTTCATTCCGCTGGTGCCGCTGGCCTCTAACGGACGCTTAGGCACGTTCATCCAGACATCGACGCCCTGAACGAGATACCTTGCAACTTCCTGATCGTAATCCTCGATGAACACGGCACGGTTCTGCCATTTGGAATCGTGATTTATGCTCATCAACTGCTGCAATATTTGCTTCGCCGTCCTGTCCTGCGGGTGTGCCTTTCCGGCAAAGACGAATTGTACGGGACGTTCGTGATCGTCAACCATTTTAAGCAAGCGGTCGAGATCGGACAATATCAAATTCCAGCGTTTGTAGGCGGCGACGCGTCTGGCAAAGCCGATGGTCAGCACGTCGGGCGAGCATAGATTTCGCGTGTCCTGACGTTCGTTTATCGTCTCTTGCGTGCCGGTTTCCTTTGCTTTTGTGCGAACCCGGATGAAAGCGATCAGTAGGTTTTTGAAGGTGTGGTGAACATTCCAAAAATCGGCGTCAGGTATGAGGTCGATGGCGGTTGCCCACGCGTTCGCATCACGGATAAGCTTTGGCCATTCGGGGCCGAGTTTGCTTTCAAAAAGCGATTGAAAGCCCGGCGAGATCCATGTCGGCGGATGAACTCCGTTGGTGATGTGCGTGATCGGCACGTCGTTCGGCTCGGCGTTTTCCGAGAACATTTCCAGCCAAAGTTCACGCGAAACCTCGCCGTGTTTTTCACTCACGCCGTTGGCCGAACGGCACATCCGCAAGGCGAAAGGCGTCATTCCAAATTGCTCGGCTTCGTCGCCCGGATCGATGCGTCCGAGACCGAAGAACTCCTGTTCGGTCAGCTTTAGAGCGGAGATAAAGTTCTTGTCGAAGCAGTCGTACAGTTCGGCGGTCGAGAACGCATCGTTGCCTGCAGAAACGGGCGTGTGTGTCGTGAACACGCATTGCTCGCGAACGGCGTCCTGTGCCTTGTCGAAGGTCGCTTCGGGATTAGCGACGAGATGTTCGTGGGCAAGTTCCAGCGTCAGGAATGCGGAGTGGCCTTCGTTAAGGTGGAACACCGAGGGCTTCACGCCTAGCTTTCTCAGCAGCCTTACGCCGCCTATTCCCAGAACCTTTTCCTGCACGATACGCGTTTCCGTATTGCCGCCGTAAAGGTGGCCGGTGATCATGCGATCGACCTCGGCGTTGTTGTAGATATTTGTATCGAGCAGATAGAGCGAAATGCGTCCGACCTGTGCGAGCCAAGCCTGAGCATACACCTCGCGTCCGCGTATGTGCACCATCACCGTTACACGCTGGCCCGCGTCATCGACCACAGGTTCTATCGCGAGGCCCATGCCGAAGATGTTTGCGTAATGTTCTTCCTGCCAGCCGTCGTGGGCGATGTCCTGCCGGAAATATCCGTAACGGTAAAGCAGCCCGACCGCAACAAGAGGCACGTTCAGATCGCTAGCCGATTTCAGATGATCGCCCGCCAGAATGCCAAGTCCGCCGGAATAGATCGGCAGGGAATTATGCACGCCGTATTCGGCACAGAAATATGCCGCAGGGTTTTCGGGTGTCGGGCCGTTGGCGACGGTCGTAATTTCCGTGTCCGCCATATAGCGGTCAAACTTTTCCGTGAAACGTACCAGCTTTGCCAGATAATCGGCATCCGCCGCCTTTTGCCAGATGCGTATTTCGGAGATCTCGCTCAAAACCTTTTGCGGGTGCTGTTCGCATTTGTCCCAGAGGTCGGGATCAAGTTCGCGAAATAGCTCAACGCCGTCAGGCTGCCAAGACCAGTAAAAATTCTTTGAAATACGATCCAAAACCTTCAACGATTCGGGAAGATAGATGCCCAGCGGGCTAAATGTGTGAAAAGTTAGGTCCATCCCTTCAGATGCTGCTTGATTCATTAATGCCCTAATACTTTATTGTGATAGTGAGGAAAGTATTCAAAGACTATAAAACAACTGGACGGCGAGTACCAAATAAGTAACTAACAGTTTGAGGTATTAGCAGGTGTTACTAATGTTAGCTTGTTAGTGTTTTTGATTTTTTTTTGCTCAATTTATGGGCTTACTCCTGTGTTTCGTGGACAGTTTCTTAAGAAGTTTTTTCCACGAAATACACGAAATAGATCAAAAAGAATTAAAACAACAAAGAGGCCGCCTTTTCAGCTTTCTTGTGAGACCTGTAAATTTTCCGTAATATTCTCTTTCGAACTGTTCCGTGTTTTGTCTTGTTCATTCCTGTGGTGAAAGAAACTAACCACAGATAAAGAGGATCAGGAAGGAACGAATCTGAAAGAATGAACCACGGAAAGCACAGAAATACACGGAACAAGATTCTGACAACTGACAACTGACTGCTTTATGAAATTAAACATTATTCCCGTTAAATGGACGGACGAGGGTGTGGCGATGCTTGATCAGCGTTTGCTGCCTACGGAAGAGAAGTGGCTGACGCTGAAAACTTATGACGACGTGGCGGCGGGCATCAAGGATATGGTCGTGCGTGGGGCACCTGCTATCGGCGTTTCGGCGGCGTATGGAATTGCGTTGGGTGCGAAGAGTTTTGTCGGGACGAATGTCGTTGACCTTGAAGAAGAGATCGAATATATCGGCGATGTGCTTGGTGCAACGCGACCTACGGCGGTGAATCTGTTTTGGGCTATCGATCGTATGAAGCGAACCTTTCAAACGGCCAAGTCGGAAGGGAAGTCGGTCAGTGAGATAAAGCAGATACTGCTCGACGATGCGAAGGCGATCCACGAGGAAGATATAGAATCACAGCGGTTGATCGCTAAATTCGGCGGTGAACTGCTTGATGACAACTCGACCGTGCTGACGCATTGCAACGCCGGGGCGTTGGCTACCGGAGGCGTTTGGGGAACGGCGTTGGGCGTTATTCGCGGAGCGGTCGATGCGGGTAAGCATATTTCGGTGATCGCGGACGAGACGCGGCCGTATTTGCAGGGAGCAAGGCTGACGGCCTGGGAACTGATGCAGGACGATATTCCGGTCACGCTTATCACCGATAATATGAGCGGCCATGTGATGAAGAAAGGCCGTGTTCAGGCGGTCGTCGTCGGCAGTGACCGCATAGCGGCTAATGGTGATGTCGCGAACAAGATCGGAACGTATATGGTCGCTGTTCTCGCTCATCGCCACGGCATTCCCTTTTACGTCGCCGCACCGCTCTCGACCGTCGATCTAAATTGCCCGACCGGTGACGATATTCCCATCGAAGAACGCCCTATCCGCGAGGTAACGCACGTAAAGGACATCCAGCTTGCACCCGACGATACGGTCGTCAGCAACTACGGCTTTGACGTGACGCCGAACGATCTCGTCACCGCGATAATCACCGAAAAAGGCGTAGCCCGAGCACCTTACATTGAAAGCCTGAGAAGACAGTTCGAGGAGTAGAGATGCGGAATTCTATGATAGACTTGTGATAAAATAGAGTTGTGAAGAGTTTTGTCGCACAGGTTCAGCTTATATCAAATCTGCAACAGTTTGCGGAGCGGGCTTTTGTAAATAAGCTGAAAAAACAGAGTCCGGACATCTCGCCGCAAGAAATAGTTGCCGAACTCAATCGCTGGTATATGGATCGGCCAGGAGCTCCAAATGGTGACGGGGTCGGACGTATTGGCGATCCTTCTCGATTCAAAATAGACTCAAAATCGACCACTTAGAATTACATTCAATACCGGCCATTAACAAACTCCGCAGCCTAGGCGTTAAGTTTGCTGTGGTAGGAGGTCTGGCCGTATCTTTAAGAACGGTCGAACGGTTCACTAAGGATTTGGATCTGGCGGTTGCTGTCAGATCGGACAGTGAAGCTGAGGTCCTTGTTCTTGAGCTTTCGCGATCAGGATATTCCGTTGAAACGGTGATCGAGCAAGATGCGACAAATCGCCTCTCGACGGTCAGATTGATCTCAAATGGCGATGTGGTGATGTTCGTCGATCTTTTGTTCGCTTCGTCTGGTATAGAACCGGAAGTAGTAGCATCTGCTGAGGAGGCCGAAATCTTCCCAGGGGTTAATGCACTGGTTGCGACGATCCCGTCTCTTATAGCTCTCAAAGTATTGTCGGCAAATACAAAAACTCGCTTACAGGACATTATCGACCTACAATACCTGATTAAAGAAGCAACTTTGGAAGAGGTCGATTCCGCCCGTGAACTGACGAGGTTGATTACCGAGCGAGGCTTCAATCGGAACAAAGACCTTCAACGGAATCTGGGGCAGTATCTTTCTGAGTATCGAACTTCAACCGACTAGACAGTATCATCACCGAAAAAGGCGTACCAGAGCACCTTACATCTAAAGCTTGAAGAAGCAGTTCGAGGAGTAACTAACAGTTATAGGTATTAGTTAGTGTTACCTAAACGGCAAAGGAGTAACAGGTACTAGCACCTTTTGCTGTTAGTTAGTTACTCGTGGCGAACCAACTTACTGTTCTGTGCTTTCCGTGCTTTCCGTGCATTCTGTGTGTTCCGTGGTTTCAGAAGAATTAACCACAGAATGCACGGAAAAGCACAGAAAAGCACGGAAAACTAAGAACCGAATGTGGAGCACATCGGACGGCATAGCCTATCTTAGCTCTACGTAATAAAAATAAATTTGCACCCTGCAAATTAATACACCTCTCCCACCACATTTCTTCACTAAAGAAGCGATGCGTGAAAGGAGAGTTGGAAATGTCTGTGTCGAGTACCGAAGTCCCCGTAAATCAAATATGCCATAGCGTTGCATAGCTTGTCAAGCATTTTATTTATGAGACAGTTCGCACATCGGCAGGCAAGCCAAAGCGGTGAGTAACTAACTAACAGTTGTAGGTGTTAAACCTGTTAGTGCCGGTATGGAAAGTAACAGTAATTGCGTAACAAAAGTAAAAGTAACTAACACTTGCACCTGTTAGTTACTAATAGATCCATCACGATCAGCCTTGTTCATTCCTTTTCATCTTGCTCTGTGGTTAAAAGAAAAAACCGAACCACAGAGCAAGATGAATAAGAAGGAAAAACATGAACAAGCAAAGGCTTTATCCGTGTCTTCTGTGTGTTCGGTGGATGGGCTTTTGAAAGCAAACCACGGAAGACACAGAAGACACGGAAATCACGGAACGAATTTCCGAACACTGCCTTTTGTTTATTTACCTTAGTTCCACCGATGACGGAACCTTGATATACTTTTGGCTTACTGAATGACCGTTCAGTTGTTTGGAGATCAAGCTTTTTAGCTGGCTTATGTAACAGCTAAAAGTCTTTTGGTAACGGCGGCCAGCTAAAGCTGGAACTCCAAACTTCATAAAATTATGATCGAACGCGAACAGATCGAGATGGATGTGGTGTTTGTCGGTGCGGGACCGGCGAATTTGGCGGCGGCGTTGCATTTGAAAAATCAGATCGCCGAACACGACGAAATGGTCGAACGCGGGCTTAAACATGGCAACAAGGTCGGCGAGATCGAGATAGCCATCGTCGAGAAAGGGCCGTTCGTCGGGGCACATATATTAAGCGGTGCCGTGATGGACCCGATCGCTATCCGTGAACTGATGCCCGACTTTCTGGAGCAGGGCTGTCCGGTCGATTCGGTCGTTACGGAAGATGCGTTTTGGTATCTCACAGAGAAAAGATCGATCAACGCTCCGCTCGTTCCTCCGCCGCTGAAAAACAAGGGCAAGTACATCATCAGCCTGAGCAAGATGTGCGAATGGCTTGGTGAAAAATGCGAAGAAGCAGGCATCAATATCTTTCCAGAGTTTCCTGCGTCCGAAGTGCTTTACGATGATAACGACCACGTGATCGGCATTCGCACGGGCGACAAAGGCATCGACAAAGAAGGCAATAAAAAAGCAAACTTTGAGCCGGGCGTAGATCTGCTGGCAAAGGTGACGGTGATGGGCGAAGGCTCACGCGGGTCTCTCGCAAAGCAGTTGATGGCTCGGCTCGGGCTGATGGAAGGCAAGGAACCGCAGGTCTTTTCGATCGGCGTAAAAGAGCTTTGGGAAGTTCCGGAAGGGAATTTCGAGCAGGGCAAGGTCGTGCATACGCTGGGTTTTCCGTCCGACACGGACACCTACGGCGGCGGTTGGATATACGGCATGAAGAACAATGTCGTCAGCATCGGTTACGTTACAGGACTCGATTACAAAGACCCGAACATCGATCCGCACGCCGAGTTTCAGAAGTTCAAGACGCACCCGAAGGTCGCCGAGGTTTTGAAAGGCGGCAAGATGATCAAGTACGGTGCAAAGACGATCAACACCAGCGGCTATTGGACGATGCCAAAGCTTTATGCCGATGGCGTACTACTCGTCGGCGACACTGCTTCGTTCCTGAACGGCCAACGCATAAAGGGAATTCACATGGCGATGAAATCCGGTATGCTCGCTGCCGAGACGATCATCGACGCATTGGCCTACAACGATTTCACCGCAAAGCATCTGAAGCATTACGAAGAAAAGGTGAACCAAAGCTGGATCTACGACGAACTTCATCCGGTACGAAATTTCCACGCTTCATTCCAGAGCGGACGCTGGTCGGCATTGATCAACAGCGGACTGCAATTCGTCACAGGCGGCCTCGCGTGGGGCTTTATGCCTAAGGAACACCACATCGCCGGACATGAGCGGATGGAACAGTGGGATTCAGGTTCCGTGTCTTCTGTGCATTCTGTGGTTAATTCAACTGAAACCACGGAACACACGGAAAGACACGGAAAAGAAAGTCGATCACCCGGACCGACCGATCATCTTAAAACTAAACGCTACAAAAACATCCCTTTCGACAAACAGCTGACGTTTGACAAGATCACGGACGTTTTTCACGCAGGCGTTTCGCACGATGAAGATCAGCCGTCGCATCTGCACGTACTCGATACGGAGATATGTGCCACCCGCTGTGCCGAGGAGTATGGCAATCCGTGTCAGCGTTTCTGTCCGGCGGCAGTCTATGAAATGGAAGAAAGCCCGGCGACCGGACGCAAAGAGCTAAAAGTGAATTTCTCAAACTGCGTTCACTGCAAGACCTGCGACATCGCCGACCCGTATCAGATCATAAACTGGGTACCCCCCGAAGGCGGCGGCGGGCCTAATTATAAAGGGATGTAGTTGAAACTCATCTGTTCAGATTTGCTCCTTCCTGTTCTTCTTTATCTGTGGTCGGTTTCTTTTTTAACCACAGAACAGATGAATAAGAAAGAACAAGATGAAAACCATAACAAACTAACACCGACTAATACCCTCAGCTGTTAGTTACTCTTAACAAATAAGAGACTGTCTTGAAAAGTAGTTTTTGTTCTGTTTTTCCGTGCATTCCGTGCATTCCGTGATTTCTGTGGTTAATGCCGAATGCGGGAACCACAGAAATCACAGAAACACACAGAAATCACGGAATAAGAAACGGTTTACACCAATAACAAAAGAGGCTTCCTTTTCGGACAGCCTCTTCTGCGTTAAGAAACAATATTTCTTCTAGTTGTTTTCCAGTATCCTAAAGTTAACTTTTTTCTCGTCGAGTTCACGCAAGGCAACACGCGTTGATTTGTGTTTACGGGTATCGATATCGGTCCGCGAAATTGCTCCACGCTGAAGCTGCTTGCTCCGTTGTGCGGCAAGCAAGATCATTCGATATTTAGAATCGATGTGCGGCGGATCAATTATTTCGTTGACCTCGTCAATGTTTTCTTCGATCTCTTTAGCAGCCTTTTCAGCCATATATTGCTTAATCTCCGGTTGTCTGATGTTTCGCTTCTACGAAACTATCTAGAATACCGCTAATTGCCGCTGTTTGTCTATCCGTCAATTGCCTTTCCGCCAAGATGACGGCCGCAAGTTTTCGGGCGGCAAAGGAGAGTTCGTCATTCACGACAGCGTATTTGAACCTCTCGTACTGCCTTACCTCGTTGATCGAATTACGTAATCTGACCTCAATGTCCTCGTCGCCCTCGGTCGCACGAGCGATCAGCCGTGCCCGAAGTGTCTCAAACGACGGCGGCAGAATAAAGATGCTGACCGCATCCGGTGCCTTTTCCAAAACCGCCGCTGCACCCTGAACATCGATCTCAAGAATTATGTCCTTGCCGGATTCCGTGACCTTCTCGATCTGCCGAAGCGAAGTGCCGTACATATTTCCGTGTACCTCTGCATATTCCAGAAAACCGCCAGTGCGAACCTCTTCTTCAAACTTTTCCCGCGTTACAAAGTGATAATGCTTGCCGTTCTCTTCCCCAAACCTCGGAGTACGCGTCGTCAGCGACACCGAATAACCCAGATCCGGTATCGTCGCAAGCATCTCTTTTATCAAGGTGCCCTTACCGCCGCCCGACGGGGAACTAATTATGATGAGCTTTCCTTTCATAAGTGATGAGTGATGAGTGATGAGTGACAAGAAAGATGTTTTGCTCATCCCTCGTCACGTATCACCCATCACTTACTCGATATTTTGCACTTGCTCCCTTATTTTTTCAATATCGCTTTTTATCTGCAAGGCGTTTTCTTTCACGGTCATATTGTTTGTTTTTGACGTGATAGTGTTCGCTTCGCGGTTGAGTTCCTGGGTTAGGAAATCAAGGCGTTTGCCGACCTCTTTTTCTTCGCCGAAGATGGTTCGGAAATGGTCGATGTGCGTTTTTAGACGCGTGATCTCTTCGGAAATATCGGAGCGGTCGGAAAGGTATGCGATCTCTTGTGCAAGGCGGCCCTGATCGAGTTCGATCTGCGAATCGCTTTTGGCGATCATATCGGCGACACGTTTTGTCAGGCGAATGCGAAACTCTTCGGCGACATTTGCCGACTCGGATTCTATCGCGGGCAGACGGCTTTCTATTCCGTTGAGCAGCGTTTCGAGTTCCTTTTTCAACATCGCACCTTCGCTCTCACGCATTTTTTCGAGATCGTCGAGAGCTGCCGTTAATGCCGATTCGATGCCCTCAACGAATTCCGGTTTCAGGTCATCTTTTTTCGGCACGACGACATTCGGCAAACGAGCGATCACATTCAGGTCAGGTTTGCCTGCAAGCGAAAACTCTTCCTGCATCTGCTTCATCGCCGAAAGAAAACCGGCGATCATCGGGCGGTTGAGTTCGTAGGTGATCTCGTCGTTGCGGTCATACTGCAAATTGACCTCTACACGCCCACGCGAAAGCCGCTCGCCGATAAGCCGTTTGATATTATTTTCCAGCGGCTGCAGTTCGCCCGAAAGCCGCAGATTTACATCGAGAAAACGGTTGTTGACCGTCTTTAGTTCGACGCTCACCGAAAAATTGTCCTTAGAAACGACCCCGCGGCCAAACCCTGTCATTGATTTCATTCTTATCCCCAATTGAAATGTTCGCGGCTTTCCTCTTGTTCATTCTTGCTCTTCCCGATCTGTGGTTGATTTTTTTCTTTCACCACAGATAAAGAGGAACAGGAATGAACAAGATGAACCACCTTAACAAATATAATATCTGCTAACCCCTTTTGCCGTTACGTTACAGAACTGACTGTAATCGGTTCTTCTTCCGCAAACTGCAGCTCATAAAGCCGGCGATACTTGCCGTCTTGCTCTAATAGTTCGGCGTGTGTTCCGGTTTCGGCTATCTTGCCGCGATCCATTACGACGATCTTGTCAGCTTTGCGGACGGTCGAAAGCCGGTGTGCGATCACGATCGACGTGCGGTTTTGCATTAGATTTTCCAACGCCTTTTGCACCAGCATTTCCGATTCTGTATCGAGTGCCGACGTGGCCTCGTCCAGAATAAGAACCGGAGCATTTACTAAAACGGCACGGGCGATCGCGATCCGCTGACGCTGGCCGCCGGAAAGCAAAGTGCCGCGTTCGCCGACGACGGTATCGTAACCTTGCGGCAGCTCTGCGATAAACTCATCCGCGAAAGCGATGCGGGCCGCTTCGTTCAGTTCGTCCTGCGTGGCATCGGGCTTACCGTAGCTGATGTTGTAGCGGATCGTATCGTTGAACAAAACGGTTTCCTGCGTCACCAAAGCCATTTGTCGACGAAGGCTTTTCAGCTTTGCATCGCGAAGGTCGGTGCCGTCCCACAGAATGCTTCCTTCGGTCGGATCGTAAAGCCGCTGAACAAGTTTGATAAGGCTCGACTTACCGCTGCCGCTTTCACCAACCAATGCGACGACCGTTCCTTTGGCAACTTCGAGCGACACTCCGTCGATTATCTTTTTTGGATCGTTCTGATAGCTGAACGACACGTTGCGGAGCGAAATGCTGTCGGACAGCGGCTTTAGCTCGACGGCCTTTTCCCGTTCGGGTAAGTTCTCATTTTCATCGAGCACATCCCATACATCCTTCGCCGCCGCAAAGGCTTTGCTGATCTCGTTATGCTGACGCGAAATCTTTCGCATCGGGTCATAACTGCGGAAAAGAAAATACATGAAGCCAAAGAACTCCGCAGCCAAAAGACGCTGCCCGCTGATCTCGCGGAGGCCAAAATACAAAAGTACCAGCAATGCGATAAACCCGATCGTTTCTATCGTGGGCGGCGAGATAGCGGCAAGCCGGCCCGACCGCAGATTGGCTTTTGCGATGATCTTTGCGACACGTTCAAACCGTTGCTTCTCGCGATTCTCTGCCGAGTATGCTTTTACAATTGTCTGATTAGCGAGGGTCTCCTGAGCGGTGTCGGCAAGGAGCTTGTTTCCTTCAAAAGCTTCTTCGGCAAATCGCCGGAGCCTTTTACTGAATTTGGTGGTTAGAAATGCAAGGATCGGTCCGATGAGCAGAGCGCCTAACATCAAGCGCCAATTCAAGTAGAACGCGGCACCGAGAAGGAACAATAGGATCAGGGTTTCCCGAAGGACATCCCGTAAATTAGCAGAAACGGTCAATTCTATTGCCGAGCAGCTTACTACAAGTCGCGAGACAAGATAGTTCGTGCGATGCCTCTCGAAGAAGGAAGCGGGTTGGCTGAGAAGGTGATCGTAAAGTTGCCGTCGCAGGTCGAGTACCACAGACTGGCCTATTTTTGCCATTAGGTACGAAGAAAAATACTCCGCGACCCCTTTGCCGAGGGTAAAGGTGATCAACAGAGAGGCTATAACGACCCACGCTTTGAACCAATCGTCCTTTGGAATGAGGCTATGGAGGTCAAACGGCGCCTTTGCTTCGGCGCCAACAGCGGGCATGAATTGCGAAAATAGCGGGATCAGCAAAGCACCGGTCGCCGTTTCGAACGCGGCGACCAGGATCATCGCCGCGAAGGCGAGCATGAACGTCAGCCAATGCGGCTGCACATATCTTAAAAGCCTCTTGAGATCGTTCATTTAACCCTGCGAAACCTAGAATATACGTTAACCGCCGCAGGGATGTCCAAACTGCATAAATTTGCAACTTCGCCGATTCATATGGCATCTTCTAAATAACGCCCGTCTTTCGGAGAAAAATATGACAATTTATTCGGTTTCAAAGATCGTCTTGACGTTCGCATTTATTACCTCCTTTGGCCTTACGGTATTTGCTCAGGTCGATGTTCCGCGTCGCACGACGGCTATCACCTATCCGCTGGATGAACCGGTCGTTGTCCAGTTTCGCGGCACCACACGCTATCCGCGTATGAAGGGCGAAGCAAAACTGAAACGCACGAGCCGAAACGGCACCGAGATCGAACTTTCAGTCTCAAAAATGCCACGGCCGTTCGAACTTGGACGCGGCTATGCCACTTACGTTCTATGGGCTGTATCGCCGGACGGGCAGGTCGATAATCTCGGCGAGGTAAAACGCCGGGGTTTCTTTGAATTCGATTCGAAGATAAGCGTTACGACGCCGCTGCAAACATTCGCTCTCATTATCACCGCAGAGCCGCATTTTATGGTCAAGACCCCGAGCCAGGAAATAATGCTCGAAAATCTTAGCCCTTTCGCCGCCAGCGGACGCCGGATCGAGACGACTCCTTCGGTGCAATACTTTGGCAATTCGAGCGACTTTTTCCGCGACTCGCGAACACCTGAGATCGCCGAGATAGATTATTCAAAGACTCCATCGACGATCCTGCAGGCAAAGCAAGCCCTTGCTTTGGCAAAATTTGCAGGAGCCGAACGTGACGCCACCGAAGATCTTCGCGAGGCCGAAGGTTTGTTAGTGAATGCGGACAGCGCATGGAAAGCGGGCCGCAAGGAAGAAGAGGTCGATATTACGGCAAGACGAGCGATCAGTTCCGCCGTCAAGGCTGAATCGACCGCGATCGTTCGCAAACAGGCCCGTGACAAACGTAACGAGCAAGCTAAAAACGACGCCGACATCAGGCAGGCAGAGAATAAATTTACCGATGCTCAATCCGAGATCGCCGAGTTGAAAAAACAGTTAGGAAGCGAAACCCGTGCGAGAGAATTGTCCGAACACGACGTAGCGAACTACACGAAACAGATACGCGATCTACAGAACGAGAACGGACGGCTGCGTGAAGACCTTGGCCGTGTCCGTGTCGAGGCCGATACCGCAAAGACGCGTCTTGCCGCCGTCGAGCAAGAGAAGAAGGATGCACTCGACCAAGCCGGCAGAGAGAATAAACTGAACAGCCTGCGGGCAAACGAAGGAGCCTTGATCGCATCGCTCAAGCGGTTCGGTACTGTGACAAAGACCGAACGCGGTATTGTCGTCACCCTCGCCGAGACCTATTGGAGTGCTCCGCGCGCGGCGACATTCGCTCCCGCCGCAGGTGTCAGACTCGGTTCGTTGGGCGAACTGCTTGCGAGCAATCCCGATTATCGCGTCCAGATCGAATCGCATACCGATGACCGCGGAACGGCGGAAGAATTGGAAAGCCTGACAGATCAGCGGGCAAAGGCGATCGCACAGCGGCTGAGCCAGCTTGGCGTAACCGACACCCGACTGGAAACGCGCGGGGCCGGTGCAAATCTGCCGGTCGCTCCGAACACGACAAATGCATCGCGGGCGAAGAACCGGCGCGTTCAGCTCACATTGATCCCATCTATCTAGATCTCAAACCAGATCTTCAATATCGTTCGCGCCCGGTTTAAGTTTGTCCGTCTTCATTGGTTTTGGTGATTTCTTCCTTCGTGTGTTTCGTGGATATTTTAAAATAATTATTTTCCACGAAATACACGAAAAAACAGATCAAACAAAGAAATTAAGAGCTATCGAAAAACTGCTTGCCTTATTCTGACTGCATCAACAATTTTTTTTCTGCCCGTTATTAGGACAAACACCTTTTTCCTGATTCCGTATTTACTGTGGTAATCTGGCCGTGCCCTATCCCAAACCTTATTTCTAAGAAATCTGATTATGTTCAGGCTAGATCTGGCCTTTAGAACTATTTTGGTATTGCTCGTGACGACGCTTTTTCTGTCGTATGTTTTTTTTGGCGACGCCGAAATATCGGCTGCTCAAAAACAAGATGCGGTGAAGCAGGCGATCCGCGACAAAGACGTCGAGGTCGTTCGTGTCAATATTAGAAGCGAAGAAGAAAGAAAACGGGCGATTCAATTGGGAACACTAATTTCCGATTACGATTCGTTTGTGGTGATAGCCGTTCGGCCTTCGAGTATTAATCTTTCGGGGCTGGATCATCAGAAGCTTGATACGACGGTCAACCTTCCGGGTGATAAATTCGATCCGCTTGTAAGACCTCCCGTTGGGACTGCATCTGCCAAGGCGTCATCGCCTAAAGCCGGATATTACATCGTCCAGTTCGGCGGTATCGTGAATGACGATTGGCTTGACGAACTCCGAAACGCTGTTGAGATAATTCAGTATGTTCCGAACCAGGCGTTCTTCGTTTATGGCGAAGGGACGGCGATCGCTGCGGCAGCAGATCATTCGCGGGTTCGCTGGGTAGGCGAATATCTTCCGTCGCAAAAACTTTCGCCGGATATCGTTAGATCGAAATCTGCGGAACGACGCACTTTTGACGTTGCGGTTTTTGGCCGTGCCGATCTAAACGCGGTTGCTTCCGAGATGGAAACGAGCGGCGGCAGGGTCGTCGAAACAACGCAGCTGCCTAATAACTTTTTCAACCTGATACGCGTCGAACTGAACCAAACCGAACTGGATCGAGTTGCCGCAATTTCGGCGGTCTTCCGCATTGACGCTTATTACCCGCGAACTTTGGAAGACGAACGTGCCGCACAGATCGTAGCTGGAAATTATATAAGCACGACAAGCCTTGCGGCTCCCGGTTATAACCCGCTGTCGCAGTTCGGCGTCACGGGTCTCAACGTCACCGTCGCGGTCTCGGATGATGGAATCAGCATTCCCGGAAGTGGCGGACTTTACATAACGTCTGCAAACACAGTCAACGGCCCGTTGCGTGGTGCAGGCTCCGGAGCATCCGGAGGACACGGCCATATCAACGCAACTATCATTGCGGGTAACACGCCATTCGGAGCGCTTGATCCGTTCGGCTACAACTACGGCCTCGGTATCGCTCCGGCTGCGAATATTGTAAATCTGCCGTTTTTAAAATCGGGCAGCACATCTACCGAAG
>Ga0193752_1000871_pt1 | contig 27064 bp, 25 predicted proteins | sample H1c1metaG_FD_144924 | JGI IMG/M metagenome (GOLD analysis project Ga0193752, IMG submission 144924) | Soil microbial communities from a riparian zone of the East river system, Colorado, United States - H1c1 | ecosystem: Environmental > Terrestrial > Soil > Riparian zone | place: USA: East River...
TCTCGACGAACTCGGCCGTGACCGGCACGTACCAGCAGCGCTCATCCGCGAAGGCGACGCATTTTACGGCATCCTTCTCGGTCATGAGGATCGGCAGGTGGTCGCCAAAATTCAGGTCGCCCGCCTTGAACGGATGATGGTCGGGCATGGGATGTTCGAACAAGGTGAGGCCCGCCTCGCGCAGCGTGTCGAAGAACCGCTGCGGATTGCCGATGGCCGCCACCGCGTGAACCCCCGCGCCGCGGAAACTCGTGAGCGAACGCAGCGACGCGCCGCCCGACACCGGCCGCGCATCGCCGGGGCGCATTTTCATCGTGAAATGCGTGCGTTTGACCAGCCGCGGCAACTCGAAGTTCTTCACGGTGACCGCGCCGTTGACGACGACCGCATTCACGCGCCGCAGGCGGCCGGGGCGTTCGCGCAACGGACCGCGCGGCAGCAGGCAGCCGTTGCCGAAACCGCGCTGACCGTCGATGACCACCATCTCGCAATTGCGCACCAGCGCCAGGTGCTGCAGCCCGTCGTCACAGATCACGATGTCGGCGCCATCGGCCACCGCCTGTTTCGCCGCCGCGACCCGGTCGCGCCCCACGAAGACCGTGGCCTGCGCGTGCCGCGCCAGCATCAGCGGTTCGTCCCCGACTTCCGACGCCCGGCTGTGCAACGTGACCCGCGTGACGCCGCGCGCGCGGCCGCCATATCCGCGCGAGACGATGGCGACGCGCAGGCCCACGGCGGTGAGTCTGTTGGACAGCCACGCGACCAACGGCGTCTTGCCGGTGCCGCCCACGGTGAGATTGCCGACCACCACCACCGGCACGCCGACCTTCACGCGATGCCGCAGCCCGACGCGATACAGCAGGCTGCGCAGCGCCATGACGGTCCCATACAGGAATGAGAATGGTGCGAGCCAGACCGGACCTGACGGCCCGTACCACATGCGCTCGACGCGCGAGCGCATTGCGGGGGTGCCGCTAATTGCGAATCTCCACGCCCTTGAGGCTGGCGTACGCGCCATTGCGCGCGATGAGTTCCGCGTGGGTGCCGCGTTCGACGATGCGCCCCTCTTCCATCACGATGATTTCGTCCGCGTGCTCGATCGTCGTGAGCCGGTGGGCGATCACGAGCGTCGTGCGATTGCGCATGAGCTCGACCAGCGCCTGCTGGATGCGCCGTTCCGATTCGTTGTCGAGCGCGGACATCGCCTCGTCGAGGATGAGGATGGGCGCGTCCTTGAGCAGCGCGCGTGCGATCGCGATGCGCTGGCGTTGGCCGCCGGACAGCAAGGCGCCGCGGTCTCCCACCGGCGTGTCGAGACCCTGCGGCAATTCCTGGGCGAACTCGTCCACGTAGGCCGCGCGCGCCGCCGCTTCGACGGCCGCGGGGTCGGGCGCATCCACGCCGAATGCGATGTTGTTGCGGATGGAGTCGTTGAACAGCAGTACGTCCTGGCTCACCAGCGCGACGTTCGCGCGCAGATCGCGCAGGTTGCACTCGCGCACGTCGACGCCGTCGATGAGCACCTGGCCGGCGGTCACGTCATAGATACGCGGGACGAGACCGACGAGGGTCGACTTGCCGCTCCCGGAACGTCCGACAATGGCGACGTTTTTTCCGGCCGGAACGCTGAGCGACAACGAATGCAGCACGCCGCCCTTCTCGCTGGTGTACTCGAAGCTCACGTCGCGGAAGTCGATGGCGCCGGTGACGCGGCCGAGCGCGCGGCCGCTCTTCATATCCTCGGCCGGCGAGTCGAGCACCTCGAACACGCTGGCACCCGCGGCCACGCCCTGCTGCAAGGGCACGAAGGAATCCATCAGCCGCTTGAGCGGCGCGGTCGTCATGAGCATCGCGGTGAGAAAGCCCATGAACGTGGCCATCGAAAGATTGCCGGCCACGATCTGGTGCAATGCCACCCACAGAATTCCGCCGAGTGCGAGCGACGCGATGAACTGCACCACCGGATTGCTGGTCGCGCGCGCGGCGATGAGCTTCATGTTGCTGCGGCGGTTGTGCTCGTTGACCTTTTCGAAGTCGTCCGCTTCCTGCTTCTGCGCGTTGAACACCTTGATCACGCGCTGTCCATCGAGCGCTTCCTTCACCACGCGCGTGATGTCGCCCATCGACGCCTGGATGCGCGCGCTGTAGCGGCGGAACGAGCTCGACACCTTGCGCACCAGCCACGACAGCGGCGGCGCGATCAGGAACACGAAGGTGGCGAGCCGCCAGCTGAAATAGAACATCGAGCCGATCAGGACGACGATGGTCAATGAATCGCGGATCAGCGAAGTGATGGATTTGGTGGTGGCCTCGGCCACCTGCTCGATGTTGAACGTGAGCCGCGACAGCAGCATGCCGCCCGATACCCGGTCGTAGTAGCTTGCCGGCAGGTGCAGATACTGGCGAAACAGGTCGCCGCGAATGCCCTTGATGACCTGCCGGCCCACATAGCCGGGAAAGTAGTTGGACATGTAATCGCCGATGCCGCGCAGCAGGAACAGGATCGGCGCGCCGATCGGAATGAGCCAGAGGATCTCCGGCGTACTCTTGAGCGAGGTGAGCTGCGCCTCGTCCATGCCGCGGATGAACTTCTGCACGAAAAACGCGAACGCGCCGTCGGTAGCGGCGAACAGCGCCATGCCGAGCACGCCGATCATGAACATGCCGCGATGCGGCTTCGCGTAACCCAGCAGCCGCCGGTAGACCTTCGCCGGATTCGCGATGACCTCAGGCTGAGAGACTGAGCCTGCGGGGGCGCTCATTTCGCGGGCTTGGAGTCTTCGACCGTCGCGATGTTGATGCGCACGAAGCCGAGCTTGCCCAACACGTCCATCGCGGTGACCACGGACTGGTGCGTGGAGCGCGCGTCCGCGCGCACCGTGACGGGCTTGCTGCGATCGGCGCCCGCGACTTCCATGATGGCGGCGCGCAACGTGTCGGTGCTGGAGTTGATCAATTCGCGGTCGTTCACGCGATACGCGCCCGCCTGGCTGACGGTGACCACGATCGGATCGGTCTTCTGTTTGCCGGTGGGCGCGAGGCTCGCCTGCGGCAGCTCGATCTTGATGCGGCCTTCCTGCATGAAGGTCGAAGACAGCATGAAGAAGATCACCAGCAGCAGCGCGATGTCGATCAGCGAGATCAGGTTGATCTCGGGGTCTTCCTTCGGCCGGCGAGTCTGCAGCTTCATAACGCGCGCACGGTCCCCGTGTCTTCGCGTTGTTCTTCGGCGCCGAGCGAATCGGCGAACGTGACGGCGATCTTCTCCATCTCGATCACGATGCGCTCGACCTTGCCGCGCAGGTAGCGATACGCGATGAACGAGGGAATGGCCACCGCCAGTCCTCCGGCGGTCGTGACCAGTGCTTCGGAGATGCCGCCGGCGAGCTTGCTCGGATCGCCCATGCCGCCCAGCATGACGGCATTGAAGGCGCGGATGATTCCGGCGACGGTACCGAGCAGCCCTAACAACGGCGAGATGCTGGCGATGGTGCCGAGCGAGTTGAGGAACCGTTCGAGCTCGTGCACGACATGGCGGCCGGTGTCCTCGACCCGTTCCATCATGATGGCGCGGCCGCGGTGTTTATTGGCCAGCGCCGCCGCGAGCACGCGGCCCAGCGGGGAGTTCTTTTCGAGCGCGTCGATGACCTTCGGCGTGACCTGGTTCTTGTCCGCCAGGTCCGAAACCTTCTTGATGAGCTCCTGGGGGAGCACCCGCTTGCGCTGCAGCGTCCACAAGCGTTCGAGAAGGATGCCCACGGCCGCGATCGAGCAAGCGATGATCGGCCACATGAATGGGCCGCCGGCCCGAACGAGTTCCCACATGGCGGGGGATCATACCGGAGCGCGCCGCTGGCCGTTACTCGGAGCGTTGGCGGCCGCCTCGACTCGCCGCCAGTGAAACGGGTAACGCGCGCCACGCGCCACCCGGCGCAGCTGCACGCCATTCGTCCCCAGACCGAGTTCCAGCGCGCCATCGCGGCGCGTGTCCAGCACGCGGGCGCCGGCTTCGCGCCAGCGCGCAAGCGTCCGGGCACGGGAGTCGGACTGGCCGACACCGCCGGTGGCGATCGCCCAGTGCGGCGCCGCCGCTTCTATCCACTCGGCGCTCGACGCGAGCGAACTCGCCTGCCGGCTCATGATCGCCGCATCGCTCACGAGCGCACCAGCGGGCAGCCGCCGCACCAGCGCGCGTTCGGCCGCCGCGTCGAGATCGCCGGCCAGCAACACGCCGTGTCCGCCCACCGACACTCTCAGGACGCAATAACGCAGGTTGAGGCCGCCAACCCAGGTCTCGAACTGCACGCCGTCCCAGCTGAAGCGCGAATCCCGGCATTGCGCGGCTGGCAACGACGTTGCCGGCCATCCGCCGCCCACGAGAATGCGCGCGACTGCGCCCTCGCTCGCTAACAAGGCCGCGCCCTGCGCGCGATCGGCATTGAGTGTCGGAAGCAGCAGCAGATCGATGCGCTCCTGCCCGAGCGCCGCCAGCGCCGGCAGGACGCGGTGTTTCGCGGGCGAGCCGCGGGTGTTCCAGCCGTCGCCCGTATCGAACAACAACACGTGGCTTCGCGTCGCGATGAGGATCGAGGTGCCGCGGGTATCGAATACCGACACTCGGGTGGTCCCCGGATCCGGCATGCGCGACGCCGCGAACAGCAGCGGCAGCGCCAGCGCGCCAGCGGTCGCGCGCAACGGCCAGGGCCAGCGGCATAAAACCACCATCCCACCGGCGAGTGCGAAGGCGAACCACCACCGCGGTGGCGTCACCTGCCAGCGTGCCAGGTCCGCGTCCGCCGCCCAGACCAGCCCGGGCCACAACCACTCATAAAGAGTGGCGGCGACACCGAACACCGGCGCGCACAGGACAGGCACCAGCAGCGCGGCCAGGCCGCCCAGCAACACCAGCGGCACCAGCACGAACGACATGATCGGGATTGCGAGCAGGTTTACCCACAGGCCTGCCAGTGACACGCCGTCGAAGACCGCGAACGTCAGCGGCGCTACGGCCACCATCACGGCGAGCTGCAGACGCAACAGGCCGAAGCCGCGCCGGGTCGGTACGAGCGGCGTGGTTTCGAGCAGCAGGATTACCCCGACGGCCAGGAACGACAGTCAGAAACCCGTTGCCAGCGGCGCGAACGGATCGAACAGCAGTACCGAGATCAGCGCCAGGCCCCAGGCGCGCGCGGCGCTCGAGCTGCGCGCGCCGAGCCGCGCCATCGAGAACACGGTGAGCATGAGCCAGGTGCGCTGGGTGGGCACCGAGAACCCGGCCAGCAGCGAATACAGTCCGGCCGCGCACAGCCCCGACAAGAGCGCGAACGGCTCACGCTCGATCAGCGCGGCGAACGGCAGCCAACGCCAGAGGCGCCGCGCACAGAAGAAAGCCAGCACCGCGAACAAGGTGACGTGCAGGCCCGAGATCGCGACCAGGTGCGTCGTGCCGGTGGCGTTGAAGACGCGCCACTGGTCGGTGCTCATGCCGCCGGTGAGACCCACGGCGAGCGCCGTCAGCAACGCGGCCGCATCCGGATCGCCGACGCTGTCGGATATTCGCGCCGCGATGCGGGCGCGCGCCCCATCGATCGACGAATGGGCGAGCGCGAGGCGGCCGTTGAGCGCGGCGGGCAAGATGCGGCCGGTGAGATGCACGCGGTCGCGAAATGCAACACGCGCGATGTCGCTGCCTTCGAAGTTCTGGGTCGGCGCGAGCGCCGACAGCCGCACGACCCAACGCCAGTGTTCGCCCACGCGAGGCGTATACGGTGCTTCGCGCCACAGGAGCCGCGCACGTCGAGGACGTGGGTCTTCGCCGGAGCCGGCGCTGATCCGCGCTTGCACATCGAAGCGCAGCTCGGCGCCATCGCGCTCGGGCACGCTGATCACGACACCCTCGAGCAGCACGCGGGTATCGGCGCCGCGCGGTTCCACGCGCAGCTCGAGCCAGCGGGAAGTTGAAAAAAATGCCAACCAGAGACCCGCGAGCGTGAACGTCAGCAGACGTCCGCTCGTGTAGTGGCGCAACGGCGTCAGCCAGGCGACGGCCATCGCCGCCGGCGCACAGGCCAGCCAGAGGCCGCCGGGCAAATCGACCGCGCAGAGGCCCGCCAGCACGCCCACCAACAACGCGAGCGCGCCGGTCACGCGCTTTCAGCCCGGGTGTTAGAGTGCGCGCCGATGCCACGTGGGTTCTTCCGCAAGATCACGCCACGCAGCGAAACGCTGCGCACGCACTGGGCGCTGAAACCCTTCGGCCGTTTCTTCGGCGACCCGCGCCTGTGGTCGTTGCAGCGGCGCACCGTGACTCCGGCATTCGGCGCGGGGCTCGCGATCTGTTTCATCCCGCTGCCCATTCACATTCCGGTGGCGGTGATCGTGGCGATCTTCTGCCGCATCAATATTCCAACCATCATGCTGGCGCTGGTGGCGGTGAATCCCCTGACCATCGTTCCGGCCTATCTGCTCGCCTACAAGGTGGGCGTCCTGGTCACGGGCGCGCGCGAACGCAGTTTCAATTTCCACATGAGCTGGGACTGGGTGCAGCACGGACTCGGCCCCATGTGGAAACCGTTCCTGGTGGGTTGCGGATTGACCGGCGCATTGGTGGGTCTCACGAGCTACGCACTGCTCGACATCCTGTGGCGTTACAACGTGCGCAAGAGATATCGCGAGCGCGCCGGCGCCGCCAGCAAGCAATCAACCCTTTTCGAGTAGATTCCCGCGATCGAGCTCGAGCACGCGATCCATGCGCGCCGCCAGCCTGCGATCGTGCGTCACCACGATGAGGCTGGTGCCGAGCTCGCGGTTGAGCTCGAGCAGAAGTTCGAACACGCTCTCGGCGTTGTTGCCGTCGAGATTTCCGGTCGGCTCGTCGGCCAGCACGATGCGCGGCTCCGTCACCAGCGCGCGCGCCACGGCCGCGCGCTGCCGCTCGCCGCCCGACAACTCCTGCGGACGGTGGATCAGCCGCTGCCCCAACCCCACGCGTTCGAGGATCGCGCGCGCGCGCCGCTCCGCTTCGGCTTTCGGCTCCCGCCGCACCAGCAACGGCATCGCGACGTTTTCGAGCGCCGAGAATTCCGGCAACAGGTGATGGAACTGGTAGATGAAACCGAGCGTGCGATTGCGCAGCTCGCCGCGCGGCTTCTCGGCCAGTGCATGGATGTCATTGCCGGCGATCCGCACGGTGCCTTCGGTGGGCTTGTCGAGGCCACCCAGGATCTGCAGCAACGTGGTCTTTCCCGAACCGGAGGCCCCGATAATGGCGATACGTTCGGCCGGCTTCACCGCGAAGTTCACGCCCTGCAACACCTCGAGGTCGATCGGCCCCTGGCGGAACGCCCGCTTGACTCCGATCGCTTCCAGCACCAGCTCGGTCATAACCCATTACTCATGTCGAAGGGCCTCCGCCGGCAACGTGCGCGAGGCACGCCACGCGGGGTAGATAGTCGCGAGCGCGGACAGCAGCAACGTGACGCCGGCGACTTGCAGCACGTCCGCGATCCGCACCTCGCTCGGCAGGTCGCTCATGAAATACACGCTCGCATCGAGGAATTTCGTGCCGATGGCGGTTTCGATACCGTGCACGATGCCGGGAAAATAGATCGACAGTACCCAGCCGAGCGCCACGCCGGCGGCCGTGCCGACCAGACCGATCAACGCGCCCTGGACGAGGAACATCTTGAGCACGTTGCCGGGCGCCGCGCCGATGGTGCGCAGTATTGCGATATCGGTCTGTTTTTCCTTCACGATCATCACCAGCGTGGCCACCAGGTTGATCGCGGCGACGAACACCAGCAGCAACAGGATGAAGAACATCATCGACTTGGTGAGCTCGACGGTCCTGAAGAACATCGCATGATCGCGCGTCCAGTCGGTGACGTAGAACCCGGCGCCACCCACGTCGATGGCATGTGCGACCGTGACCACGATATTGGGCGCGAGGAACGGATCGTCGAGCGCCAGCCGCAGACCGGTGACGTCATCCCCCATGCGATACAGTTTCGCCGCATCGCTCATGTGAATGAGCGCGAGGCCACGATCGAACTCGTACATGCCGGATTCGAATACCCCGGCGACCACGAAGCGTTTCTGTCGAGGCTCGAAGCCCGCGGGAGTGGCGGTGCCGTCGGGAGTCATCAACACGACTTTCTGGCCGACGGCCACGCCGAGTTCCTTCGCCAGCGCGTCGCCCAGGAAGATTCGGAACTTGCCCGCCTCGAGGTCCGACAAAGCGCCGGACTTGAGTCGCGACCCGAGGCCCACCGCCCGGCTTTCCTCCTCCGGGAGGATGCCGCGCACCAAGGCGCCGCTGACCCGACGGCCAGCGGCCAGCAGCGCGCGCGACTCGATGAACGGCACGACGGCCTTCACGCCCGGCTCGGCGGCGGCGGTAGTTTGAGCCTGGCGCCACGCCGGGATGCGGCCGTCGATGCCGGTGATGGTGCCGTGTGAAGTCACCGTCAACATGCGGCTGCGCAACTCGGACTCGAAGCCGTTGAGCACCGACAGGGTCACGATCAGCACCGCGACGCCGAGCGCCAGGCCGATCACCGACATGGAGGCCACGAACGAGACGAACCCGCTGCGATGCGTCGAGCGCAGGTACCGCACGCCGATTAGCCATTCGTAACCCATCATTCGTATCTCAGCGCATCCGCCGGCGGGATGCGCGACGCGCGGAACGCCGGGTAGATAGTTGCCAGGAGCGTGATCAACATGGCGATGGCGGCGATCCACAGGATCTGCTCGACCCGCACCTCGGACGGCAGCCGAGTGATGACGTACACCTGGGAGTTGAAGATCTCGAAACTGAACAGGCGCTCGAGAAACGCGGCGACCGAGCCTGCGTACTTCCCGATCCAGACGCCGAAAAAGACCCCCGATGCGACGCCCAGCCAGGCAATGACGCTGCCCTGGATCAGGAACACCGCCATCACCCGGCGCGGCGAAGTGCCGAGCGTGCGCAGGATCGCGATGTCGGTGCGTTTGTCGGTCACGACCATGGCGAGCATGGCCACGAGGTAGAACGCCGCCACCGCGACGATCAGCATGAGGATGATCGCGACCATGGTTTTTTCGATGCGGATCGCGCGGAAGTAGCTGGCGTGCTCGACCGTCCAGTCCTGGATCTGCAGGCCGGCCGGGAGTTGGCGCGCGAGCGCGGCGGAATACTGGGGCGCCGCCAGCGCGTTGGTGAAATTGACGTGCAGCGACATGTGCGCATCCGGGTCGGGCAGCAGCGCGCGCACGTCGTCGAGCGAGGCGATGAGCAACGAGCCGTCATAGTCCTGCACCGAGACGTCGAACACGCCGGCGACGAGAAATTCGCGCAGGCGCGGCTGCGGCGCTCCGCTCGCGTCGGTGGTCGGAATGAGCAGCGTGACCGGATCGCCGAGGCCGAGCTGCATCATCTGCGCGAGCGCGCGGCCGACGATCACCCGGTCGCTGCCTGGCGTGAGGTCCTCGAGCTTGCCTTCGACGATGGTCTTGGTGACTCGCTCGACCTCGCCCTCATGCGCCGGATCGATGCCGCGCAATCGCACCGGCAGCATCTCGGGCTTGCGCACTGCCAGCGCCTCGATCTCGATGAACGGCGCGGCGCCCGCGACGTTCGGCGCGGCCCGCACGTGCTGGGCCAGCGCGCGCCAGTCCGCGCTGGCATGCGCCTCGGCCGGCACGTATATCCGCGCATGCGAGGACAGCAGCAGCAGGCGCTCGCGCAGTTCGCCTTCGAGGCCGTTCATGACCGACAGCACCACGATCAGCGCCATGACGCCCAAGGCCACGCACAGCAGCGACACCCAGGTGATGAACGAAACGAAGAACTTGTGAGAGCGGGCCCGCACGTAGCGCAGGCCGACGAATAGGGGCAGGGAATTCAGCACGGGGGCGAATTCTGGCGCAAAAACCTGACTGGGTTCACAAAAGTGCTGTTAGACGGAGTCGGTGCATGGCGACAGCGGCTGACTTTGCCACAGCGGGGCGTATATTGCCGCCACGGTCGAGTCGCCGGCCGTAGGAGATAACGACATGCTTGCTCGCACGATGAAGATGTCTGTGGTTGCGCTGGCCTTGTCCCTGGGAATAGGCCTGACCGCGCCCACGGTCGCCGAGACGCTGGCGATCGACGGCCAGCTGGCCATCAAGCCGACGGGCGTCGAAACCCCGCAGCGCGGCGCCACCATGGCCGTGGTCGAACAACGCTTCGGCGCGCCGTCCAACAAGAGCAGCCCGGTCGGCAGCTCTGGCAAGACGCCGCCGATCACCAAGTGGTTCTATCCAAATTTCGTGGTCGTGTTCGAGAACGACAAGGTCATCCACACCGTCGCCGTCGGCGGCTAGACGCGTAACGATCCGGGCGGTTGCCGCCCGGATTCACTCGCCTCTGCGGGTTGCTTCGCAGCCCGGATTCACTCGCCTCTGCGGGTTGCTTCGCAGCCCGGATTTCTCGCCTCTGCCGGTTGCTTCGCAGCCCGGATTTCTCGCCTCACCGGGCTGCTTCGCAGCCCGGATTCTCTCGCGCGCATCGGGTAAGCTGCCGCGCTCCCGCGATGCCGACCCTTCTTCACCCACCTCTGCCCGCGCCCAAAACGCGCCAACGCTGGCACCAGCTTTACGGCTCGGCGCGCAGCCTCGCGCTGGCCGAAGCGGTCGAATCCGATACCCGCCCCTGGCTGGTCATCGCGCGCGACGCGCGTGAGCTCGACCAGCTGCGCGCCGAGCTGGCGTTCTTCCTGGGCGGCTCGCGTCCCATCCATGTGCTGCCCGACTGGGAAGTGCTGCCGTACGACGTCTTCTCGCCGCACCCGGACATCATCTCGGAACGCCTGGCGGCGCTGGCGGAACTGCCACGCGTCAAATCGGCGGTGCTGCTGGCCGCCGCCGACACCATCGGACAGCGTCTCGCACCACGCGGCTACGTCGATGGCCGGACCTTCAGTGTCGCCGTCGGTGATCGGCTGCCCATCGAGCCGCTGCGCGCACGGCTCATCGAGAGCGGCTACGCGTCGGTGGCGCAGGTCACCGCGCCGGGTGAGTTCGCGCTGCGTGGATCGTTGTTCGACGTGTTCCCGATGGGCGCGGACACCCCGCTGCGCGTGGACCTGTTCGACAACGAGATCGACGCGATTCGCGAATTCGATCCGGAGACGCAACGCTCGGGCGCGACGCTCAAGCAGGTGCGCCTGCTGCCCGGGCGCGAAATGCCGCTCGATGCCGATTCGGTCCGGGCGTTCCGCCGGCGCTATCGCACCCGCTTCGAAGGCGATCCGACCAAGAGCGTGATCTATCGCGGCGTGAGCGACGGCATCGCCCCGCCCGGCATCGAGTTCTACCTGCCGCTCTTCTTCGATACCACCGACACCCTGCTCGACTACCTGCCGGCCGATACGGTCATCTGCGCGGGCGCCGGGCTGGCCGGCGCCGTCGAGGACTCCGCGCGCAACGTCGCCGAGCGTTACGAAGAACGCCGGCACGACGTCGAGCGGCCGGTGCTCGCACCCGGTGAGCTCTATCTATCGCCCGCGGAGCTCGAGTCGCGGCTCGGCGCCTTCACGCGTCTCGACTACGAGAGCTTCAAGGTCGAAGACACGTTGTTGCCCGATGGACCCCGGGGCCACAACTTTCCGACCGCCGCGCCGCAGGAATGGCGCGTGGACCTGCGCGCGGAACGGCCGCTCGCGCCGCTCGAGAACTTCCTCGCCACCTACCCCGGGCGCGTCTTGCTGGCCGCCGATTCCGCCGGTCGCCGCGAAGTGCTGCTGGAGATGCTGCGGCCCCATTCGCTGAAACCGAAAACCGTCGCGGGCTGGCATGAGTTCGTCGACAGCGACGCACGCTTCGCGATCGGCATCGCCCCCGAGATGGCCGGGCTCAACGTGCTCACGCCACCGATCGCGGTGCTGGGTGAGTCGCAGTTGTTCGGCCAGCGCACGCGGCAGGAACGGCGCCGGCGCCGCGCGGCGTCCGATCCGCAAGCCATCCTGCGCGACCTCACCGCACTCGGGCCCGGATCGCCCGTGGTGCACGAAGAATATGGCGTGGGCCGCTACCTCGGCCTGCAGATCATGCAGGTCGCCGGGCAGGACGGTGAGTTCGTCGTGCTCGAATACGCGGGCGGCGACAAGCTCTACGTGCCCGTGCAGCAGCTGCATCTCGTGTCGCGTTATTCGGGCGCCGCGCCCGAAAGCGCGCCGCTTCACAAGTTGGGCACCGATCAGTGGGCACGGGCGCGCAAACGCGCCGCCGACAAGATTCGCGACGTGGCCGCGGAGCTGCTCGACCTGTACGCGCAACGCCAGGCGAAACGCGGCCCGGCGTTGCCGACGCAGGAGCTCGAGTACCAGGCGTTCGCGAACAGTTTTCCGTTCGAGGAAACCGACGACCAGGCCGAGGCGATCCGCCAGGTGCTGCAGGATCTCGCCAGCGAGAAGCCCATGGACCGCGTGGTCTGTGGCGACGTGGGCTTCGGCAAGACCGAGGTCGCGATGCGCGCGGCCTTCGTGGCCGCGCAGGCCGGCAAACAGGTCGCGGTGCTCGTGCCCACCACCCTGCTCGCCGAACAGCACACCAACAACTTCCGCGATCGCTTCGCCGACTGGCCGGTGCGCATCGAGTCGCTGTCGCGCTTCCGGAGCTCCAAGGAATCGAACGCGGTGCTGGAGGGAATCGAGAAAGGCACCGTCGACATCGTCATTGCCACGCAAAAGCTGCTGCACGCGCACGTACGCTTCAAGGACCTGGGGCTGATCGTCGTCGACGAGGAGCATCGCTTCGGCGTGCGCGACAAAGAAAAGCTCAAGACACTGCGCGCCGAGGTGCACGTGCTGACGCTCACCGCCACGCCCATCCCGCGCACGCTGAACATGGCGCTTGGCGGCCTGCGCGACCTGTCGCTGATCACCACGCCGCCGGCCGAACGCCTGGCGATCAAGACTTTCGTCACCGAGTGGCACGCGCCGACGCTGCGCGAGGCGGCGCTGCGCGAGTTCCGGCGCGGCGGCCAGGTGTACTTCGTGCACAACGTGGTCGAGACCATCGACAAGACGGCGCAGGAGCTCGCCAAGCTCATTCCCGAGGCGCAGGTGCGCGTCGGCCATGGACAGATGCGCGAGCGCGATCTCGAATCGCTGATGGTCGATTTCTATCACCGGCGCTTCAACATGCTGGTGTGCACGACCATCATCGAAAGCGGCATCGACGTGCCGACCGCCAACACCATCATGATCGACCGGGCCGACAAGCTCGGGTTGGCGCAGCTGCACCAGCTGCGCGGACGCGTCGGCCGTTCGCATCACCGCGCCTACGCCTATCTATTGACGCCGAACCGCAAGGCCTTGTCGCTCGACGCCGTGAAACGCCTCGAGGCGATCGAGTCGCTGGAGGATCTCGGCGCCGGCTTCACGCTGGCGACCCACGACCTCGAAATCCGCGGTGCCGGCGAATTGCTGGGCGAATCGCAGAGCGGCGAGCTCACCGAGATCGGCCTCACGATGTATCTCGACATGCTCGAACAGGCGGTCAAGGCGCTGAAGGAAGGGCGCGAGCCCGTCCTCGACCGCCCGCTGGCCGCGACCGCCGAAGTCGAACTGCGGCTGCCCGCGTTGCTGCCCGAAAGCTACGTCGCCGAAGTGCCGGTGCGGCTGGCGCTGTACAAGCGCCTCGCGGCGGCACCCGACAATGCGGCCATCGACGGGCTCACCGAGGAGATAGTCGACCGGTTCGGTCCGCTGCCGCCGCCTGCGACCGCCCTGTTGCGCGTTGCAAGGCTCAAACTGTCGGCACGTGCGCTCGGAATCCGCCGACTCGACCTGGGGCCCGAAGGCGGCTACGCGCTGTTCGAAGAACAGAACCAGGTCGACCCGCGGGCGGTCATACGGCTGGTGCAGCACCCCGACCGCGATTACCGCCTCGAAGGCGCGCTCAAGCTCCGTATATCGCGCGAAAGCGAAGAAGGCGCCGAGCGCTTCGAGTTCGCCGAGAAATTCCTCGCCGACCTCAGGAGCCCTCCTGCGGGCAGCGGCACGCCCGCGCCCAAGGCGCCCCAAGACAAGGACAAGGGCACGGGCAAGGGCAAACCGCCCAGGGCCAATGGATGAGCAACGAGCCGTTATACTTTCGGGCCATGTCATCCACCGGCCGCCCGCGACTCATCCTTGCCGTTTTCGTGCTCGCCGCCCTGGGCGTGCTGGCGCCCGGCCCTGGGCCGCAGGCGCAGAACGCCGCGTCCCCGACCGTTTACACGATAGAACTCGTCGTCTTCCGCAACATGAGCGGCTCCGGCGGGCCCGAGGACTGGAGCGCCAAGGCCGTCGCGCGCGGCCCCGAATCACCCGAACAGCCGGTGGTCACCGGCCGCTTCGTACAGGCGATTCCCGCGGCGCAGTTCCAGCTCAAGGAACTCGCCGCGAAGCTGCAGAATTCATCTAACTATCAACCCATCGCGCATTTCGCCTGGCAGCAGACCGCGAGCACCTGGGGCTCGCGCGCCGGGTTCACCGTGGCGAAGCTCGCAGGCGCGGTGCCCGGCCTCACAGGCATCGTCTACCTCGAGCGCGGCTCGTACCTGCACCTCGGCATGTCGCTGAACTACCAGACCTCGAATCCGCCGGCCGGACTCGCCGCGCCGGCCGGCACCGTGTTCAACCTCACCGAGTCGCATCGCGTGCGGTTCCGGACGCTGAGTTACTTCGATCACCCCGCGTACGGAGTGATCGCGCTGGTGACGCCGGCGAATGCGGCTACGGGCGGAAGATAGACGGAAGACCGGCGCGCGCGCCGGCGCGCCCGGGCTCGATCAGACGAAATCCGCTTCTTCCGCGACGATGACGCGATTTCGGCCCTGCTCTTTCGCGCGCGCCACGGCGGCTTCCACCGCCTTCAGAAAGCCTTCCGCCGTGTCATTCGGTCGCGCGGTGTGGATGGCGACGCCGCCGCTCACCGTCACGTATTTCTGGGTCGAACGCGGGTGATGGATCTGCTGCTCGCGGATCCGGTGCGCGACCGTGGTGGCGTGCTGGATCACGTGATCGGCCTGGGTGCCGTGCATCAGCACGATGACGCTGGCGCCTTCCCAGCGGCCCACGATGTCGGTGCCGCGCCGGAATGCCCCGGCGATCGCGCGCGCGACGCGTTTGACCATCGCATCGCCGCCGGTGCGGTCGAAGATCTCGTTGTACGGCCCGAGCTGGTCGATGTCGAACAGCAGCAGGGCGATTTCGGTCTTGTCGCGCTGGGCCAGCGCGAAATCGCGCTTGAGCACGTCTTCGAAGTAGTAGCGCGACGCGAGGCCGGTCAGCCGGTCTTCGCGCACCCAGTTGGGTAACCCGCGGATGCCGGATTCGCTGGTGCGCGAACGGGCGCCGCCTTCCCGGTGGTACCCGATGAGATGCGTGACCTGCCCCTCCGCGTTCTTGAGCGGGAAGATCTGCATCTCGTTCACGAACACCGTGCCGTCCTTGCGCAGGTTGCGCAGCAGCGCCCGCGTCGGTTCGGCGTGGCGCAAGGATTCGCGCAGCGCTTCGAGCTCGGGCTGGTCGCGGTCGGCGCCCTGCAGCAGGCGCAGGTTCTTGCCCAGCAGGTCGACGGGCTCGTAACCGGTCAGCCGGCAGAACGCGCTGTTGACGTACACGACGTTGCGATCGCCGGTGGCGTCGCAGATGACCACGCCTTCGGGCGATACATCGAGCGCGCCGCGCAGGAAATCGTTCTGGAAAGCGCTCATACGCTGGTCGCCGTGAGCTTGAGCGGCGGCGGCGCAGCGGAACGCGCCAGCAATTCACGGCTCGCGCGCCAGGGTTCGCCGGCGTACAACTCGCCGGGAGCGGGCGCGGCCTTGCCGCGCATGCGCACCAGGCGCAGGTGCGAGCTCGGCTGGATCTCGTGGTCGAGCTCGTCGAGTAGTTTGGCGACCGAGGCGCGGTCGTTGCACACCGGCAACACGTCGCAGCCGGCGGCCAGCGCCGCGCGGGCGCGCTGCACGATGTCGCCGAACTCCGCGGCGCCGCCCATCGACAGGTCGTCGGTGAACACCGCGCCCTCGAAGCGTAATTCCTCGCGCAGCGCGTTCTGGATCCAGCGGCGCGACAGGCTCGCCGGAGCCGCATCCTCGGCCGGGAACATGACGTGCGCGACCATGATGCCGGGCAATGCGTTGGCGATGAGGCGGCGATACGGCAGGACGTCGTCGGACAGGGCCTGCCAGTCGCGCCTATCTACCGGCAGCGACTGGTGCGAATCCGCGACCACCGCGCCGTGACCGGGGAAATGTTTGGCGGTGGCCGCCATGCCCGCGTCCTTCATGCCCGACATGTAGGCGAGCGCGAGCTGCGCCACCGCTTCGGGTTTTGAATGAAACGCGCGATCGCCGATCACCTCGCTCACGCCGTAGTCGAGGTCGACGCAGGGCGCGAACGACAGGTCGACACCGTGCGCGCGTACCTCGGCGGCCATGAGCCAACCCATGGAGCGCGCGAGGGTCAACCCATGTCTGGGATCGAGATCGAATTCGTGACCGATGCGCCGCAAGGGCGGCAGCGCCGAGAAGCCGGGACGGAATCGCTGCACGCGCCCACCTTCCTGGTCGACTGCCACGATCAGCGCGGGCGAACGGACGGCATGGATGTCGGCCACCAGGCGCGAGAGCTGCTCGGAGCTCGCGTAGTTGCGGGTAAAGAGAATGACGGAGCCGACGAGTGGATGGCGCAGCACATCGCGGTCCTCGGGCGTCAGCTCGAGACCTGCGACGTCGACCATCAGTGGGCCCAGGGTCACCGGATCATTCCTAATCTCAGGAGCCCCCTCTTACGATGCCCGGTCGAGCAACGCCATGGACTCCACGTGTGTCGTGTGCGGAAACATATCAAGTACACCGGCGGCGCGCAGCCGGAAGCCGTGTTCCTGGGTCAGAACACCCAGATCACGCGCCAAAGACCCCGTGTGACAGGAGATATACACCACCCTGCGCGGGGCGAGATGTGCCACGGCGCTCAAAACCTCACGCGCGCCGACCCTTGGTGGGTCTAACAGCACGAGGTCGTACCCCCCTCGCATCCAGGGGATGGTCGGATCGGGGGCGACCGACAGGTCCCCGACATGGAAGGTGGCGTTGGAAATGCCGTTCAGCCGCGTATTGGCGCGCGCCCGTTCGATGAGACCTGCGTCACCTTCCACCCCAACTACCGAGGCCGCGCGGCGCGCCAGCGGCAGCGTGAAGTTGCCGAGGCCGCAGTACAGGTCGAGCACCCGGTCGGCAGGTCCTGCCTCCAGTAGTTCGATCGCGCGGGCCACCATGGACTGGTTGATGGCGGCGTTGACCTGGACGAAATCCGACGGCCCGAACTCGAGGCGCAGGTCGAAGGCATCGAGCCGGTAGTGAAGGTCGATCGGGCCCGCGGTGAGCGGGTGGATCGTGTCGAGCCCGCCCGGTTGCAGCAGGATGCGCAAGCCGTGCGCGGTTTCGAATTCGCGCAACTTCGCCAGATCGGGTTCGGGCAATGCCTCGAGCACGCGCACCACCAGCACCTTCTCGCCATCCGACAGCGCGACTTCGATCTGCGGGATGCTGGCGCGGCGTAACATGCCGGTCAGCAGCTCGGCGAGTTTGCCGACCAGCGATGCGACGGGTTCGGCCAGCACCTCGCAACGTTGCACGTCGGCGACGTATTTGCCCTGCTTCTCGCGGAACCCGACCAGGCTGCGTTCCTTCTTCGCCACGTAACGCGAAGACAGGCGCGCCCGGCGCCGGTAGTTCCAGTGCGGACCTAACAAGGGCGGCAGCCATTCGGCGGGCGTGACGTTGCCGATGCGGGCGAGATTCTCCGCCAGCTCTTTCTGCTTGGCGGCCAGTTGCGCCTCGGGCGCGAGGTGCTGCATGGCGCAGCCGCCGCAGACGCCGAAATGCGCGCAGCGCGGCGCGACCCGATGCGGCGAAGGCTCGAGCACTTCGACCAGCTCGGCTTCGTCGTGTTGTTTGTGGAAGCCACGGCGCCGGAAGCTCACGCGTTCACCCGGCAACGCGCCGGCGATGAACACCGTCTTGCCACTCGCCTCGCCGCCGCGCACCACCCCCTCACCTTCGTGCGTGAGATCGGTGACCAGGCCGGTTTCGAGCGCGGCGTTGGCCACGCCGGCCACGCGCGTGCTCACTCTGCCGGCCACGCCGCGAGGAACTCGTCGAAATGAGGTTGTTTGGCGTCGCTTAGCCAGGCGCGGGTCCGCGCGAGCTCTTCACCGAGCCCGGCATCCGACAACCGCCCGCGCATGTGCTGAAACCGCAGGAAGACCAGCCAGGTGTTGACGACGTCCGTCTCGCAATAGTGGCGGATGCGCGCGAGCTCGCCGCGCTGGTACGCGTCCCAGACCTGGGAGCCGTCGAAGCCCAGCTTGCCCGGATAACCCAGCAGCACGGCGGCATCCGACAACGAGGCCCGCGCGCGCGCCTGGTATCCGGACAACACGTCCATGACGTCCATGTGCCGCCAGTGGAAACGGCCAAGGTAGTTGTTGTAGCGGAACGCGTTGTCTTCGTCGCCGGTTTCCCAGTAACGCGGCGCCTGCACCTTGAAACGCAGCGCGCGGTAATGCAGCACCGGCAGGTCGAAGCCGCCGCCGTTCCAGCTGACGAGATCGGGCGTGAATTTTTCGATGCCGTCGAAGAAGCGCAGGACGAGCTCGCGTTCGGTGGCGCTCTCGTCCCCGAGGCTCCACACCCGGAAGCCTTCGCGCGACCTAAACGCGCACGAGATGGCGACGATGCGGTGCTGGTCGTGCGGCAGGAAATCGCTACCGGAATCCTGCCGTGCCTTGGCCTGCATGGCCTTGCCGACTTCATCGTCGGACAAGCCCTCGAGACCGAACAACTTGCGGCCGAACTCCACATCCGGAACGGTCTCGATGTCGAACACCAGGGTGTTCATCGCGCGCCCCGGGCGCGCTTGGCGACCCCGGCTTTGACGCGGGCTTTTGTCTTCGCTTTGATCTTGCCGACGGCGCGCGCGAGTTTCGCCTGCGCCGCGGTTTCGAGCACGGCGACCGCGACGATGAGCCCCGCTTCATCGGTCAGCGTGACGTGGCCGTTGCCGATGCCCAGCTTGCGCCGCACCTTCTCGCCGCGCGGTGAATACACGACTTCGGGGCGGCCCCAGTCGTTCTGCACCACGCCCACGTCGCGAATCCAGATGCCGTGCGCGAAACCCGTCCCCATGGCCTTGACGATGGCCTCCTTGGCGGCGAAACGCATCGCGAGAAATCGTTCTTTCCGCTTGGTTTTACCGAGCTGGGCGAGCTCGCCGGGCATCAGCAACCGCCGCACGAAATGATCGCCGTACTTGTCGAACAGTCTCTTGACCCGCGCGGCTTCGAGCACGTCGACGCCGATGCCGAAGATCATCGCCGCGCCCCGGCCATGAGCGTCTTCATGTCGCGCACCGCCGCTTCGAGCCCCGTGAAGAGGGCGCGCGCGATGATGCAGTGACCGATGTTGAGCTCGACGATCTCATTGATGCCGGCGACCGGCGTCACGTTGTTGTAGGTGAGGCCGTGCCCCGCGTGCACCTCGAGCCCGAGATTGGCGGCCCGCTTCGCCGCGCTGGACAGGCGCTCGAGTTCGCGCGCCTGCGCCGAGCCGCTCGCCTCGGCATAGGTGCCGGTGTGCAATTCGATCACGGGCGCGCCCGAGCGTTTGGCCGCTTCGATCTGCGCGAGATCCGGCGCGATGAACAGCGCCACGCGGATCCCCGCCGCGGAAAGTCTGCGCACACCCGCGGCCACCCGCTCGACGTCGGCCGCGACATCGAGCCCGCCTTCGGTGGTGATCTCCGCGCGCTTCTCGGGCACGAGGCAGCAATCCTGCGGCTGCACTTTGAGTGCGATGCCGACCATCTCGTCGGTCAGTCCCATCTCGAGATTCATGCGTGTCTGCAGCAGCGGCCGCAGCGCATACACGTCGCGGTCCTGGATGTGGCGGCGGTCTTCGCGCAGGTGCAGCGTGATGTTGTCGGCGCCGGCCTGCTCGGCCAGCAACGCGGCATGGACCGGATCCGGGTAGGCGACCCGGCGCGCCTGCCGCACCGTCGCCACGTGGTCGATGTTGATGCCGAGTTCGATTCCGGATGAATTGCTCACGACGCACCTCGCCGCGCCATCGAACGCGCCACGGTGCGCGTGCGGATTTCGCGGCCTTCGAGACAATGATCGAGCGCCTGGCGCAACACGCGCCGGGCCACGTCGAGCGACTCGCCGTCATCGAGCGCCTCGTCCTGCAGGGCCTTGAGGCAGCGCCCCGGATACGCACCGGGCGTCTCGCGCACTTCGGAGAGGCCCTCGCCCACGTGAAACTTGTAGTAGCTGGCCGGCTCGATCGCGAACTCGAGACCGTAACCGATCGAGGCGAGCAGACGCTTCTCGAACACGCGCAAGCCGGGCTCGGCCTTGGCGTCGACGCACAACCGGCGCAGCGCCTCGGCATAGTCGGCGAACAACTGCGGCTGCGGATCGTGACGCGTCGTGAGTTGAATCACGAGCTCGTTCAGATAGAACCCGCTCATGACCAGCCGGGCCGGCAACGGCAGCGCTTCGCCACCGGGTTCCGCCGCGGTCATCTGCGCGGCATCGCCGCGGCCCGACCACGACAGCAGCAGCGGGCGGAACGGCATGAGCAGCGAGGCCAGCTTCGACTTCGGCCCGCGCGCGCCGCGCGCGAACAAGGTGATGCGGCCGTGACGCTCGCTGAACACGTCGAGGATGCGGCTCGTGTCGCGATAGGCGCGGCTGTGCAGCACATAGGCCGGCTCGAGCGTCATGCGTTCACGCGCCTGCACGGTCATTCCATGCCGAGCTGCGCGAGCGCGCGGGCATCGTCGGCCCAGTCTTCGCGCACCTTGACCCACAAGTTGAGATGCAGACGGCGGCCCAGGCGCGTATTCAACTCCTGGCGCGCCTTCTGGCCGACGCGTTTCAAGCGCTCGCCCTTGGCACCGATCACGATCGGTTTCTGCCCGGCGCGGTCGACCCAGATGATCGCATCGATCACGAGCTGGCCTTCCTGCTCGCTCTTCCTTTCGATCTCCACGGCGATGCCGTACGGCACTTCCTCCACCAGTTCCATGGTGAGTTTTTCGCGAATGGTCTCCGAGATCTGGAAATCCTCGCTGCGATCGGTGCGCTGCTCGGGCGGAAACAGTTCGGGCGATTCGGGCAGGCGTGAGCCGATGACTTCGATCAGGCGATCGAGGTTCACGTTTTTTTCGGCCGACACCGGCACGACGTCGAGAAAGCCGTGTTTGGCGGTCAGCTCCGCCGTGAACGGCAGCAGCTGGTCCTTGGGATAGATCAGATCGACCTTGTTGATGACGGCGATCGATTCGCGGCCCGAATCGCGGATGCGTTGCAGAACGGCTTCGTCTTCCTCGTAGAAGCGCAGCGCTTCGATCACGAACACGACCAGGTCCGCGTCGGCCAGCGCCGAGGCGGCAGTGCGGTTCATGGCGCGGTTGAGGGCGCGTTTCTCGCCCAGGTGCAAACCCGGCGTATCGACGAAGGCGAGCTGGACGCCGGGACGATTGAGCACACCCAGCACGCGATGGCGCGTGGTCTGCGGCCGGGATGTGACGATGGAGAGTTTCTCGCCGACCAGCGCGTTCAACAACGTCGACTTGCCGACGTTGGGACGGCCGACCAGGGCGGCGAAGCCGGCGCGAAATGCTTTTGAATCAGACATTGAGTCCTAATGCGGCCAGTGCCGCCTGCGCTGCGACTTGTTCGGCACGCCGGCGGCTCGGCCCCTCTCCCAGGGTTTCGAGCGCGGCGTGCGGGATGGAAACGGAGACCACGAAAGTCTGCGCGTGCGGCTCGCCGCTGGTGTTCTTCACCGTGTACAGCGGCAGCGGGCGCCCATGGGCCTGCAGGTGCTCCTGCAGCCGCGTCTTGGCGTCCTTGAGCGTAGAGGGCTCGGGCAGCGTCGCGATGCGCCCCTCGAACATCGGCCCTAACAACGTGCGCGCGGTTTCGAGGCCACCGTCGAGGTACAACGCGCCGCATAGCGCTTCGAAGGCGTCGGCGAGAATCGACTGGCGCCGGAAACCACCGGTCTTGAGCTCGCCCGACCCGAGCAGCAGCAGCTCGCCGAGCTGCATCGCCTGCGCGATCTCGGCGAGCGGCTCCTCGCTCACCAGCCGCGCGCGCAGGCGCGACAGGTCGCCTTCGCTCGCGGTCGGGAATTCGCGGTACAGCCGCTCGGACAGCAGCAGGTTGAGCACCGAGTCGCCGAGGAACTCGAGCCGCTCGTTGTTGGGCCCGTCCGAGCTGCGATGCGTGAGCGCGAGCACGAAGAGCGCACGGTTGCGCGGTTCATAACCCAACCGGGCGGTGAGCGTGTCCGCCTGGCTGGTTGGCGTAAGCCCCATGAGCGCGGCGGCATTCAGTTGATGACGACCGTTTTCTTGAATGAGATCAACAGGTACAGATTGCCGAACATCGGCGCGGTGGTCTCGTAATCCGCCGTCATCTCCCAGCCTTTTTCGCCCTTCGTGATGACGATGTCTTTCGCCGACGGATTGTCGACGTAGCCGGTGTCAAAACGCTTCTCGATGGCGTTCCGGATCGTGCTCGCGGTGAGTACCTCATCGCTCTTGAGCTTGACGGCGGTTTCGGCCAGCGCCTGGACGACCTTGTAGTAGTTGAGGTATTCGGGACCGACCCGAATTCCGGCATATCCCACTATGGCCACCGGGATCAGCAGGACGATCCAGCCGATCATCGTCACTCCACGTTGTTTACGCATCATGTGCCCTCCCAGGTGTCGATCATTCAATGCTCTTGCCGATCCGGCCCCAATTGAACAGGCTGGAACGCTGTGTATCGAAATTGAACCAGATTCGCGTCGCTTTGCCGACCAGATTCTGATCGGGTACCAATCCCCAGACGCGGCTGTCCGCGCTGTTGTCGCGATTGTCGCCGATCATCAGGTAGTGCCCGGGAGGCACCACGTCGAAAACATAGTCGTTGCTGTCGTGCGTGCCCGGTACCGCCGATTCCTGGCAGACCCAGCCGCCGAGCTCCCGGGCGATGTGCTTGCGGTCGCAATGGAGCAGCGGATCGGGGTTTCCCGACATCATGTAGTTGCGCGCGCCCTGCAGGCCGATCGGCGACGGACATGACATGACCTCATGCGTGTGTTCGCCGAGAATCTCGGTGGATAGACGCACGCCCGAATAACAACCGTCGACGAAGGTCCCCTTGCTCTGAAGCTCGATCGTCTGGCCGTTCACGATGAGATGGTCGTCGTGGACTTCCACGCGATCGCCGGGCAGACCGACCAGACGTTTGATGTAGTTGATCTTCGGATCGGGCGGGTATCGGAACACCACCACGTCACCGCGCTGCGGCGCACCGGTATCGATGAACTTCTCGTTGAGCACCGGCACGCGCAGGCCATAGGCGTACTTGTTCACCACGATGAAGTCGCCGTCGAGCAGCGTGGGCATCATCGAATCCGAAGGAATGCGGAACGGCTCGAAGATGAACGCGCGCACGATGAGCACGATGAATGCCACCGGGAAGAAGCTGCGCGCGTAGTCGACGGTGCCGGGCTCGGGCAGCTTCGGATCGCGCTGCTTGCGGAACACGAAGTGATCGATGGCCCACACCACGCCCGTCGCGACCGACAGCAACAGCAGCACCAGGCTGAAGTCGAGCGTTTCCGCGCTGATCATGCGGACGACCACGGCGACCACGAGCACCGGCAGCACGGCGTACGCGGCACGCACCAGCGGCGGATCCTTGATATCGGTCGTGCCCGCGGCGGCGACCCGGCGTGGCGCGAGGAACCAGCTGTCGATCGCGCACCACAGGCCGACGGGCGCCGCGAACCAGCTGAGCGGCACCGCGATGTCCTTGAACCAGCCGAGCACCACGTTCGTGCCCCGGTACTTCATCAACGCGATGACCATGACCGGCAGCAGGTAGTAACAGACACGGATCCAGGTCGCCGGAGGAACCGGTTCGCCCGCTTCGTTCTTGGGCCGCTTCGGTTCGTCGATGAACTTGTCGTACAGGCAGATCAGCGCGACGGGGATGAGCAGCCACGCACCGATCAGGTAGATGATGTCGTTGGACATGAGCGCCTACTTTTTCCCGACCTTGAGCACGGCGAGAAACGCTTCCTGCGGAATCTCCACCTGGCCGATGTTCTTCATGCGCTTCTTGCCCTCTTTCTGCTTCTCGAGCAGCTTTTTCTTGCGCGAGATGTCGCCGCCGTAGCACTTGGCGAGCACGTTCTTGCGCAGCGCCTTTACGGTCGAACGGGCAATGATATGACTGCCGATGGCGGCCTGCACCGCGACCTCGAACATCTGGCGCGGAATCAGCTCCTGCATCTTGTCGACCAGCTCGCGGCCGCGCTGATAGGCGCTGTCCTTGTGGACGATGAGCGCGAGCGCGTCGATCTTGTCGTCGTTGATCAGGATGTCGAGCTTCACCAGCGGCGCGGCCTCGAAATGACTGAAGTCGTAGTCGAATGACGCATAACCACGACTGGTGGATTTCAGGCGGTCGAAGAAATCGAGCACAACTTCGGCGAGCGGCATCTCGTACTGCAGCGACACCTGGTTGCCGACGTACAGCATCTTCTTCTGGCGGCCACGTTTCTCGTTGCACAGCTTGAGCACGCCACCGACGTGATCGGGCGGCACGAGAATGTTGGCGATGATGATCGGTTCGCGCAGTTCGTCGATCTTGTCGGGCGGCGGTAGTTTGGTCGGGTTGTCGACGAAGGAGACTTCCCCGTCGGTGGTCTTCACTTCATAGATGACCGTCGGCGCGGAGGTGATCAGCTCGATCTGGTACTCACGCTCGAGCCGCTCCTGCACGATGTCCATGTGCAGCAGGCCGAGGAAGCCGACCCGGAAGCCGAACCCCAAAGCACCCGAGACTTCCGGCTCGTAGTGCAGCGCGGAGTCGTTGAGGCGCAGCTTCGCCAGCGCGTCGCGGAATTTTTCGTAGTCGTCGGAGACGATCGGGAACATGCCGGCGAACACGCGCGGCTGGACCTGCTTGAAACCCGGCACGGGTTCGGCTGCCTGCTTGTATTCGAGCGTGATGGTGTCGCCGACGGGCGCGCCATCGATTTCCTTGATGCCTGCGATGACGAAACCGACATCGCCAGGTCCCAGCGACGCTGCGGCCACCGACTTGGGCGTGAAGCGGCCGAGCTTGTCCACCTGGTGCGTGCGACCGGTCGACATCACGCGGACCTTGTCGTTGACCTTGATGGTGCCGTTGAAGATGCGCACCAGCGTCACGACGCCGACGTAGTTGTCGAACCATGAATCGACGATCAACGCCTGCAGCGGCGCGTCCGGATCACCCTTCGGTTGCGGAATACGCTCGATCAACTGTTCGAGCAGTTCCGGCACGCCCTCGCCCGTCTTCGCCGATACCAGACAGGCATCGGTCGCCGAGATGCCGATGATCTCTTCGATTTCCTTGACGACGCGCTGCGGGTCGGCCGACGGCAGGTCGATCTTGTTGATCACGGGTACGACTTCGAGGCCCTGGGCGATCGCCGTGTTGCAGTTGGCGACGCTCTGCGCCTCGACGCCCTGCGAGGCATCGACCACCAACAGTGCACCGTCGCAGGCCGCCAGCGAGCGCGACACTTCATAGGAGAAGTCGACGTGCCCAGGCGTGTCGATGATGTTCAGCTGGTAGCGCTCGCCGTCTTTGGCGTTGTAATAGAGAGTGACCGCCTGCGCCTTGATCGTGATGCCGCGCTCACGTTCGAGCTCGAGGGAGTCCAGCACCTGGTCCTGCATCTCGCGGGCTTCGAGGCCGCCGCAGAGCTGGATGAGTCGGTCGGCCAGGGTGGATTTGCCATGGTCGACGTGGGCGATGATCGAGAAATTGCGCGTGCGGTGCATCAGGAGAGGTCGGCCTTCCGCCGAACCCACGGGAGCGCGATTGCTCCACCCGGCACCGGCAAAAACTAGCGCGGGAGTATAGCCGCAGGGCGGCTGACCAACCTTAAAAGTTCGTTGGAATTCAGCGTGTAATGGCAAATTGCGCTGCCATCGAGCAGCAGCACGGGCACCTTGAGGCCAAACTGCCGCGCCAGCTCCGGGTCGGAATCGACATCGACGATGGAAACCGGCGGGATGGCGTGAGCGCGCTCGAGCTCGGCCAGCTCGCGCAGCATGTCGTCACAGAGGTGGCAGCCCTCGCGGCTCAGGACCACGAGGCCGGCCGGCAGCGCCATGGTTCGCGGCGCCTCTATTACTTTCGACGTGGCGCAGCCGGCGCCAGGCCCAGCCCTTCGGTGGCCGAAGCTGTGGTCTTGGAAGCTTTCACCTGTTTGGCGATCAGCTCGACCGTGCTCGGCGGCACTTCGCCCACCGCGGTGATCTGGTGGCCATCGACGACCGTGGAATACGCGGATGAGGATCCGACACGTGCCGGCCCTTCAGCGCCCGCCGAATTGGGCTTGCGCGCTTCGACGAATACGGAAACCGAGGCGATGCCGTCGGTGTAGACGAGGTGCGCAACGGGCTCACTCGATCCGGGCATGGCCTGCGCCGAGCGGTTGGCCATGCGGAAACCGGGCGGCAGACTCATCACTTCCCACAAAGCCGGCGGCGCGGCGCTCGCCACTTGCCTCTCGGCACGCAGCCAGCGGTAGCTGGACGCATCCATCTGCGGTTTGAACATGGAATCCGGAATGCGCTCCGGCAGATCGATGTTGGAGAAAACGATCTGCTCGATGACCTGGCCGGATTGATCGCAAAGCTGGGTCTTGAGCGGCATCGACGTCTGCTCGTCGATCCAGAGGCGATAACCGTAGCGGTATTCGTCGCGCGGATGCAGCGCGACCACGCGCGTGGTGCGGCCGAGCAGGCGCTCGCGCTCGCCGCCGCGAATCTCGTAGACGAGCCCGTCACTCTGGTCGAGCGCGGGAATCGCGCCGAGCAACGGACCGTCGGGAGCGCGACGCTCGACCAGCACGGTGCGCTTGTCGGGGAAGTAACAGGTGAGCTCATTGCCTTCGCGAATGAACTCGCGTCCGGGGCCG
>Ga0193752_1000872_pt1 | contig 27052 bp, 23 predicted proteins | sample H1c1metaG_FD_144924 | JGI IMG/M metagenome (GOLD analysis project Ga0193752, IMG submission 144924) | Soil microbial communities from a riparian zone of the East river system, Colorado, United States - H1c1 | ecosystem: Environmental > Terrestrial > Soil > Riparian zone | place: USA: East River...
CAAGTTCTGGCTGTCGTCGAGCGCGAACTGCGTGCGCAGCAGCTCGCCGGCGTTGAACGGCTGATTCTCGTGGTAGCGCAGGAAACGGCGCACCAGCGCGTCGTCGACCACGTCCTGCTTGATCGTGGTCGCGCCGAACTTGTAGGGCTCGCCAGTTTCGAATTCGATGGTGATGCTGGCGATTCGTGCCTGCGGGTCGACGCGCATCTCGTTGCGCATCATGCGCGCATCGAGGTAGCCGTAATTGAGCGCGGTGCGCAGCAGGTCGCCCTTGATCTTCTCGTAGTCGGAATGATTGAGACGGTCGCCCGGGTGAATCGGCAGGTCGTTGGTGATCTTCGTGAAGCGTTCGTCGCTCGCGCCCGGACCCGCCACGTGGACGTCGACTTTCTCGACCACCACCGGCACGCCGCGCGTGATGGTGAGCGTGACGCGGTAATTCTGTTCGGTGCCGTTGCCCTCGCGCTTCGCCTCCGACTTGACGGTGGGTTCGTAGAAGCCGAAAGGCCGCAGCGCCGCGCGCACCTCGCGTTCACTGCGCTCCTGCAGCCGCTCGATGAATTCCGGCGAGAGGTCATCGGAGTTCTTGTAGCGTTCGAACGATAGATAGGCGAGCACGTTGGAGCGCATGCCCTGTTCGTCGTCGATGCCGTGCACTTCGACCTGGACGCCGGACCAGGCGGGCATCGAAAACTGCGCCACGACCAACGCGAACAGCGTGAGTGCGGGAAGGCGCGCGCAAGAGTTTTTCTGCAACGTCGGCATGACACCGCTGTGGGGCGGGAATGGCTGAGATTCTAATGAGAGTCGCGGGGTTGCGCGCAGGTTCCGCGCCCGACTGCGAAGGCCGTCAACACCCGCCGTCAAATCGATGGCAAGGCGTTCAGCACTTGTTCAGTTTCAGCGCTCGATTCGCCGCGCGCGTCGAAGCGGCGCTCCGCGATCCGCGCAGTATCGTCCGTCGAGATTGTCAGGACCGTCGAGCAGCGCGTGCCGAAAGTCGCATCCAGCACGAAGGGCGCCGACAGTTTGCGGGCCCATTCGGGGGACACGTCGCCGGCCGGCAGGCTGTGCACAGGTACCGTCTCGCGATCGGCGAGCAGGGCAAACAAGGCGTCGGCGAACCCTGCGCCGGGCGCGGCCGCATCGGCGTCCAGCGCTGCGGTGAATCGCGCGCGCACGCGAACCAGCTTCGGCCACGGGGTATCGAGGAATTCGTTGGAAAGGCCGTAGACGCCGGGCGGCAGCTCGCGCGCGAATTGGTCGGCGCGATTCGTCGCGTACCAGAGTGAATCGCGGTCGGCGAGCAGCAGGTTGAAGCCGGCGTAGCCCGGTGCGTCAGTGTCGAGCGACTTGAGGTATGCGCCGGGGGCGGCGTCCTGCGAGAGAAATCCTGGAATGAGTCCGCCGCGCGAAGGAGCGCTGCGCCGGCGCCGCCCGAACTCGCGAAAGTTGGTGACGATGCCGACCCGCCGCCGCGCGTCCACCGCGAACCACGCGCCGTTCGCCTGCAGATCGCGGCCGCCGATCACCCCCGCGAGGTCGGTCCACGGCGCCAGCGCCGCCGCCGGGCGTGCGTGGAACTCGTCGCGATTCGCAGCCACCACGAGTCGGTAGCGCGGATGCGCGCGCCACGCGAGAACTAACAAACACATGCCGGTTAACCGTCGAGCGACGGACCGGCGGGCGCGTTGAACCAGCCGTCGATGAGTCGCGCCGATATGGAGCCCGGCGGCGGCAGCGCGGGGTGCCCGGCGGCGACGTCGGCGCGCGAAAACCAGCGCGCATCCTCGAGCTCCCCGTCGCGCAGCGTGATTTCATGCGTGCGCGCGACGGCGCGGAATCCCAGCATCAGGGAGGAAGGAAACGGCCAGGGCTGCGAAGACTCGTAGCGCACGTCGGTCACCTGCACGCCGGTCTCTTCTTCGACCTCGCGCGCCACCGCGTCTTCGAGGCTCTCGCCGGGCTCCACGAAACCGGCGATGGTGGAATACCGCCCGGGCGGCCAGGACGCCTGCCGGCCTAACAAAGCGCGCCCGCCGCCCGCGTCGCTCACCAGCACGATGATCGCCGGATCGAGGCGCGGAAAGTTTTCGCTGCCGCAGCCTTCGCGGCTGCAACGCATCACGTGGCCCGCGCGCGCCGGCGCATTGGGCGCGCCGCAGACGCCGCAGAAACGATGACGCCCCTTCCACAGCGACAGTGCGCGCGCATACGCGAGCAGCGACGCCGACTCGGGCGGCAGCATCGGCGCGAGTGGTCGCAATTCCCGCAATTCGGTGCCTGGCGGCAGCGGAATGGCGTCCGCGGCGCCCTCCCGCAAGTCGAGCAACAGCGTGCGTACACCGCGGAACCAGCCTAACAAGGTCAGGTCCGCATCGCGCGCGGCGAGCACGAGCGGGTGATCGGCCGACAGGAAGGCGATCTCCCTGGGATCGTCCGCGGCGACCAGTTGTGCGGGCCCGGCCGCGAGTACGTAGCGCGTGGCGGGATCGCCGCGCGCCGCGGCGATCCACGCCGGGTCGTCGCGCAGCTCCGCGCGGCGATCGAGGAAGGGACCGGAGAAAAGCGTGGGACGAAAGCTCACCGCGCAAATCTATCACCCGCGCGGCGAGCGTGGCGCCTGTGTATCCGACCGGTCGTCCGGTGCAGCGTCGGCCCGCGGGAATTTCACCGTCGCGCAGTCGTTGCACACCGGCGTTCGCAGCGCGAGGCGATCGGTCACCAGCACGCCCGCGCAGTCACGACAGTGCGAGACGCGCAGTTCGTCGCCGGCCAGCAATGCGCCCAGCAGGTACACCGCGTGTTCGAAGGAAATCTGCGGTTCGTTGACCAGCGCGCTGTAGGTCTCGAATGCCTCGCACAGCAGCGCGCCGCGCGCGACCGTCGGCGCCGGCTGGGCGCCGCGATCGATCATGATCGTTTGCAAAGTGATGAGACCGAACAGGCTGCTGACGCTGGCGAACACCGCTGCCTCGCGCCGCATGCGCAGCGAGCGCGTGAAGAACGCGGCCTGGCGCGGCGACTTGCCGCGGTGCCGCGGCACGCCCGAGCCGTCGGCCTCGTGCAGGTAGGTGCGATAGAGCTTGCGGATGCGATCGTCAGTCAGGCCGGTCCAGGCACGAATGGTGTGCGTCCGTGCCTCGTGGTGGATGAAGCGCAGAGCGAGATCGAGCCGCAGGCGGTCGCGGCTGTAGCGGTCGTCGGAGATTCTCATGTGTTTTTCCCTGTTTGAGTGCGATTGTCGATGTCCTGATTTTGGGAAAAATTTCCCAAATTTCGCGATGACTTTCAAGAGCCCCGGGCGCAAGATATCTGGCGTGAACAGGGAGGAATGACAATGGTTAGTCGGGCAGGTCAGCGAACCCGCGAAGACGGGCGGCACTGGTTGCCATCGCAGGGGGTCGATCCGGCGCCGCTGGCCGAGCTCAACGCGGAGTGTCTCGGGCTGTTAGCCGCGCGCGCCGCGGATGCGCACCCGGCCGATCCGGCGCCGCCCCTGCTGGTCGAATTGCGGGAATCCTGGGCTGCGCTGCCAGCACAGGCGGTGCGACGCCTGTCCGCTGCGCCGTTCAGCCTGTTCGACGCCGGGTTTGGCTCGGCGCCACGCTGGCTCGAATTGCGCACCCGCGGTGTCCACGACCAATCGCAGCGTGTCGAGCCGGTCTATTTCGAGCTTGTTGCGGCGCGCTCCGTCACCCGGCGCATGCTGGTGTACGGCTGGCACCTCGCGCGCAGCCGGCCGCGCGCGGCCTGCCTGGTTTTTGGCGCAACAATTTCCGCGGTCGAGTCGCTGGCCGCCTGCTCACTCATGGCACTCGAGGCCGCCGCCGATCGCAATGCCGATGCGCTGCGTCCGCGCTGGGGCAGTCAGATCGGCTTCTGGCGCGAGTTGCTGGCGGCCTCGTCAGCTGGCACCGACAGCCGGCTGCACGAGCTGTTGCTCGGCGGAATTCAGCGCCTTGCGGCCGAAACCCTCGCGGCGCATGCTCCTTGAAAACTCGTGCGAAATTCACTGACGAAGACTGCGCGAGCGGAGTCCACGACTCAACACAACTCGGGGAGCACGATGATGAACAGGAAGTCAGCCATCGCGGCGCTGGCCGCAATGGCCATATTGTTTTCCATGGGCGCCGCAGGCGCCAGCCGCGATGACATCATCGCCGCGAAAAATGCCGCCAAGTCCGGCGACGGCGCGCGCCTCGGAGCGAGCCTCGCCATCCTGCAGAAGGCGGCGGCGCGACGCGTGCCGGTCTCCGACGTCACCCGCAACGTCACCCGCAAACTACCCGCGCTGCGCGCAAGCCAGGGATACGTTTCGATCAGCGCGTACGGCGACGATCTCGCGAGTCTGAAAGCCCAGCTGGTGGCGAAGGGCCTGAAGGATGCGTCGCTGCATGACACGGCCGTATCGGGCCGGGCGCCGATCGCGGCCCTGGGCGACATGGCGGCAACCAGCGGGCTCAAGTCATTGCGGCCCACGCTCGCGATGGCGCACGCCCATACCGCGGTCTCACAGGGCGATCGCTCGCTGCGGTCCGACCGGGCGCGGCGCGATTTCGGCGTCAACGGCAGGGGCGTGCGTGTCGGCGTGTTGTCCGACAGTTACGATTGCGCGCCGGGGGCGTTCCAGGAAGGCGCCCCGTTCACGCGCGCCGCGCAGGACATCGCCAGTGGCGATCTGCCACGCGACGTATTGTTGCTCAAGGATCTCGATACCGCCCCGAGCAATGATTGCTCGGACGAAGGGCGCGCGATGATGCAGATCATCCACGACGTGGCTCCCGGCTCCCCGCTCGCGTTCTACACCGCGTTCGTCAGCCAGGAAGACTTTGCTGCCGGCATTCGCGCGCTCGCGAAAGCGGGCTCGAAGGTGATCGTCGACGACATCATCTATTACGCCGAGCCGATGTTCGAAGACGGCATCATCGCGCAGGCGGTGGACGACGTTTACAAGAATGGCGTCGCGTATTTCTCCTCCGCGGGCAACGACGCGCGCGCCTCGTACGAATCGCGCTTCCGCCTCTCCGCCGAGGAGGGGCTCTCCGGCCCACGCCACGATTTCGCCGCTGGTCGCCGCACCGTGGATGGCCTGCAGAGCGCCACCGCCTCGGCCGGAAGCGTCACGCTGCTGTCGTTCCAATGGGATCAGCCCTCGCTCTCGTCCAATGGCAAACGCGGCGCGGCGAGCGACGTCGACATCTGGTTCTATGACGCGAATGGCGAACCGTTCGAGCTCTGCACCGACGACCCGGAGCAGCTGGTCTGCCAGATTCCCGGCTTCGACGCCAACGTCGGCCTGGATGCGGTCGAGACACCCATCATGGTGAACTTCTCGGACGAGGACATCGCCGTGCAGATCGGGGTCGAGCTGTTCGAGGGCCCCTCGCCTAACTACATCAAGTACGTGTGGTTCGACCTCGACCTGGGCGTGTTCACGGTCGACGAATACGACACCGCCAGCGGCACCGTGTACGGCCACGCCAATGCTGCGGGAGCCGAAGCGGTCGGCGCGGCGGCCTGGTACCAGACCGAGGAGTGGGGCAGCCCGCTGCGCCCGCAGTGCATTCCTGCCTGCCTCAATTCGTTCTCGTCGGCCGGTGGAACGCCGGTGCTGTTCGGCAAGAACGGTCGCCGCCTGCCGGTGCCCGAGGTGCGCATCAAGCCCGGCGTCACCGGGCCTGATGGCGTCAACACTTCTTCTTTCTTCTTCGACCTGGACTTCGAAATACCGGGAACCACCGAGCCCGACGGCTTTCCAAACTTCTTTGGAACTTCGGCCGCGGCGCCGCACGTGGCGGCGGTCGCCGCGCTTATCCTGGACCAGCGCGCCCGGGACATCGCCGACCGTAAGCGCTTCATTGGGCCCAGGAATCTCAATCCGGACGCCATCTACTGGGCCATGCGCCTGACAGCGGATGACATGAAGTTGCGTAATTTCGGAGGCGACATCGGGCCGCAACGCGTCGATAATGCCAACGGATTCGATTTCGACACCGGATTCGGATTCGTGGACGCGCAGCGAGCGCTGCGCGTGATCCGCGGTTTCTAACAAACAGATTGTGGGCCGGCATCCGCGTTGAGCGGGTGCCGGCAGCTGTTGTTGACCGGACCAATTGCGACAGATGGAGCCAGCTCACCCATGTTTGCGCGCGCAGTGGTATTTCTCGTCTCCTGCCTGTGGCCCATTGCGGCCCTGAGCCAGACCGGCCCCGCTGACCCGCAGGTCATTGCCGCCGCATCGACAGCCAAGATCAACGTCGGCAACAAGAAACTCACCGGCCAGGCGCTGGCCACGGTGCGCGTCGGCGAAGACGGTCGCGTGCGTGAAGTCCTGATCACCGAAAACACCACCGAGGCCGGGTTCGAGCCGCAGCTCACCAAGGTCCTGCAGAGCGCGCGTTTCCGTCCGGCGATCGATGCCACCGGCAAGCCCGTCGAAGCTGCCATCGAGATGAAAGTCGAATTGCGGCAATCCACGGGCGCCGAGCCCAAGCCGGTCGCCGCGAAGCCGGATCCGCAACTCACCGACAATGAAAAGGCGCGCATCCGGAAGATGCGTTGCTCGGATTTCGCGTGGGAATGGGACCTGATCCGAGACGAGGCCAATGACGCGGCCGCCACCGAATTCATGCCACGCATCGCAACCGCGATGTACGCGACCTCGCGCACCGAGGCCGGCGATTACGTCGATGCGAAAGTCTGGAAGGTTGCGCCGAAAGCGCTGAAGGAATCCGCGCAACGTTGCCGCGAAAATCCGCAGGCCCCGTTCTGGGAAGGCATCTTCAAGACCGTCATGGACGAAGCCGTTCCGAAGTAATTGTTGGTCCGGATGGGCATCTGCCCGATGGACCTATCTCCAATGGGCAATGGATTTCACTCGGTGAAGCTTCAACCTCACGGCACCATGTACGCACTGTCGATTCGCGGACTCACCAAGACCTACAAGAACGGCGTCCACGCCCTCAAGGGCGTCGACCTCGACGTCGAGCAGGGCGATTTTTTCGCGCTGCTCGGTCCCAACGGCGCCGGCAAGACCACGCTGATCGGCATCCTCACCTCGCTGGTCAACAAGACCGCGGGCAGCCTCAGCGTCTTCGGTCACGATCTCGATCGCGAGCTCGAGGCGGCCAAGGCCTGCATCGGCGTCGTTCCGCAGGAAATCAACTTCAACCAGTTCGAAACGCCGCAGACCATCCTGATCAACCAGGCGGGCTTCTACGGCATCGAACGGCCGCTGGCGCGCGAACGCGCCGAAAAATACCTGTCGCTGCTGCAGCTCTCCGACAAGCGCAACAAGATGGCGCGCGGCCTGTCGGGGGGCATGAAGCGCCGTCTCATGATCGCCCGCGCCCTGGTGCACGAGCCGCGCCTGTTGATCCTCGACGAGCCCACCGCCGGCGTCGACATCGAAATCCGCCGTTCGATGTGGGACTTCCTGCGCGGCATCAATGCGCGCGGTACCACCATCATTCTAACTACCCATTATCTCGAAGAAGCCGAGACCCTGTGCCGCAACATCGCCATCATCAACGGCGGGCTGATCGCGGAACGCGATCGCATGTCGAGCCTGCTGCGCAAGCTGCAGGCGGAAACGTTCGTGCTCAACCTGCGCGAAGCCGTGAGCAGCGTGCCGCAGGTGCCGGGCTATGAATTCGATCTCATCGACGATCACACGCTCGAGGTCGAGGTGTCGAAGGAACAGAGCCTCAACGAAGTGTTCGCCCGGCTCACCGCCCAGGGAATCGGCGTGGCGTCGATGCGCAACAAGGTGAATCGGCTCGAGGAATTGTTCATGAAGCTGGTCGAGCAGAAGCCCGGCGGAGTGGCGCGCCCGTGAGTACCGGCGCATCCGAGGCGACCCGGCCGGTGGATTCGCCCAAGGCATTGGGCGCGGCGCAGTGGATCGGATTGAAGACGATCGTCATCCGCGAGTACGGGCGCATCGTGCGCATCTGGGCGCAGACCATCGTGCCGTCGGCGATCACATCGGCATTGTACTTCGTCATCTTCGGTAGTTTGATCGGCCAGCGCGTCGGGCTCATGGATGGCGTGCCGTACATGCAGTACATCGCGCCCGGCCTCATCATGATGGCGGTGATCACCAACTCCTACGGCAACGTGGTGTCCTCGTTCTTCGGCGCGAAATTCGGCAAGCACGTGGAGGAAATGCTGGTCGCGCCGCTGCCGAACTGGATCATCGTGCTCGGTTACGTGGGCGGCGGACTGGTCCGCGGCCTGCTGGTGGGCAGCGCCGTCACCATAGTGTCGCTCATCTTCACCGATCTGCACGTGCATCACGCACTCGTCATCGTCGGCGCGGTCGTGTTGACGTCCGTGGTGTTCTCGCTGGGCGGATTCCTCAATGCGATGTTCGCGAAGAACTTCGACCAGGTGAACTGGATTCCGACATTCGTGCTGACTCCGCTTACGTATTTCGGCGGCGTGTTTTATTCCATCACCTTGCTGCCGCAGTGGGCGCAGCACATGTCGCTCGCGAACCCCATCCTGCACATGGTGAACGCATTCCGATACGGATTTCTCGGCACCAGCGACGTCAATATCTACGCGGCTTTCGCCATCATGCTGGCATCCGCGATCGCGCTGTTTGCCGTCGCCGTGTTTTTCATGAACCGCGGCACGGGCATGCGCGAGTGATCACTGGCCCTGGGCTTCCGCAGCGGCGCGTTGATCGGCGGCAATCTTTTGCGCCGCCTCGACATCGCGCTGCACCTTGGCCTCCATTTCCTTGCCCTGCTTCGCCTGCTCGGCGGCCGACTCGGCCTGGCTCACGGCGACCGCGCTGGTCTCTGCGAATCCGCATCCGCCCATCGACGCGAGCATTGCGCTCAGGGCGAGGCTGCTAACAAACGCTGATTTTTTCATGGGGAGTCTCCGGATCCGGTTTCCTACATACCCCGTTCCGCGCGAGGAAACTGAGTACCAGCTCCCACTGCCGCGGACAATCGTTGTGGCCGCAATCGAACACGTGCAGTTCGGACTGTGGCAGCGCGGCATGCAATGCCTTCGCATGCGCGACCGGGATGCTGTTGTCATGACTGCCGTGCAGGATCAGCACGGGACCGCGGTACTTCGCCAGCGCCTGCCGCGTGCCGAAGTGATTCAACATGAGAAATTCCGGCACGCCGAATCCGCGGATGATGTCCGTGAGGCTCGTGAACGTCGACTCGAGCACCACCGCGGCCAGTGGCCGGCGCGCCGCCAGCTGGCCGATGGCACCGCCCCCGAGCGAACGCCCGTAACCGATGATCCTCTTCCCGTCGAACCGGCGATCGTGCGCGGCCCAGTCGTAGGCCGCGACCATCGCCGCGTTCACGCTGCGCTCCGAGGGCGCGCCTGCGGAGCGGCCGTACCCCGGGTATTCGACCAGCAGCACCGCGATCCCGGACGCGCGCAGGCCCGCGACCTGCTCGACCTGCATGTCGATGAGCTCGCCGTTGCCGTGCGCGTTGATGAGGAGCGGCGTGGGTGCCGGGCCGGTCGCGGGAAGCAGCCACGCTTCGGAGCGCGCGCCATCGGCGTCGAGCCAGATCGCTTCTCCGCCACCCGCGGCGAGCGCCACGAGGCGCTGCGCCCCGGTGGCTGGGCGCGGAAACGTGCCGAATCTCTGCAGGGCGAATATCAACCACAGGATGGCGCCGGCGAACACGCCCGCGAGACCGAGCAGCCAGTAGAGTTTGCGTCGCGTAAAAAAAACAGGGCCCGATCCGCGTTGCGGTCCGGGCCCTGGCGTCTTCAATTAACTGACTACTTCTGCTTCCAGGCGCCGCCGTCGTCCTGGTAGTACCAGCCCGGCTTTGCGCCGGTCGCGACCCAGCGCTTGGCGAAGCTCTTGCGGATGTCGGCTTCCCAGTCGGGGTGGTTGTTGGCCTTGGCTATTTCCGCGTACAGCTGCGCGCGGTCCGCGTTGTCCTCGGAGACCAGGCGCTTGGCCGTGGCGCGATCGGCTAGCCCGACGGCGTTGAGATCACGCACGTCGACGTTGCCGTCCTTGGTGAGGCCGATGGCGCCGCTCTCGAAGAACTTGCTCAGTTCGCCGAAGCGCTGCCGCATCGACGCGCTGATGCGCGTGATCGCGGGCGAGCTCACATCGAGCGACTCCGCACCCTGCGCTTGCGCGGCCGGCACCACTGCTTCGAGCGCGGAGCCGAACGCGGCCAGCAGGAAGTTAGGCTCGTCGGCCTGCGCTGGCACGTAGTACGACTGCGGCGGCGTGGTGGCGCCGGTAATGTCCTTGATCACCTGGTCCGCGGCCTTGTCGGCGGCGGCGGCCGGGAAGTAGACGTTGATGGTGACGCACGCGGCGATCAACATCGTCGCAAGTGCAATCTTCAGCGGCAATACGCGTCGCATTGAGCTCTCCTTAATTTCCATGGCCTTCTTTTCCTGGCCTTGATTCCAGGCGCGAGCCTGGACGCCGACATGATCGGGGCTGATCGATGAATGCGCCCTGAACGCGTCATACGTCAAACGTGCGCGCGATTATTGGCCCGAAAGCGCGCGGAGTCCATCCAGGTCACTGCACGCTCGCGTCGCCGAATTCGGTCGTGCTGATCGAAGACATCAGCTGATTCCAGTTGACGCGTCCCGCGTTGCCGACGATGTCGATGCGCGGAATGCCCGCGCCCTTGACGATGTAGTAGCCCACGCCGGCGGGTTCGATGCCGGCCATCTCGCACACATCGCCGCGCAATCGGCAGGTGATCCCGAGCTTCTCGTAGCTGTATTCGTCGAAGAACTTGAGCACGCCCGATTGCAGCGCCTGCACCACGCCGCCGCCGCCGCCGCCCACGTTCGACAGGCTGCTCACCGCTTTCGCGCTGATGCGATGCCGCGACTTGTCACCCTTCGGAGTCGCGAGGCGCGCATCGAACTTCTGCGGCGTCCAGGCAAACAACTCGAGGCCCAGCACGTCGGCCTCGAGTTTGCCGGTGATGCTGCCCACCTCGAAGGTCTGCGTGACCTGTCCCAGGTCGAGATTGCGCGCACGCACGTCGGCGAAGAATTGCGGAAAGTTGCCGAGCGGATCCTGCAGCCTGATGTTGCTGCCAACGATGCTTCCGCCGAACACCTGCGATTCGACGTTGCCATCGAACGTGAGCACGTTGTTCTTGAGCGTGACGCCGGGGATGGCCGCGGCCAGCGTGCCGGAGAATTCCGGCCAGCCGAAGGCCTTCGCGAGCATCTGCATGCTGATGGGCTCGACCGCGCCCTTGAACGCGACCTCCATGTTGTCCGCGCCGAGATTGCCCAGGGCGAGGTGGTCGATCGCGATGGCGCCGTCGAACACGGGTAGTTTGGTGGGCCGTGTCAGCGCGAAGTTCATGCCGTACGCGACGAACCCGAGTTCCGCCGCGCCACCCGACAATCCGTACGCGCCACCCGAGGCCCAGGAGATGGTCGAGGCGCGCGCCTCGACGCCGCCCGCCGGCGCCCAGTGCACGTCACCATTCACTTTCGACATCTGCAGGCGGCCCTTGTTGTCGTGCAGCTCGAGCTCGCGCGGCACGACATGCAAGGACGTGACGGCATTGTCCGCGACGCTGAGCTCACCACTCAGCGTGCCGCTGCTCGCCAGGTCGCCCAGCAAGCTCGCCGCCAGGGTGATCTGGATGAAGCTGGTGTAGGCCGCGGGGAATTGCAGCTTCGCCAGCTTGAATTCTCCGCTGACCATGGGTGTGTCGCCGGCCAGGTTCACGCTGCCCGCGCCCGAGACGTCGATGAGATCCTGCTGCGTGTACTTCAACCCGTCGATCCGCAGCAGATTGCCCGCGAGATCGCCGCGCATCTCGAGTGCCAGCGGATTTTTCGCCAGGTCGAGCAGGATGGGACCTAACAACGTCTGACCCTGAGTCGCCGCGACGTGCACGTCGAGACCGGTCGACTTGTCTCGCAGCGACGCGCGCACCCGGGCGGTCGCGTTCACTTTCTCCCCGACGATGGTGCTGGCCTCGTTGGTGAGGTCGACGCCCGCGAGCTTCACGCCGATGTCCGCGACAGTGCCGGCGCCGGAGTCTTCCGCCGCCAATTCAACACTCGCCTTGCCCTCGATCGTCAGATCGGCGGGCAATTCGAGCCAGGGTTTCGCGAACTTGCGCAACGCCGGGATCGTCGTCGTCCCGGTGCGGGCCTTGATCTGCCAGCCTTTCGCGTCCAGCCGGCCATCGAAGGCCGCCGTGGTGCCGGCGACCGCGAGCTCTGTGCCGCTGAACGTGGTGACGCCGGTGTCGGTGCGCATCTCGGCTGCGACCTTCACGTCCAACGCACCGGTCGGTCCGCCGCGGCCGGTGAGGTGGCCGGATTCACAACCGAACCGGGGCTCTGCGATCACGGGCTGCGGGCACACCAGCGAGAGGTTGGTGAGCTTTCCGGCAGGCTCGGGCAACGTCGCGCTCTGGGCACTCACCGTCAGGCGTGTTTGCCGGTCGGTCAGCACGTCGAGGCGCACGTTGGCGCCGCTCACCGGAATGCCCGCGATGGTGAGCTCGCGCACTTCGAGCACGAGCGCGTCGACCGCGTGCGCCGCCGGTGCGAGTAGTAAAAGGGCGCCTGGCAGCGCCAGCCAGTGGTTGCAGTGCCGAATCATGGGCCGCGATTGTAGCGCCCGGCAGCAGGCGCCCCGGCCGGACCGACAGGACGCCTGATTTAACAAATTCAGCTACTTAGCAACAATTCCTTAACACACCCGTCATTTCACTGCCTTGTAAACGGCCGAGACTGCCGGTCGTATGGCTACCCATAGTTCACTGCTGGAGAGGTTCGAAGCGGCGGAATATCGGTTCTGCCGCCGGATGAACCGGGGCGTGCAGCACCGCTCCCTGCGCGTGCTCTTCAAGACCGCGAGCCGCCTCGGTGACGGTGTCGTCTGGTACGCGCTGATGCTGGCGCTGCCCCTGATGTACGGCGAGCGCGGCATGAAGGTCGCGCTGATCATGCTGGCGACCGGCGCTGCGGGCCTCGCGATCTACAAATTCCTCAAGCGCACCTTCGTGCGCGAACGACCGTTCATTCGCCACGCGGGGATTTCGCTCGCCGGCGCGCCGCTCGATCGCTACAGCTTCCCCTCGGGTCACACGTTGCACGCGGTCGCGTTCACCTGGCAGGCCTGCGCCGCGTTCCCGGAACTCGGGCTGGCGCTCGTGCCCCTGGCGCTGACGATCGCCGCCTCACGCGTAGTGCTGGGCCTTCACTATCCCACCGATGTTCTGGTCGGCGCCTTGCTAGGCGCGGCGAGCGGCGCCATTGGCGCCTCGTTGACATAGAAGATGCGGGTACTGTTCGTCTCCGACGTCTACTTCCCTCGAGTCAACGGCGTCTCCACTTCGATCCGCACTTTTCGCGGCGACCTCGCCGATGCGGGTATCGAAAGCACGCTGGTCACTCCTGAATATCCCGCCGCGGCCGCGGACACCGAGCCGGGCATCATTCGCGTCGCGTCGGGCGGCGTGCCGCGGGATCCGGAGGACCGGCGCTTCCTCGGCGGCCCGCTCAAGCGCGCGTTGAATGCCTTAGACGCGGCGCAGATCGACCTGGTGCACATCCACACGCCGTTCATCGCGCACTACGCCGGCGTGCGCTTCGCGCGCCAACACGGACTGCCGGTCGTCGCGACCTATCACACCTTTTTCGAAGACTACCTGCATCACTACGTGCCGATCCTGCCGCGCGGCATTGGGCGCTGGATCGCGCGCCGTTTCACACTGTCCCAGTGCGACGACGTCGCCGCCTTGATCTCTCCCAGCGCGCCGATGCGCGATGCGTTGCTGGCCTATGGCGTCGAAACACCCATCGAAGTGCTGCCCACCGGACTGCCGGCGGAGACACTGGTGCGCGGCGACGGCGGAATATTTCGCCGAAAATTCGACATAGCGACCGACCGTCCGCTGCTGCTGTATGTCGGGCGCGTGGCCTTCGAGAAGAACATCGATTTCCTGCTGCGCATGTTCGTGAGACTGCGCGCACAGCGGCCCGACGCATTGTTCGTCATCGCGGGCGAAGGCCCGGCACGCGATCACCTGATGAAGCTCGCGCGTGAACTTGGCGTGAGCGAAGCGACGCGCTTCATCGGGTATCTCGATCGCAGCACGGATCTGCCGAACTGTTATGCGGCCGGCGACGCGTTCGTATTCGCCTCGCGCACGGAGACGCAAGGCCTGGTGCTGCTCGAGGCGATGGCGCAGGGCACGCCGGTGGTCTCCACGGCCGAACTCGGCACGCGCTCGATTCTCACGCCGGAATGCGGCGCCTTCGTGGTCCCGGAAGAAGAGCAGGCGTTCGCGGCGGCGGTCGTGAGCGCGCTCGCGCTCAAGGCCGGTGACCCGCGCCGCGCACAACTGCGCGCGCATGCCGAATCGTGGGCTTCACACGCGATGGCGCGCAGATTGATTTCGTTCTACGAAAAAGTGGTGGCTGGGACAAAACAGCCTGCGCAAATACTCGGACGGGGTCCGCTTGGGACCCCGTCACGAGTGGAGCCGTAGCTCGTCCGAATAATGCTGCGTGATGAAGCACATCGCGCAGCGGTTGGGGTGGCTTGCACCAATGCCCCCTTCGCCAGAAACCGAACGTTTAAGGGTTTCTGATCGACTTCCACCTGCTTGACGCACTTACCTTCGCCATCGCAGGAAACATCGACGACTCGAGTATGCGTCTCGCTGCCCGGAAGATTGCGGGCGGGATCGCGGGAAAATCCGTCATCCGTGCGCTGGATCACATCACTCGTCGAGCCTTCGCGGCCGTCGAACGTCCCTGTCACGGCTAACTGACATATCGCGCGCAGCAGACAGCTATCAACAACCTCGTGATCGCGATAGTGCCGAAAAAATTTACGAAATCCGTCCGCATCACGAATCCCGGCTGAAAAAAAGTCGGCTGTCGCCGGTTGGAACGCGCGCAACCGGTGGGCGTTGACGCTAGACTTTCCTTAATCCGCTGATGTGTTCCGCTGATGTGTTTCCTTGGGGAGGAGTATCGATGTCTTCCAAGCGAGCCTTGGTCGTGGACGATTCGAAGTCCGCGCGCGCGTTTCTGTCACGAATTCTCGAGCGTCACGAGATCGCAGTGGACGCCGCGGATTCCGCGGAAGCCGCCATCGACTACCTCACGCGCAACAAGCCCGACGTGATCTTCATGGACCACATGATGCCGGGCATGGACGGCTTCCAGGCCGTGCAGTCCATCAAGAACAACCCGCGGACCTCGACCATTCCCATCCTCATGTACACCTCGCAGGAGGGGGATCTGTATCTCGGCCAAGCACGCGCGCTCGGCGCGGCAGGCGTGTTGCCCAAGCAGATCAAGCAGGCCGATGTCACGAAGATGCTCTACCAGCTGAGCCTGGTCACCGACCGCCGCGGCGGCGAACAAACTACTTTCCGCGCGCTGTCGCGCGCCGACGATCTGCAGCCCGCCAACGAATCCGCCATTGTCGTGCGCCAGGTCGTGGAAGCCGCCGCGCCGCCGGCGCCGGCATCCAACGACGCCAGCGCGGCCGGCCCCGACGAATCGACGCAGTTTTCACAGCTGCTGCCGAGGATGACGCTCGAGATCCGCGCGGCGCTCGACAATTCGCTGCAGAAGGAAATCGCCGCACTGCGCAGTTACATCGGCGCAACGCTCGATTCCCACGTGGAGCGCCTGCAGGGCGATCTCGCGGCCCTGCTGCCCGCGACGCGTTCACCGGATCTCGACATGCCGACTGTCGTGCCCGAGCGTCGCTCCTGGTCGGGAATTCTCGGCTGGTCTTTCGCGATTCTCGCGCTGGCCGGGACCGCGGCCATGTCGTACCTGTGGTGGGAGCAGGGTGCGCAGATAGCCGCCCTGCACACCGATCTCGATGCCGCCTATGCCGAAGTCGAGACCCTGCGTGCCCGTCCGGTGGTAGCTAGCCCGGCGCGCGTGCTGGCCGAGCCGGTCGATCCGAACGCGGTCGTGCCGGCTCCCGATGCGCCTGATGCCGCGAGCGCAAGCAGCCCGGTCGTCGAGCTGGTCCCGGTAAACGGGGTCGTGACGGCGCCGCCGGTCGCGACACCTGCGGCGGGCACGGTGACTGCACCGGCGAGCGCCGCTGCGCCCGCGGCGGCGGCCGAGCCGCTTCCCAGTCAGGCGCAGTGACGGGCGCGCTGGACGACCCTTTTCGTCCACGGCGCTGGCTGCGCGGCCGGCACTTCCAGACGATCCTGCCCAACTGGCCGCCGCGGCGCGCGCGCGTCGAGCGGCGTGCCATTCCGATGCGCGCTGCGAGCGAGGAGCTGCTGCTCGAATGCGGTGACGGCGTCACGCTGCAGGCTTTTCATTCGAGTCCCGCCAGGCGTGGTCGCGAGCCCGGCAAGAAGGTTGCGGTGTTGTTGCACGGCTGGGAGGGCAGCGCCGATTCGCAGTACCTGCTGTCGCTGGCGCAGACCTTGTTCGAGCAGGGGCTGGAAGTGGTGCGCCTCAACCTGCGCGATCACGGCGCCACGCATCATCTGAATCGCGAGCTGTTTCACTCCTGCCGCCTGCCCGAGGTGATCGGCGCGGTGCAGGCACTGGCAAGGCGATTTCCCATGCCGATGGTGCTGGCCGGCTTTTCGCTCGGCGGCAATTTCCTGCTGCGCGTGGCCGCGCATCGCGAAGCGCGCGATTTGCAGCTCGAGCGCGTGATTGCAATCTCGCCGGTGCTCGATCCGGCGATCACGCTCGACACGCTCGAGAACGGCCTGGCTGTCTACGAGCGCTACTTCATCCGCAAGTGGGCCCGGTCCCTGGCGCGCAAACAACTCGTCTGGCCCGGACACTACGATTTCGAGCAACTGCTGCGCCTGAAAAACCTGCGCGAAATGACGCGCGAGCTGGTGGTCCGGCATACCGAGTACCCGACTCTCGAGGACTACCTCGCCGGCTACGCGATCACGGGCGATCGTCTGACGACGCTCGCGGCGCCAGCCACTGTGCTCACTTCTCTCGACGACCCGATCATCGTGGCGAATGACCTGAGCCGCCTGGTGCGCAATCCGCGCCTCGAAATCACGACCACCGCCCATGGCGGTCATTGCGGTTTCATCGAGAGTTTGCGCGACGGCAACTGGATCGACGGCCAGGTTGTTGAATTGCTGTCGCGGAACCCTGACAGATAGGCAGGTTTTCGCGGCTGTGTTGAGCTGCTAACAAACCGGGACGAGAACCCGGAAAGGCGGAGGACTCCCAAGATGCGCAAGTCGGCGCGAAACGCAGCTGGCCTCGCCACGTCGGTGCTGGCGCTGTTGCTCGCCGCATGCGGCGGCAGCGGCGACGACGATCCGCCGGTCGTTCCACCACCCGCCGCTGACACGACCGCGCCGTCGGTACCCGGCGGCGTAACGGCCAGTGCCCAGGGCTCGACCGAAATTCTCGTGAGCTGGACGGTTTCGACGGACGCCGGCAGCGGCGTAGCCGGCTATCACGTGTTCCGCAACGGCGGCGGCGCCGCGATCGCCACCGTCACGGCGACTAGCTACACCGACAGCGTCCTGACCCCGTCGACCGCCTACACCTACACCGTCAGCGCGTTCGACGCGGCCACGCCGGCGAATGAATCCGCGCTGTCTGGCGCCGCGGCCGCGACCACCGGCGGCGGCACGCCCCCCGTCGGTGGCCTGGACGCACGGCCCGCGAATGCCACATGCCTCGCGGGCGATCCGCCCGGCACCAACGTTTCGATTGCCGTGCAGCCGGTGTTCACCAACCTGCCGGAATTCACGCAACCCATCGCGATGCTGCAGGAGCCCGGAAATTCCGCCCGCTGGTACGTGGTGCAGAAGACCGGCTCGGTGCGCGTATTCGACAACACGCCGAATGTTTCGACCACGCGCGAATTCATCAATCTTGCGGGAAAGCTCAACTCCGATCCGAGCAGCGACAACGACGAGCGCGGCTTGCTGGGCATGGCCTTCCATCCGAACTACCCGACCGACCCGCGCGTGTATTTCTTCTACACCGGCACCGATACCACGCTCGGCCTGGTCGATCGCGTCTCGCAATTCCGGCTCGCCACCGGCGGTACGACGCTCGATCCGGCGAGCGAGATCGAGTTGTTCAACGTCGACGATCCGGAAAGCAATCACAACGGCGGCAACCTTGCCTTCGGACCGGATGGCTTCCTGTACATCGGCATCGGCGATGGCGGCGGCGGCGGTGACGGGCACGGCAGCATCGGCAATGGCCAGAACCTGCGAACGTTGCTGGGCAAGATGCTGCGCATCAACGTGTCGGCCACGACCATGGCCAACACTTATACGATTCCGTCGTCCAATCCTTACGTGGCGAATCCGCGCTGCAATGCGAACGGCACGGGCGCGGCCAACTGCCCGGAGATCTACGCGTTCGGCTTCCGCAACCCCTGGCGCTGGAGTTTCGATCGCGGCAGCGGGGAGTTGTGGCTCAACGATGTCGGCCAGAGCGCGCTCGAGGAAGTCGACAAGGTCACGATCGGCGGGAACTACGGCTGGCGCTGCTTCGAGGGCACCAACAGTTTCAATTCCACCTGCGGTACCAACCCGAACCCGATTGCGCCGGTCGCGCAGTACGGCCGTTCGCTCGGCTCCTCGACCACGGGCGGCGTCGTCTATCGCGGCAGCGCGATCCCCAACCTCCACGGCCGCTACCTGTTCGGCGATTTCGGCAGCGGCAATCTCTGGAACATCTCGCGCACGACTACGCCGACGATGACCATGGGCGCCGGTCTATCTACCGGCTTGCAGATCGCGTCGTTCGCCGAGGACACGGACGGCGAGGCTTACATCGTTCATCTCGGCGGCACACTGCACAAGATCGTGCCGGGCACTGGCGGCGGCCGCACGATCCCGAGCCAGCTGTCGCAGACCGGTTGCGTCAACTCGACCACCCCTACGCAGCCGGCGACCGGGCTGATTCCTTACGCGCCGAACGCGCCGTTCTTCTCGGATAGCGCCACGAAGGCGCGCTGGCTGGCATTGCCCGATGGCCAGCGCATCACAGTCAATGCCAGCAACGATTTCGATTTCCCGAATGGCAGCGTGCTGGTCAAGAACTTCACGCTTGGCGCGCAATTGGTCGAGACCCGCCTGTTCATGCGCCACAACGACGGCGTCTGGGCGGGCTACACCTATGAATGGAACGCGCAGGGCACCGATGCTACGCGTGTGGTTGGCGGCAAGACGGTCACGGTGGGCGGGCAGACCTGGGAGTTCCCGAGCGAAGCGCAGTGCCTGCAATGCCATTCCGTGGCGGCCGGGCGCACGCTCGGCCTCGAGATCGGCCAGTTGAACAGTGACTTCGCCTACCCGACCGGGCGCACCGCCAATCAGCTAACTACCCTCAATTCTATCGATACGCTGACGCCGGCGCTCACTCAGGCACCGGCGCAGTTGCCCGTGATCCCCGATCCGTTCGGCAGCGCGCCGGTCGGCGAGCGTGCGCGTGCCTATCTGCATTCGAACTGCGCGTACTGCCATCAGCCCGGCGGACCTGCGACCACGGACATCGACTTCCGCTATACGACCGCGTTGTCGGCGACGCATACCTGCGATATCACGCCGGATCGCGGCGATCTGGGAATCACCGATCCGCGCCGCATCGCGCCGGGCTCGGCCGCACGCTCGGTCGTAGTCGCGCGCGTGAATCGCACCGATGCGGATGCGATGCCGCCGTTGATGCGGCACACGATCGATACGGCGGGGGTTCAGCTGCTGACGGACTGGGTCAACGGCCTGACCAGCTGCAACTGAAAACCAACAGTAGAGGGGACATTCCTGGTTTTCGGAAATATTGTCGTTTCATTTCCAAAAAACCAGGAATGTCCCCTCTGACTTACGCAACGTTGGAAGCGCGCTTCTCTTCGAATTTGAGTATCGGCTTTCCGGAAGTCACGGTGACCTCCCCCTCGATGCGCGCGCCGTTCGCGATCGCGAGAATCTTCGCGACGATCTCACCGCTGATGACCGCGCTCGCGCTGATCTCGAGCTTGTCTTCGACCACGATCTTCCCGGTGACCTTGCCGGCGAGCACGGCCTGGCGCGCCGTGATGTCGCCCTCCCAGTGCGCGCTCTTGCCGACACTCAGCGTGCCGCCGATGCGGCCATTTCCCTGCACGTGACCCGACACCATGAGCGGCCCGCGAGTCTCGACGTCGCCGATCACGGTCGTGCTCTCGGAGATCACGGTAGGCGACATGCCGAGTCGGTCGGCGAGTCGGCGTTTTGGTTCTTCGCTCATGGCGGTCACTCCGGCAAGCTGCAGCGTTTACAATAAATCGGTCGTTGCCGTCGGATCATAACCATGTCCACCCGAACTCTCGTGATGCTGTTCGCAGTCCCGTTGCTCGCATTGAGCGCCTGCAGCCGCGAAAAGAGCGATTGGCGCTCGGCACAGGCGGCGGACACCACCGAGTCGTACCAGCAGTTCGTCGAGGCACATCCGGACAGCACACTCACCGTCACCGCGCGCGAGCGCCTGGGACAACTCGCCGAAGAAAAAGATTGGCGCAGCGCCGCAGGCACAGACACCTTCGAGGCGTACCAGCAATTCCTCGCGCAATACCCCGCGGGAAAATGGTCGAAGGAGGCACAGTTGCGCATCGACAGTTTCAGCGGCGCCGCAGCGCCCGCCGGTAGCGCGGCGGCGGCGGCATCCGCGTCGACGCCACCCGCAGCGGGCGAGGCCGCATCGGTCCCGGACGCCGCATCCCCAGCGCCCGACGACGCTGGCAGTGGTTTCGGCGTTCAACTCGGCGCATTTTCCTCGGCTGAGCGCGCCAACGACGAATGGAAAAAACTGCAGAAGGAAGCGTCTGGAACGCTCGACGGTCTCGCGCCGCGCGTGGTCGTCGGCGAGGCCGGCGGCAAAGCGCTCTATCGCCTGCAGGCGCAAGTGCGTGACGAGGCGCAGGCGCGCGCCATCTGTGGCGGCCTCAAGGTCGCGAACAAACCCTGCGTGCCGGTGGTCCCGCACCACGGGCCGTAACGTCGGGCGCCCCGGGCGCCCGTTTGACAGAACACCGGCAACATTCAGCGTGGCGCGTTTACCGCGCGTCACTTCCTGACGTTGCACGTCACTTCACGCGCGGCCAACGCAGCGCGTCATCTCCTAAGCCACTGATTTATCTGGACCGGCTACGCTGGCACGCACGTTGCTTTGTCCTCCCTCGTGATGGCGAGATCCACAGTAACGCTGATTCTTCCCCACGCTCAGGGCGTCGCGAGCATGCGGCCGGCGATGGCAGGAATGATGGTCAAGCGTCGCCGCGGTGGCAGCGTGATGTTCGCGCCCATCGATGCGCGACTCGCTCGCGCCCAGCTGACTGCGATCCAGGCGGTCAAGGTTTCGAGGTAGCACCTCACTGCAGGTACGCCTCAAAAAGTCTGCGAACAACTCTTCCCCGGTGTTCGCTTCTCGGCGCCGCGCACGACTTCCCCCGTACGCGGCGCTTTTTCTTTTCGGAAAGACAAACGAGTACAGTTGCGCACTCGCAAATTTGAGGTGTGCGCATGTCGAAGTATTCGCTCGGCTGGGCCGTGACAGCCTGCGTCCTCGCGGGTTTGAACGTCACCGCCAGTGCCGCGGGTAGACCCGCCAAGCCCGTCGCGACGCGTGTGCCCGGACTCGAGCAGGTGCAATCCACCACGCTCGCGAACGGCATGAAGGTCATCGTCTGGCCTGATCGCGACATTCCGAACATCGCGCTCTACAACTGGGTGCACGTCGGCAGTCGCAACGAGGTGCCCGGCATCACCGGTCTCGCGCACTTCTTCGAACACATGATGTTCAACGGCACGAGCAAACGCGCGCCGGGCGAGTTCGATCGCCTGATGGAAGCGCAGGGCGGCTCCAACAATGCGTCCACCAGCGACAACGTGACCGTCTACATGGACTGGATCCCGCGCACGGCGCTCGATCTGGTGTTCGATCTCGAGTCGGATCGCCTCGCGAATCTCTCCTTTGACCCAAAGGTGATCGAGAGTGAACGCGGCGTGGTGTATTCCGAGCGCCGGCTGCGCACCGAAGACAGCAACGAGGGCTTTCTCGCCGAGCAAGTGCAGGCCACCGCGTTCGTCGCGCATCCGTACCAGTTCCCGACCGTCGGCTGGCCCGCCGATATCCAGGGCTGGACGATCGAAGACCTGCAGGCCTTCTTCAAGACCAACTACGCGCCTAACAATTGCACGCTGGTGCTGGTGGGCGATGTGAGCGCGGAGGAAGTGTTCGCTCTCGCGAGGAAATACCTCGAGCCGATTCCGCGCCAGAATCCGCCCCCGAAGGTGCGCACCAGGGAGCCGGAACAGCTCGGCGAGAAACGCGTGCTGGTCGAACGCAACGCGCAGACGCCGTTGCTGTATGTCGCCTACAAGTCGCCCGCGGCCAACGATCCGCAGGGTCCGGCCATCAATCTGCTGATGGCGATCCTCGCGGGCGGCGATTCTTCGCGGCTGCATCGGCTGCTCGTCGAAGAGAAAAAACTGGCGATCGACGTCGCCGCGAGTTTCCAGGAAGGTTTCGATCCCGGATTGTCCTGGCTGCAGCTCACGCTGCCCGAAGGCACCGATCCCGCCGCGGTCGAGAAGGTGCTCGACGGCGCGCTGGACCAGGTCGTGGAGCAGGGCGTCACCGACACCGAGCTCGCCCGCGTCAAGAACCAATATGCGTCCTCATTCTGGAAGCAGCTCGCCACCATCAATGGAAAGGCAGAGTTGTTAGGCAGCTTCGAGGTCTACGAGGGCGACTACAAGAAGCTGTTCGACTCGCCGGGCGTCTATGAAAAGGTGACGCGCGAAGACGTGCAGAAGGCCGCGGGGCTGGTGTTCCAGAAGAACCACCGTACCGTGGGGTTGCTGCAGTCGCCTGCGGCGCCGCCCCCCGCCACCGCTGCGCCCGCGCCCGCGGCCGCGCCCGCGGAGGCGAAGCCATGAAGCGCCTCACGAAAACCTGTCTTGGAGTGGTCGCGAGCTGCGCGCTCTTCATCAACGCCGCGGTGGCGGCCGATGCGACCTCCGCGCCCGGTGTGAAGGTGCCGGCCAACACGCGCTTCGTGCTGCCGAATGGCCTCACCGTCATCCTGGTTCCGAAGAAAGACGTCCCGCTGATCGCTTTCAGTGGCTTCGTGCGCGGCGGAGCGTTGACCGATCCGGCAGGCAAGCCGGGTGTCGCGTCGCTTGCGGCGGGCCTGCTCGATCGCGGCGCGGGCAAACGCAGCGCGTATGAGTTCGCGGATGCGATCGAGGGTGCGGGCGGCAGCTTCAGCGCCGCGGCCGGTGCCGAGGCAATCTCGGTCTACGGTCAGTTCCTGGCGCGCGATCGCGCGCTGCTGGTCGAACTACTGTCGGATGCGTTGATGCGGCCGCGTTTCGACGCGGATGAATTCTCGAAGTATCGCGATCGCGAGATCGAATTCATCAAGTCGGCGAAGGACTCCGATCCCTCGCAGCTTCTCGGCATCTATGGACGCGCGGCGCTGTTCGGCGCGCACCCTTACGGCCGGCCGCAGGGCGGTAGCGAACGCACGCTCGCCGCGATCACCCAGGGCGACGTGGTGAGTTATCACGCCGCCAACTTCGGCGCGGATCGAGTCACGCTGGTGTTCGCGGGCGACCTCGACGCCAAATGGATGAAGCAGGCGCTGACCGCGGCATTCAGCGGCTGGGCGAAGTCAAAAGCATCTGCGGTCGAGCTCAAGCCCGCGCCGCGCGTCAGCGGCCGGCGCGTGCTGCTGGTCGATTCGCCGGGTGCAGTGCAAACCTACTTCTGGCTGGGCAATGTCGGAGTAGACAGGCGCTACGGCGGCCGACCGGCGCTCGACCTGGTGAACACATTGTACGGCGGGCGCTTCACCAGCATCCTCAACACGGAGCTGCGCATCAAGTCGGGCCTGTCGTATGGCGCCAGTTCGTCATTCACGCGCGGCAGCGTGGCAGGTGAGTTCGCGATCCAGTCGTTCACGCAGACCGCCACCACCGGCCAGGCGATCGATCTGGCGCTCGCAACGCTTGCGACACTGAAGCACGGCGCGCTTGCGCCCGAGATGCTCGAGTCATCGCGCGCCTATGTGCTCGGCCAATATCCGCTGCGGCTCGAAACCGCGGCCAATTGGGCGGCGGCACTTGCGGACCTCGAGTTCTACCGCCTCGGCAAGGACTACATCGAAGGCTATGGACCTGCCCTGGTGGCGGTGGATCAGGCCGAGACCGCCGCGGTGACCGCCGATGCGTTCCCGCGGCCCGCGGACCTTGCGATCGTGCTGATCGGTGACGCGGCGAAGATTCGCGAGACCGCGGCCAAGTACGGCCCGGTCACGGAAATGAAGCTCGCGCAGCCAGACTTCGCGCCAGTACCCTAAAGATGTCGGATCACGGTTCGTCCGCCAAGGCGATTCTCTACGCGTTCATCGCGAACCTGGGGATAGCGCTCGCCAAGCTCGCCGCGGCTATCTACACGCACTCGGGCAGCATGCTGGCCGAGTCGATCCACTCGTTCGCCGATTGCGGCAACCAGGTGCTGCTGTTCATCGGTTTGAAGCAGGCGCAGAAACCGCCCGATGCCAGGCATCCGCTCGGCTACGGCAAGGTCACGTACTTCTGGAGTTTCGTCGTCGCCTTGTTGCTGTTCTCGATGGGCGGGCTGTTCTCGATCAACGAGGGCTGGCACAAGCTCAATTCGACCGAAGAGCTGCACAAGGTGTGGGTGGCGCTGCTGGTGCTGGGCGTTTCAGTGGGCCTCGAGTTTGGCTCGTTGATGGGATGTCTGCGCGAGATCAAGAAGCTGCGCAAGGACCGCTCGCTCGGCTACTGGCTGAAGAACACGCGCAACGCGGAGCTGGTCGTGGTGCTGGGCGAAGACGTCGCGGCGCTGGTTGGCCTGGTGATTGCCTTCGTGTTCGTCGCGTTGGCGGCGGCGACCGGGAATCCCGTGTTCGACGCCATCGGCTCGATGATGATCGGCGTGGTGCTGGTGTGCGTGTCGATCTTCGTGGCAGTGCGCATCAAGGCGCTGATCGTCGGGCGTTCCGCCGAAGATGATTTGCAGGAAGCCATCCGCGCCGACATCGCCGCGGATCCCAACATCGAGGAGCTGCTGAACGCGATCACGATGCAGCTCGGTCCGGATGTGATGCTGGCGCTCAAAGTCCGCATGAAGCCGGGAATACCGATCGAAACCGCCGTGCAGCACATCAACGCGCTCGAGCAGCGGATCAAGAGCAAATTCCCCGAAGTTGCCTGGTGTTTCGTCGAGCCCGACGTCGCCGACTGAGCGGTGCCGGGTTAGTGGTGCCGGGGAGGGGTTCTCGGGGTTGCGAGCTGTCAGCGATTGAACAATGCGCCGGTGATTCGCGGGCCCGAGAACCCCTCCCCGGCACCACTCAGCCACTCGCGCTCTTCCGCGGTGCTCTCGCGCCCGAGCGCGGCGTTCCGCGCCGGAAAGCGCCCAAACTTCTCGATGATCTCGCGATGCTGCCGGGCATATTCGCGCACCGACTCGGCGAATCCGCGTAGTTCCGGCGGCGCTTCGGTCACCAGCCGCTCGAACGCCACGATGCTCGCGTTCTGCGCCTCCATCGATTCCGCGTGCTCCAGTGGTAGATAGAAGAACAGCCGCTCGTGCGGCTCGAGCGCGGCGTCTGCCGCCAGCTGCACACCCTCGGCGGCGAGCTGCAGCGCCTCGCGATCGAACGCGAACGCCGCGGCGGTGCCGCGATACGCATTGCGCGGCACCTGATCGAACAGGATGATCAACGCCAGGCGGCGCTTGGGGCTGCCGGCCCACGCGGCAAACTCGCCACGCGCGGCGCGCTCGAGCATCGGCTCGAGCGTGGCGCGGATCAACTCGTCGCGCGCCGCCATCGCCGCCTCGCCATCGCCGCCAAACCAGAACCGGGTGCGTTCCTCGAGACGCGCGGTATCGAAAGGCGCGGCGCCGAACCAGAACTCGAGTACGTCGTGCGCGTTATGCATGCAGCGCGGCATGTTAGACCAATTGCCGCGCTGCGAGCGTTGATACACTCAAGCCTGCCACGGGGAAGAGGGCTTCGCTCATGCATACGCTGTTCCGCTTGGGGCTGGTCGCGTTCGCGCTCTGTGCTTCCGCTGCATTGCAGGCGCAGGAGTCTGTCCCGCAAGCGTTGCGCGACTGGCAGGGCTGGGTTTTGCGCGGCGAAGAATTCCGCCGCTGCCCGTTCCTCGCCTCGTCGAATCCGCAGCCCGGTCAGCCCGTCGATGCCAGCGCCTTTCGTTGCGTGTGGCCGGAGCGCCTCATGCTCGCGGTGGACGCGCGCGGCGGCACCTTCGCGCAGCGCTGGCAGGTGTTCTCCGAAAGCTGGGTAACCCTGCCCGGCAGTCTCGAACATTGGCCGATCGACGTGCGCGTGAACGGCGCACCGGCGCCACTGGTGGCCGTCGGCGGCGTGCCCACGCTGCGGCTGCAGGCCGGCAATTACGCCGTCAGCGGCCGCTTCACCTGGACCACGCGACCCGAATCGCTGCCACTGGCCGAACTCACGGCGTTGGTCGATCTCACGGTCGACAGCCAGCGCGTCGGCCAGCCCGAACGTCCGGGTGGCGCGGTGTGGCTGGGCAAGCGGCGCAGCGCCGAGCAACCTGCGGCGCTCGAAGTGCAGGTTTATCGCCTGGTGCGCGACCAGATGCCCGCCTATCTAGTGACGCGTATCCGCCTGAATGTCTCCGGCGACGCCCGCGAGGAACTGTTGAGTACCGCGTTACCCGCCGGCTTCACGCCGCTGACGCTCACCGGTGATCTGCCCGCGCGGCTCGAGCGCGACGGCAAACTGCGCGTGCAGGTGCGGCCCGGCTCGCACGAAATCAACCTGAGCGCGCGTGCGGCCGGCGTTGCCGGCACGTTCGCGCGGCCCGCTGCCTCCGGCGGCAAGTGGGCGCGCGAAGAAGTGTGGAGTTTCGCGGCCGACGACACGCTGCGGGTCGCGGCGGCCGAAGGCGCCGAGGGTATCGATCCGATCCAGGCCAACGTACCGCGCGAGTGGCAGCGCTTCCCGGCCTTCCGCATGGCGGACGATTCGCAGCTCAAAATCGTCGAG
>Ga0193752_1000873_pt1 | contig 27043 bp, 30 predicted proteins | sample H1c1metaG_FD_144924 | JGI IMG/M metagenome (GOLD analysis project Ga0193752, IMG submission 144924) | Soil microbial communities from a riparian zone of the East river system, Colorado, United States - H1c1 | ecosystem: Environmental > Terrestrial > Soil > Riparian zone | place: USA: East River...
CAGCTGATGTGCCTGCGCATCATAACAACAGAACTATGTCGAAGTTTCAGATATTGCGTAACCTGATGATGAAGCATAAATATCAACTGATATTTACGTACTCCTTATTCTCACTTGAAATGCTGGGCGGGTTATTGCGCTTTTATTTTTTTGGAGAAGCCATCAACGACCTGATAAAAGGAAGCTATCATGGTTTGATCGTACTTACCCTTGTTCACCTGGCGTATTTAGTAATTGGTACCATTCGCCACATGTTTGATACAAGAACCTATTCATCTATCTACACATCGCTGGTAACAAAATTTTTAAGCCGCCGGTATTTAAAAACGGATGTATCAAAGCTTACCGCTCACAGCACCCTGGCTCGTGAGTTTGTTGATTTTTTAGAGCACGACCTGGTTTATGTGATCGAAGCTGCTTACAATATCCTGGGTTCGTTGATCATCCTTTTCTTTTACGATAAAACTGTTGTACTTATTTGCCTGGCCATTATGATACCGGTTATCATCATCAGTATGTTGTATGGTAAAAAAATGATGCGGTTGAACAAGCTGAAGAATGATGAACTGGAAAAACAGGTAGATATCATCAGCAGCGGTAACAATCATATCATCCGCCATCACTATAATAATTTACGCAAATGGCAGATACGCATTTCGGATAAGGAAGCATGGAACTTTGGCTTTATGGAGATCATGGTTTTGCTGGTGATCGCTATTTCCTTGATCGTATCTAAGAACCTTCATGGCAGTACTATTATGGCCGGCAGCCTCTTTGGTATTTATAGTTATATCTTAAAATTTGCTTCGGGGCTTGATACGATACCTTATACCATGGAACGGCTTTCTTCTTTAAGTGATATTACGAGGAGGATAGAACTGGAGACAGATGACATGCCTGAAGAGGATAAAACAGAAACCAAAGATTTTAGAATGTTGCAAAAAAAAGATCTCGCAGAGATCGCTGTCTAATCATTTTTTATTTTATCATTCTTGATCGGCGAATAGTCCTGCTTTACCTGCCCGTTTACAGATAGTTTCTCAAAATAACATTTTACACCCGTTGCCGTATTCAGGTTCTCTATATTTTGGATATGAAAATGCAAATGTGCTTCTGATGAATTTCCTGTATTGCCGCAAAGCCCCAAAAGTTCTCCCTGTTTAATTTTTTGTCCCTCTTTTACTTTTATGGACTGATGTTTAAAATGACAAAGCACCAGGAACTCATTGTTAGCGGTCTTTATAATAACTGTATTACCGCCAACATTAAATTTATTCATATCGCCCGGTACATTATCCTTCACACCATCAATAACCAACACTATTTCTCCATCGCAGGGAGCAATTAACTCTTTGCCAAAAGCATAATAATCCTCGTTTGTTTTACCATCTGTTTTGTAAGTGTTTCCTTTAGCATCAGTTATCATAATATCAAAAGCATTTTTTTGTGCCGGGGTAGATACGTGGTAGTTTTGTTCTTTGGTATCGCCACCCCAAAACACTGTCCACTCTTCTTTAAATGGCAGTATCAGTTTGGTTAAGTTTCTTAAAATTTGGGGCTGGGTTTCATCTGCAAATTGTCCTATAAAAAGGCCATTGATCTTTGAATTCTTATCAAGCGATATATTTATTGCAAATAAAGTGTTCTCAAAATTTGTTTTGTAAACAGCAACTGTACCTCTTGTATATTTTATAAACTCCTTCTTTATTATTTGCCCTGCCTGTGCTTTAAGCCCTGTTAAAAATTCATTTGTTTTCTCTGGCGGTAAGGCGTTTTGCATAACAGCATCAAACATTGAAAATATACTATCATAATTGTCGTTATTGTAGTTCAGCTCAAATTTATCTGCAATGGTTTTGTACGCCGCTGTTTCGGCCTGGGCAAAACAGTTGGCCATTAAGAAACTAAACAGTAAAGAGAGTATCGGAGTTTTCATTATTCTAAATTTCAGGAAAGCTAACTTAATTTTTTATCTTTTCCCTTCCTACGAATTTTTCTTTGCCTGTTAAAAAGCCTATCGCTTTTACAATATTCCTTTCAAGGCTTTCTTTTGTTTTAAGATTTACGAGGTAACGCAGGATCTCCTTTTTCCTGTATGCTGTTAATTGTTCAAAAGCCAAAGTAGCTTCTTTGTTTGCTTTTAATGCTTTTGCAAAAGCTACTGGTATTTCAATCTCCCTGTTATCAGTATCAACCGAAACAGTGATCTCTATCTTTTCTCCAATCCTTTTGGGTGAGTCTTTAAGCATAATCGTATTAATATACAATCGCCATTCATTGCTGTAGCGTACGAGCGTTTGCCTGTATGCATTACCATTGATAGTGCCTTTGATGGGTATGGGGCCTTTATCCCTGCCGGCTTGTTTGAAGATCGCTTTGAGTATTTTGGGCGGCACAAACACAAAAGGGTTTATGCCGATGATATTGATAGTGGCATTAAATTTTATATCGGAGGTTTGTTGCATGAATACCTGTGTAGCTATTTCGCCTTTTTAGGATCTCCAAACATTTTTACAAAGAGGTTATAAAAATACTTAGAGTAGTCTTTATATTTTCCATAGATCAATCTTGATGCTAACAGGAATAAGGTGATCCAGGCAATTGTCTGCAAAGTTCCTGCAGACAGAATATGCCAGATCATTAATTGATCAGGAGTGTTATCATCACTATAACGAACAAAAAGGCAAATAGTAATTGCGATACCTAAAATGATTTCTACAATACGTTTAAGCATATGTTGAATTTTTCTGCATTAAGTATATTTCTACGCAGGTTTTATAAATTTCGTTAAGGTCTGCTTTTGTAAACCCGTCTTTTCTTTTGGAGATCTCAAAAATTTCCAGTTTGTTTTTTAAAAAATAGACCGAAGGCGGCCAAAGCCATTTGACCAAAGCTGTGTTCTCACTTCTTTCAACCCTTGCTACCTCGTATGGAAGATCATATTTCTTAAGTTTTGAGAATGCTGATGTTTTGTATGAGAAAGAGATCAGTTGTTTATCATGGTCAAACTTTATTTCATAAACTCTTTCTCTTTTTATCTCGAAAAACAGCGTTAAGAATGTTACAATTCCAAACATCAGGTAAGTTGATCTTTTAATAACCTGGTCCAGTGGAAACAAATATTGCCAGGCTAATAAAAACACGAACCCCAATATAATACCAAGCAATTGGTATACTATGTACCTTTTTATATCGGGCCTGCCTGTTGTATAGGTTATCATACTAATTAGTCTTGGGGTATTAAACTTTTATCTAAGTATAAGTTTCCCATCTTTGATATTAAAACTCCAAAGAGTAAGGCTGTCTACTTTTTTACCATTTAGTTTTCCGGCTTTCCATGACGTAAGTGTTTTAAAAACATTCACGATCTGCTCATCTAAAACCGGGCTTTTTGTTTTATTATCAATTTTACACTGCACTGCCTCGCCTTTGCAGTTTATGAATATGCCTACCATTCCCTTATCCTCGTATGTTGGGTTATCTTTCAAAAACTGAACTTCTTTGTTAAGCCTTTCTTCTATTTCTGCATCGGTTACTTCACATACCGCTGTCTTCTGATCTCCAAACATAGGGAACAGGCTGTACACGTTCTTTGGATCACAGATCCCTTCAATATTTTCTTTCATCTCTACCCTTGCTACCATTTGGGAAAATGTGAGCAGGGATGCCAGGATCAATACAAACAATAAAAAGATCTTTTTCATATAGGTGGTGTTTAGTTTTATTTAAGCCCGTAAATATCTTCATACTTTACATACTCCGTTCTGCCAATTAAGTAAATGGGTACGCCTGAACCATCTTTAATAACACCTTTGCTTTCATCGCTTGCAATGGGAAAATTAATTTGATAACTTCTTCCATCGCTTACTTTAATACCATAAGTTTCAACAGAGTTTTGAATGGACACCGAATGTTGTTTGTATGTGTATGTTTTTACCTGGCCGGCACTGTCTTTTACAGTAAAGCTTTGGGCATCGAAATTAATTTCAAATTTTTCTCCTTTTTGATCGATCGCTTTCCAGAGGCCCCTGTAGGTATCTGAACCACTGCAGCTGTACAAAGAAATAAGTACAAGACCCAGTACAAAGTTTATTGCTTTTCTCATTTGTAAAATTTTTATGGTAATTAATGGTGTTAAGTTATGAAGGAAAGTTGAAGTTTATTCAAGCAGAACATGTAAAAGAATAATACTTAATTACATAAAATATAGTTGCCGCTAAAAATGACAAGGCAGATAAAATATATAGAGAGAAGCTTAACCATGTAAACGATCTCCAAATAACTCCTTTTGTTAAAAAAAAATACCTTTTAAGTCTTATGATTAATCTGCGAATGAATTTTATTTTACATAATCGTTTCTTTTTTATCATAAATACTGACTCTCTTATTTTTCTACTCATTTCAAGACCTAAATTAATTTTTGAAATTACCAAATCAGAATAATCTTGGTATAGTTCTCTAGCGTTTGCATCTTCAAATTCTTTTTTTTCTGCGACAGCATTCTTTTTATTTTCAAGTATTATCGGTAAATCGATATTAAAATCTTCCTGCAATAAAAGATAAATATATTCTGCTGTTTCATTTCCTACAAGTTGTCTTGGTTTTCGTGGAAGTCCAATTGTATTAATAATTAGTGCAAATCTTGAAATCCTTGCATAACCAATATAAATTGCTATAGCATATAAAATTCTTCCAACGATTCCAAAGAAAATTGAAGAGATTAAAATAATTAATGTCCATTTAATCGTAAAAGGGTCTAGCAATGTTGATGGGGATTGTCTTTCTTTATTTAATTCTGAAAAATAAGTAACACAGCCCCTGAAGAAAGTCCAATTATCCAAACAATTGCTTTTTCAAAAAACTCTGATGCAATTTTGAATCCTGTCTCTTGCAAATTCTTAGTATGCTCTTTCTGAAAATCTACAATTGTGTCAATATATGATTTACGCATGCTTTAGCAATTAGTTCCTTATAAAGATAAACAAGCCTTCTCCTTAAACCACTAATTCCCGTTATATCTCTTCCCGTTTAATTATTCCGCTACCTATTATATAGAGGTTGGTATTCCCATTACACTTGTTTTTACTTATCATATGCTTTGGGATATTCACATCGTACTTGTGTATAATTATTATATGTTGTTTGATATTCATACCACACCTATTAATACGTATTATATACAGTTTGATATTTACATTATATATATTCTTACTTATTATGTGCTTTGTTGCATTTTATATTGCATTTTTTAATGCTATTATATACTTTTATCTTCTAAAAACTCCTCCTATGTCACGTTTTAATAAAATGCATAGCAATACCGGCACTCCCATGCCTCATACAGGCAACATACTTAAACAGGTAATGAAACTTAGAATGATAACCGTGACCCTGCTGGCCCACAAGATGGACTTGGCCACCAGTGGCATTAATCAGTACTGCAAACAACCGTCGCTGCATGCGGCTATATTGTGGAAACTGGGAGAAATACTGGAATACGATTTTTTTGCCGCCCTGTCAAGGGAGTTTCCCCTGCAAGCACCTTCTGAAAAAGAAAAGGAACTGCAGCAGCAGATAAACGATCTTAAAAAGGAGAATGAGTTGTATCAGAAAATACTTTCGGGTAAGCTGGGGCAGTAAAAAGCCGTTAATTTAATGCTTCGAAGAGGCTAAAGATTGGTAGAGGGCATATATAGAATATGCACAAATGCCGGAGGCACGATAGGATCAAATATTCTGTCCTGCCTCCGGCATTTTCCATTAATGTTATTTTTGTCTACCAATTTATCGTCCCTGTCGGGACTTATATAAATCTATCAAAAAATACTGGCTGGCAGATTGGGGCAATAAACGCCAATAACCTGCCAGCCAGTACTCAATTTCAATAACCGGAATTATTTTTTGCTGATAACACCACAGCCGATACGGGAGCCGGCATTGCCGGTGGGCTGGGTGGTAAAATCATCAACACCACCATGCACAATGACCGACCTGCTAAGTATATCGGTTGTTGCTGCGCCGCCGATAGTCCAAAGGTCTGTTTCCATTTCCAGGGTTCCTTTACCTGTTGCATCCAAACTCACATTGCCTATATCACCGCTGTGAAAACTGCTGCTGCCCCATTTGCCATGCTGCTTGTTGGTGGGATTCCAGTGGCCATGTGCCATTTTACCCATATCACCGCAATCGCCCATTTCATGTAAATGCACGGCTACACTTTTATTTGCCATTTTTGCGCAGGTGATATTGAGCACCAGTTTTACCTTCCCGTTCTGTTGCACAAATTCCGCAGTTCCGGTAAGGGCTGTGTCGGGCACGGTGGCATTAATGGTAGCCATGGCTGCGGTTGATTCGGGAGTTGTTACTGCAGTTGTATCCGTTGTAACTGTTGTTTCTTCTGTCTTTTTCTCATCATTACAGGCAGTAAAGAACAAAGCCGAAAGCAGGCTGCCGAACATGAATATTTTTTTAAGCTGTTGCATTGTTGTAAGTTTTTTGGTTAAGTACAGATGTAACACAAAAACAATGCCCCTAAAAGAGGAGGAAATGATTCTCTTAGAATTATATAAATATTGAAGGCTGGCTGGCAGAAAATTACCGGATTATCATCACCGTTCCCTGCTCATCTCTCTTAAAAGTTCCTTTGTAAATAAAGCTGGCAACCCACACATAAGTACCGCTTAGTTGTTTGCCTTTGTATAAGCCGTCCCATTTTTTGTAAGGGTCACGGGTGTAAAATATCAGCTCTCCATAGCGGTTGTAAATATGCAACAGGTAGTTGCTGATGGCGGCCAGGTTGCCCAGTGCGCCAAAGTCAGGGTTGATGGCATCGCCGTTGGGCGTAAAGGCATTGGGGAAATATACATCGCCGCATCCGCCTTGCGGTGGTTCGGTAATTTGTACCGATGCAGAAGTGATGCAGGTATTATTATCAACTACAGTAACTGTATAATTACCCGCAGGCAGATTGGTGGCTGTTGCCGAGGTTTGTGCAGGCACCGTGTTCCAGCTGTACATATAAGGTGGTACGCCGCCGGTAACGAGGGCTGTTGCGCTACCATCGCTTTGCCCAAAACAACTTGCATCTTTTTTATTGATGATGCTGAGGGTAGGAAAAGCATCGGTAAGCGTAACCGGTATATTTTCAAAACAGCCCTTGCTGTCGGTAACACTAACAGTATAATTGCCTGCGCTTAGGCCGGTGGCTGTTGGCCCGGTACCGCCAACCGGCGACCATAAATAAGTATAAGGTGGTGTGCCGCCGGTTTCAGTAATGGTGGCACTGCCCGATGCCAGTCCGCAACCCGGCTGTGAAATACTTGTGGTATGTGCCAGCGCTGCAGGTTCTGTAATTACAGCCGTGGCTGTTGCGGTGCAACTGTTATTTGCATTCACAGTTACAGTATAGGTTCCCCCAGCAAGCCCGCTGATGGTTGGTGTGGTTTGCACAGGTGTTGTGTTCCAGCTGTAAAAGAACGGTGCGGCTGCAACCGGAATTACATTAACCGTTGCAGAGCCATTATTATCGCCTGCACAATTACTGCCCGAAACAACAGAAGTTATAAGGCCAAGAATATTGATGTTTTGTGAAGGAGAAGTGGAGGGTGCATTACCCGGGCCCGATGCTATTAGGGTAACACTATATTGTCCGGGGCCTGAAAAAGTGTGCGTTGGGTTTGCCTGTGTAGATGTGTTATTTGCGCCCGATGCCGGATCACCAAAATCCCAGGTAAGCAGGGAGGGGCAAAGTGCCGATGTATTTGTAAACGCAACCGTATTGCTGTTGGTGCATGACCAGGTAAATGATGCATTGTTTGGCGGGGCATCGCCGATCACGATGTCATCCACTGCAAAACCATCGTAAGCATTGCACTGTGTGCCGGCTCCAAAAATAAACCGGAAGATAACATTTGGTATACCGGCAAGATTGATGAGTGTATGTTGTGCATTTACCCAGCCTCCGCTGCCACTACCACCCAGGCAGCTGCCGGCTGTTGATTGTATATTGCCCGACCAGCCATGCTGTACAGTTGTAAGGCCATTCATATTGGTTATGGAAGATGAATTGAACCAGTTGGCATTTAAACAGTTGGCCGGTTCTGATACGGTACCAACATTTGTCCAGGTGGCTCCCAGATCGGTCGAGTATTGAAATCCTGCTCCGTCATACTGCCTTTCTGTTTCCCAAAAAACATTGAATGATATATGTGGATATTGAAGCGTTGTAAAATCAAAACAAGGGCTTTGCAGCCATGATCTTTCGCCATTATTATAACTGCTTCCAGAAAGTCCGCCAACGATCCAGCATTTTGTTCCGGTAGCTGCGCCGGTAATTACGGGCTTGTTAGGTGTGCCCCAGGCCCAGTCGCTGGCGGTACCGCCGGCCGTCCAGTTGCCATTAGTTACCTCAAAACCTTCGGTGTATGGAAAAATATTGATGGGAGTGGCACACTGTGCACTGGTCTTTTGCGAAAAGCAAAAAATATATGCAAGTGAAATAATGATTCCTGCGGTCCTATTTAGAAGCAATCCCAAATTCATTAATTAAGCCTGCAAAAATACTTTATAATTGTTGCATAAGTTCAGATGTGAATTATGAACAAATTGTTGCTTGGGTTTACCGGTTTTATTCTTCATTCCGCTTTACAATTAAGAACCAGTTGCTCTCCAGCGGCAGGTATCCATATTCATAACAATAAAAATAGGTTTTGCCGTTCTTTGCGCTGTATTGGTGAGTGTGGTATTTAAACTGAAATCCCTTTTCGATCAGTTTGTCACGGTTTGCTTTTGCGGTTGCTTCACCTTCGGGCAGCAGGCTTTCCAATATGCGGCGGTTCTTACCCAAAGCATTATTTACGTTTCGGATGTAATTGTTGGCGGCGCTTTTTAGCTCATTATTATAAGCAGCCCGGCAATAATCATCGCAAAATTTTTTGTCGCTGCGGCCTTTTACGGGATTTTTGCAAAGCAGGCAGGCCCTGGTTTCATTTTCATGTAACATAGTGGGGGTACGGGTTTTGGTCTAATAAATATGGGAATTACACGCCTCTTCCCACAAAATATAAAAAATTATTTAAAATAAAAAGATGATGTATGAAATCTGAAACACAGCAAACCCCAGTGAAAGATGAACTAAGTGAAAGGGAAAGTGAATTAATTAGGGGAGCTTACGAAATTACTAGTATTATCAGTCTGGCTCATTTTAATCCCAAAATGCTTGTACAGTGTATTGATATTGAAGTTTATCCTGGCGAACAGGAATTTGCTTTTACAGATCAACAACTCAGGGATTATCTGTTAACGCATAGATTAGACTTTTCGTTAGAAACAATTAACGAAATCCTTGAATTGGGTTTAAGGAATGCATTTTATGGAAAGCTTGAAAGGAAAAATAAAAAAGGGAAATTTGTTTGCAATGCCTGGGTGATTTCAGGCATTTAAAACTTCGTTGCCGAGGTAAAATTAACCCTGCAAAGCTCTAAATTAGCGATATAATCTTCCTTCTTCCGTAGTGTTAAAAAAATCTCCTCCCCATCCATTACTTTTATAGATGGAGATGAACTTGGATCACTTTGCCAAGGTATAAAAAGAGCGGCAAAAGTACTAGCATCTTTCTTTTTGAGTTTAAGTGGTTTTAGAATTTTTAAAGGATGTAATGAGCTTCTTACTTCTATAAAGAATTCATGAATTTTTTCTGTCTGTGGGTAAACATCCATTTGTTTAAAAGTAATTATTCTTCCGCCATATCTTATTTTGCCTCTTATGTCAGTGAGTTCTTGTTCCTGGTCAAGTAATAAGTCCATACCATATATAGGAGGTGTCTTCATTGCTAATTTCAGAGCGGCCTCAAATGACACATCCAGTTTTACTGGTTTATCCTCTGGCCTTTGCTTCTTTGATTTGCTCATTCCGCTAAGTTATTAAATTTGGCAATTAATCGATTGTATTTTAGTCGGCCTTTGGAGTGTTGCAGGGTATGCATAAATCTTTGGGGATCTTTAAATTTCCTGGTATTATACCGGTAAATCGTTTCTTCGCAATAACGTTGTAAATGTTTTGGAGTGACGTTGTGATATGTACCGTAAACAGTTCTTTTTAATAATGCGAAAATAGATTCAATGTGATTTGTTGTATACTCTCCATTCACATATTGCCTGGCAGAGTGGTTTACTATTACGTGCTTATTGTAATCTTCACTTAAAGTACTGAAAACGGTGCCGCCGTCGCTTACAATAGTTGATTTTCTGTCGATCAGCTTGAATATAATTGGCATAGCTGTATCTGCTCCTGGATCAGGTACCACTATCATTGTTGCTTCCCCATCTCTTTGCACCATTCCAAAAACAGGTATCTTAACATCCACTCTTTTACCACCGCTTTCCTGGTGAGACAGCCATCTTCTATACTTGCTTTTGTTCTTCTCCTTTCCGCCGCAAAAAGTGTGATCAATCATCACTTCACCTTCGAATATTTTTTCCTGCTTGGGCCTTACCATTTCCCTAATTCTATGAAGCATAAACCAGGCTGTTGCCTGCCGGACCCCAATGTTCCTACCAAGCTGGCAGGAACTAATCCCTTTCTTGTCGTTCGTAGCTATATAAATGGCCATGAACCACTTTGATAAAGGCACCTTCGAGTTTTCAAAAACGGTGCCCACAGTTACTGTGAAGTCTTTTTTGCACTCTTTGTTTGAGCAGCGATAGGTTTTGCCGTCTTTTAGTTCGTATGGTTTATTTTGGCCACAATGTGGGCAGGTAGGGTTTCCCTCCCAAACCATTTCCTCCAGGTACTTCCGGCAAACTTTCTCATCTGAAAACCTTTGCGTAAGCTCCTGTAGATTTTTAAATTGAGGTAGCATGGTATTACTGTTTATTGATCATTTTAGCTGCAGCTTCTTTTAAGATCCTTTCAGCATTTGGCTTAAATCCTGGCAACTCCCGGTCAGCAGCATCTTTGGTAATTGCTTTGATCGTATCCTTATCGAGGTCAATCAGTTTACGGATATCAGCTTCTTTCCTTGTTTTTGAACGTGCCATGTTATTTTCTTTTATCTAATAAAGGTATATATTGTATATACGAAAAACAAGCATATTATGTTAATTATTTTGTAACTATCTTGTCATTTCTAATAATAAACAAAAGCAAAATGACTAATAAGAATCCATATAGAGGCTTAATGGAAATGTCAAAGTTGACTTATGAAAATGACAAAAAATCACTAGAATATTTTTTTGATTACACTGACAAGTTTATCACTTGGCTAATAGGTTTCGGGGTTGCTGGAATTTCATTGATTTTGGCAAATTTAGAGAAGTTGAATAGCACTATTCCGTATAAATGGGTTGTTTTATTGCTTTCGTTAACTATAATATTTGGTCTTCTCTATAGATTAATTGCCTATTTGTATTTAACAAAAATGAAAGGCCTTGAAAATTACTTTGCAGGTTTTTTTGGAGATTTGGAAGTATGGCCTGTGGTAGCTGAAGACATTTCGAATGCAACATATGAAGAAGTGATAAATCTTATAGGAGATTTTGATGAAAAGCCAGAGAGTTTAGAAAAAATGAAAGGAGATGATCTTGGCGATCTTAAAGAATATTATTTATCATTGATAGAGCACTCAAAAAAGTTTTTTTATATAGGTGCGAATGCACTTGCACTGACTTATGAAGAGGCCTTCAAAATAAAACAAAAGAAAACGATCGAATTACTTGAAATGAGTTTTGGATTAAGGCAAGCAAAAGGAAACATAATTGGCTTCAATGCCAGAATGTGGGGTAGGGCAATAAATTTATTTTTCACTCTGTCTATTATATCATTCCTTACTTGTAGTGTTATTGTTTGTTTATCCTTTTTCATAAAATTCTAACAAGTCCTGGTAAAATTATTTTTCAATTATTCCTGTAAAGAATTAGAAAGAGAGCATTTATTCAAGTGTATTCATTCCTTCTCAAATAGAATTAGATTCAAAATATCATACTGTGATTCTTTAGAAAAAAACAAGTGAAAAAAATATTTTTGTCAATAAAATTCCTTGAAATACTGTGCAGGCTTGATTGTGTATAATTATCCACCGGTTTTATCCACATGTGTTGATATATGGGAGTGAATAAAAACTTTTTTTTCTGACATTTTATTCGATATTCGCTACGTTCCATTCTATAAAATGGAAAAGCGCCTCTGGATAAGGCGCTTATAAAAAATCCGGGTGTCCAGCCTGGTGCAAATTGAGGGGTATATTTCTGAAACGGGTGTGGGTCCAAGCCATTAAAAATCCCGATTGAATTGTCAGAGATATTACCTCTCTTTCTGTTTTAGGGCTTAAAAGTAATTTTCTGGCGCCACATAAAAAAATTCTTTGGCGCCGAAAGCAGCCAAAACTTACCAACAAGCTTAAATACACGTGGATAAATTCATAGATGATTTTCGATTATAATTCATAGATGGCTACTAAACTATACATCTCTTAGTTATATTGGGTAGAAACCATATCAACAATTAAGCTATTAAAGATATTCACCAAAGCTTGAAATCGCTTTTTTTATCTATTTTTGATAAAATAGAAAAAGGAGTAGCTGCGAACTACCCCTTTTTCAAATATTTTTTTAACCTTTTAAGAGCTCCCCGCTCTATATATCGAGTGCCTTTTTTCAAACTTGAACAAGGTAAAGGTAAAACTATTGCCTGATATTTTCCTAACTTTTTTGAATTTTAACCATTAAACTTTTGCCGATGATAGACAATATTATTAAGTCTACTTTATCTATTGGTTCAAAAAACAAAGAGAATTATTTATTCCATGGAGATAATTTACATATCCTTAAATCCTTAGAAACTCGGTTCAAAGGAAAGGTAAAGCTAATCTACATCGATCCTCCATATAACACAGGACAAGTTTTTGATCATTATAATGATGAGTTGACGAACAGTGTTTGGCTAACTATGATGAAAGAGAGGCTACTTGTCATGCGTCCTCTATTGAGTGAAAATGGTTCAATTTGGATTTCAATTGGTGAAGAGCAAGTACATTATTTAAAAGTGTTGTGTGATGAGATTTTCGGAAGAAAAAATTTTATTTCGACTATAATTTGGGAAAAAAAATATTCTCCGAGCAACGATTCGAAATATATTTCTAATAATCATGATTACATCTTAGTTTATGCTAAAGACAGGTCTAAGTGGAAAGTAAATTTACAGCCACGTACAGAAAAGGTAAATAGTAGATACAATAATCCCGATAATGATATAAGAGGGGTATGGACCTCTAGTGATTTAACAGTTAAAACTCCAAGCCCGAATTATATTTATCCAATAACAACGCCTTCTGGTCGAATATGCTTACCTTCTAAAAGCAGAAGCTGGTCAATGCCTAAAGATAAATACCTGAAACTTTTAAAAGAAAATAGGATATGGTTTGGAAAGAATGGAAGTAATATGCCAAGATTAAAACGTTTTTTAACCGATGTTCAAGATGGGATAGTTACCAAAACTATTTGGTTAAGAGATGAAGTTGGAGATAATCAAGAAGCGAAAAAAGAAGTAAAGTTGATTAATGGCAATGAAATATTTACAACTCCAAAACCAGAAAGGCTGTTAGAGAAAATCATTAAATTAGCAACAAATGAAAATGACTGGGTTCTAGATGCTTTTGCTGGCTCTGGCACTACAGGCGCTGTGGCCCATAAATTAAACCGCAAATGGGTAATGATTGAAATCAATGGCTCTTGCGAAGCACATTGTTTGCCAAGGATGCAGGGAATTGTTTTAGGAAAAGATAATATCGGAATTTCTAAAAATTTTAAAATAAAAGGAGGGGGATTTAGCTATATAGATACAGAGATTAATAAACATTAAACCAATTCTACATGCCTCTAATCTGCCGTAGTGATGTGCAATACGTCAATTGTTGTTACACACAAGGAAAAAGAACTTTATCTGGAGAAAGGGGTGCCTCTAAGAGGTCAGACCCTTCTTTTGAATTATATTCAGATAGCTTAACACAAGAAATTCAAATAAGAATAGTTGATATCATTCCAGAAGACATGTACAGTACTAAAGCTAAAGAACGGGTTGATATTTATATTTTGAAAAAGGGAGCAGATGTTTTAAAAGCGGGACTTGATAGTATTTTACCAACAATAGCTGCTGCAATTTCTTTAGATAGAGGAGACCGAGGACCTAGAGATCCGACACAAACCTATGACGATTCTGGTGTGCCCTTAGAAATTGATAGTATTGAAGCTTGGATAAAACTTTCATCTTTCAGAGCTTATTTTCATCCAGATAATTATTTATTAGAATCAGTAAAAACTGCAGGAAGTGACTTTCCCAGGCTTAATATTGATGTTGAAAAGTCTAGATCCAGATTACATTTAGGAGTTGAGGTTGACTGGCAAAAAATTGAAACAAAAACTGTTAGCAGTTATATTGAGATAAATATTCCCTGGTCAGAGTGCGGCCATTTACTTCAAGCAATAAATAGTGTAATAGCAAAGGTAAAATGAGTATACTCTTTCCTGCACCTGTAATTTCTTCGCTTTCAAGTTTAGCCTTGGAAAGGTATGTTGCAGGAATTTTTCAATCAAATGGATATTTTGTAAAGCGCGATTTATTATGGGATGAATCTTTAGTTGCTGATGCAGGGCGGACCGTTAATATTTTACAAGCAGATGGTTTAGGCTATGTGTTTGCGCCCTTTGGAGAGAGTAAGGTTTTAATTGAATGCAAAGGGGGTGGGACATTCACTGATTTTTTTAAATTTTCAGGAATTGCAAATCTAGTAGAGCCTGATTCCGCTTTTTTTATTTGTAACAATTCGACTCATTTTGAAGAAATTCAAAAAATAGGCGAAAAACAGAATATTAATGTTTTAGAACCCAAAAGCATAATAGAGAGATTTAGTATTCCTGGTATAACGGACAAGATCAATTATTGGTATTGGGCTAATGAGTTACAAGATACTTTATTGAATAAAGACTCATTAATTGCAGCCACTGGACTTACAAGATATTCTACAGAACAAAATGCAGCATTTTCAGAAATCAAAAAATATAATGCTCAATTATCAAAAGTGTGGACAGAAGTAAGCCCAAAAGATCAGGCTAATCTTATTACAAAATATTTTTCAGAAAACAGAGATTTTGTAAGAAAGGCCTGGCGAACTCAAGGATTAAAGAAAGCCCCAGATACGGAAAATGCTATCAATCAAAATATACTTTGTGAAAGTGCAGCAAGCATTGTTTTGAAAGCAAAGGTTGAGTATCTAATTACTGCAGTTAGATGTGCGATTACAACTTTGGTTTCAACAAATCCTAATTACCTGATCTCAATTACGGATACAACATTTCAAGCTGTAGTGCAAAAAATGATTGATTCTATAAGTTTGGCTTGTAGGCTACCTAATTTTTTACAGTTTTGGATATTTCAGTTTGGGGGAGTTTTAAACATGAATAATAATGAGGTTTCTGTTCTTGCAAAATTGATCAATGAAAGGGATGAAGCCGTGCTTCTTTATATTGCCTTTTTAGAAGATATTTTTAGGGTCTTTGGTGATATAAATTGGGGCATTAGTAAAACGTCTGGTATACTTGAGTTTAAAGGCGTTCCGGAATCTATTCGTGGATATGGTATTTACGTTCGAGAAAAATTTTCAATTGACATTACACCATTTGTTTACAGAGTTCAGTGGGAACGTCGGTTGAAGGAAATAACAGGGTATTCATAAAAAACAGGATATGGAGCCTAAATATATTTTTTAAATTTATCCCCTTCCCTCTTTAGTTCTTTCACGTAAGTTTCATCTCCTGCTAATCGGGTATTTCCTTTTATCTTATTTTCAATTTGTTCAAGTCTTTTATAGATTGCAACTTGATTAGACAGAACCTGATTAAGTAAATCTTTTATTTCTTCCATTTTTTGAGGGATTTTTGTAACATAAAGATTGCTTGGTAAAAATATAGAGGCTTGTAACCTCATTGAGCTCCTGCTATGTGCACTTTTATTAAATATTAGTTCCAGTTTCAGCATCTTCTTGGTATTTAACTAAGGCCTGGCTATAACCGGCACCCGCATCCTGTATAAAAATAGTCGATAAACCACCATGCAACTGCCAGCCCTCTTTCAATTTTTGATTAACCTCTGCTTGAAACTGGAAAGCTGGACTAGTTGATACTACACAATACTCAATAACTTTCTTCATAATGTTTAGGTTTTAAATTTAATTTTTGATACTATGGTTAGTATTAACATTAAATTTAAGGTGTTTATTCTGCAATTAAAAAACTAATTCTTAGTTTTAGGGTGTTTAAAAATATTAGCGTTTAGCTTTTCTTATAGTCGAAAACCGCGAAACTTTCAGAGTATACAGAGAAAAAGCAATAATGCTCACGCCAAAAGCGTGGGATATTATGCTTTCTGTATACGGGTCCTTCGCGGTACCTCGACTACAAAGGTTATATGTCCTGCGCTTTTGTAGTTTACAAACCTGCCTACAGGGACTGCGGCAATTAAGTTTATCATTTTTTATGAAACAGTTTATTTCAGTCCTCTTGGCAATTTCAATTATTGGAATCCCGGTATTTTCCCAGGCAAATCAGAAAGTAATAAAAATACCGACAACCTGGGGTATCGCCAAAGAATCAAAAAAGCTTAATGGACAACTAAGAGGGCAACTTGGCGGAACATCAAGATCAGTTATTGCAATTGTCCTACCATCAAATACAGTTGAATGGCATTATAGTTTTACAACCAGGAAGGATGGTGCGGCCGAAAAGAATCTGCAACTGGGATTTCAAATTGCAGGAATCCTTGCTTCTGTATACACCGGCGGTGCGTCTAGTGTTTTGTTTTCAGGCATTTCTAAAGCTGCAGCACAAAGTATTTCAACTCCATCCGGATCAGTTCCCGTAAATGCTTATGTTTTAAGCGCCAACCAATCAGCGAACTTTCAAAACGGAGCCAAGTTCACTTATTATGCCAGCGGTTCAATGACAAATGTTACTCAAGGGACAAGACAAACCCCATACATAGGCTCGGACTTACTTTACCTGGGATTGGAGAACTTATCAAATATAAACGCAGTTAATGTAGATGTTGAAATAGTGGCTGTAGTAATGGAAGATAAACTTATTGCTGACCAAACAGAGCAATCAAGTAACAGTAATCCTGTAGCAATAACTTATTCTAAAAGTGAATTTATTGGTACCTGGAAAGATGATAATTCAACATTCACTTTATCAGGGGATGGAAATTTATATACTCGTTGGGACAATGGTAAAACCGCCAGAGGTAAATGGGATTTAATAAACAATAAGCTGAATTTCGATCACAGTGGTATTGAATCAAATAAATACAAAGGAAACGATTTTTACAAAATTCTGTTTTGGGATGGCGAAACTTTAAAATATCAAAGTATAAAGGATGGTAAAACAGGACGTACTTACAATGCAAGAAAGATCCCGCAATGATCATTTCATTTTTTATTGCAATCCGGTCGAAAGAGACATGAATAAAATTATAGAATCTAAATAGTCGTGGATTTTAACTCTTCGATTGTAGTTGAAAGAAAAATCTCTAAATTTCCTTTATAATGAGAAAATTCTTGTATTTTTTTATTAGCTAAGTAATTAACATTAATAGTTTTGCCAACTATTGCAGCAAATCCTAAAAAGGTTATACCAACAGCAATTATTAAAACAATTGTTTTAATGTTATGGGTATAAGCAAACAATTCCATATTTGATAAATCAACTAAAACAGCTAAAGCCCAGGAAACAATAGTTAAGCCAATTAAGACAGTACAAAGAATAAGAGACCTAGAGCTAACATCTTTTCCATTAGTATAAATCCATCCCATATAATTGCTTAACGCAACAAATATTGTAGATATTGAAACAAAAAGCATTGTATTAAAACAGATATTACTGTGCGCTGGTATGGCTTCGCCAAAGGCTGTAAAAATCAAAAATATCAATGAATATACTCCAGCAAGTGGAAAAAATGGAGCAAACCTATTCTGAAAATTAGTTTTGTAAGAATCGGCATATCTAATTTCATTTAAGAATAAACTTGCATTTCTTTCGGCCTTTAAAAATCTGGCGTATTCTAAGTCTGCTTCAGCTTTTTGAATCCTCAGCTCATCTAAATCACCTCCTACTTTAGAATAAAGTTCAACATCATATTTCGCCTGAAAAATCGAATATGCTTGTTCAATAAATATTTTATCTCTAGATAATTGATCTACTTTAAAGGTTAACAACAAGCCTTGCAGAAATGTATTGAAATCCTTAAACGTGCTTGAAAGAAAGTTAACAACAGCGGTATAGCCAAATACATGGCCAAAGCCAGAAAGAGATTCCATAAGCAAGTTTTAATATTTTGGTCAGTTTGGTATTTCAGGACTAAGTGAAAAAGCTCTATCAAAGACAACCTTTTGCTTAGTAACGAAGTCTGGATCATTGAATGAAATTAAGGCCATGTATTTTTTGGGAATAAACTCGAGCCGATATTGCTTAAAGTCAAAAAGGGTAAAATTGTGTAACTCTCCAAAATTATATTTTGGGTTCATTGATAATTCTAAAACCTGTTTTGCTTCTTGATTTGCAAGAGAAATTGTAACATTTTTAGGATGTTCCTTTTTATGTGACTTTAACGCTTTATATCCTAACGAGTGTTCATTAGGAGGATTCAAGCACAATACCTTAAACATAACATTCCTATCCAGACAGTCATTTAAAGCTTTTAAATATTTTTTATTATTTGAAACTTCACCGCTGAAACAATCAACAACCATATTTACAGATGTTGTTGTGTTATTAAATAAAATGGAAAAAGCTATAGCAGCATGTTTTTCATCTGCGTTTGGAAGAACCTGGCAAGAATTAATTGCGGATGCTCTTTTCAGGATGTCTTCATAAATTTTCAGTTCAGTGTTTTCTACATTTTTCAAAGTTAAATCCTCCGGTTCGGATACGTTTTCTAGTTTGTCATCATCCATAACATTTTGTTTTTAGTATAACGCAATAATTATGCCTTTGCATAAAATTTTAAGTTAAATAAACCTGTTAGGTAAATGTGTAAGGATACAAGGTTTATTAGTTTTGGTAATACAATATAACAAAATTCTTTTATTTCAAAGAAAAAAATGAAAATTTTATAATGGCGCTCTTTATAAACACGTAAAGTATTACTAAAAATTTTTGCATCAGTATTACCACTTTGAGGTATTGGTGAGATAAAACGGAAGGATTAGATTTGGAAACAGTTGTTTAGTCCCTAATCTACTTAATTAATAAAACCCACCTGCCATGCTTAAAAAAGCTAAAATCAGCATTCGATTTGCCCTACTTTCTTGTTTAGTATTCTGTGTAATTACCGTAACAACAGAATCTTGTAAAAAGACGGATAGTTTAGTAGCAGATGCTAAGAAAGAAATCATAGAGGAAAAACCCGAAAATTTCTTTAAGCTGCCGGATAATGCTTCGCCTGTTATGAAAAGAATAGTCAAAGAGTTGGAAAGACAGAATAAAACAAAAGAATTCATTACAGCCTTTATTGCTAAGGAAGGGTTCCCTATTTGGGATAAATCGAGAATTGAAAGGCAAAGAAAAAATGGTCACATAGCAGACTTTGATGCTGACGGCCTGGAAGATACAACAGTGTATATTCCATTAGTAGTAAGTGCTGATCATTATGTAACCGGATTTTTGAAAGCTACTGTTGATGATTCTGTACGTATAAAAATATTCAGACAAAGCGATTATGTAAATTTTGCATTTAAAACACCAACAACTTCCACAAGTGTAACCACAGCTGAACAATATGCGATAAGGTTTATGTCTATGGATAAAGATGTATTTGGATCTACTCAGTTTAAAGTCAATGATAAAAGAATGTTTAATAATAGTACAGATTACAGTGATACAGCAGATATTCAAAGATTCATAACGCTTAGTTCAGGTGGCGACGATGCTTTTGCTAATGGTACAACCATCAACAATTATGAATATGAAGTATGTTGGACAGTAGATGTATATCGTAGGGAATGTGGTAGTAGTTTTTCCGGATCAGGTAATAATATTGAAGGCAATTGTCATTATGTACTGGATGGACAGCTTTCTTACTGCACATCTTATCAAACTGAAGGTGGTGGTAATGGAAGCGGTACCTGGCCATTTGGGGGTGGCGGCAGCAATGGTGGTAGCAGTAATGTTCCATGTACTAATGAATTGGGGGCCTCAACAAACAGTTTTGTTCCAATTGAATGTAATCCAACAGAGGGAAATCCGTGGCCACCAACTACCCCACAAAGCTGGTTAGATCATATTTGGATGACTAGTAATTTAAAAGATAGTACCAATAACCCTTGTGTTGCCCAGGTTTTAGCGACACTTAGATCAATAAGCTCAACGCTCCCAGAATTATTACGTTCGGTTTTTGATACAGCTGGCGGTACGAATGGGTTTGATGTAACTTTAAAAATGACTGGTTTAGGGCCGTTTGAGGGAGGAAACACAACTCTTAATTTTACTGACTTTGATTATAAAGTGAACATTAATAATTATTTTAATGATGCAACAGATCTTTCAGTAGCATGCACGATAATACATGAGATTTTTCATGCCCAAATTTACGCTTGGTTTAGACAATGCTATACTTTAAATGATACAGCCAAACAGAGAGAATTAATAAATAAATGGGGTTATATGTTTACAGGGGAATTTAGTTTTGATAGTAGTCTCGCATATATTGCTTCCAATCCAACTAACCAACATCAAGCAATAGCTACTAGGTATAAGGACTTTATTGGTGAAGCATTGTTTAAGTTTGCACAAGCAAGAGGAATAAGCACGACTCTAGAGTATTGTAAATATTTAGCTTGGTCTGGTTGTCAGGGAAGCAACGCATTTGCTGCCTTAGGCTCCACTGCTGGTAATGCAATTAATATTATGATTAATGCAGAAAAAGATCCGGATGGTTACAACGGACTTAATACAAGTCCACCACAAGCGCCTGTAGGTAATCGATGCTTGTAAAAATATAACGCTATTGATATGTTAAGATTTATTTTTTTATTTTATATTATTCTCAACTTTTTATCACCGGTTCAAGCACAGGGTAGTAAAAATATGGGAAATCCATTAGGATTGTATTTTGGAGGTGACGGCTCTAATTTCGGGTATTATTTTTTTAAGCCTGACTCGTCATTTATTTTCTTTAAAATGGGAGTTATTCCCAATAATAAGGCAAAAGAGTTCAAGGACCGATTTAATGACACTTTGATGGGATATGGCCGGGGCCGATGGGTTATAGAAAATGACCTTTTTGTTATTAAATTTCAGAGCTTACAGGATGAAAATTTATTAAATAGTAATCTCCAATATAATACTTCGACTAAAGCTCCTTATGATAGCTTGTTTATGAAAGTAAACGTTACGAACTATGATGAAAGAACCCAGAATATCGCAAGTGTTACTTTATCTAATCGGTTTATCGCTAATCCTTTAGGCGGGATCAGCCAAGTTACATTGCCTTTAAACTATAATAAGTATAAGTTGAAAATCTATAAGCATGGCTATATAGAACAAGAGATTCAGTTAGTCCCTGGTTATAATGTCCATGAAATAATCATTACTCTATCACCAAATGATGGTTCGACTGTTGAAGTAGTTTCAGAATCAATGTCTGGCTATAAATTTCATTATGAAAATGGCGAACTTATTTTTAATGGCAGACTTAAAAAACAACGTGAAGGAAAGGAAAAGCTTGCCTTAATCATTAAAGACAGCTACAAAAAATACTCACAACAGAAAGTGTTTTTACAAAAAATAATGAAGGAATTAGACTAAAGTTTTAATCTTTTCTTACAATCAAAACAAAATCGTTATCAAGGGTTAAATAACCGTAATCATAGCAGTAGAAATAGGTACCATTTTTTGCAGGCCGAGACTGTGTGTGATAATCAAAAGCAAATTGTTGAGTAATCAAAACATCTTTAGATACTTTGACATTTATTTTATCTGAAGGCATCAAGCTTTCGAGGATACGCCGGTTTTTGGAAAGGGTGTTATTAATGTTTCGGATATTGTTATTAGCGGGACTTTTTAATATGTTGTTATACACTCCACGACAATAATCGTCACAGAATTTCTTATCACTTCTACCGCCTGTAATTTCTTTATCACATGCAAGACACAGCTTACTTGCCACAGATAATTTCGAAACTGATTTGTTATGAGATAATGATTTTGCGGATTGCATAACCTTGAATTTTCATAAAGGTCATAATAATTTTTGAAAAAAGAGCTACCTTTAAATTCTTGTAGATTTCGTGTGTGGACGTTTAGCTATGGTTATTGAATACCACAATAAGATCAATAGCAAAATCTATAAAGTGATCTTTGTAATAGTTCGTTTCAGTCTTGATGCTATGAAGCATCCCTTTCCTGGTTAGACATTTTTGGGGTCTAGGGCTGAATTATTAGAACAGTTATTTCATTCATTTTGAACGCATTATATCTCCTTGTGGGAACATGCGTGTAATTCCCATAAATATACACAACATTTCCAAAACAACCGTTTACATACGGTTATATTGGTAAGTACATGTTTAATCTCCGGCTATCGCTTTTTGTCAACGGCATCTTTGCATTGTCAAACCGGAAACAAACCCGGTTGATTGAAATAAATTAAATAACCGTTCCGCCCCAAGCGGGACACAAAACTAAAAAACATGTACACCTTAAAAAACAAAGTTCAACTGATTGGCAACCTGGGCAACGCACCAGAAGTAAAAAAAACCGAAAGCGGTAAAAAACTGGCCCGTTTCAGCGTGGCCACCAATGAAAGCTACCGCAATGCCAATGGCGAAAAAGTAACTGAAACCACCTGGCATAATTTAATTGCCTGGGGTAAAGTAGCAGATATTGCCGAAAAGTATTTAACCAAAGGCAAGGAAGTTGCTGTTGAAGGTAAACTCATTAACCGCAGTTACACCGATAAGGAGGGTAATAAAAAATACATTACCGAAGTAGAGGTAAATGAGATTTTGATGTTTGGAGGCGATAAGCCTACGGCATAAGCAATGTTGAATGTGCGAATGGCGAATATCGAATGTCTTTATTGTTTCTTAGATTATTATTAGGCCAGATTTTAGACCCTTTAGGTTTATGTAACGTCTGCTTCTATTAAACAACATTTCGATATTCGCACATTCAACATTCGATATTTATTTCTTCCTTAGTAAACATTTTTATATGACCAAAGAGGAGTTAAAAATCGTACAAAGCTTTTTGCTTTGAGGATAATAAAACCGGGAAAAAGTTTTAGTCCTGATGAAATTGACAGAATTTTACCAAGGCAATTAATACGGAGCGCTACCTCAGTTGCAGCAAATTACAGGGCTGCAGTAAAGGCCAAATCAAAGAAAGATTTATTTACAAACTAAATCTAATTGAAGAAGAAGCAGATGAATCCTATTTTTGGCTGGAATTACTTTGCGAAGCAGAAATTATTAAGGCAGAAAGACTTTCTCTTTTAATTAATGAGGCCAAAGAACTGACAGCTATTTTTACTGCCCAGGGAAAAACAGCTAAGGCCAATTTGATGAAATAATTTTTTGCATTAAAAAATATTCGATATTCGATATTCGCACATTCGACATAAAAAGAAATGACACAAATAGAACACAACGAAATATTCGACCTGGCTTATCGCTTTGTTACTGAAACGAATGAAAATATCTTTCTTACAGGTAAAGCAGGCACAGGAAAAACTACTTTCTTAAAATACCTGAAGGAGAATTCCACAAAGAATATCCTGGTGGCAGCGCCAACCGGCGTGGCGGCGATCAATGCCGGTGGTGTTACATTACATAGTTTGTTTCAACTGCCTTTTCATCCTTTTCTCCCAACAAAAAATAATAAGGAAGAATTACTGGCAAAGATCAGGCACAACAAACAGCGGCAACAACTGCTTCGTAAAATGGAGCTGCTGGTGATCGATGAGATAAGCATGGTTCGCTGCGATGTGATGGATGCCATTGACACCATTTTAAAACATGTCCGGAGAAATTATCATCTTCCCTTTGGAGGCGTACAGCTATTATGCATTGGTGACCTGCACCAGTTACCACCGGTTGCACAAAACCAGGAATGGAGTATTTTAAATGAATATTACGAATCACCTTTCTTTTTTGACAGTCTTGCTATAAAAGAACAATTGCCCTTATTGATAGAGCTCGATAAAATTTACAGGCAGAAGGAAGATAGCTTTGTAAGGCTCTTAAACAAGGTCCGCAACAACCACATGGATGCAGATGATTTTGAGGACCTGCATTTGCGCTACGACCCTAACTTTCGGCCCGACAGGGATGAAAAATATATTACGCTCACTTCGCACAACAAGCAGGCAGACCAGATCAATGAACAGGAATTATATAAATTAAACACTGCAAATTTTAATTACAACGCTGTTGTAGAAGATGATTTTCCGGAAAATATGTACCCGGTGGAATTCGAATTGAATTTGAAAGAAGGTGCACAGGTAATGTTCTTAAAGAATGATCTCATTCAAAAAAGATATTACAACGGCAAGATCGGCGTAATAAAAGAGCTTACAAAAGAAAAGATCATTGTGGATTGCGATGGTGTAGAAATAGAGGTTGGCAAAGAAACCTGGGAGAACAGTCGCTATACCCTTAACCGTTCAGACGGAAAACTGGAACAGGAAACGTTGGGAACTTTTATTCAATACCCATTGCGGCTTGCCTGGGCAATAACCATACATAAAAGCCAGGGACTTACTTTTGAAAAAGTAATGATCGACGCCGGTGCAGCCTTTAGCAGCGGACAGGTATATGTAGCTCTGAGTCGCTGTACCAGTTTAGCGGGAATAGTTTTGTTAAGTAAGATCGCTGCATCCGCTATACACAGCAACGAAAATGTAATTAAAGGACAGCAATCTCTTTCCTATAAAGGCTCTTTGCCAGAAAGATTTGCAGGCGCAAGGCAATTATTCACACAACAATTATTGGAAGAAATCTTTTCGTTCAGGGAAATAAATGATGCTGTTGAACAAGTGGCATTTCAGATCCTACATCACCAGGATAAATTAAATATTGAAGCTAAGAACTGGATTGAAAATTTCAAACAACACCTTGCTGCAGATAAAGAGGTAGGCTTAAAATTCATCGGACATATTTCTTTTTTAATGAAGGAAGAGGCGGTGATCGAAAATAATGCCGGCCTTCAAAAAAGAATTTCTGATGCGGCCAATCATTTTATTCCAAAGCTGGAGAAATATATGCAACAACTAAGATCTCATCCGCTGATAACAGAACATAAAGAAGCTGCTACACCCATCAATGAAAAGCTGAATGAATTTGCTTTAGAGCTTTTCAACAGCAATTTTTACCTGCAATATTGCAAACAATCTTTTTCCGTAACCGGTTTTTTACAGCATAAACTAAAATATGTATTGCCACGCTTTAATATTTCCTGCTACGCCAGCGAAACAAAAGTTGCCAGTGCTGATGTTTCCAACCCGGAACTGTTTGAAACCTTAAAACGCTGGCGCAACCTGGTTTGTTCCGAATCCGGCCAGGCTATCTATATGGTGGCCAGCCAGTCGTCCCTGCAGGAGATCTGCACTTATTTACCGCTTTCTAAAAAAGACCTGATGCAGATCAGCGGCTTTGGAAGGGCAAAGGCCGAAAAGTATGGTGACGAGATTTTAGAAGCTGTGGAAAACTATTGCGAAAGGAATGGTCTTGAATCGAGAATGCATTTGAAAGCAGTTAATCCAAAAAAAGAAAAGAAGCCAAAGTCAACAGAACCTAAGACTGATTCTAAAGCTCTTTCCTTTGAGTTATACAAAGCAGGAAAAGGAATTGCAGAAATTGCCAAAGAAAGAAATTTTGCTATCAGTACTGTTGAAGGCCACTTATCTTACTTTGTGGGGATGGGAAATCTGAGCATTGATGACGTTGTAAGTAAAGAAAAACAAGTCCTCATAAATGATGCGGTTGCTAAACATGGCATCGTGGGCCTGACAGCCCTTATAAATAGTTTACCAAAGGAAATTAGTTACAATGAAATACGAATGGTGCTTGCCGCCAATAAAATAACAGAGGCGTAAATACTTTAAACAAAACTGCCCCCGTTTGCAAACGAGGGCAGTTCTTTTATATTCCAAATTTTTTATTTTGTTATTGTTAATGGGGAGGACAGGAAATTAAATGTTAGTTTTTGATACCTGTTATTTACTACATCATCCTGGAAAACAGAGAACTGAATTTTTACTTTTTTCCCTGCCAGGTCTGGCATTTCCTTGTAAGGAAAAAACAGTTCCAGGTTTTTTTGCCCGTTCTTGTTATAGCTGGCTTTAGAGCTTGGGAGCAATCTCATTTTTACATAAGTGGCAGCCATTTTATTCCAGCTGTAATTCTCATTTGTGGTAGGTAAGTAATACAGGCCGTCTTCGGTTGTTAGCCTTGCTACAAAATATACATTTCCTAAAATGGCACTTGTCTTTATATCAAAGGAAGGATAAATTAGAATTCCTTTCTTAACATTATCTGTCTTTACTTCGCCATAACCAATATTGGTAATTTCAATTTTGGGTACTGCCAGCGCAGAAACTTTTCTATCTTTTGGATACAGCGCTGCCATTAATTTTTTATCTCCCTCAGACAACGTATTGTTCAATCCAACAGTAAAACCATCAACGGTTTGCCACGCTTCCACCGGGTAGTGCATAATGGAAAGAGGATCGTAAGATGTGCCATTTGTGTAAAAGAAATCACTTGCCCCCAGCACATTAAAATCTACCTTCTCTTTATTCCATCCCTGGTATTTAGCATAAAATTTATACACAGTATCCTTGTTCCACTTAATGCCCTTGGGATAGCTTTGTTCATGAAGCAATCCTAAAGCATGGCCAAACTCATGCATGGTAGTTCCCTGCATGGAATTATAGTTCCATTTCACATTAGGGTCTTTAAAGTATATCACATCTCTATACAGATCCTTGTAGGTATAATTTTTAA
>Ga0193752_1000874_pt1 | contig 27034 bp, 23 predicted proteins | sample H1c1metaG_FD_144924 | JGI IMG/M metagenome (GOLD analysis project Ga0193752, IMG submission 144924) | Soil microbial communities from a riparian zone of the East river system, Colorado, United States - H1c1 | ecosystem: Environmental > Terrestrial > Soil > Riparian zone | place: USA: East River...
CATCGCGCGTTCGATGAGGCCACGGCCATCCTGACTGGCGATGCGTTGCAAGCCCGCGCCTTCGAAATTCTGACGCAGGCACCGGCGCACATTGCGGCAGCGGCACGCCTGGAAATGCTGCGCGTGCTGGCGGATGCCATCGGGACGCGCGGCATGGCCGGCGGTCAGGCCATCGACCTGGAAGCCGTCAAAAGGCCGATCGACGAAGTCGCGCTCGAACGCATGCATCGTCAGAAAACCGGTGCGCTGATCCAGGCGAGTGTGCTGCTCGGTGCCATCTGCGCAGGGGTGCAGCATGCTGCGGAGCGCGCTGCACTCGCGGAATTCGGCGCGGAGATCGGACTCGCGTTCCAGATCCAGGACGACATCCTCGACGTCGAAGGCACCACTGCAACGCTCGGCAAACGCGCCGGCGCAGACGCCGGTCGGGTCAAGCCGACCTATCCTTCCGTGCTCGGTCTCGAGAAGGCGCGCGCGCAGGCGCAATTGCGCCGCGATCGCGCTATTGCGGCACTCGAGCCGCTGGGCGAACGCTGCGCGCACTTGCGCGAGTTCGCACATTTCCTCGTCGCGCGCGCCAACTGAACGATTGGCACGCTCGCGGCGCGTGTAAACTTGCCGTCGCGATGCCTGATGTCCCGGAAGTCTTCCCCCTGTTGAATGCGCTGAATCAGCCCGCCGACCTGCGTGCGCTCGCGGAAAACCGGCTCGGCGATGTCTGCAAGGAACTGCGCGACTATCTGATCCGCAGCGTCGCGACGCGCGGCGGCCACTTCGCCGCGGGGCTCGGAACAGTCGAGCTCACCGTCGCCCTGCACTACGTGTTCGATACGCCGCGCGATCGGCTGGTGTGGGACGTCGGCCACCAGGCCTATCCACACAAGGTGCTGACCGGGCGGCGCGACCGGCTCGACACCATCAAGCAAAGCGGCGGGCTGGCGCCCTTCCCGGCGCGCGCCGAGAGCGAATACGACACCTTCGGCGTGGGCCACTCGAGCACGTCGATCAGCGCCGCGTTGGGGATGGCAGTCGCGGCCGAGCTGAACCACGACGACCGCAAGGTGGTCGCCATCATTGGCGACGGTGCGATCACGGCGGGCATGGCCTGGGAGGCGCTGCTCAATGCCGGCGCCCGCAAGACCAACCTGCTGGTGATCCTCAACGACAACGACATGTCTATTTCCGAGAACGTCGGCGCGCTGTCCAACTATTTCACCAAGGTCCTGTCGGGCCGCATGTATTCCACCCTGCGTTCCGGCGGCAAGAAGATCCTCAAGCAGATGCCGACGATGTGGGAACTGGCGCGCCGCTCCGAAGAAATGATGAAGGGCATGGTGTTGCCCGGCACGATATTCGAAGAGCTCGGCTTCAACTACCTGGGCCCCATGGACGGGCACGACATCAAGGAACTGGTGGCCACGCTGCGCAATACTCGCGCGTTGAAAGGCCCGCAGTTGCTGCACGTCGTCACCAGGAAGGGCAAGGGCTACGACCCGGCGGAAAAAGATCCGATCAAGTGGCACGGGCCGGGTCCGTTCGATCCGGTGACCGGCACCATCTTCAAGGAAAAAGCCGCCGGGCCCACCTACTCGCAGATCTTCGGCCAGTGGCTGTGCGACATGGCCGCGCGTGACGAACGCATCGTCGCCATCACGCCCGCGATGCGCGAGGGTTCGGGGCTGGTCGAGTACTCGAAGAAATTCCCGCAGCGCTATTTCGATGTCGCCATCGCCGAGCAGCATGCCGTCACGTTCGCGGCCGGCCTCGCCTGCGAGGGGCTCAAGCCCGTCGTGGCTATCTACTCCACGTTCCTGCAGCGCGCCTACGATCAATTGATCCACGACGTCGCGCTGCAGAATCTCCCCGTGGTGTTCGCACTCGATCGGGCGGGCCTGGTCGGCGGCGACGGCGCTACGCACCAGGGCAGCTACGACTATTCCTTCCTGCGCTGCATCCCGAATCTCACCGTCATGGCGCCGGCCGACGAGAACGAATGCCGGCAGATGCTCTACACCGCAACCACGCTCGCGGGTCCCGCGGCCGTGCGTTATCCGCGTGGCCAGGGCCCGGGAGTTCCGCTCGTCGCCGAGATGACCGCGCTGCCGATCGGCAAGGCCGAAGTGCGCCGCGAAGGTCAGAGTGGGCTGCTGCTGCTGGCATTCGGTGCCCTGGTCAAAACGGCGGAAATCATCGGCGAGCGTCTCGATGCCACCGTCGTGAACATGCGCTTCGTGAAACCGCTCGACGAAGAACTCGTGTTGCGCCTCGCCGCGAAGCATCGCGCGCTCATCACCATCGAGGAAAACGCCGTCGCGGGTGGCGCCGGATCCGCGGTGATCGAGTTGCTCGCCAATTGCGCCAACGCGCTGCCAACACTCACGCTCGGCATTCCCGATCGATTCATCGAACACGGTTCGCGCGAGGACTGCCTCGTCGAGGCCGAGCTCGACCAGGCCAGCCTCAGCGCCGCAGTCGAACGCTGGTGGCGGCCGCTGACCGCGGGACGCGCGCTTTCCGGGACATAAACAGGCGAATCAGGTCGCCTGGCGCGCAAAACTGGTCCCTTCTCCCATTTGAGGGGTTGAACGATCTGCGAAAGCCCGCAAACTGTGCGGGCGTTATTTACCCCAGGCCCTCACATGAAACCCGCCGTTGCTCCCCAACCTTGTGTTCTGACCGTCGAAGACGTGCAGAGCCGCGCCGATACGCGGCAGATTCCGATCAACCAGGTCGGCATCAAGGACATCAATCATCCCGTGAAGGTCAAGGACCGCTCCGCTGGCGAGCAGCACACGGTCGCAAACTTCAACATGTATGTGAACCTGCCCCACAACTTCAAAGGCACGCACATGTCGCGCTTCGTCGAGATCCTGCATCGCGAACGCGAGATCTCGGTTGAATCGTTTGGCAGCCTGCTGGCGGAAATGACCGAGCGGCTCGAGGCGGATTCGGGGCACATCGAGATGTCGTTCCCCTACTTCGTGATGAAAAAAGCGCCGGTGTCGGGCGTGGAAAGCTACATGGACTATCACGCGACGCTGGTCGGCAAGCGCGTGAAAGACGTCACCGAGATGTGGGTGCGCGTGGTGGTGCCGGTCACGAGCCTGTGCCCCTGCTCGAAGAAGATCTCCGAACGCGGCGCCCACAACCAGCGTTCGCACATCACGATCAACGCCAAGCTGCGCGAGCACATGTGGATCGAGGAGCTCATCGAGATCGCCGAGAGCGAAGCCTCGTGCGAGCTGTACGGCATCCTCAAGCGCCCGGACGAGAAATACGTGACCGAGCGCGCCTACGACAACCCGAAGTTCGTCGAAGACATGGTGCGCGACGTGGCTGTGCGGTTGAACGATGAGCCGCGAATTGCTTCTTATGTGGTGGAGTCGGAGAATTTTGAGTCTATCCACAATCACTCGGCGTATGCGCTGATTGAGAGAGATAAGGACGCGTAGTTAGAGGGGCGCGCGGATCGCACGCAACGTGATCCCGTTTCCGCCTTTGAGTCGATTGGTTCCCCTGCAGAGCCGTGCCCGCCGCCGTCAGAGCAACGTTCGGCACCAAAACCCTGCGCAGAAATTGTTCGGTGGGATGCCCCGCCACGGCGGCTTCGTGCCTTTGGCGTGTAGCGGCGGTTAGCAGTCCCGTCTTGGCGGAAGCCGGGACGCACGTTGCGTACACTCCGCGCGCTCGTCTGACTACCCGTCCTCGCCCCTCTCATCATTTGCTGGGAGTCGCCAGACCGGAGGGGCTCGGCTCGCTCGTCTGTTGGCTGGGAGTCGCGAGATTCTGGCGGCGGCGCGAGTGCGACGGACTTCACACTTTGTTGTCGGCGGAAGTCGCCGCGTTATGTTGCGAGAGGTGGGTTCGGGTTTCCACCAGTGACATGGGTTGCAATGCGGGTGTTCGCCGGCGCTGCTCGCGTCGGGCGGCTCAGGGAGCGAAATGTCGCGCGAGTGTCGAACACCCAAAGATAGGCGGATGCGCGTGGCTCTCCTGGCCGCGCTTGCGATTTGCGCGCCCGTGTTTGCAGCGCCGCTATCGGTCACCGTGCTGAAGCGCGATGGCACGCCGCTGGCGGGCGCCGTCGTGAGCGCGGAAGCGGAGTCGCCAGCCGCGGCGCCCGCACCCGCGGTGCAGGGCATCATGGACCAGGTCAACCTCGCATTCGTGCCGGACGTGCTGGTGATTCCGGTGCACTCGACCGTGCAGTTTCCAAACAACGCTCCGACCAGCCACCAGGTCTATTCGTTTTCGAGCGCGCGCTCGTTCCAGCTGCCGCTGTATCGCGGCAAGCCCTATCCACCCGTTTCATTCGATCAACCCGGCATCGTGACGATGGGCTGCAATATCCACGACAACATGTTGTCGTACATCGTCGTGACGTCGGCACAGTTTTTCGGCCGTACCGGCCAGAAAGGTGAATGGCTCGCGCCCGAAGTACCGCCGGCGCGTTATCGCCTGCGCGTGTGGCACCCGCTCCTCAATGAACCGCAGGACCTGGAGCGCGTCGTCGAGGCCGGCGCAGGCCGCACACCGGTTCAGTTCCGTCTCACGAAGGCCTTGAAGCCCGCGCCGCTCTCTGGACGTCCGCACTCATGGGACTACTGACCAACAAGGCGGCGCTGCTCACGGGCGCGCTCGCCCTGAGCGCCGCCGCGCACTCGGCCGACTGGGAACTGGCGCTCGACCTGCGCGCGGTGAGCTCCGATGGGCGCGAATCCTTCCTCGACAATGGCCAGGGGAAGCTGCGCTTCGACGCCGATCACGAGGGAATACAACTCGGCCGGGTGCGCGCGGCGCTGGACCAGCCGCTCGGCGAAGTGTTCTCCGCGCACGTCGAAGCCTCGGTGTGGGATGCCGATGACAAGAATCCCATCGATCTCACCGAAGCGTATCTCGAATACCGGCCGTATCCGCGCGCCGGACTGCGTTCACGCGTTCGTCTCGGCGCGTTCTATCCACCGATGTCGCTCGAGAATCGCGCGCGCGGCTGGGAGACGCCGTACACCATCACGCCATCGGCGATCAGCAGCTGGATCGGCGAGGAGATCCGCACCGTCGGCATCGAGGGCCAGTTCGAGTGGTTAGGAACGCGCACCGGTCACGATTTCGATCTGCAATTGACGGCCGCCGTGTATGGCTGGAACGACCCCGCCGGAACGATGCTGAGCGCGCATGGCTTTGCATTCCACGATCGCCAGACGACCTTGTTCGGCCGCGTCGGCGCGCCGCAGGACAACCCCGAGTTCGCCAAGAAAGAACTGTTCCACGAGATCGACGATCGGGCTGGCTACTACGTCGGCGCGCAAGCACGTTACCTGGATCGCGCGGTGCTCCAGGTCCTGCACTACGACAATCGTGGCGATCCGCGCGTCGAGGCACCGGCCATCCGCGACTTTGCCTGGTATACGGAGTTTGACGCCGTCGCGTTGCGCATCGAAACCTCGAGCGACTGGACCGTGCTGCTGCAGGCGCTCGACGGCCACACGATCATCGTGCCGTTCACCTGGCTCACCTGGGAATTCGATTCGCAGTCCGCGCTGGTGGCGCGGCGTTTCGGCGCGCACCTGCTCGCCGCGCGCTACGACCGTTTCGAGGTAGGGTTCCAGGGCGATCCCGACGCCGCCGTCAGTGAAACTGGCCACGCCTGGGCGCTGGCGTACTCATATGAAAACGGCGATCACTGGCGCTTTGCGCTCGAGTGGCTGCGCGTGCGCAGCGACGTGCCGGCCCGCGTCGAAATGCTCGGCGAGCCATCGCTCGCCACCGAATCCAAGATTGAACTGTCGGCGCGTTACGCGCTCAGCGGGCGCTTCTAGTCCGGCGATCCCGGTCGCGCGCTCGTGCTCCTGGTGGCACGTGGAAGGCCTCGAGGAATTCATTCAACCGAAGATGATCAATCTGTCGAAATTGCAGGCGGCGGCGATTCGAGCAGCAGATCTTCGTAGAACGCGCCAAACGGTCGCTCGGGATGCCTTATCTGCATCTCGAGCACCCACAGGTCCGAGGTCGGCGTGAAATTCGTTGCCGCGAGATTGCCCGAGTGCTGTGCCTTGTGCGGGAAGTCCCCGAGCCGGTGACCGGCGACTTTCAGGTTGAGCTGCCAGCCGAGCTCGCGCGCCTGCGCATCCGCGTAACCGTAGAGCGCCGCGCCGGTGAGCGAATCCGCGCGCCATTTGTTCTGCACGCGTTCGAACAAAATCCGCACGTCTCGCTTCGCACGATGCATCTGCGCATCGGTGCCAACGACGAAGGTGTCGCCACCGTCACCTTCCCACTTCTGCCACACCGGGCCGATATCGATGAAGAAAATGTCGTTCTCGGCGAGCACTACGCCCGGCTCGGAAGGATCGTAGTAGTCGAGCACCGTGTTGCGGCCGAAGCGTACATAAACGGCATGCCAGCCGCGCAAGAGGCCGGATTGCTTGAGCGTAGCCTTCGCAAGCGCCACACCCTCCTCCTCGCTCATACCGGGTTGGATCTGCCGCGCGATGTCGTTGATCGCGTCGAAAGTCAGCTGCCGCGCCACGTACATCTGTTCGCGGACGTAGTTCGGGCCGACTTTCTCCGCGTCCATCTGTGTCGTGTCATTCATGGCAAAGATGTTCCACAAGTCGAATCCAAACTGCAATCGACACTCGCTCCGCGCGACGCTATAACGACTGCCTCAACCCGCGCGAATGGAACCCCGCCCCATGTCACCGAAAAATGTCTCCGCGCTCCTGTGCGCCGTCCTGCTCGCATTCACGGCGTCCTCTCCCGCCGCAGCGCAGGAAACGAAGAAGCCCGAACTGCTGGTGTTCGCCGCCGCGTCGCTGACGAACGTCCTCGGCGAACTTTCACCGGCGTTCGAAAAGGAAGCGGGTGTGACGGTCAAACTTTCCTTCGCCGCGAGCTCAGCACTGGCGCGTCAGATCGAAAGCGGCGCCGCGGCCGATGTGTTCGTATCGGCGGACCAGGAGTGGATGGACTATCTACAGACGCGCAACCTGCTCGACAATGCATCCCGACGCGATCTGGTCGGCAATCACCTCGTGCTGATCGCGCCGGCCGATAGCAAGGTGAGTCTCAAGATCGGCCCGACTTTTCCGCTGCTCGCGGCGCTTGGCGATGGCCGGCTCTCGACCGGTGACCCGGACACCGTGCCGGTAGGCAAGTACGCGCGCGCGGCGCTGACTTCGCTCGGCGTCTGGGAATCGGTCGCGCCAAAACTGGTGCGCGCCGAAAATGTTCGCAGCGCCATGATGTATGTGTCGCGCGGCGAGGCCCCATTGGGCATCGTCTATTCCACCGACGCGCTGGTCGATTCGAAGGTGCGGGTGATCGATACGTTTCCCGACGGTACGCACGCGCCCATCACCTACCCCGCCGCCGCGACGAAGGCCGCCAAACGGGACGCCGCCGCCTATCTCACATACCTGAGTGGCGTCAGCGCCAGCGCGACGTGGAAGAAGTTTGGATTCGTCGATCTGACGAAGAAGTAGCCGCTCTACTCGAGCGGCTGTTCCGTGCCTTGCAGACGCGCGATCAGCGCCCGCAGGAACACGCGGTTGAAGCGCAGCTGACAGGCGGCTGACACCTGTTCCAGCAGCGTCGAGCTCACGCGCAGCACGGACACGAGCGTCTCCGCCTTGATCGTCGCGGTACGGCGCGCGCCGCGCACGTAGCTCGTCTCACCGAAGCAGTCGCCGCTGTCGATTCCGCCCAGCGTCCTGCCGTGGCGTTCGACCAGGCATCTGCCGCTGACGAGAATGTAGAAGCGATCGTCCATCTCGCCTTCCTTCACGATCTCCTCGCCGGCCGGGTAATCCTGCATGGCGCTGGCACGCAGCACCTCCCAGATTTCGGCATGCGAGAACTCATGGAAGAAGCGCAGGCGCCGCAGCACGTCGAACTGCTCCTGCTGGTCGATCCGGGCGTTCTGTTCGCGCAGGCGCTGATGCACGCGCGTCAATTCGGCGGCAAAATCCGAGCCCGACTTCTGCCGCTTGTCGGGCGTCTTCTGCATCGCCGTCGCGACGATTTCCTCGAGTTCCTCGGGAACGTCCTTGCGCTGCGTGTGGATCGGCGGCGGCGTGGCGTACACGATCTGGTGCAGTAGTTTGACCAGGTTGCCGGCGCGGAACGGACGAATACCCGTCAGCAATTCGTACATCACCGCGCCGAGGGAATACAGATCCGAATGATGCGTGAGCTCGAGGCTCTGCACCTGTTCGGGCGACATGTACGACGGGCTGCCCGCGATGCCCTCGATGCGCGAGATTTCTGAGTCCGCGACCAGCGCGATGCCGAAGTCGATGATGCGCACGTCGGAATCCTGCGTGAGCATGAGGTTCGACGGCTTGATGTCGCGGTGGATCACCCCGCGCGTATGGGCGTAGTGCAGCGCCTTGGCGACCTTGAATATGATCTCGACGACGTCGTCCACGCGCAGCAGGTTGTCGGGGCGGCAATACGCGGACAACGTGCGCGCACCGTGCACGTGCTCGGTGACGATGTAGCAGCGGCCGTTTTCCTCGCCGGCATCGTAGATAGGGAGGATGTGTGGATGCTGCAACATGCCGACCATGTGCGCTTCCGACAGGAACATCTTGCGGGCGATCTTCGCGCGCTCGTCGCTCGGATCCTGGTCCATGTTGTAGACCTTGATCGCGACGTCTCGCCCGTAATACGAATCGTGCGAGAGATAGACGGTGCCGGTTGAGCCGCGGCCTACCTCGTTGATGATTACATATTTACCGATGCGATCCGGAACGCGGTTTTCCAGGATCTTGGCAGCCTGCGCGTCTGGACCGGTTTTTGTAGCCTGCAGCGACATCTTTGACGACGTAAGCAATGCGCCGGCACGAGCGTTCCCGTACCGCCGCTTTCCCGTTTAATTAGGTGGAGGCAGAATACGGCCGCATCGCGGCATGGGCTGTGACCGGCATCGCGGATCACTGGTGGCGTCGCAACGACGCGGCGGCGTCCTACCGCGCGAAGTGATCGAAACCGGCGCCCGAGAACTGCATCACACCGCCGCGCGCAATAACTCTGACTCCATTTCCCGACACGAGACTGCCGATTCTAGTCACGGGCCCTAGTCCACGCGCTATGGCATTGGTCATCGCGCCGAGCCGTGCCAGCGGTACCGTGAACAGCAATTCGTAGTCGTCGCCGCCGGTGAGTGCATATTCGCGCGCTGATTCGCGCCCCACGGCGCCTAGCAACGATTCCGACACCGGCAACGCCGCCGCGTCGACTTCCGCGCCACAACTGCTTGCGGCGCACAGCTTCTCCAGATCGCCGCCGAGTCCGTCCGAGACGTCGATACATGCGCTGGCGAGGCCGCGCAGCGCTACACCGACCTCGCAGCGTGGCGTCGGGAACAGAAACCGATCGCGCAGGATCTGGGCCGACATCGGGTCGGCGACGTGCAAGTGGCCCTGCTCGAGCGCCAGGCCCGCGGCGGCATCGCCGGGCGAGCCCGTGACGAAGACCGCGTCACCCGGCTGGCCACCTTTGCGCTCGAGCGCGACGCCGATCGGTACGATCCCGATGAGCGAAACGGTAATAGATAGGGGACCGCGCGTGGTATCGCCGCCGACCAGCGCAACGCCGTGGCGGCGGCACAGATCACCCGCGGCGCGCGCGAATTGCGCCAGCCACTCCTCGTCCGGCCGCGGCACACTGAGTGCGAGCAAAGCCCAGGCGGGCTCCGCGCCCATCGCGGCGATGTCGGACAGATTCACTGCGAATGCGCGGTAGCCGATGGACGCCGCCGGCGAACCCACCGGGAAATGCACACCTTCAACGAGTGTGTCCGTGACCGCCACCAACTCGCGCGATGCCGGCGGCATCAATACCGCACCGTCGTCGCCTACCCCGATACGCACGTCGGAGCGCTCCGCGCCGAGGCGCGCGAAGTATTTGCCGATCAATTCGAATTCGGACTGGGGCATGGGACAACCCTGCGCCTTTGTCAGGCGCTGCGCGCCACTCTCAACGGCGCCGAAGCGGCGCCGTGCGTAGAAGCTCAGTGTTCATGTGGGCGCAGTTCTTTCGCAGCCGCGTCCAGCACCGCGTTGACGAATTTGTGGCTATCGGTGGCGCCGAAACGCTTGGCGAGGCCGACGGCCTCGTTGATCACCACGCGATATGGCACGTCGGGCGCGGACCTCAATTCATGCGCGCCCACCCACAGCACCGCGCGTTCCACGGGATCGAGCTCAGTGGGCTTGCGATCCATCCAGGCCGCGAGCGCCGTGTCGAGTGCCCCGCTGCCGCCGCAGATGTCGGTGACCAGCTGGTTGAAATAGGCTCGATCGGCCTTGTGCATGTCTTCATCGACCGCGAACTCGTTGACCACGTCCTGCCAGGGCGTGGCGTTCAACTGCCAGCGATACAGCGCCTGCATCGCGAGCTTGCGCGCCACCGCGCGTCGCATCGAGGCTGGACTGATGCCGGCGCCGCGTGCCATCAGCGGCGCGCCTTTTTCGGTTTCGCAGGCTTCGAGCGCGCGGCACGCTTGCGCGGTGCGGCGCGCGAGCGCCACGCCGCGAAGGGCATCAGTAGTTCGATCATCTCGAGCGCCGCATCGAGCGACTCGCCGCCCTTGTTCATGCGGCTGACCGACGCGCGCTCTTCGGCCTGCGCCTGGGTCTCGGTAGTCAGGACACCAAAGATGACGGGCACGCCGGTCGCGAGCCCCGCGTCCATCAATCCGCGCGCGCACTCACCCGCGACGTAATCGAAATGCGGCGTGTCTCCGCGGATCACGCAACCGAGCGCGATCACCGCCTGGTATTCGCCGCTGGCCGCGAACTTGAGCGCCGCGAGCGGCAGCTCGAACGCGCCCGGAACGCGCTGCACGAGCAGCTGGGACTCCCGGCCGCCGTGCGCGCGCCATGCGCGCGTTGCGCCGTCGACCAGCTGATCGACCAGGGGCGCGTTGAAGCGCGCGGCCACGATGGCGACGCGCCACGGCCGGGCGTCGAATCTGCGCTGGTTCGTCTGGGATCCGGTCATGGGCGCGGGAGTATAGCGGTCAGTCGGCGACGTAGCCGGTGATCTCGAGGCCGAACGCCGCGAGGCCCTGCAGTTGTTTCGGCGTCGACAGCACCTGCATGCGCGTCACGCCCAGATCCTTGAGGATCTGCGCGCCGATGCCGTAGGTACGCAGCACCTGCGGCGCCACCTGGGTGGTGGCCGAATGTTCTGGTCGCGTGCCGAGCGCGCTCACCGCGTCGGCCAATTCGCGCGGCGTGGTGTGGTCGCGCAGCACGATGACGATACCCGTGCCCACTTCCGCGATGCGTTTCATGGCATCGCGCAGCGTCCAGGTACGGCCCACGCCGCGCACGCCCACCAGATCGGACAACGTATCGATCGGATGCACGCGCACCAGCGGTGAATGCGTGGTCTCGATCGAACCGCGCACCAGCGCCAGGTGCACCTCGCGATGCACGTGGTCTTCATACGCCAGCAACCTGAAGTCGCCGAACTCGGTGCTCACTTGCTGCTCGGAGATGCGCTCGACCGAACGCTCCTGCCGCAGGCGATGCCGGATGAGATCGGCAATCGTGCCGATCTTGAGGTTGTGCTGCGCGGCGAAAGATTCGAGATCGGGCCGGCGCGCCATGGTGCCGTCGTCGTTCATGATCTCGACGATGACGGCCGACGCATCGAACCCTGCGAGCCGCGCGAGATCGCAGCCCGCCTCGGTATGTCCGGCGCGGGTGAGCACACCGCCTGGCTGCGCCATCACGGGAAAGATATGGCCGGGCTGACGCAGATCTTCGGGCCGCGCGTTCGGTTTCACGGCGGCCAGCACGGTCTGGGCGCGGTCGTGCGCGGAAATGCCGGTCGTGATGCCCTCCGCTGCTTCAATCGACAGCGTGAAGTTGGTGCGATGCTCGCGATGCGTCTCGCTGACCATCAGCGGCAGCCGCAGCTGGCGGCAGCGCTCCGCAGTGAGTGTCAGGCAGATGAGGCCGCGTCCGAAGCGCGCCATGAAGTTGATGTCCTCCGGCCGCACCTTCTGGGCGGCCATGACGAGATCGCCTTCGTTCTCGCGATCCTCATCGTCCATGATGACGACCATGCGCCCGGCGGCGATGTCGGCGAGAATCTCTTCGATGTTGTTCAGTGGCTTCAAGCGTGCTCCGTGTTCAGACGCTCTACGTAGCGCGCCAGCAGATCGATTTCGAGATTCATGCGCGCACCGGGCACGAGCGCGCCGAGCGTCGTCACTTCCAGCGTGTGCGGAATCAGGTTGATGAAAAAATTCACGCCCTGCACTTCGTTCACCGTGAGGCTCACACCGTCGAGCGTCACCGAACCCTTGCGCGCGATGTATCGCGCCAGCGGCTTGGGCGCCGACAATTCCACGCGCAGCGAACGCGCGTCGGCCGCGGTATTCAGCACTGCCGCGACGCCGTCAACGTGTCCGGACACCCAATGCCCGCCGAGACCGTCGCCGGCCCGCAGCGCCGCCTCGAGATTGACGCGCGCGCCCACGGATTTGCTGCCGAGCGTCGTGACGCGCAGGGTTTCGCCCGAGACATCGGCCAGGAAAACATCGGCGCCAAGCTCAGCGACCGTGAGACAGACTCCGTCCACGGAAATGCTCGCGCCCAGCGCCAGCCGTTCGCGCGCAATGGCACCGAAGCTCACTTCGATCCGCCGATCGGATGCGCCGGCGGCGCCATCCCGCGGCGTGCTGCGCCGGATCTCGCCGATCTCCTGGACGATGCCTGTGAACACGGGGCTGGAATTCCTTACTTCTTCTCGTCTTGCAAGCGCAGCGGCCTGAGACGCAACCGCAGATCGGGCCCCACGGCCAGGGTGTCGATCAACTCGAACTGCGGCGCGGCCGTAAGCTTCGTGATGCGCGCGAGCACCGCCAGGGGTTTTGCGTCGCGTCCAAGAAGTTTGGGCGCGAGATACACCAGCCACTCATCCACCAGGCCCGCCGACAGCAGCGCGCCCGACAGTCGCGGTCCCGCCTCCACCAAAACCTCGTTGATCTCGAGCTCCGCCAGGCGCGCAAGCACCCGCGTGAGATCGAGGCGCGAATGCGTGGCACGCATCCGTTCGACCCGGGCGGCGCCTAACTTCTCGCCCTCGGTTGCCGCCGGTCGCGTCTTGGTGGCCGCGGCGAATACCAGCGCCTCGCCCGGCTCCACCAGGATGCGTGCGCCGGGCCGCACACGCCGGCGGCGATCGAGCACCACGCGCAAGGGCTGACGCGGCGCGCCGTCGATACGCACGTCGAGACGCGGGTCGTCGGCCAGCACCGTCGCGGCGCTGGTCAGCGTCGCGCCGGACAGCGCGCGCCAGTGCTGCACGTCGTTCCGCGCGGCCTCGCTCGTGATCCATTTGCTCGCGCCATTCGCGAGTGCCGTGTGGCCATCGAGGCTGGCCGCCGATTTCAACCGTACGAACGGACGTCCGTGGCGCATGCGCATCAGGAACCCCGCATTGAGCGCCTCGGCTTCGGCCGCTAGCAACCCGGACTGCACCGCGACTCCGGCTTCCTTGAGGCGCTTGCCGCCCGCGCCGCTGACGCGCGGATTCGGATCGCCGATCGCATACACCACGCGCCGCACGCCGGCAGCCAGCAAGACATCCACGCACGGCGGCGTGCGGCCGTGATGACTGCAGGGTTCGAGTGTCACGTACGCAGTCGCACCGCGCGCGCGTTCACCCGCCGAACGGATCGCGATCGGCTCGGCGTGTGCTTCGCCGGCGCGTTCGTGCCAGCCTTCACCCACGATCTCCTCGTCGCGCGCCAGCACTGCGCCCACGCGCGGATTCGGTTGCGTGCTGTACAGCCCGCGCGCGGCCAGCTCGAGTGCGCGGCGCATCGCGGCTTCATCGAACGCGTTGAACTTACTCATGCGTTTTTCCCTTCTTCTGCTTCGGCGCTGTTTCACCGGGCAACAACGACAACTGCCCCTCGCTCGGCGTCTTGCCGCGCCGATGCCGCAAACGATCCACTTCATCGCGGAACGCCTCGACGTCCTGGAAGTGCCGGTACACCGAGGCGTAGCGAACGTAGGCCACTTCGTCGAGCTTGTGCAGCTCTTCCATCACGATCTCGCCGATCTGCCGGGAGGTGACTTCGCGCTCGCCCAGGCTGCGCAACTTGCGCGTGATGTGGCCAACGGCCTCCTCCACAGATTCGCGCGACACCGGGCGTTTCTCCAACGCCTTGTGCAGCCCGTTTCGCAACTTGTGCTCGTCGAATGGCACACGGCTCTGGTCGTTCTTCACGACCAGCGGCATCACCAACTCCGCGGACTCGAAAGTGGTGAATCGCTCACCGCAGGCCAGGCACTCGCGGCGCCGGCGGATCTGGGTGCCTTCGGCGGCTAGCCGCGAGTCGTTGACCTTGGTGTCGTCGTGCGCACAGAAAGGACAGTGCATGGCAAGTTCACTTGCCCATGGCTTAGGTCAGGGCCCCCAACTCTTCAATGAACGAGGCTTCAAGGGCCATACACCGGATAACGCCGGCACAGCTCGGAAGCCGCCGAGCGCGCCTTTTCGATGGCCGCGTCGTTGCCATTGGCATCGAGCACATCGGCGACGAGATCGGCGATCTGCTCGCTCGCGTTCCTTGAAGCCGCGCGTCGTGCCGGCCGGGGTGCCGATGCGGATGCCGCTCGTGACCATGGGCGGGCGCGGGTCATTGGGCACCGCGTTCTTGTTGACCGTGATGTGCGCCTTGCCAAGCGCGGCGTCGGCATCCTTGCCCGTGATCTCCTTGTTGGACAGATCGAGCAGGAACAGATGGTTGTCGGTGCCGCCGCTGACGATGCGGTAGTTGCGTGATTGCAGCTTTGCGGCCATGGCACGCGCATTCACGACCACCTGCTTCTGGTATTCCTTGAACTCGGGCTGCAGCGCTTCGAGGAACGCCACGGCCTTCGCGGCGATGACGTGCATCAGTGGGCCACCCTGCGTGCCGGGGAACACCAGCGAGTTCAATTTTTTGGTGATGGCATCGTTGGCGCGCGCCACGATCAAGCCGCCGCGCGGACCACGCAGCGTCTTGTGGGTGGTCGTGGTGACGACGTCCGCGTACGGAACCGGATTCGGATACTGGCCGGCGGCGACGAGACCCGCGACGTGCGCCATGTCCACCATCAGATAGGCGCCGACGGAATCTGCGATCTCGCGGAAGCGCTTGAAATCGAGCACGCGCGAATAGGCGGAGAAACCGGCGATGACCATCTTGGGTTTTTCGACGAGCGCCTGCGCGGCGAGTGCGTCGTAGTCGATTTCGCCGTTGTCGGGGCGGATGCCGTACTGCACGGCGCGGAACAGCTTGCCGGAGAAATTGACCTTGGCGCCGTGCGTGAGATGGCCGCCATGATCGAGGCTCATGCCGAGGATCGTGTCGCCAGGAGCTATGAGCGCCAGGTACGCCGCGGCATTCGCCTGCGAACCCGAGTGCGGCTGCACGTTGGCGTAGTCGGCGCCGAAGAGTTTCTTGGCGCGCTCGATGGCGAGCGTCTCGGCCACGTCGACGAACTCGCAACCGCCGTAGTAACGCTTGCCCGGATAGCCTTCTGCGTACTTGTTGGTGAGCACCGACCCTTGAGCTTCGAGCACGCGCGGCGAGGCGTAATTTTCCGAGGCGATCAGCTCGATGTGATCTTCCTGGCGCTGCCGTTCGTTGTTGAGTGCGGTCTCGAGCTCGGGGTCAAAGCCACCGATGGTCATCGCGGTACGGAACATTGCTTGGGCCTCGCGGGTCGGGCTTCCGGGGGCCGCGAATTCTACCGGAGAGTGGTGCCGGGGAGGGGTTTCCGGGGTTCGCGTCGGTTCGCCTACCAATCCCGGAATGCGCTATCACCAACCCCGGAAACCCCTCCCCGGCACCACTTATCCGCCACCCTCCAGCAACCCCTCGACAACCCCCGTCCAGGCCTTGGCGAGATTGATCCGGTTGTAGCCGCCGCCACCGGTCCCCAGGACCCGGCCATGCCCGAGCTCCTCGGCGAGGGTGGTGAGATCGCGAGCAGCACGCTGGTGGGAATCGGCGGTGAAACGCATATGGGTGATCGGGTCGCCGCCCACGCTGTCCGCGCCGGCCTGAAGCAGGATGAACTCGGGCTCGAACTTGCGCACGTGGGCCAGCATCCGCGGCCATTCCGCGTCGAACACAGCATCGTCCGCGCCGGGTGGCACCGGGATGTTCAGCTTGGCGCCGGCCGCCGCACCGCGCCCGACTTCGTCCTCGCGCCCGGTGCCGGGATAGAGGTACTGCCCGTCCTCATGGATGTCCGCGAAGATCAGGTCGGGATCGTTTTCGAAGCCGTAGTACATGCCGTCCCCGTGATGGGCATCGATGTCCACGTACGCGATGCGCTTCAGACCATGATTCCGGCGCAGCATTTCCACCGCAACTCCGCAATCGTTGAAGACACAGAATCCCGCGGCGCCACCGCGCGCCGCGTGGTGCAAACCCGCAATGGGAATGAAGGCGCGCCGCGCCTTGCCGGCCATGATCTCCTCGGACGCGAGCAAGGTCGCTCCGACCACGTCGGCGGCGGCTTCATACACACCGCGAAACGCCGGCGTATCCCCGGCATCGAGTGAACCCTCGCCGGTGCGCGAACGCTCGGCGACGAGATCCAGGTACTGCGGCGTGTGAAAAGATTGCAATTCTTCGCGCGTGGCGGCGCGCGTTTCCATGAGGCGCACGCGCTTGTCGAGTCCGCGCGCGGCGAATTCCGCGTAGAACGCCGCATGGCGATCCGGGCCGAAAGGATGGCCGTCGGGGAAGCCGTAGCGCGCGAGGCGCTCGCCGGCGATTACCAACACGGAATGGGCCACCACCGGATTGCCCAGCACGGATGACGCTGCTGTAGACAGAGGTTCCTCTCCCCCAAACGAAACCTGAAGCGCCGAAGCGCAGCAAACCTAGCACAGCGCCACGCCGCCGGAGGTAGAATTCGCGCCCGTTCCCGCCCCGAAAACCACTGAAATAAATGGCCCAATACATCTACACGATGAACCGGGTTGGCAAGGTTGTGCCACCCAAGCGCGTCATCCTGCGCGACATCAGTCTTTCTTTTTTCCCCGGCGCCAAGATCGGCGTGCTCGGCCTGAACGGCTCGGGCAAATCGACGCTGCTCAAGATCATGGGCGGCATCGACACCAATTACGAAGGCGAGGCGCGCGCGCAGTCGGGCATCAAGGTCGGCTATCTGCCGCAGGAGCCCGAGCTCGACCCTAACAAGGACGTGCGCAGTGTCGTCATGGAAGGCCTGGGCGGAGCCTTCGCGCAGGTCGCGCGCTTCAACGAGATCAGCGACCGGTTCGCCGAGCCGATGGACGACGAGGAGATGAACAAGCTCCTCGAAGAACAAGCCAAACTGCAGGACGCGATCGATTCGGTTGGCGGCTGGGAACTCGAACGCAAGCTCGAGATCGCCGCCGATGCGCTGCGGCTGCCGCCGTGGGACGCCATCATCAACAAGCTCTCGGGTGGCGAGAAGCGCCGCGTGGCGCTGTGCCGCCTGCTGCTGTCGGCACCGGACATGCTGTTGCTGGACGAGCCCACCAACCACCTCGACGCCGAGTCGATTGCCTGGCTCGAGAAATATCTCGAGGCCTATCCATCGACCGTCATCGCCGTCACGCACGATCGCTACTTCCTCGACAACGTCGCTGAATGGATCCTCGAACTCGATCGCGGCCACGGCATTCCTTACGAGGGCAACTACTCCACCTGGCTCGAGCAGAAAGGCGCGCGGCTCGCGGCGGAAGAGCGGACCAACGAAGGCCTGCGCAAGCAGCTGGCGACGGAACTCGAATGGGTGCGCACGAGCCCGAAAGGCCGCCGCGCCAAGAACAAGGCGCGCGTCGCTCGTTACGAGGAGCTCTCCTCGCGCGAATTCCAGGAGCGCAACGAAACCAACGAAATCTACATACCGCCAGGCGATCGCCTGGGCGAGCTCGTGATCGAAGCGAGCAACCTGCGCAAGTCGTACGGTGATCGCCTGCTCATCGACAACCTGAACTTCAGACTTCCGGCGGGCGGCATCGTCGGCATCATCGGACCGAACGGCGCGGGCAAGACCACGCTGTTCCGCATGATGTCGGGCCTCGAGAAGCCCGACTCCGGCGAACTGCGCATGGGACCGTCGGTGAAGCTGGCTTATGTCGATCAATCACGCCAGACGCTCAACGACAAGAAGACCGTCTGGGAAGAAATCTCCGGCGGGCTCGACATGATCAAGGTCGGCAACTACGAAACACCGTCGCGAGGTTATGTCGGACGGTTCAACTTCAAGGGCGCGGGTCAGCAGCAGATCATCGGCGAGCTGTCGGGCGGTGAACGCAACCGCGTCCATCTCGCCAAGGTGCTGAAATCCGGCGGCAACGTGCTGATGCTCGACGAGCCCACCAACGACCTCGACGTCGAGACTTTGCGCGCGCTGGAGGAGGCCCTGCTGGCCTATCCAGGCTGCGCAGTTGTCATATCGCACGACCGCTGGTTCCTGGATCGCATCGCGACCCACATCCTCGCGTTCGAAGGCAACTCCGAGGTGGTATGGTTCGAGGGTAACTTCCAGGATTACATGGAAGATCTTAAGCGGCGCAAGGGCGAAGAAGCCACTCAACCTCACAGGATCAAGTACAAGCCGCTCACTAGATAGAGGTGTGCGTGACATGAACGTGTTCATCGACTCGACCGGCGCAATGTACTTCGGCGACGAGCGAGAGACCGCGCGCAATTGTCCGCACTGCCACGCGTTCTCGCGCATGAGCCCGACGGCGCTGCCGACCTTCGACGATCTGCTGCTGCAGAAGCCGCGTTCGATCGGCCTGGTGCTGCGCTGCCACGCCTGCAACGCGCCGGTGTTCCTGCGCTACGCGACGCGCGCGTTCGCCAGCAACCGTGTCGAGCTCTCGCCGCAGGCATTCGACGTCGAACGCCCGGTCGAGAAGTTCGCATTCAATTACGTGCCCGAGGACGTGGAGACATTCTTCCGCGAGGCGCTGATCTGCTACTCGCACAACCAGTTCCAGGCATTCGCGTCCATGTGCCGGCGCACCGCGGCGGTGAGCTTCGCGGACCTCGGCAATTCCACCAAGCTGCGGCTGTTCGACTCCTTGTCGGATGTGCGCGAGATGGCGGACATTGAGGAAGAAACCTTCGCCGTCGTCATGCGCATCATCTTCGCCGGCAGCGCCGATCCGGTGGTCGACCTGCCCTTCATCAACACCTACCAGGCCGCGGTATTGCTGGAAGTGATGAAGGATTTCCTCTACCAGGCGTACGTGCGCAAGGGGCGCCTGCAGCACGCGATGAAGGTGCGCCGGTTCTTCGTCCAGGAACACGCGGCACGCAGCGTGAGCCGCGACGACTAGCTGTCAGCCGACCCAGCGCCGCGCGTTGCCGAACATCCGGTACCAGCCGCTGTATTCACCCGCACCATCCGGCCGCCAGGAATTCTGCGCGTAGCGGAACGAGCGCTCGGGATGCGGCATGGTCAGCGTCACGCGCCCATCTTCATTGGTGATGGCCGCGATGCCGAATGGCGAACCGTTGGGGTTCGCCGGGTAGTTGGTAGCGACCTTGCGATCGCCCTCGATGTAACGCGCGGCCACGAGCCCGCCGGCATCGAACGCACGCGCCGCGGCGGCGTCGGCGAATTCCGCCCGGCCTTCCCCGTGCGCGACGGCAATAGGCAGCATCGAGCCGTCCATGCCGAGGAAGAACACCGACGGCGATGGCGCCAAGCCGACCAGGGAGAAACGTCCTTCGAACTGCTCGCCGCGGTTGCGCACGAAGCGCGGCCAGCTCGCGGCGCCCGGCACGATCTCCTTGAGCGCGGCAAACATCTGGCAGCCGTTGCAGACGCCGAGCGAGAACGTATCGAGCCGCTCGAAGAAACGCTGGAATTCTTCGCGCGCACCGGCGTGATAAAGAATGGATTTGGCCCAACCCTCGCCTGCGCCGAGCACGTCGCCATACGAGAACCCGCCGCAGGCGATGAGTCCCTTGAAGTCACCGAGTTTCACGCGGCCCGCGAGCACGTCGCTCATGTGCACGTCGTGGGCTTCAAAGCCGACGCGATCGAACACCGCGCCCATTTCGACCTGGCTGTTGACTCCCTGTTCGCGCAGCACCGCGACCTTCGGCCGCGCCTTGTTGATGAAGGGAGCAGCGACGTCTTCATTGGGATCAAACGTGAGCGCCACGTTCAGTCCCGGGCTGCCCGTGTCGCAGGCGGCGGCGAATTCCTCGCGCGCACAGCCGGGTTCATCCCGAATCTCGCGCATGCGGAAAGAAGTTTCCGACCAGGCGCGGCGCAGGTCTTCCCAGGATTCATCGATGCAGCCCGTGGCGGCTTCGATGCGCACGCGCATCGCGCGCGTCGGCCCACCGAGCGCATGCGTGAGGTCTCCCAAGCCGTGCCGCACGAACACCGATTGCACGGCGGCGGCATGCTCGACCTTGACCTGCACCACGATGCCCAGCTCCTCGCTGAACAACGCGCCCGCGGCGCCGTTCGCGCCGGCGGGTAGTTTGACGTCGAGACCGCAATGGCCGGCGAATGCCATTTCCACTAGCGTCGCGAACACGCCGCCGTCGGAACGATCGTGATAGGCCAGCACCAGGTTTTGCGCACGCAGCTCCGCAAGCACGCCCGTGAGCTTCGTCAAGAGCGCAGGCTCGGCAAGATCCGGCGGCGTCGCACCGAGCGCGCCGAATACCTGCGCCAGCGACGAGGCACCGAGGCGGTTCGCGCCCTTGCCGAGATCGACCAGCAACAACACCGTGGCGCCCATGTCGGTGCGCAGCTGCGGCGTCCAGGTCTTGCGCACGTCTGCGACCGGTGCAAACGCGGAGATGATCAACGACACCGGCGCGACGACGGATTTGCGCCCGGCGCCCTCGCCCCATACTGTTTTCATCGACAGGGAATCCTTGCCCACCGGGATCGCGATCCCGAGCGCCGGGCAGAGCTCTTCGCCCACGGCGTGCACGGTGGCGTACAACGCCGCGTCCTCGCCGGGTTCACCGCAGGCCGCCATCCAGTTGGCGGAGAGTTTCACGTCAGACAACGAACCAATGTCGGCTGCCAGGATATTGGTGAGCGCCTCGCCCACGGCCAGCCGCCCGGATGCGGGCGCATCGAGCACCGCGACGGGCGTGCGTTCACCCATCGCCATTGCTTCGCCGGTATGGCCGAAGTAGTCGGAAATCGTGACGGCGACGTCGGCCACCGGAACCTGCCAGGGCCCGACCATCTGGTCGCGGCTGATCATGCCGCCGACGGTGCGGTCGCCGATTGAAATCAGGAAGGTCTTGTCCGCGATCGCCGGGAAGCGCAGCAGGCGATACGCAGCGTCCCGCAGGTCGAAGTCGGCCGGGTTGATCGGTAACTCGGGCGGCCGCACCCGGCGCACGTCGCGCAGCATCTTCGGCACCTTGCCTAACAACACCTCGAGCGGCAGATCGACTGGTTTGTTGCCGTGTTTCTTGTCTTCGAGCACCAGCACGCCGGTGTCGTCGATCTCGCCCAGCACCGCGAACGGACAACGTTCGCGCCGCGCGATCGCGGCGAAATCCTCGAGCTTGCCGGCATCGACGATCACGACGTAGCGCTCCTGCGACTCGTTGCACCACAGCTCCATGGGCGACATGCCGGGCTCGTCGTTCGGGATCGCGGCCAGATCGATCACCGCGCCGCGGCCGGCGGTGTGCGCAACCGCTTCGGGCACGGCGTTCGACAAGCCACCCGCGCCCACGTCGTGGATCAGCAGGATCGGATTCAGATTCCAGCGTGAACTGCACCGATCGATGACTTCCTGCGCGCGCCGTTGGATTTCCGGATTGCCACGCTGCACCGAGGCGAAATCCAGGTCCGCGCTCGATGCGCCGCTCTCCACCGAAGAGGCCGCGCCACCGCCGAGCCCGATCAGCATCGCAGGACCCCCCAGCACGACGATCTTCGCGCCGACCGGGATCTCGCACTTGTCGACGTGTTTGCGCCGCACGTTGCCGAGGCCGCCCGCGATCATGATGGGCTTGTGATAGCCGCGCACGCGCAGCGCCGGATCGCCGTACGCCGCCTGCTCGAAGCTCCTGAAGTAGCCGCAGATATTGGGTCGGCCGAATTCATTGTTGAACGCGGCGCCACCGATCGGGCCTTCGATCATGATGTCCAGCGCCGAGACGATGCGGTCGGGTTTGCCCAGCCCGGTCGAAAGAGGAGCTTTCTCCCACGGCTGCTCGAAGCCCGGAATGCGCAGGTGCGAAACGGAGAAGCCGGTGAGGCCCGCTTTGGGCTTCGCGCCTCGACCCGTCGCGCCTTCGTCGCGGATCTCGCCGCCCGAACCGGTCGCTGCGCCCGGGAACGGCGAAATCGCGGTCGGATGATTGTGAGTCTCCACCTTCATCAGGATGTCGATGGGTTCATCGACCGCGCCGTAGATGTCGTTCGCGGGGTTCGGGAAGTACCGTTTGCCGAGCGGGCCTTCGATCACCGAGGCGTTGTCGCGGTATGCCGAGAGCACACCCTGCGGATTCTTCGCGTGCGTGTTGCGGATCATGGCGAACAGCGACTTCGGCTGGCGCTCACCGTCGATGATCCAGTCGGCGTTGAAGATCTTGTGGCGGCAGTGCTCGGAATTTGCCTGCGCGAACATCATGAGTTCGACATCGGTCGGGTCGCGCTTCAATGCCGCGAAATTCTCGACCAGGTAATCGATCTCGTCGTCCGACAGCGCAAGACCGAGCTCGCGATTGGCGACGACGAGTGCATCGCGCCCGCTCGCCAGCGACACGGTCCGCAGCGAGCGCGCCTTTTCCTTTACGAAGAGGCGCGCGGCTTCGGCACGTTCGAACAGCGCCGTCTCCGTCATGCGATCGAACAACGGCGTCGCCAGCTTCTGCAATTGCCCGCGCGACCAGTCGCCCGCTTTCTTCAGATCAAGGGTCCACACGATGCCACGTTCGATGCGACGCACCGCCTCGAGCCCGCACACCTGCGCGATGTCGGTGGCCTTGCTCGACCAGGGAGAGATAGTGCCGAAGCGCGGCACGACGACGATCTCGCTGCCGGTCGCAGTCGCTGCCTCGTCTTCGCGCGGTCCGTACGTCAGCAAGCGCCCGAGCAATGCGCGCTCGCGCGCGTCGAGGTCTTTCTCGACGTCTGCAAAATGTATGAAGCGGGCGCTGATCGCTCCGATTCCTGGAGCGAGGGCCGCAAGCGCTAGGCGCAGCTTGGCGATTCGGAAGTCGGAGACTGCGGGGGCGCCGAGAAGCTCAATCATGGAGGCGGCGCATTGTACAGAAGCGTGCGCCCGCCGTGCTCAGCCTCTCCTACTTCTTCGCACCCGGGTCGCCGGCCGGCGAGTACAGGGACATCGGAAACGCAGAGACATTGGAGCCTTCGAACGCACTGATCTTGGCTTGCCCCTGCTTCTTCACTTCATCGATTCGCAGGATGGAGTGCATGGGCAGCATGGTGCATTTGACGCCGCTGAACTCGGATTTGATCCGTTCCTCGCCCGGGTCCAGGACCACGGTCGAGCGCTCCCCGAAGACCAGTTCCTCGACCTCGATGAAGCCGAACAAGCGACCCTGGCCCACTTTGCGGGCATATACCTCGTAAACCTTGCCTTGGTTCACGAACATAATCTTGAAAATGTGACTGGATGCCATCGAGAGTACTAGGGGGGCGTTAACCTTTGCCTTCATACACGCATGGGCTGCGGGAAGCTAGGGCCCAGAGGGTACCCATACATGGCGCTCCGGCTGCGCGTCATCAGCGATCATCGCCACCGATTGGGCGACAAGAGCACGTTTGTCTTCGGAGTCTCGGGAGGAAGCATTGGACGCTCCGCCGAGAACGACTGGGTGTTGCCTGACGATATGCGCTACGTGTCCGCCCGGCATGCGCGCATCGTTTTCCACAAGGGTCGATTCCTGCTGCAGGACACCAGCACCAACGGCACCTTCGTCAACGACGTCGACAAGCCGCTCGGCAGCCAGAACCCGCATGAACTGAAGTCCGGCGACATCCTGCGCTTCGGCGAATACCACGTGCAGGTGCAGATCGATTCCGCCACCGATTTTTCACTCGACGACAGCGCGTTGTACGCCACGCAGTCGCCGGGCTCGACGAGCAGCCGCCGTCGCGCGCCTTCGGGCGATCTCGGCGCTTCCTTGCGTCTCGAGAACCTGCTCGAAGTCAGCAGCGACGTGTCGAGCGACGAGCTCAAACCCGTCAACGCATTCGGCCAGGCTGTGTCGGCACGCACGCGCGCCTTGCACCAGACGCAGGACCTCCACAAGGATCCGACCACCGCGCCCGAGCTCGACGTCGATTCCGAAGCGGTGGCCCGGCGCATCGCACGGCTCGCCAAGGCGGCGACCAAGCAACAGAACGCCCTGCAGCACTCGTCGCCTCCCACCGTTCCCGTAGCACCGGCGCCCTCCCCGCCGACGCACGACAACACCCCGGGGTTGCAGGCGTTTTGCCGCGGCGCCGGCATCGGCGCCGAGACGCTGCCCGTCGACGCGCACGCGCGCATGCTTCACCTGGCCGGACAGTTGCTGCGCGAATCCCTGCTGGGCCTCAAGGAAAGCAACCGCGCCCAGCGGGATCAGCGCAACCAGTTGCGCGTGACGTACCAGAAGGAACCGGCCGATCTGCTGCCGTCGCTCGATCGGCACAGCGTGGACGAGCTCATCCAGGAACTGCTCAAGGCGCACGACAGCCGGCGCTTCGACGCGGTGCACTGGTTGCGCGAATCCTTCGCGACGTCGCGCCGTCACGATGACGCGATGATCCAGGCAATGCACGCGGCGTTTGTCGATTTTCTCGGGCGTCTCGATCCGCGCGATCTCGCCACGCGGTTCGAACGCAGCGCGCGCCGCAAGACCATGGGTAACTGGGAGCTGTACGGGGATTTCTATCGCAGCCTGTGCGAGATGCAGCCCGGCGCCCTGCCCCACATCTTCATCGAGACGTTTGCGCAGAACTACGAAACGGCAGCGCGCGAAGCCGACGACGGCTCGACCAAATCCTCCAGCGACGCCGCCTAACTAGTCGCAGCCGCCGCGCGCTCGCGACGGCCGCGACTTCGGGCTACGGCCGCGCGCCCAGGCCGTCGGCGTCATCCTCGTCGCCTTCGGCTTCTTCGTCCTCGATCTCCATGACCGGATCGGGTTGGCGCGGTTTGCCACCCTCCGGCGGCTGCCGTCCGGCTGCCTGATTTTCTCCGCTTTCGACGGATTCGCCGTCGTCCGGCGGTTGCCCACCCGGATTCTTGCGTCCCTTGTTCTGCTGCTGACTCTGTCCGCGGTTCGGCATGGCCCATCTCCTCGTGAATGAATGGATTGGCTCGCGGGAGCACGCTACCAACGAAGCCGGGGCGCCTTAAGTTGGCGCTCCCTCCGATCCGCATAGTCGAACGCTGACGCGCGGTGGGAGTACGCCGCTACGCGCCACACTTGTTTCTTTTCGGACCCGTGTCGAAACTGCCTGCGGCCGTTCGTTTAGGCGATGAAAACCGGCCTTTCGCCGGCGCATCGAGGAACCACCATGAAGCAGTACTTACTGAGCGTCTGTTACCCCGCCGGCGGCTCGCAGCCGGCCCCGGATGCCCTGCAAAAGATCATGCGCGACGTGCATGCCGTGCAGAAGGAAATGCAGGCGGCCGGCGCGTGGGTGTTCAGCGGCGGGTTGCATCCCGCCAACACTGCCACCGTGTTGCGTCACCAGGGCGGCGAGGTGGTCACGACCGATGGCCCGTTCATCGAGAGCAAGGAGCAGATCGGCGGCATCACGATTCTGAAAGCCGCGGATCTCGACGCTGCGCTGTCGTGGGCCCGCAAGATGGGACGCGCGACCACGACTCCGATCGAAGTGCGGCCGTTTCTCGAGAACCATTGAGCGCGAATATCGAGCGGATCTTCCGCGCGGAGTACGGCCGGGCCGTCGCCGTCCTCACGCGCTTTCTCGGCGACATCTCGCTCGCCGAGGAGGCGGTGCAGGACGCGTTTACGGCCGCCGTGCAGCGGTGGCCCGGGAGCGGCGTGCCGCCCGCGCCAGCCGGCTGGATCATAACCACCGCGCGCAATCGCGCCATCGACCGGCTGCGGCGCGAGGCGACGCGCGACGAACGACAGGCCGCCGCGCTTACGCTCTTGGAACAGGATCCCGGGGAGCACGACGTGAACGACGATCAACTGCGGTTGATATTCACGTGTTGCCATCCGGCGATCGCGCCGGAAGCGCAGCTCGCGCTCACGCTGAGATTGTTAGGCGGTCTCACCACGGCGGAGATCGCGCGCGCCTTTCTAGTGCCCGAGCCCACGATGGCGCAGCGCCTGACCCGTGCGAAGGCAAAAATACGCGCCGCGGGCATTCCGTACCGGGTACCCGAAGCCGCCGAGCTCCCGGCGCGCCTGCGCGCCGTGCTCGGCGTGATCTATCTCATTTTCAACGAAGGCTACAGCGCGACCTCCGGGGACAAATTGCTGCGCGCGGAACTGTGCGACGAGGCCATTCGCCTGGGAAGGCTGCTGGTCGAACTCGTGCCGCAGGAATCCGAAACGCTCGGCCTGCTGGCGCTGATGTTGTTGATCGATGCGCGGCGCACGGCGCGTGTCGATGCGGGCGGTGCCTTCGTGCGGCTCGCGCTGCAGGACCGTGACGCCTGGAACCGCGCACGGATCGAAGAAGGTCAGGCGCTGCTGCGCGCGTGCCTGGCCCGCGATCGGCCGGGGCCCTATCAACTCCAGGCGGCAATCAACGCCGTGCACATAGATGCGCGCAATGCGCGCGAAACGGACTGGGCGCAGATCCTCACGCTGTACGATCAACTGATGGTAATTGCGCCAAGTTCAGTGGTGGCGCTGAATCGCGCGGTCGTGGTCGCAGAGCTGCACGGTGCGGATGCGGCGCTGTGCATCGTCGATGGACTGGACCTGGCCAACTATCACCCCTATCACGCAGTGCGCGCGGATCTGTTGCGGCGGGCCGGGAGAGATGCGGATGCGGCCGCTGCGTATCAG
>Ga0193752_1000875_pt1 | contig 27014 bp, 21 predicted proteins | sample H1c1metaG_FD_144924 | JGI IMG/M metagenome (GOLD analysis project Ga0193752, IMG submission 144924) | Soil microbial communities from a riparian zone of the East river system, Colorado, United States - H1c1 | ecosystem: Environmental > Terrestrial > Soil > Riparian zone | place: USA: East River...
TTTACTCTCAGCCTACACAAACCATTTTTAAATTAAAAAATTCAAATCGTGAAGCATCTATTAGCTATCGGCCGAATATTTTTCGGCATTTGTATTGCGGGTATCGGCGTCCATCATTTCTTCTATCCCGGTATCCGGCCGATCATCATACCTCATTTAACGAACATACCTTCCGGGCTATATTGGGTTGTGTACCTGACGGCTTTAATTTTAATTGTTACCGGCCTTCTGATCATCATTGGTAAAAAGTTTCATGCCATCTCCTTAATAATGGGAGTGGTCTTTTTAGGCTTATTGTTGTTTGCGCATTTACCTGCATTTTTAGCCGCTGGCCCTGATAACAGCGACACCTGGGTAAAAATGAATAAGGTCCTGGCATTGAGCGGTGGCTTTTTTTTGATCTCGACAATCAAAGCTCCCAGGCATGAAAACAGATTTTTGATCTCTCTTTACAGGCTGACACCGATAGGTATGTATTTATTCGCAATGATGTTATATAACTTTTCAGTCGGACATCTGGTGAATATGACAGGGATAAGCAACATGGTTCCGAAATTTATCCCCTTTCCCAAATTCTGGACAATTATGGGAGGGGTTGCATTGATGGGGTCAGCTATTTCCATTTTCACCAGGTATAAAACGGAAAAAATAATGCTATTACTGGCAGCAGTATTATTTATCTGGTTACTATCACTTCACCTCTATTATACTGTTCTATACCCGGAATGGAAAGAAGGGGAAAATTTCATTGGTGTGATAACCTGCATGGCATTTTGTGGAATTGTTTTGATTATATCTCAAAAAAGTCCTGACAACAGGACTTAAATATGTTTCAAAGCGGGAAGGGCCCTGATCATGATATAAGGGCATGGATGGGTGGCCCCTTCCGCCACATTGTTATCCCCGCACTCTTAATCTTCAAAGTCGGGTAATGGTATTTCCATCATAACGATACAACCCACTTGAAGCGCCAAACCAAATACTTCCGTAATTAGCTTCTAAAATCCCAAAAATCGCCCCTCTAATTTGTTGTTCATCTTTTGACATTATATCGGTTACAATTGGCTTTTTATTGGACAATGACTTTTCATCATAACGGGAAAGTGCGCGCCTTAGATCATTAGCACTTTGTGAAGGAGTCCAAATGTTTCCTTTTTTATCTTCGTAGACATAACCAACTGCATTCCTGGTGAAATTGGTAAATGTTTTGCCGTCATATCGCCAAAGGCCACTCCCGCCCGCAAGCCAGATATTGCCTTTTTTATCTTCAATCATAGTACGAACGTTCCAAAAAGGTTTGCCGTTATGGGTTAAAACGGCAAATGTTTTCCCATCATAAATGTAGGCGTTGCCCCTTGTACCAAACCAGAAGTTTCCCTCTTTGTCCTCAATAATAGAATTAACTTCTATATCCGGGAGTCCTGGCAATCCTTCATTCATCATAAAATTTCGAAAGCCTGCCTGCCCGGTAGGCAGGGATTTACCATCGTACCGATAAACACCACCAAACGAAGCAATCAAAATGTTGCCCTTTCTATCTTGTTTTATATTCCGGGTCATAGTGTTAGGCCCGTGTGAAGTGATTACGCCTTCCGTTTCGGACTTTGTATTATCTTTTTGCAGGTCTGTTGTATTTTGTCCTTTACCGGAAGTGCAAAAAACAATCAGGGAGAACAAAGCATATAAATGTGCGTATTCATTATTTTTTCTTTGAATTTTTCAACATCCTCCACTTCTGGGTATGGCATAAATAACGTTGCCTGAAACAGATAAATTAAAGACCTTATTTCCTATAGAAGGACGAAGCAGTTTCCAGGTTTTTCCCTTGTCTGATGATCTGAAAATGCCGTCAGGATGTCCACAAAAAAAGTATTCACCAACCTGAATAATTGAGGCAGTGAGGAGGTCAGCCTTTAGGCCAGCATCAATGGGCTGCCACGTTTTTCCGGCGTCGTAGGATGCCCGCACTCTTCTGGTCATCGACTCTGTATTACAAGTGATAGCGGCGAATCCACCTTTGATGCGTTCTACAGCGATGCCCACACCGCCCTCACTAATCACCAAATCCCAGTTTTCACCATCATCGGTCGACCGTAATATACCGTTCCCGCCAGTCGCCAGGAGTACACCGTTAGACTCTACCAGTTTCATTACCAGGCCTCCGGCATGAACTTGTTTCCAGGTTTTTCCATCGTTAGTGGACTTAAACAGACCATCAGCGGAACCAATGAAAGCTGTGCCTCCGGCAGTCTCAAAAACGGTGCGTACTTCATTCTTTTGAAAATTCGTGTAAATCGGCGACCAGATACCCGTTCCGTTTATTCTTTGTAAAAACTGGCCATCGTAATTAAATGCAAATATGCCAGTCCTGGCTGGGGCAATGCTGCTTTGTTCATCAGGAAATATCTCTTTTTTCCAGAATGGAGCAGTGGAATTTGGGTTATTGTGATATATTCCATCTCCGGCCCGTAAATAGAGCCCATTATCATTTACAAAGAAACCATCTCTCTGTAAACCATCTTCCTGCAAATTTTCGGGTAGCCCTTCGCTAATGTCCTGCCATGTTTGTCCCCCATCTGTAGATTTAAAAATGATGTTAGCAGCTCCATTCTTATCTATGTTTTGTTTTTGCTGACTATCCGGGAGAGAAGATGACTGCGAAAATTCCGGCAGCTGATCAATGGCAAATGCGAATTGGAAAAGGAGCAGAAAAGCAGGATTATAGATATTCATGACTATTATTGTTAAGGTGAAACAATAAAGTAAAGATATCGGGGGTCAACTGTCCTGCAGCTTTCTTATAGTAAAAAGGTTGTAAACGATATGTAAAACTTTTGTAAAACAGCCGAAACCTTTGTCAATTGTCATCAGTTGAATGATATTGACCTGCCTGCTACCCTGCTGTCACCTCGAGACCATATCGTATTGCCGCTTCAAGTATTTCAATGTTTATATCTTTTAGCGTTTTGAACTTAATGCAATACCCGGTTACACTCGCCTTGCCTATTTTTTTTCCAAACGTTTTGGCTAAGGACGTCTTATCATCGATACCAAGGATATATACAGAGATTCCGGTTTTGTTTGCACTGATACCAATTTGATAAAACTCTCTGGCTTTTCCATCAGCATACTTCATAGTGTGGACCCCATATCCTATATTAGGATTAGAAACAGTTTTATTTTCACTGTTTTTACCATCCAGGAACCATAATTTGCACGATGGCATTACTTCCAGAATGATTCGGTGCAACTCTTGCAGGTCGCTGCGTTTTGGTTCGGGTTGAGTAGTAATATACTCTTTGATTTGTCCTTGTACGTTCATATAAAAAATAAAATTACGGGTTGCAGGCAACGCATAAATATACGAACCGAAAACCACTATATTTATTACGCAAAGCAGCTCAAACCGGCTGCGTCAAAATTTATTGATTGCCAAGATTTTAAAAGTTAGGCATTTTCTTCGCTGCTTTAAATAAAGTCTGATTTCCCAGACCTAAATTACTGTCAAAATGCTTAGAAACTATTTCCTCACAGCTTTTAGAAACTTCTTGCGAAGCAGAGTGTATTCCATCATCAATATAGCCGGGCTTAGTCTTGGTTTAACCTGCGCTATGCTCATCATTCTGTATATTAAAGACGAAGTGAGCTATGACCGCTTTCATACCAATGCCAAACATATTTATCGCATATTCTCTGAAGGGGCAAGTCCTCAGGGCGAGGTCCGGAGAATGGGCATCACCGGCGATGTACAGGGTCCACTTTTTACGTCAAAAATACCAGAAATTAAGTCGTTCGTAAGGATATCGGGTGGTCAGGCCGACATTAAAAATGGAACAGAAATCAGCACAGCTAAATTGCTGAGTGTGGACACTAACTTTCTTGCCATGTTTACTTTCCCCCTTCTGACCGGCAACCCAAAAACAGCCTTGATGCAACCTAATTCAGTGGTGCTATCAGAAGAAGCTGCCAAAAGATATTTCGGAACAACCGTTGCATTGGGAAAAATCCTGCAGATGAAAAGAGGGGATGAATTTGAAGGTTTTGCTGTTAGCGGAGTTGCAAAAAGATGTCCACAAAATTCATCTATACATTTTGACATACTGCTTCCACACAAAGCTTCCCCGGACATGGAAAATGGTAGTGGAAGGTGGAATTCTTTTTATCTGAATACCTATGTATTACTTAATACGCACGCCGATATTGGGACAGTGGAAGCAAAAATGACAAAAGCATTTGTGGATGATGCCCCGGAAATTGTCAAACAGATGGAAGAAGCCACTCATGCGAAATTAAACGGAGGATATAGGCTGCAACCCTTCATCGACCTCCACCTGAACAATAACATTGACAGACACGGTATTTCAGGAGCGAGCAACCGGTCTTACTCCTTTATACTCTCGGGCATTGCATTCTTTATATTATTGATTGCCTGTATAAATTTCATCAATCTCACTATTGCCCGTTCCTTGAAAAGAGCAAAGGAAATCGGTGTACGTAAAGTTATGGGGAGCAACAGAAAACAGTTGATGATTCAATTTCTCGGGGAATCTTCTTTATTGTGCCTTTTTGCTTTTATAGCAGCTATTGTTATTCTTAAATTAGTAATACCTGTGTTCAGTCAGGTTGCGGACAAAAGCCTGGCATTCTCTAATTTATTCGACGTAAAATTACTAGCTGGTTATCTGATTCTTTTTCTTGCAACCAGTGGATTGTCGGGTTTTTATCCAGCAATGGTGTTGTCCAATTATAATCCGGTAAAAACCCTATATAACCGCTTTACTTTTTCCGGTAAGAATTACCTCCAAAAAACTTTAGTGGTCATACAGTTCACGCTCGCATCATTCTTGATCTGTGCCACCTTTATTATCTATTTGCAGTTTACGTATCTGACCACTAAAAACTTAGGTTATGATGACAGCAACCTGGTCCTGGTCAACAAAACAGGGTTGACCCGCAGCGAGGCCAAATTATTCAGGGAAGAACTGATGAAGAGTCCTAACATACTTGGTTTAGCCCCAAAAGATAATGGCTACGCCTTCAATGGGGGTAAAATAAATGGCGATTCTGCAATTGGTTTTGCCAACGTAGCAATTGATGAATCTTATATACCCTTATTAAAAATCCCAATATCAAAAGGAAGAAATTTTTCAATTGAGTTCCCATCAGACTCCTCAAGTTCTGTTTTAGTAAACGAATCCTTTGTAAAAAAAGCAGGATGGAAAGAACCAATTGGCCAGCAGGTTTTAATTAATGGCTCTGAGAAATATCGGATAATCGGCGTTGTAAAGGATTACCATTTTCAATCCCTGAATCAGGAAATAGGGCCGGAGTTGTTTTCCATGAAGGGGCCGGATGGATTTGGAATGGCCTATATTAAAATTAAAGCCAATAGCGAAACAGCCAGTCTGCTGAATATTGAAAGAGTATTTAAGCAACTGTTCCCAATGGTTCCTTATTCTTTTGAATTTAAAGATCAGGAAAACCGGAAAAATTACGAAGTGGAAGCCAGATGGAAACAAATCATGCTCTTTGCTGCTGTCCTCACGATATTTATTTCCTGCATTGGCTTGTTTGGATTGTCGGTATTTTATGCCGAAAAAAGAACCAAAGAGATCGGCATTCGTAAAGTGCTTGGCGCATCAGTAAGCCGTGTAGTATCCATTTTATCAATGGATTTCCTAAAATTAATATTTATAGCGCTGCTCATATCAATTCCGTTGGCATGGATGACTGCTGACAAATGGCTTCAAAATTATCCTTACCGGATCACACTTAGCGGGTTAATGTTTGCATTCGAGGCTTTATTAGTTGTTTTGATTGCGCTTGTGACGATAAGCTTTCAGTCAATAAAAGCGGCTATTGTCAACCCCGTAAGAAGTCTGAAATCTGAGTAATCATTAATGCAGCTTAGTAAGATTAACTTTTCACTTTATTTAATAATCGTGATCTGTAGTTAAGTCATTGTGTAGTTAAGTCATTGATTTTTACCAGGCAACGTTAGTTTACTAGTGGTCCCGACAGGAATCGAACCTGTATCTAAAGTTTAGGAAACTTCTATTCTATCCATTGAACTACGGGACCTTGCAGGAGCCATCGAAATGATCAAAAACTCGTGACAGGGCGGCAAAAATAAAGCTTTCCGGCATTTAATCACCATTTCATTGGAAGATGTTCCCAATTGCAGCATTATCCTTATGCTAATACCGCTATATGAGTGTTCGATACCTGTTCCTGATTTCATATCTTTGCGTCCCTCAATACTAAATATGAAATTTTATAATATTTTAATTCGTTTTAGGTTACAGATCGGGATACTATTAATCGTGACTGGTGTGATTGCCAATGTGTTCGGTAGTTTCTGGCCTGCTTTTCCGGCTTACCTCATCGGTGTAATTCTTATTGCCGGTCACTTCTTTTTCGGACCATTACGGGTTATCCAGGAATATATGGAAGCGGGCGATATGGAAGGAGCTGAAAAAGTATTGAACTCCATCAAATTTCCAAATCTTTTGTACAAGCCGATCAGGTCGGTTTTTTATACGCTGAAAGGCAATGTGGCCATGATGAAACAGGACTTTGCCGGGGCTGAGCTGAACATGAAAAAAGGCATCGATCTCGGTATCCCGATGAAAGAAGCAGAGGGAGCCAGTTTTTTGCAAATGGGCATGCTTAATATGCAGCGCAATGATTTTAAACAGGCGGAAAGTTATATCCGCCAGGCCATCAGGAAGGGGCTGCCCGATAAAGAAAATGAGGCCGCAGCTTATTTACAGATGTGTTCCCTGATGATGAATAAACGTGAGTTCCGGGCAGCAAAAGAATTTTTTCGCAAGGCAAAGGCCCTGAAACCAACCACACCTGAAATCGTAAAGCAGGTGAAAGAAATCGAAAAGTATATTTCAAGAATACCAGGGTAATCTGTGCAACGGATCTCCGGATCCGTTGATATGTGGAGTGGATCTCCTGATCCGCTCACTTTATTATGTGATAGTTTGATTAAGGGTAATACCAGACAGCTTTAAAAATCAACGGATCAGGAGATCCATTGCACATTTCACATCTCCAGCCTCATCTGCTGACCGGGCCATTTTCCGAAGCGTTCTTCGATTTTTAAATACCGGTACGAAAAAATGTCCCGCAACTTCTTCTTCACGATAACTGTATTAGCAATATCACCTAATATCCATAAAGGCAATTTATAATGAACAATATCCCGCATCTCTACTCCTCCTTCAATGGGAATAAAATGATGCTGATGATGCCACATTCTATAGGGTCCGTGCCGTTGTTCATCAACAAAATATTTCTGATCATCAACGTGAGTAATTTCGGTCATCCAGTACAGTGAGATGCCAAATAACGGACTTACTTTATATTCGATGATTTGTCCCGCATATATACGGGTGCCATGATGTTTGGAGATGGTGGTGAAAGCGAGTGCTGCAGGTGTGAGCTCCGAAAGGTTTTGCGGACCCGAGAAAAAATCCCATACTTCACTTACAGGAACCGGAATGCGCTGAACGCTTTTTAATGAATATACTGCCATAGATTTTGGAGGATAACTGCAATGCAATTTACAAATCAATGCGGGCGGACCTTGAGGTCCACCCCATATACTCCGTCCACCCCACATGCACTACAAAGAAAAATCTTTTTTTATCTGGCTCATACAAGCCTCCATTATCGAAACCAGGTTATCGACCAATGGCAATGTCTCTTCAATATTCACTGAGTGTTTTCCATTGTTTTCAATAGTTCGTACCACCTGTTTCAAACGAACTATTCCCATTGAATCGATTGTCGACTTCATTTTATGAGCGAGCTTACCCAACATGTCCCAGCGCCCGGCTTCCGCTGACTCCCTCATTTCCCGAAGCGAGTCGGGTATAGTATCCAGGAACAACTGCACCATCCGGGTAACAAAATCATTATCTCCTCCCGAAATAGCTTCCACCATTGCCAGATTGTATAATTTTTCTTCAGGAGATACCGCAACTGTTTCAACGGTAGCAGCAGCATCCGGATTTTCACCGGACCGACGATTCTTAACGGAACCATCATTTCCAGGATCGCCTGTGACACCTTTTACCGTGGGCCCAGCCTGCAGATTCTTTGCGATCACCAGGAACAAACGGGATTCGTCAAAAGGTTTTGACAAATAATCATTCATACCTACGGCCAGGTATTTCTCACTGTCACCCTTAAGCGCATTAGCAGTTAAAGCAACAATAGGAATATTAGATTTTACTTCATTTTTTAGAGCCCTGATATGCCGGGTAGCTTCCATGCCATCCATTTCCGGCATCTGAATGTCCATAAGAACCAGATCGTATTCTTTCTCCTGAACTTTTTCTAATGCTTCACGCCCATTTACGGCAATGTCCACATCAAATCCCCATGATTCCATGATATGACGTGCCAGATACTGATTGAGCTCTACATCCTCTGCTACCAAAACGCTTCTGTTGCCAAGGCTTTGAAAATCGATTTCCTGTGACATATGTTGATTCTTCGGTTTAAAAACACTGATTCCGAACGGTAAAATAAAACGAAATGTTGATCCTTTCCCTTCCTTACTTTCTAGAAATAATTCACCCCCCATTAGCTGGATGAGCTCCCGGCAAATACTCAAACCCAAACCTGTGCCACCATATTTACGTGTCACAGCTGTGTTGGCCTGCATAAAAGGTTCGAATATGTCTTCATGCTTGTCGGCCGGTATCCCAATGCCTGTATCACTGACAGAAAATTCAAGTTTCAGAAACGCATCTGATGATTCGTGAACAACGGCCCGCACCACTACCGAACCAACGTCGGTGAATTTGATGGCATTACCGATAATATTATTCAGTACCTGGCTAAACCTGTAGGGGTCGCCGATCACTGCGAGATTCTGTTCAAGACATACAGATGACTGAAGTGTAATGCCTTTTTCTTCAGCTTTGTAGGTAAAAGACTGCAAACACATTTCAATGCGCTCAGCCATTTGAAAATTGATGTGTTCAAATTTTAATTTGCCCATTAAAATTTTCTCCAGGTCAAGAACATCATTCACGATCAGCAAAAGATTATTGGCAGATTCCTGTATCATTTTCAGATATCCTTTCTGCTGCTCATTCAGATCTGTTTTAACAAGAAGACTTGCAAATCCCAAAACACCATTCATAGGAGTGCGTATTTCATGGCTCATATTTGCAAGAAATACCTCTTTTGCCTTCGCAGTGTCTTCTGTTATCTTCTTTGCAAGCAACAATTGTTTTTCTGCTTCTATCCGATCGGTAATATCCTGTGAAAATCCTATAACATAAGGGTCCAGTCCCACTTCCTCAACTTTATAGTTTTTGTATAATAAAAATATTCGCTGACCTGATTTAGTTATTACACTAAACACGCCTTTGTATTTTCCTTCTTTGATAATTGGTTCGAGATACAGTGCGTTGAAGTCTTTTACATTGTCTTCAGGAATAAAATCAGAAATGGGCCGTCCAACCAATTCTTCTTCACTATACTCAAGCAATTTGCAGATAGCGGGATTAACGGAAATCATTCTCCCGGTCAGATCATGTGTGCATATTAATGCCTGGCTATAGTTAAACAGATCTCTGTAACGTTTTTCGCTCCTGTGGTTCAATTCTTCAATACGTTTCTGCTCAGTAATGTCCATCCCATATCCGATGAGCAACTTCACTTTACTCTCATCGTCAAGTACTGGGTACATATATCTGAGGTGGTATTTCGAACGGCCATCTTCCAATACAAATTCTTCCTCCCATGTACGAAGCTCACCGGTTTTTAATACTTCATCAATAATCTGGGTTCGTTTATGCAATAGTTCAACCGGGTGTTGCCGAAGCCTGAAATAATCTTCATCTTTTTTACCAATGATCCATTCACGGATATAAGGATCTTTGATAGCTATAATATTCGCAAATAAATATTCGCGATCGGGGTTAAGAACAACCAGGTCAGAGGGAATCTTATTTAAGACATCTTCGTAAAATTTACGTTGATCATCAAGCTTGTGTTCTGCAATAATGCGATCCGTAATCTCCTCATACATCCATACATGACCCAGAAAGGTCCTGGATCCCCAGATAGGGTTGTAGTCACGCAATAATATTTTGCCATTGGAAAGTTTCCATTGCTCTCCCTTCACCGGCTCTCTGGCAGCGATAATCTCACGCTCGCTTTTGCAGAATGCTTCTGACTCAGTAAAAAACTTTGAAATATCGGATGCCAGTGTGCTGCATTCTTTTCCGATGAAGTCTACGGGATTAAAAGGCAATTGAAACAAATCACAGAAACGCTGATTTACGAATAATACACGGCTGTTTTCATCGCCAATACATACGGCATAGTCAAGGTTCTGGATAACATGCAACAGCCTGTTACTTGTCAATAAAAGACAGTGATTAAGAAATTCCTGGCTCTGCGGTTTTTCGCCGCCAGCCTGCGCCAGCAATAGGTTGAGTTCTCCCAGTTCCTGGCTTAAATCACAAATTTCTGGAATCTTCCGGTCCGGTTCTTTTGCTGCTTTATTCCGCACTTCCTGCTTTTCAAGAATAATGCGATGCAGTGTTTCTATCGTCGTTTGGGTCTTCAATATGGGTACGCTTAAATCTTAATGTTGGTGACTTAACCACTGTTATTTAGCTTTCAATTCGCCTGCCTGTATCATCCGGTATATTGTCGATTTACCAACATCAAGCTTTTTAGCAACCAGCAATACGTCTTTATCATATTTGTCGAGATAATGCTGGATAATCTGTATTTCGTATTCTTTCAGTGATCTTTCCTTATTCATAAGGTCAGCAACTTTTGCTGCTGTATTGATCGAGATATGTTCGGCCGAAATCGTTTCACCATCTGTCATAACACAAGCCAGTTCCATAACCGATTTCAGTTCGCGGACGTTACCCGGAAAGGCATATCCAAGCAGCTTTTGCTGAGCATCGGCATCAAGAGTTTTTTTCTCAGAATGGTTTTCATTGCTGAACTGATCAATAAAGTGTTTGGCAAGTATAACAATATCGTTACCCCGTTCACGTACAGGCGGCAGGTGAATCGGCAGACCGATCAGACGATAGTAAAGATCCTCACGAAAGGTTTTCTCGTGCACTTCATCAAGAAGGTTCTTATGTGTTGCAACGATGATGCGCACGTTAATTGGCACCACATCATTCCCACCGATTCTTGTGATTTCCCGTTCCTGTAATACACGCAGCAATTTTGCCTGCAGATTAATATCCATCTCACCAATTTCATCAAGAAACAGCGTGCCGCCATTGGCTTCTTCAAACTTTCCAATCCGTCGTGTAACGGCGCCAGTGAATGCACCTTTTTCATGTCCGAACAATTCACTTTCTATCAGATCTTTTGGAATCGCGGCAACATTGACGGGAACAAAAGGCTTTTTGTGTTTTTCGGAATTGTAGTGGATGGCTTTGGCAACCATTTCTTTACCGGTACCAGTTTCACCCGAAATAGAAACTGTAATATTTGTTTTTGATGCTTTCTCAACAAGTGAAAACACTTTTTCTATCGCATCACTTTTTCCAATAAGGAACTTTGAGAAATCATATTTTTTTCCGACCTGTTCTTTTAGCTGTTCGACTTCTTTACGAAGACCGTCAATCTCTTTAAGATGAGCAAGAATATTCCAGAGACGGTCCTTTGTATCATCATCTTTAACGATGTAGTCAAATGCGCCGTTTTTTAGCAGGCTTATAGCGGTTGCCACATCTTCCTGTCCCGAGATAATGATCACCTGGATATCCGGATGAACTTCACGGATCTTTTTCAGCACTTCTCCCCCATCCATATCGGGTAAAGAATAATCAAGGGTAACCACATCGGGCTTTTCATGCAGCGCGCCAAAAAACGCCTTCGAGCTTTCGAAACGGCGAACTTCGTAATCGGGGTTTAATGAAAGATAATGGTTCAGCATGGAGCCGTACCAGACATCATCCTCTAGGATGAAAATTTTGAGTGAATTCGGGTTCTTCATTGATTTAGGTATGGACTTGAGCTTATAAACGCAAATGGCAGAAAATTATTCCAAAAAACGGAATAATTATAGGTAAACACCTAGTTTTCAAAGGCTCCCCTCCTGCGAAGGAGGGGAAATGCCGAAGGCATGGGGTGGTTGTTCTTTGGTTTTCGAAGGTTATCAGAACACGGTTACCAAATAACAACCACCCCTGTCGTCTTCGACGCCTTCCCCTCCTTCGCAGGAGGGGAGCCAAAGCCTTATCTTTGCGCCATGCATTTAAACGACAAATTCCGTGAAACCTTTGAACAGCTCAATGACCAGCAGAAGCTGGCAGTCAACACAATAGAAGGTCCGGTCATGGTAATTGCGGGACCTGGAACCGGCAAAACCCAGATCCTCAGTGCACGTATTGGAAAAATTCTACTTGAAACTGATACTTCACCCGAAAATATCCTTTGCCTCACCTACACCGAAGCCGGAGTAGTTGCCATGCGCAGGCGGCTTTTATCATTTATCGGACCCGAAGCGTATAAAGTCAGGATCTACACCTTCCACGCATTTTGCAATGACGTAATCCAGGACAATCTATCGCTGTTTGAAAAGACTTCAATGGACCCGGTTTCAGATCTGGAAAAAATCTCTTTGTTTAAAGAACTAATAGACAGCTTTCCCAAAAATCATCCCCTGAAAAGATACCGCGGCGATGTTTATTACGAGATCAATAACCTGAAATCGTTGTTCAGCACCATGAAAAAAGAGGCATGGACGCCTGAATTCATCGATCAGAAAATTACAGACTACCTGTCTGATCTTCCAAACCGGGAAGATTTTATTTATAAAAAAGCCACCAAACAATATAAAGCCGGCGATGTCAAAAAAGACAAACTGGATGAAGTTATTGAACGCATGGAAAAACTGCGCGCAGCGGTTCATGAATTTGAACGCTTTCAGCAGCTGATGCGATCACGCAACCGGTACGATTTTGACGATATGATCAACTGGGTGATCACTGCTTTCCAGGAAAACGATGCTCTCCTGAGAAGATACCAGGAACAATTCCTTTACATTCTGGTAGATGAGTACCAGGATACCAGCGGTACCCAAAACCTTCTTGTTAAATTGTTAATCAATTATTGGGACAAACCAAATGTCTTTGTGGTCGGAGATGATGACCAGAGTATTTACAGGTTCCAGGGAGCCAACGTTGATAATATGGTGTCTTTTGTTGAAAGTTATAAAAATGACCTGCTTACCGTTGTTCTGACTAATAATTACAGATCGGTTCAGCCTATTCTTGACGTCTCCAAAACATTGATCGGAAGAAACACAGACAGGCTCATAAGCCAGATGGAAGGGCTGAGCAAAGAACTCCTGTCATCAAACCCAAACATAAAAGAGCTTACTCACATGCCCACGATAAGGGAATATGAGTCTCAGCATCAGGAAATGATTGCTGTAACGCTACAGGTGGAAAAGCTCATCAGCGACAACGTTGCAACCGGAAGAATCGGTATCATTTATAAAGAGAACAGGTATGGGGAAGAGCTCACACAATACTTCAAACAACGTGATATACCGGTATACAGTAAACGCGATCTGAATATTCTGCAAATTCCGATCGCACGCAAAATCATACTCGTCTTTAAATACCTGGCAGCTGAACTTGAAACGCCATATGGCGGTGATGAAATGTTATTCGAGATCCTGCATTTTGATTGGTTCAACATACCTCCTATCGAAATAGCCAAACTGACCATCGAAGTTGCCGAAAAAAAATTTGGAGAGCATAAAACATCACTCCGAAAACACCTGCATGAAAAGTCAACTCAGCCACCGGCAGATCTGTTTTCAAAGGGACTTAATGAAAACATGAAACTCGCCAGCGCCATCATTGAAAAACTGATCGGTGATGTACCCAATGTTACACTGCAGACATTACTCGAAAAAATAATCCGTGAGGCTGGCGTGTTGCGAAAGATCATGCAGGATAAAGATAAACTATGGCTGATGCAGGTGATCACAGCGATATTTGATTTTGTAAAAGAAGAGACAAGAAGAAATCCGCAACTGCGATTAGCCGGACTCGTTAATATCTTCGACCTGATGGAAGCGGAAGAGCTTTCATTACCGTTGGTCCAGGTTAGTGGTAGCGATAAAGGAGTTAATCTTATGACTGCTCATGGTTCAAAGGGGCTGGAGTTTCAGTATGTATTTGTGCTTGGATGTAATTCGGCGTATTGGGAAAAAAAACGTAAACCTGGCGGCGGATATACATATCCTGACAACCTTTTTTCGGGCCAAAGCGGTGCAAATGACGATCAGGAGCTAAGAAGATTATTTTATGTGGCAGTTACCCGCGCTGAACAGCATTTGCAGATGTCGTATAGCCGTTTCCGTAATGACGGCCGGGAACTTGAACCTTCGATGTTTATCGCCGAGATCCAGGATAAGCATATTATTCCCACCGAAAAGGCATTTGTTGATAAAGAGATCATTGCAGATTTCCAGGCATTGGCTTTTGCGGGTGAAGTTAAACCTCAGATAAATCATATTGAAGAGGACTTCTTAAGTAATATCCTTGATAAGTTTGTAATGAACGTAACGGCGCTTAACAATTACCTTAAATGCCCGCTTGAATTTTATTTCAAGAATCTGATTCGCATCCCCTCCCCTAAAAATGAAAATACAGAGTTTGGTTCTGCTGCTCACTATGCTATTCAGCGCCTGTTCGAAAAAATGAAGGAACAGAATGACCGCTTTCCTGCAAGACCGGAATTTTTATCTGACTTTGAAAAATACATGCACCGGCACCGGGAGAGTTTTACAAGAGAACAATTTGACCGGCGCCTTGAATACGGCTATCAGGTTCTGACAGATTATTACGATATGTATATCGGCCAGTGGAATAAGTTTGTAGCAGTTGAAAGAAATATCCGGCATGTTTCAATTGAGAATGTTCCGCTTAAAGGAAAACTCGATAAACTTGAATTTGATGGCAAATTTGTAAATGTGGTGGATTATAAAACGGGAGATGTTGAAAAAGCAAGAATAAAATTAAAAGGCCCGAACGAAAAAGAACCGAATGGCGGCGACTACTGGCGCCAGGCGGTCTTTTACAAGATCCTGGTAGATAATTATGACAAAAAGGAATGGAAGGTAGTAAGTACCGAGTTTGATTTTATTGAACCTGATAAGAAGAAGAACTATCATAAAATCAAAGTTGTTATCAATCCCGAAGACATTACAACCGTAACACAACAGATTGTCACCACCTGGCAAAAAATTCAGGCTCATGATTTTTATACCGGCTGCGGTAAACCCGACTGTCATTGGTGCGAGTTTGTGAAGAATTTCTAAAGGCTCCCCTCCTGCGAAGGAGGGGAAATGCCGAAGGCATGGGGTGGTTGTTCTTTGGACTCACACCTAAGAACTAATGCGGATTCAAAAAACAACCACCCGCTCGCTACGCTCGCCGCCCTCCTTCGCAGGCGGGCAGCTATTAATCTCCCAAACTTTTGCAAAAACATCTCCATATTTACCCAAACCAATTAAGTTTGCAATCCGCATGAAAAGGAGTTTTTTATTTTTTGCTATCATTTCAGCCTTTGTTATTTCCGGTATGATCGGAGGCAGCGGCTGTGCTAATATCATTCCGCCAACGGGTGGCCCGAGAGATTCGTTACCACCATTACCTGTCACCAAAAACCCAAAAGACTCTTCAACTGGTTTTAAAGGCAAAAAAATTACACTCACTTTCAATGAATATATTCAGCTTGATAACATCCAGGAAAATCTACTCGTTTCTCCGGTTCCAAAAATAACCCCCACCGTTGAAAGTAAACTGCGCGAAGTAACGATAACGCTCAGGGACACGCTGGAACCCAACACTACCTATGCTCTCGACTTCGGCAATGCCATAAAAGATGTTAATGAAGGTAACCCGGTGAAAAATTTTACCTACATCTTTACTACAGGCTCCAGGTTAGATTCTTTAACTATTTCAGGTAACCTTATAGATGCCCAAACCGGCAAAACAGATAGTTCGCTGATTGTTGTTCTTCACAAGGATTTCGCAGATTCAGCACTTAAAGAACGACCACGATACGTAAGTAAACCCGACGGCCAGGGCAATTTCATGTTTCACAACCTTCCGGCAGACACCTATGCTATATATGCTTTTAAAGATGAAGGCGGAAGCAGAAGATATACTTCCCCTTCACAACTCTTTGCGTTTGCCGATACTTTGATTTCGACCATTGATCCACCTAAGTCACTTACATTGTATGCCTATCTCGAAAAAGACACTACACCTCCATCTACCCGCCGACAACAAACTGTGACAAAACCAGTATTGAAAGGAAATGCTGCCATTGCGGACAAACTGCTTAAGGTTCAGGCAAACCTCAAAAACAATCAGCTTGGTTTGCTGGCTGCCGATACGCTGCAGTTGATTTTTCCATCTGACCCGCTGGCTTCGTTCGATTCAACAAAAATGATTTTATCAAACGAAAAGTTTGAACCTATCAGAAACTACAGACTGTTAATGGATACCAGCAAGAAAAGGATAAGCATCTTCAATACATGGACCGAAAACACCGCCTACAATATTATTTTTGACAAAGAGTTTGCGGCTGATACTTCAGGCAGAAAGATTCCGCGCACCGATACGCTTTCATTTCGAACAAGAAAAGAAACCGATTACGGCCTGGTGAGAATACGATTTCTTAACCTTGATCTTACCCGTAATCCTGTTCTTCAGTTTGTGCAAAGTGACGAGGTAAAATTTTCTCATGTGTTTGGAAACAACCGCGAATTCAATGCACGACTGTTTGAACCGGGTGAATATGAACTGAGGATCCTGTATGATGAAAATAAAAACGGCAAATGGGATCCCGGCAGTTTTTTCAAAAACCGGAAACAACCGGAAAAAGTGCAGACCATTGCACGAAAAGCGAATATCAAAGGCAATATTGACAATGATTTTGATATAACGTTGTAGCGCATGTGGTGTGGATCTCCCGATCCGCATGCATGTGGTGTGGATCTCCAGATCCGCATGCTTGTGGTGTGGATCTCCAGATCCGCATGCTTGTGGTGTGGATCTCCAGATCCGCACTGGCTCTATCAAAATTTTGATAAACTTCACCACCAAACAGCTTTGAAATCAACGGATCGGGAGATCCGGTGCACATGCTATCTTTGCACCATGCAATTCTCTTCGTCTTTACTTGAAAATGCTGTGAATGAATTTGCCCGGCTGCCGGGTATCGGCAAAAAAACGGCACTGCGCCTTGTACTCCATCTGTTAAAACAGGATACAGGTGTTGTTCAGGTATTGGGAGAAACGATTATAAAAATGAGGCAGGAAATCCAATTCTGCCACCGTTGCCACAATGTAGCCGATGGCGAAACCTGCTCCATCTGTGCCAACCAGATGCGTAAACAGGAACTGATCTGTGTAGTCGAAACCATCCGCGACGTTATTGCCATCGAAAGCACCCAGCAATACAATGGCCTATACCATGTGTTGGGAGGTATTATCAGCCCGCTGGATGGCATTGGCCCCGACCAGCTCACCATCGAGTCACTGGTAACCAGGGTTCAACAGGAACAAACTGAGGAGGTGGTGTTTGCCCTAAACCCAAATATTCAGGGCGATACCACTATCTACTATACCCAGAAAAAATTGCACCCGCTTGGGGTGAAAGTCACTACTATTGCACGTGGTATTGCTTTTGGGGGTGAACTGGAATATGCCGATGAAATGACTCTCGCCCGCTCTATCACTAACCGCCAGCCAGTGGAAAATTATGTGAGCAGGTAGCACTATGAGCCAGTTGCTTTTTATTTAACAACTATTATATTATCTTTGCCCATTCTTACGGGCGGATTTTGTTTATTGTTCGGCCCGTGGGCCCTTCCGCCAGGGCGGATCCGGGTAAATTGAACTAATAAACGCCAAGAAACGCTCCCGCACACCTGTTTCCAAACGTTTATCATTCAATTCATTGATTTATTGGTTTTGCTTTATCTGCGAACTTTATATAAAAAGGCAGGAAAAGTCATTTAATAACGATAAAAAAGAGTGACATGAGAGACGTCAGAAAAGAACTCGAAAAAAGAATATTGATCATTGACGGTGCCATGGGTACGATGATTCAGCGATATAAACTCGAAGAAGAGGATTATCGTGGCGAGCGTTTTAAAGATTGGCATACCGATGTAAAAGGGAACAATGACCTGTTGAGTATCACTCAGCCCCAGATCATTGAAGCCATCCATAAAGAATATCTTGAAGCCGGTGCAGATATTATTGAAACAAACACCTTCAGCAGTACTACAATAGCACAGGGTGATTACGATATGCAATCACTGGCTTATGAACTCAATGTTGCTTCTGCGAAAGTTGCAAGGAAAGCTGCAGATGATTACACAGCAAAAGATCCCGGTAAACCAAGATTTGTTGCAGGTGCCATCGGCCCATTAAATAAAACGCTCAGCCTTTCTCCGGATGTAAACAATCCGGGCTATCGTGCAGTGACCTTTGATGAGGTGGCTGTTGCATACACTGAACAGATCAAGGGTCTTGTAGATGGTGGTGTTGATATATTATTAATTGAAACAATATTCGATACGCTCAATGCAAAAAGCGCCATATATGCTGCTAAGAATTTCTTTCGTGAAAACAAAATGAAAGAACTGCCTATTATGATCAGCGGTACTATTACTGATGCATCCGGACGCACATTAAGCGGACAGACCCTCGAGGCATTTTATGTTTCGGTTATGCATGCACGTCCATTGAGCATTGGTTTGAATTGTGCACTGGGTGCAGCCGAAATGCGCCCACATATTGCTGAACTCAGCCAGATTGCCGCTTGTTATACGTCTGCCTATCCCAATGCAGGATTGCCAAATGCTATGGGTGAATACGATGAGGAGCCGCATGAAACAGCGCACTTTCTCGAAGAATGGGCAAAAGAAGGATTTGTAAATATTGTGGGGGGATGCTGTGGCACCACCCCAGCTCATATAAAACATATAGCTGACAACGTTAAGAAGTTTGCTCCCAGGAAACTTCCTGTGCTTGATGAAGCGCTTGCTTAACAAAAAGATCAAAGGAAAAAAACTATGCCGACAGTTATCAAACCGTACTTAAGACTTTCAGGTCTGGAACCCCTGGTTGTCCGTCCCGAAACAAACTTTGTAAACGTTGGTGAACGCACTAACGTAACAGGATCCAAAAAATTTGCCCGTCTCATTCGTGAAAATAAATACGAAGAAGCACTGAGCGTTGCACGACAACAGGTTGAAAATGGTGCCCAGGTATTAGATGTAAATATGGATGATGCGTTGCTCGATGGCGTTCAGGCTATGACCACTTTTCTCAACCTGATTCAAAGTGAACCCGATATTGCCCGGATTCCGATAATGATCGACTCCTCAAAATTTTCGATCATTGAGGCTGGACTGAAATGCGTTCAGGGCCGTTGTATCGTTAACTCCATCTCGATGAAAGAAGGAGTGGACAAGTTCATCGAACAAGCATTTGTCTGTAAAAGCTTCGGCGCCGCCATCATTGTAATGGCATTTGATGAGAAAGGACAAGCTGATACAAAAGATCGTAAGATAGAAATTTGCCACCGCGCTTACAAAATACTTGTTGAAGAAGTTGGCTACGATCCCCAGGATATCATCTTCGATCCAAATATTTTTGCTATCGCAACGGGCATGGAAGAACACAATAACTATGCTGTTGATTTTATAGAAGCCACAGCGGAAATAAAAAAACTTATGCCGCTTACCAAGATCAGCGGTGGTGTAAGTAATATGTCTTTTTCATTTCGTGGTAACGAACACGTTCGTGAAGCCATGCACGCTGTGTTTCTGTACTATGCCATCAAGGCAGGAATGGATATGGGTATCGTGAATGCCGGTCAGATGGTTGTGTATGACGAGATAGAACCGAACCTCAGGAAGCTTTGCGAAGATGTAATACTGAACCGTAACAACGACAACAATGAAGCCACCGAAAAACTGATTCAGTTTGCAGAAACTGTAAAAGCAAAAGGCAAGGTTGAAGTAAAAGATGAAGCCTGGCGAAATACAACGGTCGAGGAACGACTAAAACATTCTCTCGTAAATGGTATAACTGACTACATTGATGCCGATACTGAAGAAGCCCGCACAAAATATCCCAAACCTCTGGATGTAATTGAAGGACCGTTAATGGACGGTATGAATGTTGTTGGTGATCTTTTTGGTAGCGGTAAGATGTTTTTACCCCAGGTAGTGAAGAGTGCAAGAGTGATGAAAAAATCTGTGGCGGTTTTAACTCCATACATAGAGCAGGAAAAAGCAGATCGCCGGCAGGCACATTTAGATGCCGGTACGGTGAATGAAGAATCAGGCGGTGCTGCCAAAGTGCTTCTTGCAACCGTGAAAGGTGATGTACATGATATCGGAAAAAACATTGTTGGTGTAGTGCTTGGCTGTAACGGCTATGATATTATTGACCTCGGCGTAATGGTACCAACGGAAAAAATTCTTGAAACTGCGAAAAGGGAAAATGTCGATATCATCGGTCTCAGCGGATTGATCACTCCATCACTTGATGAGATGGTGAATGTAGCGCGTGAAATGAAACGGAAAGATTTTCATGTGCCTTTGCTGATTGGCGGAGCTACAACGTCAAGGATGCATACAGCTGTAAAGATTGCGCAGGAATATGACTCCGGTGTGGTTCATGTGCTGGATGCTTCAAGAAGTGTTACTGTTGTAGGCACATTATTGAACCGGGATAATAAACCTGCATTTCTGGACAAACTCAAAAAGGAATACTTAAAGCTGAAAGAAGATTTCGGTAATAAAAAATCCGCAAAGCAATACCTGTCGCTTGAAAACGCACAGAAAAATAAAACTAAAATCAACTGGGATAATCTCAAACCTGTTAAACCGAAATATACCGGTATCAAGGCATTTGAAAATCACGATTTGCAGGAAATCAGTGAATATATAGACTGGCAGCCATTCTTTATTGCCTGGGAACTGCATGGTAAATTTCCGCAGATCCTGACCGATGAAAAAGTTGGTACTGAGGCTACCAAGCTTTACAATGATGCCAAAAAACTTCTCAAAAAAATCATTGATGAAAAATGGCTTCAGGCTAAAGGTGTAATTGGATTCTGGCCCGCTAACTCCAACGGAAAGGATACCGTTTATTTACAAGATGGAGATAAGAAAATTGACCTTGAATTTTTACGCCAACAGATAAAAAAGACTGCGGATCAACCGAACATTTCACTGGCAGATTTTATAGCACCTGAATCAACCGGCAAACAGGATTATATCGGTGCATTCGCAGTTTCGATACATGGCATCGATAAACATATCAAACGGTTCGAAGAGCAACTGGATGACTATAATAAAATTACACTTCAGGCTCTTGCGGACAGGCTGGCCGAGGCTTTTGCTGAATTCCTGCATAAGAAAGTAAGAACTGAAGACTGGGGTTATGTTTCTGAAGAACATCTATCGAACGAACAGCTTATCAAGGAAGAGTACATGGGTATACGCCCTGCACCGGGTTATCCTGCATGTCCGGATCATACAGAAAAGTTCAAGCTTTTTGAACTGTTGCAGGCAACCGACAAAGCCGGAATTATTCTTACCGAATCATTAGCTATGTTCCCTGCGTCTTCAGTATGCGGATGGTATCTTGCGCATCCCGAAAGCAAGTATTTTGGTGTTGGTAAAATTGAAAAAGACCAGGTAGAGGATTATACCAGAAGAAAGAAACTGCCACTTGAAGAAGTAGAAAGATGGCTGAGCCCGATATTGGATTATAAGTAAAGCTCCCCTCCTGCGAAGGAGGGGAAGACGTCGAAGACGGCAGGGGTGGTTGTTCTTTGGTCTTCGCAGGTTATTAGTATGCGAAGACCAAAGAACAACCACCCGCTCGCTACGCTCACCGCCCTCCTTCGCAGGAGGGCAACTGCTCATCTCTTCTCAAACAACCACCACTTCCTTCTTCTTGGAGTTACCTTATAATTTGTAGTAATATAATTTTGGACATGCTCCATCGCTTCATCAATACTATCTGTTAGCAACACCAGTTTCATATCTGCTTCTGAAATTGTGCCTTCCTCAACAAGATAATTACAATAGTCCATCAATCCCTTATGATACTCCACACCGAACACCACAATCGGGAACTGCGTAATTGTTTTTGTCTGAACAAGTGTGAGTGTTTCAAAAAACTCATCAAGCGTTCCAAATCCTCCCGGCATAATTATGAATGCATAAGAATATTTTATCAGCAACACTTTGCGGACAAAAAAATGTTCGAAAGTGATCGATTGCTGCATATAGGGATTCGGCTTCTGTTCAAATGGCAGCTGAATATTGCAGCCAACAGAATTGCCATTGTTCTCAAAAGCTCCGCGGTTAGCCGCTTCCATAATACCGGGCCCACCTCCTGTCATAGTAGTGAACCCCGACTGAGCAATGCGTTTTCCAAATTCTCTGGCTGCTTTATAATATTCATGGTGTTCATCAAAACGCGCAGAGCCAAATACAGTTATACACGGTCCCACAAAATGTAATGTTCTGAATCCCTTTATGAATTGTTTAAACACCCTCCAGGCAAAACTAAGTTCATATTCCCTACTTTTAGGGCCTTCCAGATAAACCTGCTTTTTAGAAGGAATAATTGGTTCAATGTTTTTTTTATTCGTCTCTGCTTTCATTGAAGTATGTAAATTGCGGGTCATTTAATTGTCACTATAACCGTCAATATAATTAATAAAAAATAAAGCATGCGCATCATTAGTTATAATGTAAATGGGATCAGATCTGCGATCAACAAAGGCTTCATTGAATGGCTTAAAACTGATCCGGCTGATATTATCTGTATTCAGGAAACCAAAGCTTTACGCGACAACGTTGATCATATGCAGTTCACTCAACTGAAATATGAAGACTACTGGTTTTCGGCCCAGAAAAAAGGTTATAGCGGTGTTGCAGTCTTCACAAAAATCAAACCCGATAATGTTGTATATGGCAATGGACATGCTGTTAGTGATGATGAAGGCAGGGTGATTCAAATGGATTTTAAAGATATCCGGCTCATTAATGCCTATTTCCCATCCGGAACATCGGGTGATGAAAGACAGGACTTCAAGTACAAATGGCTGGATGAGTTTAATATTTACCTGACCGAATTAAAGAAGAAATATCCAAAACTGATTGTCATGGGTGACTACAATATCGCCCATAAAGAAATAGACATTCATGATCCCAAAGGCAATAAAAAGTCGTCAGGGTTTTTACCAGATGAGCGTGCCTGGATGGACAAATTTTTTGATAATGGATGGATCGATACTTTTCGCGAATTTCATCCTGAACCGCACAGATACAGTTGGTGGACACAGCGTTTCCCATCGGTGCGTGCCCAGAATAAGGGCTGGAGGATCGATTATATCAATGTTACATCACCGTTAAAGAACCAGCTTGTTAATGCCGATATATATCCTGATATAAAACACAGCGATCACTGTCCGGTTTATCTTGAACTAAAGACATAATTACGCTTTCGTAATAATTAGAATCCATGCTGATATACAATATAACTTCAAAAGTGAGCTGGTATGTTCATGATGAATGGCTACGCTGGATGATCGCGACATATATACCGCGCGTAATGGAAACGGGGCTTTTTGTGAATTATCAACTGGTAAAACTGCTTGATACCGATGAGATTGAAGGGCCAACTTATGCTGTACAGTACTATATTGATAACAGGGACCTTTATGATGAATTTGTACAGGTATTTGCGGATGGTCTGAGAGATAACGGAATTGCTCTTTGGGGTGATCAGGTAATAGCTTTCAGGACCCTGATGGAAGTTATTAACTAATTGTGGATAATAATATTTTAACGGTCCGCAATAGAAAAAAAGTGTTACATTAACCTAGAACGCAGCACTGGCAAGGATTTCAGCTGCGAATCCCTCTAATGCTTACTGGTAGCGGATTTCAGGTCGTCAGACAGTTTAAATAAGGTACAAAAATACCCGATGTTTTCTCATATAATCCTTATCCATTGCGGATTTAGCTGGTTTTATTTGTCTGATTTTTTTTTGATAAAAGTTTTGTGTCTATAAAAAAGCTTCTACATTTGTCATGCTTAAAGTAAATAAAAATATTACACTATGAACAAAGCTGAATTAATCGCAAAGCTTGCTGATGATGCAGGCATAACTAAGACACAAGCTAACGCTACTGTAGATTCTTTTGTTGAAGCAGTTACCAAAACTTTAAAAGGTGGTGGTAAAGTTACACTTGTTGGTTTTGGAACTTTTTCAGTTTCAAAGAGAGCTGCCCGTAACGGTCGTAATCCTCAGACAGGAGCCGTTATCAAAATCAAGGCTAAGAAAGTTGCACGTTTCAAAGCCGGCAAGGAATTGCAAGCCAAATTATGATTTTGATGCATCGCATCTAAAAGTTCCGCTACCAGGTTTATCGGGGTACCGGAACTTTTTTTTATTTTTGCATAATTACAAAGAGACCATATTCATTTCATAAATTCATTCATTATGGGCAGAGGAGATAAAAAAACGAAAAAAGGAAAAACATTTAAGGGGTCGTTCGGTAAATCAAGACCAGCCCGGGCCAAAAAAGTAGCTAAGAAAAAAGACGCATAATCGCAGTTTGGCTTTCACTATTTAATTCCGGTCAATTCCTGTTAACTCCAGTTAAACGCATTAGCGGTTTAACTGGTTTTTTTATGGAGCCAGGCGTTCGAGTGACCACACACCATCCCCTAATAAATTAAACTGAAGTCTGTCGTGCAAACGGCTTGATCTTCCCTGCCAGAATTCAATAGTTACAGGCTTTACGCGATATCCACCCCAGCTTGCCGGCCTGGGTATACCATCAAATTTACTTCGGAATTGTTTTTCGTTTTGCTCAAGCCATTCCCGGTCTTCAATTACCTGGCTTTGTGGTGATGCCCATGCGCCCAGTCGCGATCCTTCCGGACGACTTGCATAATATTCATCGCTTTCCTGATCAGAAGTCTTTTCGACTATACCGGTTACACGTACCTGCCTCTCCAGTTCCTTCCAGAAAAAAATCAGTGCGGCTCTGGGATTTTCTTCCAGCTGCCGGCCCTTGTAACTCTCATAATTTGTAAAAAATACAAAACCTTTTTCGCTGTATCCTTTGAGAAGAACAATCCTTGCTGATGGCACACCATCAATGGAAGCGGTTGCAAGGGTCATGGCATTCACCTCGTCAATATCTGCGGCCAATGCTTCCTGCCACCATTTTTCAAATAGATCAAAGGGAGACTGAACATCTTTTTCGGTGAGAGACTGAAGTTTATAATCCTTTCTGATATCTGCGATCGATGGCATAGCTGTAAAGTTACAGATATTTAACTCCCCTCCTGCGAAGGAGGGGAACGAGCGTAGCGAGGGGGTGGTTGTTCTTTGGTTTTCGAAGGTTATCAGGATGCTGTTACCAATGAACAACCACCCCATGCCTTCGGCATTTCCCCTCCTTCGCAGGAGGGGAGCTTTATTGGTCCTTATCCATCATGTTCTCAATATCGGTTACCCGCTTTAGCTGATCATCCAGCTTTTTGTTCTGTTCGGTAAGCTGCTGCAGATCCCGGTTCATTTCATCCAGGAATTGTAATTTCTTCTGCAACTGCTGCCGTTGAAAATTCGATTCCTGGAGCTTATAGTCAGTATCAGCAAGCAGAATGGCAAGGCGCTGGTTTTCCTGCAGCATTGACTGTTGCTTAAGCTTCAGGCCATCAAACTCGGAAGTAAGCCTGAAGAACGCCTGTTGCAGGTCCTCATAGTCAAAGTTCCTGTTTTCAGGTTTTGCGATATATGATTTAAGCTTTGAGATATTTTCCTGAAGGCCGTTGAAATCGCTGTACGCTTTGTCTAACCTGACCTGTATTTCTTTTGTAAGACTCTGTTGTTGCCTGACCAGTCTCAGTTCATTTTCCTTTTCAAAAAGATTCTTGCGAAGTTCATGAATACTATTATGCAGCTCTTCGTTTATTTTTTGAGTATCCAGGTGCTTACGTTCGGACTCTTTTAGCAGATCGATCTGTTCCAATAATTTTGTAATGCTCTGATTATGTTCCTGCAGATGATTATGGGCAGCATGTAATTGCGCGAGGTATGTTGTTGCCTGGGGTTCCTCAGTGGCATCAGGTGGCTTAACCAGCTCTTCAAGACGGTCGATTTCCTTTTTGGCTTCCTCCAGTTCAATAACCAGTATACTTTCATTGTCACGGGTCATCTCGAGATCGCTGCGGAGCTGCTGCTCAAGTTTCTGTCGCGATTCAATTTCTTTCTGTCGCGATTCAACTTCTTCAACATATTTAATACGCCATTCGTTGCCCGGATTCAGGCTCGAACCGGCGAGTACGGGACGTTCGGCATTGGAAGGCGGTGGCGTCTTGCGGCTCGTCCAAAAGAAATGGATAGAAAACCCCAAAATGATCGCTCCAATCTGGAAAATCAAAATTTCAACAACGCTCACAGTGATCTGAAAGCCGAAAATGACAGCTAATGAATTCATAACGGTTCGGGGTTAATTTTTATCTCTTCGGTTTTCCGGGATAAAAAATAGGGACCGTCTTTCAATGGATTGGGACACAAGCGTAATGAAAAAACCACCCGTTTGGTGGTTTTTCGTACAGGTAAAGTAGCAACACATTCCGGGATATGCAAACTAATTAAAATCATATTTCTAATATTCTGCTGGTCAATCCTTTACAAGGGTGCCGACTTGCTGGCCGGTCACCACACTGTGAAGATTGCCCTGTTTATTCATATCAAATACAATTATCGGTAATTTATTCTCCATACATAATGTGAACGCAGTCATATCCATTACTCGTAGATTATTAGTGATACATTCCTGGAAAGTGATCACATTATATTTTTTCGCTGTGGGGTCCTTTTCGGGATCAGCGGTATAAATTCCATCAACTCTTG
>Ga0193752_1000876_pt1 | contig 27006 bp, 20 predicted proteins | sample H1c1metaG_FD_144924 | JGI IMG/M metagenome (GOLD analysis project Ga0193752, IMG submission 144924) | Soil microbial communities from a riparian zone of the East river system, Colorado, United States - H1c1 | ecosystem: Environmental > Terrestrial > Soil > Riparian zone | place: USA: East River...
CAAACCGGAGCGGAGCTGTAAGAGATTTCAGGGGAACCGCCAGCGGATACATGACCGGGGCCTGGTGGTCAGACAGTCAGCGAAACAACAGTATCCTTAAGTGGAGAACGGTTGCTGTGCCTGAAAAGAAAGCTACCACTTTTGCTTATATCGGTTCGAGTTCAACTTTGCCGTCTGAAATAACAAGGGGACCTTTGGTGAAATTAAGTGTGAACGGAAAATATGCACTTACCTTTTCCATAGGTATGACCCGTGATTTTTCATGGAAGGAAGGTGAATATGAACTAAAATATATTTCTAAAAGAGTAGAATATCCGTATGCCTATCAATGGCGGCAGATCCATTTGAATGGAAACAGCGGTATTTATCAATTGAGTGTGCCAGCTTCGGATATCGAACCAGGTAAGCCGGTGGACATCCAGGTAGAGTTATTGCCTTTTGAGCGTTGGCAAAACGGTTGGTTCTTGGTGAAAGCCAGGAGAGATGTATTAAAAGAATCAATAACAACATTAGCCGGTGAAGTAGAGGCCTTGAGGCAGGATATGGCGCTGGCGAATTTACAAACACAGATACTGGCTACACAGGTCTATAGTAAAATGCTGGGTAATGATAAATTCGAACATCATGTCGCCTATACAAATGGTTACCGGCATCTTCATCCTGCGGACGTCATAAAGCTCAGGAACGGTGATATACTTATGATGACCCGAGAAGCAACAGAACATTTTGCACGGGATGGCGAAGTAGTAATGGTCCGATCGAAAGATGGCGGTAAAACATGGGGGCAAAGGCAGGTGATTTCAAATATCAAAGATTTAGATGAACGTGAAGGTTGCGGTATACAATTAAAAGACGGAACTATTATAGCAGGCGTTTATTATAACAACTTATATAATTCGGATGGCACTTATGATTGGGATCACCGCATACAGCGTACCAACGATCCCAAAATACGTTCACTCGGCGCACATATTATCACTTCTAAAGACAATGGGTATACCTGGTCTGAAGCCCGTTTCATAGATACACGTGGAATGCCGTTCACCAATATCGAAGGGCCAACAGATGCACCAATAGAAATGCCGGATGGTTCAATATTGATGGGTATAATAGGGTATGCACTCAATGGCGACACAAAAAACAACGCCTCGGTAATGATCAGATCAGTTGATAAAGGCAAGATATGGACTTATCTTTCAACTATTGCCAGTGATCCTGGTGGCAAACTCGGTGGTTTTATGGAGCCTGGAATTGTAAGAACAAAATCAGGAAGAATCATTGCTGCATTGCGTAATCATGGTACTGATCAGGCCATATGGATGACATACTCGGATGATAATGGAAAAACCTGGGAGCAGGTATGGAAAACTGAAATGATCGGTCATCCTGTTGATCTTATCCAGGTTGCTGATGGCAGAATAATGGCAACCTACGGTATTCGTCCTGGAATCCATACCAGCCCGGGTGGTGTGCGTGCATGCTTTAGTAATGATAATGGCAAAACATGGGACATTAAATCTGAAATTCAATTGCGGAATGATTGGATGAACCTCGATATCGGCTACCCGGAATCGCTTCAAATGTCAGATGGACGTATCATGACGGTTTATTATTATAGCCTGTTTGGCAAATATTTTTTAGGAACTACATTCTGGAAACCGGAAAAATAAATATGTATTTTAAAAAATCACAAATGAACAGCCAAAATATCTCCGAAGTCAGGCATAACTTTGATAAAGATGGATATGTTTTTCTTCCCGGCTTTCTTAGTGAGAAAGATGTGGATGCAATCAACTATAAACTCCGGGAGTTTATCGAAACTAAAGTGCCGGACATGCCTTTTAATCATGTCTTTTATGAAGACAAGAATAACCCGGCAACATTAAAACAACTCCAGGATCTGCACCTGTATGACCCGTTTTTTGACGGCATATTGAACAACAGCGAATTTGAAAAGATCGCAGAAGTGTTATTAGGTGAAAAAGTAATCGGAAAGAATTTAGAATATTTTAATAAACCTCCAAAAATAGGCAAGCCCACACCACCTCACCAGGATGGTTATTATTTTATGCTCAATCCACCACAAGCCATAACGATGTGGATGGCATTGGAGTATGTAGATGAACAAACGGGTTGTGTCCGTTATATCAAGGGATCGCACCTGCAAGGCATGAGACCGCATGGCAAAACGGAAACTCTGGGTTTCTCGCAGGGCATAACAGATTACGATGAAAAAGATTTTTCCAGGGAAATACCGTTTCCTGCAAAACCCGGAGATCTTCTTATACATCATGCTATGACCATTCACCGGGCTGATGGCAATAAAAGTGATTCACGTACACGCAAGGCTCTTGGTTTTATATATTTTGGTGAATCTGCCAAAGAAGATTTGGAAGCAAAAAATGCTTATCAGAAGATTTTGTCGGAAGAAAGAACGACAAAAGAAAGCCTGAAATAATTGATATTAAAAAATACTGAACGAATGAAAAAGATAATTCATCTTACCCCAATACCAGCGGTCGTTTTCCTTTTGATTTTTCTTGCAGTTTTTTCCGTTAGGATTCATGCACAAAATAGTAAAATTGACGAAACAGAAGTAACGAAGATATGGGACCAGGGACCTCATAATGCATTTACTGACCTCATCCGATTTAAAAATGCCTTTTACTGTACATTCCGTGAAGGAACAACACATGTGAAAGGCTGGGATGGAAAAGCGCGCGTGTTAAAATCAAAAGATGGAAAAAACTGGAGCAGTGTTGTCTTACTGGCGTTACCTGGCAGAGATGTACGCGATCCCAAGCTGTCTGTTACTCCTGATAACCGCCTGATGGTATTAATGGACGTAGAAGCAAACGATAGTGGAAAGATTATTTCGAGAAAGCCATTTGTTTCATATTCCGTATCAGGAGATAATTTTTCTTTACCAAAAGAGTCATCTATTGAAGAAAAAGTAGCATCCTGGTCAGACTGGGTCTGGCGCGTTACCTGGTATAAGGGCCTGGGATATGCTATTAATTACCAGGTGGGTGGTGGTCTTTATTTGTTCAAAACAAAAGACGGATCGCATTTTGACAATGTATCAAAGATTCCAATCGATGGTCAGCCCAATGAATCAACCATAAGGGTTGATAAAAACGGAAAGATGTATGTTATGATCCGCCGGGAACAAAAAGATAAAATGGGTGTGATTGCCACGAGTAACCCTCCTTACCAGGATTGGAAATTTGATTATATGAATCAACGGCTTGGCGGACCAAATTTTATTTTCCTTAATGATAATACGCTGTGTATCGGATCAAGGTTATATCCTGCTGATACTACCGTGCAGCGCGACGTAAATAAACATTTGTCCGCGATTTTTATTTCAGATCTTAAGGGAAAAGTAAGTAAAGTCATTGAACTGCCTAGTGGAGGCGATGCCAGTTACCCGGGCCTGCTTGTGTATGAAGGTAAGCTGTGGTATTCTTATTACTCATCCCACGAAGGAAAGACATCGATCTACCTGGCAAAAATACCTTTGAAAAAATTAATGTAAAATTGTTCAGGGACCGGACCAACCAGGATCGGCCTGAAATCTATTATAAAAACAGGTAGCTCCGCAGCGATTATAATAAAGACAGGCCTATAATTAAATTACAAGGATTAAATTCATTGCATGTTAAGAATAGGAGTTATTGGAATGAGCCCGGGAAATGCACATCCTTCTTCATGGTCGGCAATCATAAATGGCGTGTTTAACGGTGAAGAAATTACAAAGCTGGGTTATCCGGCAGTAGCAGATTACCTCGAAGCAAATCGTGCTACTTTGGGGCTGCCGGGGGCAAACGTAACACATGTTTTATCACAGAGCCGGGAAGTTTCAGAACAAATTGCTGCCACCACAGGCATCGCTCATATTGCCTTCGATGCCGCCGAGATGATTAAGAATGTGGATGCTGTCCTTTTATGCCGTGATGACCCGGAGAATCATGTAGAGATGGCAAAACCATTTATTGAAGCGGGACTTCCGGTTTTTATTGATAAACCGCTGTGCACTACAAAAAAAGAACTGGAGTATTTTTCCGCGGAGATAAAAAAGGGAAAATTTATCATGTCCTGTTCTTCCATGCGATATGGCAGCGAATGTATGGCTGTAAAATCAGCCATTAAATCATTGGGCAAAATTGAGTTGGTAACGGGTGTAGGAAAAAAAGATTGGATGAAGTATGGTATTCATATTCTGGAAGGTATAGTTTCTGTTTTAAATGATCCCAGGCCTGTCAGTGTAAGGAATATCGGAAGTAAGGATAAAAATATCGTACAGGTAAATTATGAGAATGATATACAGGTCACGTTACATCTATTCACGGACCTGGCCCCTACGATGCAAATCTCTTTTTTCGGACAGGAGCAATGGCGTATGATCGAGATAAAAAATTCGTATGCCATGTTCCGCGATAATATCATTGAATTTATCCGTTCTGTAAACGAAGGAAAGCCGAGACTTGATTTCAAAAAAACAGAACAGATCATCCGTGTGATGATAGCAGCAGAGGAAAGCCTTGCTTCGGAAGGCAAACTAATTAATGTATAAGTAATGAATGTAAAAGACTTATTTGATCTCAAAGATAAAGTAGCATTAGTAACAGGCGGCGCCGGCAACTATGGAAAATGTATTACGGAAGGATTGGCTGAAGCAGGAGCTACTGTTATCATAGCCTCACGCAACCAGGATAAACTTTTAGCAACAGTAGAAAAATTCAGGACAACTGGGCTTGACGTGTATGCGTTACCTGTTGATCAGGGTAATCATGAATCAGTGATTACTTTGAAGAAATTAATACTTGATGACTTTGGGAGGCTGGATGTATTTGTGAATAATGCGGTTTCCCGTCCGATGAAAAATTATTATGCACCCATTGAGCAGTTTGCGGCGTCCATGCAGGTGAATGCAACAGGTATGATGGATATTCTGAGAGAGATGTCCGACCTGATGATAAATAACAAAGAAGGCGGCAGTATCATTAATATTAGTTCCATGATGGGGATGTTTGGACCTGATGTTTCAAATTATGAAGGCACCGATATGAATAAAGACCTTCCACCGGATTATTTTTTTCATAATGCCGGGTTAATTAATCTTACCCGTTTTATGGCGCAACAACTGGCCGGAAAAAATATTCGTGTGAATTGTATAAGTCCCGGTGGTCTGTTTAATAATCAGCCGGAGCGCTTTCTCGAAAATTATACGAAGAAGGTTCCCCTAAAAAGAATGGCTAACAATGATGATATTAAAGGTCTTATTGTATTGTTGGCATCGAAAGCAGGTGAATATATCAACGGCGAGAATATATTAATGGACGGTGGATTAAATGCATAACTAAAAAACAGCATGGAAAATCTTTTTGATCTGTTTAGTTTAAAGGGAAAAACAATATGGGTAGCGGGCGGAGCAGGATATTTGGGGACGGCAACGGTAAAAATGCTTTTGGGTGCGGGCGCTAAAGTACTTACTATAGATTTGGCAGGCCGGGCTGAACAATTTGTACAATCTACTCCCGGATATATTGACCATTTAGCTGCGACACTGGATGTACGCGATGGCGAAGCAATAAAGCAATTTGTGAAAATAAAGACTGCGGAATTAGGAGTACCACATGGTCTGGTGATACTCACGTTTGGCTCTACCTCGAAAAATTTTGAGGACCTTACGGAAAAAGACTTTGATGAAGTGAATCACAACGGTCTTACTGCTACATTTTTGCTTGCGAGAGAAGTGGGGATGGCTATGGAAACAAATGGAAAAGGAAGTATTGTTTTGTTTTCAAGTATGTATGGTTCTGTTTCACCTGATCCGGGAGTATATGAGGCTCCAATGAATATCAACCCGGTTGAGTATGGCGTGGGAAAAGCAGGTATCGTTCAAATGACGCGTTACCTCGCGGTACACTGGGCCAAAAAAGGAATACGCTGCAATTGCGTTTCGCCGGGACCTTTCCCTAATCCGGGCGTAAAAGAAAAACACCCGGAATTTGTAGAACGCCTTGCACATAAAGTGCCAATGGGCCGTGTAGGAAAACAGGAGGAAGTTGCCGGTGCTGTCTCTTTCTTTTTATCTGATGCTTCATCGTATGTGACGGGGCAAAATCTATTTGTAGATGGCGGCTGGACCAGTTGGTAAAAATCCGCATCAATCAGTATTGGATATGTTTAAATCATGGACCATTTTAAACTTACTGTGTTTTTTATTTGTTTTGGCAAGTGAAGCGCAGGAGCTAAAATGGGACAGTACTTATCGCCCGGATATATATCCTTCGAGAGTCGGTTTATTCAAATCGTTTAAACATTCGTCAAATGATATTGTATTGCTTGGTAACAGCATAATTTTTTGGGGAGAATGGAGCGAGCTTGCCCGCAACAGCCATCTAAAGAACAGAGGCATACCGGGCGATATTACATTTGGAGTACTGGATCGGTTAGATGAAGTGATCAATGGAAAGCCGGCTAAAGTTTTTGTACTGATTGGTATTAATGATGTAGCGCGAAATATTCCGGATAGCGTTGTTCTTCATAATTATAAGAGAATGATTCAGCGCATTAAAGCAGGTTCGCCACGAACTAAAATATTTTTTCATACAATGCTTCCGACAAATAGTTCTTTTAACAAGTTGACAACGCATTACAACAAAGGCGAACATATAAGAAAGATAAATGCAGGTTTAAAGGAACTTGGTGCAAAAGAAAATATTACTATAATAGATCTTTATTCAGCCTTTGTTGATGCAGATGGCAATCTTATCAGGGATATTACATTTGACGGTGTACATCTTACGGAAGAAGGGTACTATAAGTGGGTTGCGTTGTTAAAACAAGGAAACTATTTGAAGTGAGAGATCTTAAAACTTGAAACGACATCATTGTGTTGGTTCATTACAGACATAACCAGAGATTAATGAGTGGTGTCATATTTATTTCACATATACAGTTTTGATATTTACAAATTCGTGTATTCCATACAATCCCAATTCACGTCCATATCCTGATTGATTGATGCCGCCGAATGGTAACCGCGGATCAGATTTTACCAATGAATTGACAAAGCATGAACCTGCCTGGAGATCTTCTCTAGCAATCTTTTCTCCGAGGGAAATATCTTTTGTAAATATAGCCGCTCCCAGTCCAAAAGAGGTATCGTTTGCAACGCGAATGGCCTCCTGTACATTTTTAACTGATATGACAGAAGCAACAGGTCCGAAGATCTCTTCTGTGTAAGCTGGCATTCCTTTTTTGACACCTGTCAATATCGTGGGCTGATAGAATGCATGTTTTTCCGGCTTATCGGGAATAGCCCCCCCCAATATACATTTCGCTCCGGCTTTTATATTTTGTAATACCTGCTGATGCAATTCGTCTCTTAGATCTTTCCTGGCCATTGGACCAAGATCTGTTTTATTATCAAAGGGATCACCGGTCGTTCTTGATGCCATTTTTTCTTTAAACAATTGTATAAAATCCTTTTCGATGCTTTTTATAAGAATAAATCGTTTAGCAGCAATACAACTTTGCCCGTTATTAATTAACCGGCTTTGTGTACAATTTTCGGCCGCTTCTTCCAGGTCAGCATCCTCCAGGACTATATAAGGATCGCTACCTCCCAGTTCTAAAACAGTTTTCTTTAATTGCATACCGGCCTGCTGGGCCACCTGTATCCCTGCTCCGGTACTTCCTGTCAGTGTAACTGCTTTGATCGAAGGATGTGCGATAATTTTTTTAACGGCTTTGGCACTTACCATTAATGTTTGAAAAACGCCAGATGGAAAACCCGCTTGTTTTATAATTTCCTCAATGGCGATGGCGCAACCCGGAACATTGGAAGCATGTTTTAATACACCACAATTACCGGCCATTAATCCAGGAGCAAGAAAACGAAACACCTGCCAGAATGGGAAATTCCAGGGCATTATAGCTAAAACAACACCTATGGGTTGAAAACTGACAAAACTTTTTCCAGCATCTGTTTGAATTAATTCATCTTTCAAAAACCGCTCACCATTCTCTGCATAATATTCGCAAACAAAAGCGCATTTTTCAATTTCCATAATGCCCGCTTTCAAAGGCTTTCCTAATTCGATAGCCATTAATGCAGCCAGCTCTTCTTTTCGTTGTTTTAAAACCCTTGCTGTATTTAATAACAGGGCTGCTCTTTCGCTGAATGATGTATTTTTCCAGCTTAACCACGTTTTTTGCGCTTTTTCTATTTTGCCGGTAAATTTATTTTCAGGCTCTTCTGCATATTTCTTAATTAATTTTCCGCCTACCGGGTTGATAGATTGTATGCTCATGTATAAAAAATAAGTGTTATTGAAAAGTTCTCTCAGGAGCTTCTGTTAAAATTCCCGAGAAAGCCGATTGATAAATCTGAAGTATATCTTGTTCTGTCAGCGCCATAGGACAACGTGCCAATAACCTTTTTTGTTTAATACCGTCTTTCGCCAATGATTGGGCAGCTGATTCAGGAATACTAAAACCACCTAATTTTTGAGGAATACCAATATCCTTCATCAATGATGCTAATTTCTCAACACATCTTTCTGAAGCTTCTTCATCTGTGAGATGTTGTATTTTTTCTCCCAGTGCTTCCAGTACCAAAGGCAGTTTATTTGAGCAACTTTTGCGTATGTAACTCATTACATAGGGTATTAACACAGCATTCGAATCTCCATGTGCGATATGAAACTGTCCGCCAAGCGGATAAGCCAGGGCATGAACAGCTCCTACACCTGCATTGAAAAATGATAAACCTGCCAGGTAACTGCCATATGCCATATTTATTCTTGCTTCTTTGTCATTTCCGTTTCTTACCGCTTGCTCTAAAGAACGTCCTATCAACCGAATTGCCTGCAACGCCAATCCATCCGAAACCGGGTTTGCATTCACTGAAATAAAAGCTTCTACGGCATGAGTGAGCGCATCGGCACCGGTAGCTGCTGTAATTTTAGGCGGCACAGATACCGTTAATTCCGGATCAACGATAGCGGTATCAGCTATCAGATAATCATGTGTGATAACATCCTTGGTATGTTCCAGGGCCAGCACTGCAATACTGGTTACTTCCGCTCCGGTTCCTGATGTTGTGGGAATTAAGATTTTCGGAATTCCCTTTTGTTGAATTTTTCTAGTTGCTGATAAATTAAGATAGTCTTTAAGGCTCCCGGTATTGTGACTAAATACTGCAGCTAGCTTGGCCATGTCCAATGCGCTGCCGCCCCCGATACCAATCACCAGGGAATAGCTTTTTTTCCTCGAGAAATCAACAAGCTTTTCTCCTGTTTCAAGAACGGGTTCAGGAATTAGATCTGTATACAAATCGAACTGGTACTGTTTTTCCCGGAGCGGTGAAATAATTTTATCCAGAAGTCCAATTGTTGCAAGTACGGGATCGGCCACAATAAGAATAATTTTGGCATTGTATCTTTCAACTTCTTCAACCAGTTTTTCTACGGAGCCCCATCCTATATAGGTAACAGGTGTGGATGCAATTCGTGAGTAACCCATAATAAATTAATTGAAATACTAAAGAAATTCTTCAAATCGAATTTACTGTCGGTGGTAATGGTTTGATGCTATTAATGTTTCGAATTGTGATACTATTTTGCGGCGGGCGGTTACTATGCATATTCCAGGTTAATAGTTCTTCTGTATTCTGTTGGAGTCATTGTTTTAAACTTCTTGAACTGTCTGTTAAAGTTAGCGAGGTTTTTATAACCGCTGGCATAGGCTACTTCTACTACATTTACATTTTTTGCGGCGAGCAGTTTACAGGCATATCCGATTCTTACTGTATTCAGGTATTCGATAAATGTGACTCTATAATGTTCCTTGAAAAAATTACAAAAAGTAGTTACCGCCATATTAGAGATAGAAGCCACTTCCGGCAATGTAATATCGCTGTCAAAGTTGCGCATGATGTATTCAGTGACCTTGCTGAAGCGATCGGAACATAACAACTGTGTTTTCTGAACGAAGCCAGGACTGGCCAATAATTCATATTCCGTGGTAGTGGCTAAAATATCAAAGATGGCAAACAATGCGGAAAGACGTCTCAGTCCACTCATTTTCATCATATCTTTCATCAGTGTGTTAATGTGCTTCCTCGTTTTTCCTTTTATAACCATACCGTGACAAGAAAGATCCAGGATTTTTTTAAAGCCTTCCATCTCTGGAATGTTTAGGAATTTTTCTCCCAGGAATTTTTCGACAAATTGTATTACGATACCATCAGCCGGATCTTTTGCTTCACCACTCACGTATTCAGGATCACTCATCCACACATGAGGAAGTTTGGGCCCCATGAATACCAGGTCATCCTTTTCAAAATAACCGATATGATCACCTACCATTCTGCGACCGGAACTGCTGGTAATGGATACCAATTCATATTCCGGGTGATAATGCCAGGGGCATGGAAAGTATTGTCCCGTTTCCCGGAATACGATAAATGATTTATCAAAATCTTGCGGTAAGCGTTGTTCAATTGCCTTCATCGCTGCTGTTTATTACTAATACATTACTAATACAATTTTAAACTATTTAAATAAGGTTTGTATTATGTGCAGATGTGACTTGAAAGATAGTATTATAAATGAATAGAAAAGTAACAGAATATAAAAAGTGGTGCAATTACTTTTGAGTCAAAGTGTTTTTTTACCAACCTTTAGGAAATCTGTACTAAATACTAAAATAATTGATAATCAAAAATAGGCCAGAATGACGAAAATAAAAATAGACCATCCCGATCGAAAACCCGGATTTGAAACCGGAGCTTATTCTGATGGAGTTATTATTGACGGATTCTTATTTGTAAGCGGACAAGCGGCTGTAGACTTTAAAACATCTAAATTTGTTTTAGGAACGATAGAAGAGGAAACTCACCTGACACTTCAAAATATAAAATCCATTATTGAAGCAGCCGGCGCTACCATGGATGATGTAGTAAAATCGACTGCACACCTGGCCGACATAAATGAATTTGATCGCTATAATAAAATTTATGCGCAATACTTTACAGGTATCAGGCCAGCAAGAACAACGGTTCAATCGGTATTGGCCGAAGGAATAAAGGTGGAAATTGATTGCATCGTTAAACTCCCCGTTAAATAATGAATAACAAAGCAGAATTAGAAACCATCGAGGTTGGCGTTGTTGGTTTGGGGTTGATGGGAAGTAGTATCATAGTTTCCTTATTACTTTCCGGCCATCCTGTTAAAGCTATAGCGCCTATTCCGGATGATATGATTTTCGCGGCGTCCCGCATTCGGGAGCAATTAAGGCATTGTCGTAAGGCCGGTTTACTGAATGCATCTATCGAGCAGTATGAATCAAAGCTGCAGGTAACAGAAGATTACCATCAACTAAAAAATTGTGCTATTGTATTTGAATGTGTTATTGAAGATCTTCCGATCAAAGGTTCTGTGTATAGTAAGATAGCAAAAGAAGTAAAGGCTGATACCATTATTGCCTCCAATACTTCGGCAATAGCAATCAGTATATTGCAGGAATTTGTGCCTAATCCGGAAAGATTTATTGGGATACATTGGGCCGAGCCCGCATATGCCACACGTTTTATGGAAATTACCTGCGGGGAAAAAACATTTTCTGATTATGCGGAGTGGGTATTTGAAATTGCGCATAGCTGGGGCAAGGAACCAACTTTATTGCGAAAGGATATTCGTGGTTTCATTACCAATCGCCTGATGTATGCAGTTTATCGTGAGATATTTCACCTGATCGACCACGGTCATGCATCTATCGAAGATGTTGATAAAGCAATGCGGTATGACGCAGGATCCTGGATAACATTGATGGGCGTTCTGAGAAGAATGGACTTTGTTGGCCTCGCAGACAGTACAGCAGTATTAAGAAATATTTTCCCCTCACTTTGTAATGCTGATAATGTGCCACCAATCATGCAGGAGATGGTAGATAATAATGCCAGAGGAACTCAAAACCAGGTTGGGTTATATAAATACACACCAAAAGAAGCAAAAGCGTGGGAAGATGCTTTTGCTTTGTTTAATAAAGACATTTATCAATTAGCTTCTTTTTATCCGGCAGGAAGATATGGTGCGGTTAAAAAGAAAGCGAAGGTCACCTGATTTGTATGCCACTTATAGGTTAACTGGATTCCGAACCAATTAAATTTTATATTTTATAATGGGAGCTGATCGGTATAAAAAATCACGGGAGTTGCTCGAAAGGACCAAAAAAGTGTTGGCCGGAGGTGTTTCTTCTGAATTCAGAAAGTATAATCATCCTCATGCGCTATTTTATACGCATGGAAAAGGTAGCCGGATATTTGATGTAGATGGAAACGAGTATGTTGATTTTACGCTCAGTCAAGGCCCATTGATACTAGGGCATTCACATCCGCATGTGCTGCAGGCTATCAACACCTATTCGGAAACAGGGCAACTTTTTGCCGGTCAGCACATAAGGGAAGTAGAGCTGGCGGAAAAAATCAACGCATTGATCCCGTCAGCGGAATTGATGCGGTTTTGCCTGGACGGCTCGGAAGCTGTACATACTGCTTTCAGAGTTGCGAGGGCGAAGACAGGAAAGCAAAAATTCCTGCGGTTTGAGGGACATTACCATGGATGGCTTGATAATGTCTGCTGGGGTGTTTCCGCAAAATCAGCCGAGGCCATGGAAAGCAGGGAAAATCCAGCGGTGTTTCCATGGACTGAAGGTCTTCCTGAACATTCAAAAGACGAGTTTATTATTTTGCCCTGGAACGATTTAGAGCTGGTACGTGATACTGTAAAAAAACATCAACATGAGCTGGCTGCTATAATTACGGAACCGGTTATGTGTAATAGTGGTTGCATAGTGCCTGGTGAAAATTTCCTGAAAGGTTTAAGGCAACTGTGTGATGAATATGGTATTGCATTAATATTCGATGAAGTTATTACCGGATTTCGCCTTTCTTTGGGAGGAGCCCAAAAATATTTTAATATCAGTCCTGATCTTTCTGTTTTTGCAAAAGCCATAGCCAGTGGGTATCCTTTCAGCGTGATAGCCGGCAAAAAAGAATGGATGAGTACGATTGAAGAGGGAAGGGTGATACATGCAGGTACCATGAATTCGGGCAATGCCACCGTAGCTGCGGCGTTAGCCACCATTGAAATACTGGAATCAGAAAATCCTTATGACAGGTTATTTCTCCTGGGAAAACAATTGATGAATGGATTAAAAGATGCCGCTTTCGCAGCTGATCAAAATCTTTTGATACAGGGACCCGGTCCTATGTTCCATACAGGGTTCACTTCGCTTGATAGTGTAAAAGATTACCGCGATACTTTATCCTATGACAAAGTAAAGCTTGGCAAATTTATAGCAGGCATGCATGACGAAGGCGTACGAATCATCGGCAGGGGCCTATGGTACATTAGTGCAGCGCATACTCAGGAAGATATTTTATTTGCTGTCGAAAAAGCAAAAAAAGTTTTGAAGACTATTTAACTAAACGGGAAAATTCTTACAACCTTATCCAAATGAAAGAAAAGATGTCAAGTGCAAAACCAGTTTTAGTTGTTGGTAACGGCAAGCTTACTTATAGTATCAGCGTATGTTTATTGAGAACAAAATATACCGTCAATCTTTTTACAGACGATGTGACTGAAGCAGAAATTAGTATTCTTGCACATCTTTCTGATTTGAAGAATGAAAACGAAAACGATAACGATGTAGTTGATGATTCCAGGCTGACAGTTTCAGGTAGTTTTAAAGAAGATGAATATGAGGTGGTTATTCTCATAACATCGGAGGACATCACCATTAAGAGAAATGCAATCAATGAACTTGAAAAGAAACTTTCACCCGATACAATCATTGCGGTAAATACGGAAAGCATTTGTTTGGATGCGATTCAGGAAGATGCGATTCATGCCGGGAGAATAATAGGATTAAACTGGACAGAGCCCGCACATACAACAAATTTCCTTGAGATAATAACTAACTCTTCGCTGAAAGGGGAATTGGTTGACCAGGTAGCCATGCTGGCAAAGTCATGGAATAAAGATGCCTATATCGTTGAAAATTTCGGAATCCGCAGCAGATTGATCAGTGCCATGGTGAGAGAGGCTTTTTATCTGGTGGAAAATGGTTATGCTTCTGTCGAAGATATCGACCGTGCCTGCAGAAACGATGCCGGATATTATCTGCCATTTGCCGGTAATTGCCGGTATATGGATCTTATGGGCACCTATGCCTATGGTATGGTGATGAAAGATCTGAACCCTGATCTATCAAAAGAAAAACAACTTCCGGAATTTTTTACTGAAATTGTTAAGAAAGGTGGACTCGGTATGGAAAATGGAAAGGGATTATATTACTACACACCGGAAGAAATAAAACATTGGCAAATGATTGCCAGTGAGTTTAGTTATCAAATAGAAGACATCATTAATAAATATCCTTTTAATTATAAAAAGAAAGATACTAACATTAACTGATGCACTTTTAATATTGGTAAAACAGATCCATGAAAAAATTATTTGTCTTCGATGCTCATCTTGATCTGGCCATGAATGCAATCGAGTGGAACCGGGATCTTACCCGTCCGTTGGATGAAATCAGGCAGCGGGAAATGCATATGAAAGATAAACCAGATAGAGGCAAGGGTACTGTATGCCTTCCTGAATTGAGAAATGGAAAAATTGGATTAGTCGTTGCCACACAATTGGCAAGGTATACGCCGGCAGGCAGCGCGTTATCGGGCTGGAATTCTCCGCAACAGGCATGGGCCATGACACAGGCTCAATTAGCGTGGTATAGAGAAATGGAAGCATTGGGAGAAATGATCCAGGTCAGTGATAGAAATGCACTGGATGCACATCTTAAATTATGGGATGATGATACGATTCCGGATGAAAAAAAACCGGTAGGATATATTCTAAGTCTGGAAGGCGCGGATTCTTTAGTAGATATATCGTATTTACATAAGGCATATCAATATGGATTAAGAGCAATTGGCTTATCGCATTTTGGCCCGGGACGTTACGCTCCCGGAACAAAAAAAGAAGGAGGCATAACAGCTGAAGGAAAGAAATTGCTGAAAGAAATAGAAAAACTCAATCTTATACTGGATGTTACTCATTTAACGGATGAAGGATTTAGTGATGTAATGGACAGCTACAACGGCCCGGTTTGGGCAAGCCACCATAATGTTCGTAAGATTGTACCCAATCAACGCCAGCTAAATGATGAGCAGATCAAAAGATTGATTGAAAGACGCGCCGTTATTGGTGGTATGCTTGATTGCTGGGCCATGGATGTACGGTTTATAGACACGGTGTCTGATCCCTGGCAATTAGATATCAGACTTGAAAATCTGGTTGATCATTGGGACCATATCTGCCAGATAGCTGGTAATAGTTTGCATGTAGCCATTGGAAGCGATCTGGATGGAATATTTGGTACAGAGCAGGCACCCTGGGATTTGAATTCTATTGCAGATCTTCAAAAATATCAATCGATTCTTTTAAATAGAGGATATACACAGGAGGATATTGAGAATATATTTTCAAAAAACTGGTTAAGATTTTTACATAATGCCTGGAGTTGAATCAATGCTTGAATTATTATCATTTATAAGATACCCAAATTAGATACATGGAGTTAAATCGATATATGAATAATGATCAGCTTCACAAATCGTGGAGGTAGAACTATACATGAATTTTGATCTTCATAAAATATGAGTAATCCTTTAAAAACTAAAAATTCAGATTCATTGCTCGTCGGTGCAGCGAAAACAGATATCACACCGCCTCTCGGAACTTTCATAAATGGCGACTTTGTTTCACATTATGCTGTATACATTCACGATAATCTTTATGCGAAGGCGCTTGTATTGGAAAATGGTGAGATGGCCATAGCAATGGTCGTCGTTGATATATGTGTAATGCCGAAAGAATATATTGATGAAGTAAAGACAGCAATAACTGAACAGACAGGAATTCCCTTTCAGCAAATTCTTATTTCAAGTACCCATACGCATGCTGCCGGTTCGGTAGCGTCGGTTTATCTGGCTTCGGCTGATCTTTTGTACATGAAGAAGCTTCCCCGTTTGATTGTACAGGCAGTGAAGGAGGCAAAACAAAATATGCGACCAGCCAGGGTAGGGTTCGGAAGTATTGATGTTCCGGAGCATGTGCGTTGCAGACGGTATTTAATGAAAGAAGAATATAAACCTGTTAATCCGGTAAGCGGTGAGATCGATAAAGTAAAAACAAATCCTTTTGGAGTCAGCGATCAGATTATAAGTAGTACAGCTACACCAGATCCGCAGGTAAGTTTTCTGGCGGTACAAGGTATCGACGGGCATTGGATCAGTTTACTGGCGAATTATTCTTTACATTATGTTGGCGACTGGGACAATGGAACTATTTCTGCGGATTACTTTGGAGAATTTTCCCGCCAAATTCAAAAAAAATTAAATGCGGGCGCAGATTTCGTGGGTATGATGAGTAATGGAACAAGTGGCGACATAAATATCTGGGACTTTCAAAATACCGGGAATTATCCCTCTGGAAATTTCAGGAAAAGCGAATTTATAGGAGAAAATATCGCTGAAAAAGTTTTTCAATCTCTTTACGCGATTCAATGGGAAGATGACCCTTCAATAGCAGTTAAATATGAAGAGCTAAGTCTGAATGTTCGCAAACCTGGCATTGATGTATTGGAAAAAGCAAAAGCGATCATCGCGGAAACTGAGTATGAAAATTTGAAGGTTAATGAAGAAGGTCTTCGTGGGATCTATGCCCGTGAACAGGTTTTGCTAAATGAGTTGCCCAATCAATTAATGTTTCCTGTTCAGGCGATAAAAATTGGAAACGGAATAATAGGAGGGTTGGGTGCAGAAATATTTTCTGAAACAGGACTTTGGCTTAAAGAAAATTCTCCGGTAAAAAAATATTTCACGATCGGGTTAGCCAACGCCAATCTCGGTTATCTGCCTCCCGCCGATGAGATAGAAAAAGGTGGATATGAAACATGGCGCAGCCGGACTAGTAAATTGCACGAAGGGGCAGAAGAAGAAGTAAAGAATAAAATGTTACAATTGATTAAAAATCTCGGGTAAATAGTACGGCTTACCTTAATACAACGATGTCGTTTAATTCAAATAACTAATAATATTAAGTATGTGGCATAATTGCCTGCAACCAAAAAGCTCTCAATTTGGTCTGAAAGTAAAAAGACATGAAAGCAGCAATTATTAATGGCTTTGGCCAGGTTCCGCAATACGGGGATTTTCCTGAGCCATTGCCCGACACAAATGAAACGCTGATCAACGTAAAAGCAAGTGTTCTGGAAAATTTCGATAAGGGCACTGCTTCGGGCAAACACTATTCCAGCCACCAGTTATACCCTGCATTTCCGGCAGTGGTAGGGACCGACGGCGTTGGTTTTACTCATGACAACAAATTAGTCATGTTCCGCAATGTGAAACCACCATTCGGCGCATTTGCAGAGAAAACGGTAGCTGCGCAGGTTATTCCCGTTCCCGATGGTATCAGCCCTGCCAAAGCCACGGCAATACCTCCTTCGGCACTCACATCATTATTGCCGTTAAAATATTCAGCCAGACTGCAGCCTGGCGAAACTATACTGATCAATGGTGCCACAGGTGTTTCGGGCAGAATCGCGATTCAAATAGCCAGATTGCTCGGCGCGGGAAGAATCGTCGGCACCGGTCGAAACCGTCAGTCCCTGGAAATGATAAAACAGTTGGGTGCCGACGAAGTGATCGATCTGAATCAGAAAGATGAACAACTTGCAACTGATTTTCGGAAAGCCGGGGGCACGAACGGTTACGATGTGGTAATCGACTTTATCTGGGGTCATCCGGCCGAAGTGCTCATCGGCACTTTTATTCCCAATGAGGTTGGTTTTGCCAAACGAAATATCCGTTATATACAGATCGGTGCAAAGGCCGGCGGGGACATTATCTTACCCGGTGCGGCTTTGCGGACTTCCGGATTGCAATTAATGGGAATAGGCCGGGTCAGTAAAGAAGACCTGATGGTTGAGCTGGAGCAAACCTGGGAATGGATAAAAGGTGACAAATTGTATATGGATATTGAAGAAGTACCATTGGCAAATATTGAGAAAGTCTGGCAGCGCGAGGATCTGGCCGGCAAACGGTTGGTTATTATTCCATAAAAATATAACAGATGAATAAGTAGCGCACCGCCATATTGCCAAATCTGGCTGTTGGTTGCAGGGATATTGCGTTAGCAACGAATCTAAATTACTTTAGATAAAATAACTCCCCGATCTGCTCAATGTCGAAGATTGTTCCAGCTTGTGAATTTGCAAGAAACGAAACAACTATTTCATCGTCAGGATAAATTACCAGGTAGGAACTGCCACTAAATGAATCGCCGGCATGATACCAGATGCGGTGTCCGTTTTTGTCTTTTCCAATGTACCAGCCTAGTCCATAACCCGTTTCTTTATTATCGGAAGTGTATTGAGTCTGAAAAAGGCTTTTCTTTAACTTAGTGTCAATATATGAACCGTATAATATTTCGTTGCCAATCTTTAATAGGTCTTTACTTGTTGATAACAGTCCGCCTCCTGAATATTTGTAGCTAAAATCTCCAAGGTCATTTTCCTCCCCGGTGACATCGTAAAATTTACTTCTGTTAGAAATCTTATTTTTAATATTGTCACCACATGTATTTTCCAATCCTAGTGGCTTCCAGATGTTTTCTGCCATATAAGTTAAATAATCTTTACCACTGGCCTTTTCTATAATTGCTCCAATCAGGTTCCATCCGAAACTTGAATAAGAAAATCTTGTTCCTGGTTCGAAAAGCAAGCTATCGTTTTCAAATATCTTTAAAGCCTGAATAGCATTGTCGTAGTGTTCTGAACGGATATAGTCATTCAGATTATTTTCATCATAGTCCCGGAATCCTGCTAAATGTCCTGCAAGTTGACGAATAGAAATCGGGAAAGATTTTTTGGGAAACTCCGGGATGTACTTTTGTACTGTTGAATCTAAACTTAGTTTATTCTCTGAATCCAATTTTATCAAAGCTAAAGAAGTCAAAGACTTTGATATACTATTGATTCGGAATTTTGTCGAGTCAGTAACAAACACCCTGTTTGAAATATCTGCATAGCCTAAAGCATCAGACCAAATAATTTTTTTTTTCCTGCTAACACCTATTTGCATTCCATTTACCCCGGTATTATCCATAAAATCTTTGCAAATTTTACCGGCTTTGCATATCACTAAGTTGTCTTTGCATTCATTCTCTGCATTTTTAGAAATGCCATCGGTTGGGTAAGTACTAAGCGTTACTGTGGCCGTCACAATACCTCTCACTTTTTTCCACTCTCCGAAGCTTGTTTCTCTCACATAGCAGATGTGTTGTTCACTTGCAGATTTTGATATAGCTATTCCGATAAAAGTTCCTGCCAGGTCAATACCATTGCCTTTAAATATCTTCCTTACTTCCTTTCTGCCATTAACTTCGATTGTATCTAATTTCACTTTATTGGGATGCTTCGACAGAAATTTGTTATAATCATCTGCAATCAGGGTTCTGTCTGTCAAATCAAGTAGCTGTTCAAATGTTACGAAAAATGGTTTATCAATTTCGAGGTTCAGGTCGGAAAGGTCAAATTCGAGCCAGCCATTTCTGATTGATGACGTCATCACAATACTTTTGGTAAGTAAGTCCTGTCCGGGATGTCCTGTCAGACTGTCAACCTCATTTAAGCGAACTCTGAATTTGAATGATCTAAGATTATTCCTGAAAATTCTTAGCCTTGCTTTTTCAACATATGCAGGAAATGTAGTTTCCTTTTTACCATTTGCTTCCCTGATGTCAATTAATAAAGAAGTAGAACGCCCTGCATAAAGGGTATCTGTTTGTAAAACGCCCCCTTTAAAGTCAGGGTTTCCTAATTCAAAAAAATTCGGTTTTTCTTTCTTCGAACTGACGATCACGGGGCTTAGAGTAACTATTTTTTCAGTCAAATAAATGACTATGGTTTTTCTTTGAAGTAAATAATTTATGGATATTATTTTGTTACCAAACCCAATTGATGATACGATCAGAGTATCGCCGAGCAAGTTTGCGGGAATGTGAAGTGAAAAACTGCCGTCCTGATTTGATATAGTGCCAACATTATATTTTTTTAATCCGATATTGGCATATTGAATTGGTTCCTGTGTTGTACCGTTTAAAATTTTTCCTTTTAAGGTTTGTTGCCCAAATGCGAGTAAGCTATTTGAAAAGATGACTATAAAACTTAATAAATTTTTTGTTGTCATAATAATTTTAAATATTCAAAACTAAGTGTCAAAGCCCGAAAAATTTGTTAATACTATGATAGTTAGGATATACTGTAATTCTCACAAATTTCTATTTACCTTTTAACCGGAATACTCTTAACAGTCCCTTGTTCTGACTGGCTACCAACAAATATTGGCCATCAGTTCCTTTCAATGAATTTTCACCAAGATTTCCAACGATATAATCGTCATCACCATCGTTGTCAAAATCTCCACTGGTGATACTGCTCCACCATCCTGATTGATCATTTATTCCTGAACCGGCAGATACATCCACGAAATTCCCACCGTTATTTTTCAACATTTTCAAAGGCATCCACTCACCTGCGAGCAAGAGGTCTGGCCAGCCGTCTTTATCAAAATCCGACCATACTGCGTCGCATACCATACCAATACCTGCTAAAACTACCGGCTATTGATTTGGTAACTTCCGTAAATAATGCTTTCCCATTTTTGCTGTCATTTCTCAGCAACATGCTGGAGACCGGCTTCGGATAAAAGCAGCAGCAATATCACACCCGCCCGGTTTACCGCGGCAGGTATTTTTTTGCTGAAGGCAAAAGAAGTACTTGAATTCAGCGTAAGAAGTATGGCAACAGCAGTTTGTTTCACAATCGTTTTGGACCCAATGGGCATATTCAAGATAGTATAAATAATTAAAAATATTATGCTGGATAAACTAAATTTTGTTGCAAACCAATTCGCCCTTCCGTCGATTCTGATATATGCCAGGTGTGAATGTATATCCATGTTTTGGGCATTAATATGTTGCCAAATTTCTTTAGTTTTCCATTTTTAACGACTGTTTCAGGAATGGCTATATGAATTACCGCTTTAACTACATATGGTGCACCTGGTTACTAATGTTGGCGTGCAATCAGGCATACACTCAACAGACCGCGGCTACAGGCAATCCATCAATATCATACCTTGGTATTGAGCAAGGTCTGTCTAATAACGCTATCAGGAGCATTTTTCAGGACCACCAGGGCTTCATGTGGTTTGGCTCCTATGATGGATTGAACCGGTATGATGGATATGATTTCAAAATCTTCCGTAACAGGTTTAATGACAGTACTTCACTGGCCGATAATAATATTCAATCTGTCGGTGAAGATCTTAACGGTAATATCTGGACGGGTACCAATCAGGGCCTCAGTATATACAGCACCAATACCGAAAAATTTTCACAGCTTAATTTTTTGCCCTATGGTGAAAAGAATTACCGCCGACTTAATACCGAGGTCAAAGATATCAGGCGCGATGACAACGGTGTGATGCTGATCAGCAGTCTCATTGATGGATTTCTGATTTACGGTAAAGATAGCCTTGTCGCCATTCAGGTGCCTTTGCTTGCCGATGGAAAACGATATACTAATTATCCCGCATCGTCCATACGCATCGATTCCCAAAAAAGGGTATGGGTATTTGTGGTTTCGAAAGGTCTTTGCCTGTTCGATCGCGGGGCCATGCAACTGAAGCTGGTGAACGGATCGCTCAAGTCTGCCTACAGCATATTACCCGATGGAGAACAGTTATGGGTAGGCACCAACAATGGAATCTATAAGTATAACATTAACGCTAATAGCTATTCCCGCGCACTTGATCAATATGACCGTGAACTGAAGACAGATAAAGTAACTGGCATAACCATTGACCGGAAGCACAGGCTATGGATGGCAACGAAGGGCAATGGTGTAAAGATTTTCGATCCTTCATTGCAGCAGGTTACAAACATGGTTGCCGATGGCCGGCTGAACAACCTCAGTAATGAGAACTTCAATACGGTATTTGAAGATCGTGATGGAAGGATATGGCTCGGATCCCAACGTGGCGGCATTAATATCATAGATCAGCAAAGGGACCGGTTTTACACCACCGCCCATGATCCGTTGAATGCCAACAGCCTGGTGAATAACTATGTTTCTGCATTCCACGAAATGGCCGATGGAAAAATATGGATCGGTTCAGAATTTGGTGGACTGAGCTTGTGGGACCGGAAACGCAACCATTTTACCAACTTCAAAAATGATCCTGCTGACCCATCCACTTTAAGTAATAATTTCATTAACTGTATCAGGCGGGATAAAGATAATAATATATGGATTGCCACCTCATGGGGAGGTATCAATCGATATAATGCCGGCAACAACAGTTTTGAGCAATACAAATGCTACAATCCCCTGTTCAACAATTTAGAGAATAAGATGGTGTACCGGCTTTGCTCTGACCACGAGGGCACGCTTTGGGCCACCACATTGCAGGAAGGGGGTATAAAAGGAGCGCTATACCGGCACAACAAAATACTTAACCGCTTCGAGTTTTTTGACAACCTTTCTGAGTTGTTTGCTCTTACTGAAGACAGGAACGATGTGTTATGGGCGGGCAATCTCAATGAGTTGATACGTATTGATCGCAAAAACAAACAACACCAGTATTTTAATATCGGAAATATTGTACGAAGCATCCTGGAAGATAAGACCGGCAACTTCTGGATAGGCACCGAAGGCGGTGGACTTGTATTGTTCGACCGAGTAGAAAACAAAGTCGTTGCCCGTTACACAACTACGGAAGGTCTTTGTAATAATTCAGTGCTAAACCTTCTGGAAGACCAGCAGGGAAATCTTTGGATGAGTACTTTTAATGGAGTGTCTTGTTTTAATGTCAGGGAAAAGAAATTCAGAAACTATTTTCATGGTGATGGTCTGCAAAGTAACCAGTTCAACCCCAACTCGTCACTGGCGCTGAAGTCCGGCGAGTTGATGTTTGGCGGCATTAAAGGGTTTAACATATTTCATCCGGAAAGGATAGGTTCCATTGCTCATAATTCCCAGGTATTTCTCACCGGTGTTACAGTAAATAATACGCCTGTGCCGTATACCGGGCATATGAGAGTTTCCTACGACAAGGCAGTTTTCTCTTTTAATTATGTTGTGCCTGAATATGCCACGCCTGATAAAATATCATATGCTTATTTTATGGAAGGCTGGGACAGGGGTTGGAATTACGCTGGTAACATGAGAACGGCAAATTACACCCACCTTAGTGAAGGCAATTATGTGTTTCGCGTAAAAAGCACCAATACAGACGGCGTTTGGAACAATAAAGAAGTGGTACTTCATATAACTGTGCTTCCGCCCTGGTATCGAACCTGGCTGGCCTACCTGTTATATGCCTGTGCAATAACTTCATTAATATATATACTTTGGCGTTACCGTGCAAGGCAAACCAAACTTCGATATGAAGTGGAAATTGCTAATCTCGACGCCACGAATAAGCGTTCTGAACTGGAAAGAGAGCGGGCTGAAAGGGAGAAGGAGCAGATCATTAATGAGCGTGAACGTGAGATTAATGAAAACAAGCTCACCTTTTTTACAAATATCTCACATGAATTCAGAACACCGCTTACGCTGATCATCAACCCCCTAAAGGATATACTGACCAGAAAGAAGGAAGAACAACAAGAGGCAGACGGCGAACTGCATACCGTATACCGCAATGCCCGGCGTATGTTGAGCCTTGTAGATCAATTGCTGCTGTTCCGTAAGGCAGAAAGTGGCATGGATGGGATCAGGCCTGGCAAACAGGATGCGTGTACCCTGGCCGGAGAAGTATATAGTTGCTTTGCGCAACAGGCAAAAGCCAAAAAGATCAGCTACGATATCGATTGCAATGCAAACGGCATAGAGGTATATGCCGACAGGGAAAAGCTTGAGATCATATTATTTAATCTGTTGTCAAATGCCTTTAAGTATACTCCGGATGGCGGACATATTGTATTTCAGGTTAACCAAACAGAGTCAGAGGTGCTGTTCCATATTCAGGATAACGGCATTGGCATAGATAATGAGACTGGTGAGCATTTGTTTGAAAAATTCTACCGCGCATCCGGTAAGGCCATCACCGCGCAACATGGCTTTGGCATTGGGCTATATCTTGTAAAGCATTTCACTGCACAGCATAAAGGGCGCATTGCTTATGAAAGCAGGGAAGGGGAGGGAACTACCTTCACCCTTAGTCTGCTCAAAGGACACCAGCACTTTGGTGCGGATGTAATTCTGGAACAGGCTACAGTGCATGCCGCGTTACTTGAGGAATTGGTGCTGGAAGATGCGATGATTGAGCAGGCGGACATCTCAGGACATGTTGACGAGCCACTGGAAGCCCTTGTGACAGAAAAAAAAGCAATTTTGCTTATCGATGATGACCAGCAGATATTGCAATACCTGTCGGGTCTTTTTAAAAATATCTACCAGGTGTACCTGGCCTCCGACGCAGAGGATGGTTTAAAGCTTGCTTTTAAAAACCTTCCCGACCTGGTAATTGCCGACGTACATATGCAAGGTATGAGTGGTATTGACCTGTGCAAAAAGATCAAGGATGACCCGTCGCTCCAACACATTCCCGTGATTCTGCTCACGGCCAGTTCTTCTCCGGAAGTGCAGTTAAAGGGTGTGGAAGGTGGCGCCGACGATTATGTTACCAAACCATTCGATAAAGATATTCTCGTGGCCAGAGTAGCCAGCCTGCTCAAGGCCCGCACCATCCTTCAGCATTATTTTTTTAATGCTATCACGCTTAACCATACTGACCAGAAAATATCGCAGGAATATAAAGAGTTTCTTGAGCGATGTATTGCCATTGTGGAAAGCCACCTCGAAGACGATAATTTCAACCTGAAGGTTTTGCTCGCAGAAATTGGCATGAGCCGATCGAATCTTTTCCGGAAAGTGAAATCTGTGTCGGGTCTCTCCATCAAATCTTTCATCCGGTTCATCAGGCTGCGTAAAGCAGCGGAGCTGTTTATTAATACCAGTTATAATGTGAATGAGACCGCCCTGCGTGTCGGAGTCTATGACATCAAATTTTTTCGTGCTGAATTCAATAAAGTATTTGGCATGAACCCTTCTGACTACATAAAAAAATACCGTAAAACTTTTGCCAACCAGTATACGGTAAACCTAAAAGACAATTCTGAAAAGTGATCTTAAGGTGGAATAATTGTAAAATGGACACTTTACCCCCCTTTTACGGCTTTTACCCCTCCCCATCATGCTGATTTACTCCTGTATTTTGCAATCGTTAAGGCAACGACCAGTACCTGCTACTGCACCGGGGCCGAAAACAGGGTTGTCTTGTAGAGTACACTGCTTAGTTGATTAATCAGAAAATCTTACAAAACGGCCAGTTAACGATTGGACATTCAAACCTAAACTTGCTGAAATGAAAGAACTAAAACCTCCACTCAAATTGAGCTATTGTTTCCGACCCAGCTGGTCTGTTACAACTGCCGGAATTTAAAGTATTCCATTTTAAATAAACTTTCCTGACAGTCATTGTAAGAGCAATGCCTGAGTGCCCGCTGCTTGTGGGCGAGGGTATTACCATTTTACAATTACGAATTAGTAAATCAAGACAACATGTTCCGGAAATATTCATGGCTTGCATTATTGTTCATCGCGTCATCGATGCCGGCACAGGAGTGGCAATGGTCAGTGTTACTGAGTGGTAATAAAGGGCCGGTGCGTGCTTTCCTTTGGATACCCGCTAATTGTAAGCAGGTGCGCGGTATCGTACTGGCACAGCACAATATGGAAGAGATTTCGATACTGACAGATCCGCACTTCAGGAAAGACATGGCTGAAATAGGCTTTGCAGAAGTGTGGGTTTCACCTTCTTTCAATCACTTTTTTAATTTCAAAGAAGGGGCCGGCGAGGTTTTTAATGCCTTTATGGATTCGCTGGCAACCATGTCAGGTTATGATGAATTACGCGATGCGCCGGTGGTAGGAATGGGCCATTCCGCGGCTGCCAGCTGGCCATATTATTTCGCTGCCTGGAACCCTGGACGTACCCTGGCCTGTGTATCTGTAAGTGGCCAGTGGCCTTATGTGCGCAACCAGTTTGCACCGGATATATGGAGTCCACAACAGAACATCGATTACATTCCCTGTTTGGAAACCATGGGAGAATATGAAGCCGCCAAAACCTGGTCTGCCGAAGGATTGAAAGAAAGGCAGGAGCATCCGCTGATCCCCCTGAGTATGCTTGCTGCTCCGGCGGAAGGGCATTTCGCAACATCCCGGAGTAAAACAGATTTCATTGCTTTTTATATTAAGAAGGCCGCGCAATACAGGTTGCCCAAAGGAATGGATACCGGTAAAAAGAAATCGCTTATCCCCATCGATCCTTCCAAAACAGGTTGGCTGGCAGATAAATGGCGCCCCGGTGTGCCACCTTCGGCGCCGGCAGCACCTGTGGCTAAATACACCGGTAATAGTGCGGAAGCCTTCTGGTATTTTGATGAAGAGTCCGTGCGCCGGGTAGAAACATACGGCGCCCGGTATAAAGGATTGAAGCCGCAGTTGATTGGTATTGTGCAGGATGGTAAAATGGCGTCGCAAAAGAATTCGCATTTACAAATTGACCTGAAGTTTCTGCCACAGAAAGACGGGATCACTTTTCATTTAAAAGGCGCTTTCTATGATACGGTTGGTGGGGGCAGCCCGAGACTGACGATGTGGTCAGGGCTTCCGGTTGGTTCACCCATAGGACATGCACCAGGCGGAGATAACATTACGATCGACTGGGTAGCGGGACCTTTTAAGAAGATCAATGCCAACACGTTTGCCTTGCAATTAGGACCGGGCCTG
>Ga0193752_1000877_pt1 | contig 26954 bp, 21 predicted proteins | sample H1c1metaG_FD_144924 | JGI IMG/M metagenome (GOLD analysis project Ga0193752, IMG submission 144924) | Soil microbial communities from a riparian zone of the East river system, Colorado, United States - H1c1 | ecosystem: Environmental > Terrestrial > Soil > Riparian zone | place: USA: East River...
AGATGAAATATTCCAGGGTACCAGTCATTTTTCATCTGATGAAGGTCCGTGTGGCAAACACCACAATACATAATTCTGATCTGTAAATCGTGCGATCCGACTTCACGTATTTGGAAATTCCACGGAGCGAGTTCGGCTTCCGGGTTTTGGGCTGCATAACCTTTTGCTGGTATCATGACTTCCGATTCTTTTGTTTGAATAATTAAATTGACAATACAAATCTCACTAGTCTCATCAGGAAAAAAGTAACCCGATCGGGTCAGTTTGTAGCAGTTTCGGAGTTAACTGTTTTTTGTACAAAACAGGGGAGTCGCGGCAATCTGCAAGCTTCCTGATTTCATCAACAGTGTACACCACCGATCAGGATCGCGCGTATAAAGTGACGATTTAACAACAAGGAAAAATGGGCCAATATTTGCCTATGGTTGTGATTTGCTTTCAAATAATGGCGTAGCTTATAATTTTTGTTGATGTTCGAAATATTTCGAAATCGCGGTTTGTTATACTTTCAATTGATTTTGAGTTTAAATTGGAACAAGAATTGCGGCAATTAGCGATTTAGCTGAAATTTTGAGAGACCATTCCACTTTTAACGATATAAAGTGACCTAAAAATTGATATAAGCAGACCTAAAACAAATTTAAAATTTTAAGAAATGGACACGAAAAGTAATCAGCCTTCTCCTGCAGGCATCATGCAAATTGGTACTGGTTTTTGGGCTTCAAAAATCCTTTTGTCAGCAATAAAATTTGAACTCTTTACCAAACTGGTCACCAAGCCTAAAATGTCAGGCCGGGACATCAAAACTATGTTGAACCTAAAATGTACAGACAGGCACCTTTTCGATTTTTTGGATACATTAACCGGATTGGGGTTTCTTCAACGTGAAGGACTGTTAGAAACAGCAATCTATTCAAATACGCCTGATACGGATACCTTCTTAGATAAAAACAAGCCCACCTATATTGGTGGTATTCTTGAAATGATGAACAACCGCTTATATTCATTTTGGGGTACCCTTGAAGAAGGTTTGCTCACAGGGCTTCCTCAGAATGAGTCGAAAAGAAGTGAAGATTTCTTTGGTGTACTTTACCAGGACCCTGAGAAGTTAAAAGGGTTTATTAATGCAATGACCGGAATTCAAATCGGCAACTTTATGGCGTTTGCTCAAAAATTTGATTTTTCAAACTATAAAACACTGGTTGATATTGGCGGTTCTGCCGGGTTGCTATCACTAATGGTAGCAAAGCATCAGCCTCATATGACCTGTACGACTGTCGACCTTTCACCAGTAGAACCAATAGCTAAGGAAACGATTCAAAAATTTGGCCTGGCAGATAGGGTGAAGGCTAAAAGTGGAGACTTTTTCGCAGACACATTTCCCAAAGCAGATATTGTAACGATGGGCAATATCCTGCATGACTGGGACGAAGAAAAGAAAATACTGTTAATGAAAAAAGCCTATGAAGCGCTGCCTGAAGGTGGTGCCTTTATAGCGATTGAAAGTGTCATAGACGAAGAGAGAAAACAAAATGTTTTCGGTATGATGATGAGCTTAAATATGTTAATAGAAACGGGAACTGGTTTTGATTACACTCTTGCTGATTTCGTCAAGTGGGCAAAAGCAGCAGGTTTTAAATCTACCACTCTGCTTCCTTTGACTGGACCATCAAGTGCTGCGATAGCCTATAAATAAAACTTCCGCTAACAGCAGCTTTAAAAAATAAGGGCTAAATAAAGTTAGCTCAGCAAACTATCTTTTTTCAGCAGTAGAAGAATTTGAGACTTAAGTTTTCCAAAGATGCTGAATGTTTTTATGGGCTTATCGATATTAAGCTTTCCAAATGAGAAGTAGGTGAAGTAGATAATAGAATCTTCTTTCGGAAAAGCCTGTCCATTGTAGTCAATTCAAAATTTCAATTTTTTTTATGTAGTTTTAGTTTAAATATTTTATTTGCCTTACACCCTGCTATATGATGAAAAGGATCTGCTTTTGCAGGTCGCTGCCGGAGATGAACGGGCGTTTAAAAAATTATTTGATCTCTATAAAGAGCGTTTCTATGCTGTAGCGCTGAAGATGACCGGTTCAGATCAGGTGGCTGAGGATATCGTACAGGATGTCTTTATGAAGATCTGGAATAAACGGGAAAGCCTGGCTGATATTGATAATCCCTCTTCTTATTTGTTTACGGTGGTCTACAGGCTTGTATATCATCATTATCGCAAAGTTGCTTTGGAAAGAAAATTATTACAGGTAGTACCCACTTTAAAAGACGCTGTCAATACTACCGACGAAATGGTGCTCGCTCATGAAAGTTATAACCTGATATCACAAGCAATAAAAAAACTTCCACCGCAGCAACAGCTGGTATTCAAACTTTGCAAACAGGAAGGCTTGAGCAGGGAAGACGTTGCCCGGCAATTACAGATATCGCCTAACACAGTTAAAAATCATCTGGCCCATGCACTTAAGTTTGTCAGGGCATTTTTACAAAGTTCCTACATTATTTTAATGATCACTTTCTGGCTTTTGAAAAAATAATTTCAAACCGGGTAGTACAAATGCTTCTGTCGTGTATCTGTCTCTATGTACGATTGAAAATCTGACTGCATGCCATTACCCAAAGAGAGAATTCATTATTTACTGGAGGCTTATATTTCCAAAAAAGCAAGTGCCGCCGAAGTGGATGAACTCATGGACTGGTTTCTTGAAACAGGAGAAGATTCTGAACTAAAGAGTTATATGCTCGATATCTGGAATCAGTATAAGCCAGCGGAGAAACCTTCTGATGTGAATTGGGATGAAATTTATTCCCGCGTAATGCAGCCCGCCGTTGTTCCTGTCGAACCCAAGATCAGGCAAATAAGATGGGGCAGATTGACGGCAGCGGCAGTGGTTTTAACTGCACTGGCTGCCGGAACATATCTTTACTTTACTTCCCATACACCACAACCAATCGCAATCATAGAACCCAGGCAAAGCGGCATAGCCCCATCCCCTAAAAATACAGCCATACTGACGCTTGCAGACGGAACGCAGGTAGAGATAGACAGCAGCGGCAACGGGACCCTTGCGGTACAGGAAAATGTACGCATTACCAAACAATCAACAGGCGGGATCAGCTACTCCGGAATGGCAGCGGGAAAGATCAGCTATAACACGCTCACTGTACCGAAGGGAAGCAATCCACTAAGCCTCAAACTTTCAGATGGCAGCCAGGTGTGGCTTAATGTGGGATCCAGCCTTACTTATCCAACTGCTTTTACAGGCAATGAAAGAAAAGTAAAAATTATTGGCGAGGCCTATTTTGAAGTAGCTCATAATGCCGGCATGCCTTTTAAGGTACAGCATGATGACTTAACAGTAAGCGTGATAGGAACTCATTTTAATATGAATACTTATGACGACGAAAATGATAAACGAATTACTTTATTGGAAGGTTCGGTGCAGGTCAATAAGAGCTCGGATTCCCGGTTATTGAAACCAGGCCAGCAGGCAAAAATCAGTGATGAAATAAAAATACTGAATGATGTCAATACAGACGAAGTGATAGCCTGGAAAGAAGGCAAATTCATATTTGGAGAAAATACGGATATAGGAACTATCATGCGGCAGATAGCCAGGCGATATAATGTGGAAATAGAATACAGGGGAAACATCAATCAGCGTTTCTGGGGATCGGTCCCGAATAATGTAGATATATCACAGGTATTGAAAATACTCGAGTCTACAGGTGGGGTAAAATTTAACGTAGAAGGGAATAAGATAATAGTTATGCCTGCCACCCAATAATGTTCATAGGTTAACTGCATAAAAAAACCGGGCTGTGTTTGCACCACAACCCGGCAAAGCGTTCAGGTTAACCTCATAATAAATCGTTAATACCATTATTCCATTAACCCAAACCAAAACAAAGCTATGAATTTAAAAGTTCGTAATTACATCCGGTATTTTTTTCCGGAAATATCAAAACAACCGCTGAGAATTATGAAGCTGACGGCCCTCATATTATTTGCAGCATTCATGCAGGTTAGCGCCCGTGGATACTCCCAGATCACGCTTTCAGAGACAAATACACCTTTACAGAGTGTATTTAAAAAAATACAAAAGCAGAGCGGTTACGACTTTGTATGTACCTATGAGATTTTGAAAAAAGCCGGCAATGTAACTGTTAAGGTAAATGATGTATCACTGCAAAAATCGCTTGAAGAATGCCTGAAGGGGAAGGGCCTTACTTATGTGATCATTGATAAAACTGTGGTACTGCAGGCAGAAAAAACTTACTTCAATGCAAAAAATATAATAAATGTCCCGGGTCTGGCGCGTCCGCCTGTTACCATTCATGGCACTGTAACAAATCAGCAGGGAAATCCTTTACAGAATGTGTCAGTAATTATTGCAGGCACCAGGATAGGGGCTGCTACTGATAATGAGGGTCGCTTCACGGTAACTGCCCCGGAAAATAAAAACACTATAGTTTTAGAAATCTCCAGCGTGGGGTATCAGTCAAAAACGATAAATGCCGGTAGCCAGACTGAAATAAATGTTGTACTGGAACTGGATGCTACAGGTTTACGTGATATCGTGGTGGTTGGATATGGAACTCAAAAGAAGGTGAATCTTACGGGTGCAGTTGTGAGTCTTAGCGGTAAACAACTAATGAAAACGCCTTCAATAAGTCTGTCCAATTCTTTAACCGGACTACTTCCAGGTCTGATTACCAAAAATGTTACCGGAGAGCCGGGAAGGGATGACGCATCCATTTTGATCCGGGGAATGAATACAACGGGCAATAACAACATATTAGTCGTTATAGATGGTATTCAGAATGCAGCCGGATGGCAACATATAAATCCCAATGACATTGAATCGGTATCTGTTTTAAAAGATGCATCAGCTGCCATATACGGTGCCAGAGCTGCTAATGGTGTTATTTTGATAACGACAAAAAGAGGAATTTCCGGAAAGCCAACAATTGGCTACACATTTAACCAGGGAATCAATCAGCCAACAAGAATACCGGAAATGGCTAATTCTGCATCGCTTGCACGCTATTTCAATGAAATGCTGCTTAAAGCCGGACAAACGATTCGATACACCGATGAGGAAATCAGAAAGTTTGAAGATGGCAGCGATCCCCTTAATTATCCCGATGTAAACTGGTTTGATGAGGTGTTGAAAAAAAGCAGCTCACAAAGTCAGCATAATTTAAGCATGAGAGGCGGAAATAACGACATTAAGTATTTAATATCAGGATCGTATTCCGACCAGGGCAGTATTTTCAAAAATGGGAGCACCAACTTTAAAACTTACTCAATCCGCTCCAACCTGGATGCCCAGGTCAATAAAAATTTAAAACTTAGTCTTGACGTAAATGGCGGAATGGATGATGGTGATTATCCTGCTTTTTCTTCGAAAAAAACTTTCCAGGGTCTGAATAATAACCTTCCGTTTATGCCTGTTTATTATCCGAATGGATTACCATCGGCCGGTGTAGAAAGAGGTGAAAATCCGATTTTAATGGCCTCTGATGCCACTGGTAATAATAATCATACTATGCAGTATTTCTCTGCAAAAGTTTCTTTTGATTTGAATATTCCATGGGTCAAAGGATTGGGAGTTGATGGGTATTTTAATTACCGCAATGTAATAATATTAGATAAAAACTGGCAGAAGCCTTGGACAGGCTATAGTTACGATAAATCAACCGATACATACATTCCGGTTATTGGTGGCGGAATTACAAAGCCACAGTTAACACAACTATTAGAAAATGATAAAAGTAGTTTAATAAACCTGCGCATAAAATATGAAACCAGATTTCGTAATCACTACATAAATACTTTCATTGCCGTAGAGCAATCGCAGGAAAAATCATCCAATTTTTCCGCGTTCCGAAGAGATTTTATCTCCGACCAGTTAGACGAACTATTTGCCGGTAGCCTGGTAAATCAGGTAACTGATGGAAGAGCTTACGAAGAAGGCAGGAAAAATTTTTTCGGGCGCATACATTACGATTACAAAGGCAAATACTTAGCAGACTTCAATTATAGATACGATGGGTCTTCAAACTTTCCTAAAGGAAAACAGTATGGATTCTTTCCCGGTCTTTCTGCTGCCTGGAAGATATCCGAAGAAAATTTCATAAGAAATCGCTTTAATTTTATTGATAATTTAAAATTAAGGGCCTCTGTTGGTCAACTGGGCAATGATCAGATTTCGGCTTTTCAATTCCTTAGACTATATAATTTAACAAGCAGCGGATATAATTTCGGTCAACCTTCCACTCCGGCACTTGGTTTAACTGCCGGTGTTACTCCAAATCCGGATGTAACATGGGAAGTAGCCACGGTAAGCAACGTTGGATTGGATGGTTCATTCTGGAATGGTTTATTGGGCTTCAGTGTGGATGTTTTTAAACAAAGAAGATCGAATATTTTAGCAACGAGAAGCCTTGCTATCCCGGCCTTTGCCGGTCTATCGTTGCCAAATGAAAATATTGGTATTGTAGAAAATAAAGGTTTTGAAATTGAACTTACGCACGCCGGGGAAATAAATAAATTTTCCTATCGTATTGCAGGAAACCTGGCTTATGCGGCGAATAAAATTATCGATATCAGTGAAGCATCAAATGTGCCGGAGTGGCAAAAAGCGGAAGGTCACTCTATCGGAGCAAGCAAATATTATATAAGCACAGGAATAATCAGATCACAGGATGAACTCAATAAAATTCCAATTTATGTGGGTACAAAAGTAGGGGATCTGAAATATAAGGATGTAAATGAAGATGGGAATATCAATGCTGCCGATATGGTAAGACTTGACAAAACAAATATTCCGCAGATTACTTATGGATTTAACCTGTCGATGAACTATAATGCTTTTTCACTATTTGCCAACTTTGCCGGAGCCTCGAAGGTATCGCAGCCCTTTCGTTTTCAGGCTTTGCTAGGTTATAACGTTTTGCAGGATTTGCTGGATAACCGTTATACAGATGGAAGCATGAATTCAAAGTATCCGACTTTGCCTCTGCAATCTGGTGTTAACACCCTTTCATCAACATTCTGGTTATATAATACTTCTTTTCTCAGGCTTAAAACTTTGGAATTAGGATATGATTTACCCGGAGCTGTATTGTCTAAAGTCTATATCAAGTCTGCAAGGATTTATGTAAATGGAAGCAATCTTTTGACATTCTCCAAATTGAAGTTATTTGATCCTGAAACAAACGATCTGGACGGATTCTTTTATCCGCAAAGCAGAATTTATAACATAGGCATAAACGTTACTTTTTAAGCTTCATTATTATGAACTACACATCTTTTATTTCAAATAAAAAGATCAGTATAAATCTTTTCAAGGTTATATTGTTAATCTTAAGTTTACAACTTCCGATATCCTGTAAAAAGGATATTCTTAATACTAAACCCCTGGCTCAATTATCTGATGAGGTTGTATGGAAAGACCCTGCCCTGATGGACTCCTATATTAACAACACCTATAGAGTATTGTATTACGGCTTCAGGCTTGACAGAGCTTTATTTCTGATGTCTGATGAATCGAAAGCACGGGGAGGTTCACAATTCAGCGAAATTAATGCAGGCAATATATCTCCCTCGTCTATGGCACCACTGGATTATTGGGTAGGTTCTTCATCCAATCCAGGTTATTATAAAGTCATCACTCAATGCAATGTGTTTTTGGCAAACGTAGACGGGAGCGACTTCGATCAAACCTTAAAAAACAGGATGATCGGCGAGATAAAGACTTTAAGAGCCTATTCATATTTTATGCTTATTAGTTTTTTTGGCGGGGTTCCCCTCATTACTAAGCCGGTTAGACTGGATGATGATTTTAGTCTGCCAAGAAACAGTTATGATGAATGTATGGATTTTATTATTACAGACCTGGATGATGCCATAAAGTTGTTGCCTTTGAGTTATGATGCAAAAAATCAGGGCCGGATTACCAGAGGGGCTGCAATGTCTGTTAAATCCAGGGCGTTATTATATGCTGCCAGCCCGTTAAATAATCCTCAAAACGATTTAGCGAAATGGCAGAAAGCATCGGATGCCGCTAAAGCCGTTATAGATTTAAACATCTACAGTTTATTTCCTGATTATAAAAGTATGTTTCAGGCTTCCAATGCTTATAATTCTGAAATGATATGGATAAGGCCTTTTAATCATGTTGCTGATCTGGAGTATACCGATATTGAATTATTATTTTATCCAAATGGATCTAACGGTTATGCTAATATTTGTCCTTTGCAAAATTTAGTGGATCAATATGAAACATTAAATGGAAAACTTCCTGCCAATGATGCAACTTATGATCCTCAAAACCCCTATGTCAATCGTGATCCCCGTTTTTATGCGACGATTTTATATGATGGTGCCCCATTTAAAGGAAGGGAGATCGAAGCTTTTCTTCCGGGTGGCAAGGATTCCAAAGAAGGGGCATTATCTCCCTGGAACGCGAGTGAAAGTGGCTACTATCCAAGAAAATATATTGATGAATCCATTACCAATCCCAGTCACACAAATACAAGCGACGCCGCCTGGCCTTTTGTGAGATTTGCTGAGATATTACTCAATTATGCAGAAGCGGAATTTAATCTTGGTCACGAAGCTGTTTCTAAGGAATACATTAATAAAGTACGAAGCAGACCAGGCGTAAATATGCCTCCTGTTACAGAAAGCGGCGATGCGTTATTAAAACGACTGCAGAATGAAGATTTTGTCGAGTTTGCTTTTGAATCACATCGCTATTTTGACGTGCGTCGCTGGAAAATTGCACCGGCGGTATTAAATGTGCCTGCCAGGGGCATGTCGATAAAAAAAGATGTGAGCGGACATAAAACATTTAGTGTTTTTAATATCGAAGACAGGCATTTTTTTACAAAGAATTACCTGGTTCCAATACCTCAGTCTGAAATAGATAAGGATCCGCTGTTAATCCAAAATCCTGGATACTGATAATTATCAGTGTAGCAAATATACATATGAACAACACTACGATACCTGTAACCGGATCGATATACCGTGCATGGGTAATCGATATCTCTTAACCTTAATATGGGTAAACAGCAATGAATAAATTATTAGTACTATTTATCATCCCTATACTGATTGCAGGTAACTGTGCTTGTCAGACCAGGTTGATGTCAGGCGGAAATGACACCGGGAAAAGAGCCAAAGTATTGGAGCATCTGCTTACAACTTACAGATCTGATAAAGATGCAAAGCCACAGGATGTTCCTATATGGGAGAACTGGTTAAAAAAAACAGGAGAGCTGCCTCCGGATTTTGATAAACTTCAAACCAATGCTCTGCCTCCCGATTTATTGAAATTTGAGAATGGTAATCCGGTATCTGACGCAACAAAATGGCCTGCCAGGAAAGAGGAGGTCAAAAAAATTTTGGACCACTATATGCTTGGAAACTGGCCACCATCCCCATCTGCGATAGCGGTAAAATATGAGGACACGATTGCAGAGGATAACGATTTGTATCAGAAAAAAAATATTCAGCTTCTTTTCGCTCCATCAGTCAAAGCTGTCGAATTTGCAAAGAAAAACTATTCATTTAATAAATACATGCAATCCAGCAATTACTGGAATGACCATAGCGATTTTACCGTAGCCATCTTAAATGTTGAACTATATCTTCCAAAAAAAGGGAAACATCCTTTCCCGGCAATCATTTCACCTGCATCGGGAAAACAAACACTTCGACAACAGGATATAGATAAGCTACAACGTGGATATGCAGTGATACGTTATCTTAGAAAGGATGCCGACTACATACCGGCTGTTTATGTGGAATATGAATGTAACCAGCTGGAATGGTGGGCGTTTGCCGCTGGCCGGTGTGTTGACCTGTTATATACGTTGCCGGATATCGACAAATCGAAAATCGCGATTATGGGCCATTCGCGGGATGCAAAAACGGCTTTGCTGGCGGCAGCGATGGATAGCAGGATCACTGCAGTTATAGTCAGTCATCCGGGAACCGGTGCTGGCAGCTTTAACTTATGGAGATATTCAGGCGATAAATTCGGCGGCGAAACTCTGGAAAACAGTACACGGCGATTTCAATACTGGAACAATCCCCGGATGCGTTTCTTTATCGGAAGAGAAAATAAAATGCCTTTTGATAGTCATTATCTGCTGTCACTGGTAGCACCCAGGCCATGCCTTCTTGGAACCGGAGAACGCGACAAGGTCGGTGAAGTATGGGGCGATCAGCAATGCTATGTGGAAGTAAATAAGGTGTATAAATTATTAGGGAATGAGCATCACCTGGGGTTTTACGCTTCTCCTGGCGGGCATGAAGAAACCAAAGCTATGTCTGATAGTTATCTGGATTGGCTGGATATGCAATTCGGAAGAAAGCCGTATCAGTTTGAAAACAAACTGGTGTATACTTATTCTTTCGACAAATGGAAAACAATTACCAGTGAGGATCTGAATAAACAAAAATTCCCGGAGAAAAATATGAATGATATTCTCAAAGCCACTAATGGAAAGGATATCAAAACAAAGGAAGAATGGGAAACAAAAACAGCTGATATTAAAAACCAGATCAGGTGGGTCATCGGCGATTTGCCGGCTTATAAGAAAATTGACAAAGTGGTAATAGAAAACGAAAAGGTGTTTAATGATGAACTGGTGAAAGCTGAGATACCAATCCATGAAAAATTAATCGCTCATATTACTTACCCAAAAAAGAAGAGCGGCAAGCTTCCGGTTGTGATTTATCTGCATGCCTACCTCGATGCAATCGGACATGATTGGTCGGCTGGTTTTGGATACTCCCCGGTTGTGGGCGAGCGATTGGCGCAGAATGGCTTTATGTCTGTAGAATTTGATCAATTTGGCTATGGGAAACGTAATCTCGATAATGGTATTGATTTTTACGAAAAAAATAAAAATGAATCAGCGCTAGGGGTCATGATACAGGATGTTAGACAAATAATTGACGCCGTAAGTCTTCTCGATTGGGTTGATAAAGATAAAATTATGGTCGAAGGGTATTCATTAGGCGGAATGGTGGGCTTATATGCTGCTGTTTTTGATACACGAATACAGGCTGTCGCTTTGACCAGCGGTTTTGCTTCGATGAGGATGGACGTGCATGGAAATCAAACCGAAGGTATCGGGAGATATTCTCACCTTCGTTCAACGATTCCGCGTTTGGGATTGTTCCTGGGTAATGAAAAAAGGATTCCATATGATTTCCACGAAGTTCTTGCACTGGTAGCTCCAAGACCGGTATTTATACTGGCTCCCAATCTTGACCAGGACTGGTTTTACGATGATGTTGAAGTATGTTATCGCGAAGCAGCTAAGATTTTTAATTTATATGGAAAAAGTAAAAATATAGTGCTTTATAGTCCTAATGATTTTAATCGTTTTCCGCCGGAATATCAGCAAATAATGATTGACTGGTTAGTAAAAACGGGGTTATAAAAATCATTGAAAAGAATGATACAATTTTTAAAAAAAGATGAAAGTTAAAACACTGCTGTTAAATTTTTTTCTTTTCCTCATTTGTTTTCAGAATGGATTTGCCCTGCAGAATCAGGTTACCAGGTCTGTGAAAAAATTACAGGCATTGACTTTGGGAACTACGGCATCCAGTGTAATACTTGCCTGGGACGATCCATTTGAGCCCGATTACCAGGCCAGCGATTTTAAATGGAAAACAAGAGAGTATACGTTATACCAAAACGGCACCCGGATAGGTTCCACACATAAGAAAACCTTTACAGCGAAAAATCTTTCACCCGTTACCGATTATATTTTTTCTGTAACATTACCTGAATCTGAAGATCCTGAAAAATGGAATACGGTAAAGGTTACTGTTAGGGATCCGGGAAAGATTATAAATATCAGGAAGTCGGGTGCAAAGGGGGATGGAAAAAACGATGATACCGCGCCGGTTCAGCATTCAATCAATCATTGCCCTGCTGGTGGCTCTGTTTATATACCTGCGGGAAACTACCTTGTCGGACATCTGGAGCTGAAAAGTGACATAACCCTGGAGCTTGCCAAAGATGCTGTTCTTTCATTCATTGGTTACAAACATGATAAAGTGTGGCCCAAAACAAAAGCTGAATTATCGGGACCGGATGGTAATATACATTATGAAAGCATAAGTCTGTTATCCGGAACAAACGTTCATAACGTGGTTATTACCGGTGAAGGTATAATTGATGGTAATGGAGAAACATGGTGGCCATACTATAAAGAAATAACGCGCCCGTTCACGCTCGAATTTGTAAACAGCTCCAACATACTTGTTCAGGGGATAACAATTCAGGATCCTCCATTCTGGAACAACCACCTGCTATATGTTGACAGTGCTGTTTATTCGGATGTAAAATTCCTTAAGGTTTCTACGCAAGATGGAGTCAATGGGGATGGATTGAATCCGGATGCTTCGCGCGACATTTTAATTATTGGCTGCCTATTTGGTAATCAGGACGACGCTATAGCCATTAAGTCTGGCAAATATGTTGAGGATGGAAACAAACGCCGCCGGTCAACCGAACGCATTATTATCAGGGATTGCATCTTTGACGGAAAGGCTGCACCAGGCTCTAACCCCCTCGGTATAGCTATTGGCAGTGAATCTTCGGGAGGTGTAAAACATGTGATGATCCGCGATTGTGAGTTTAGTGATGTGGCGAGTCTCGTAAATATTAAAACCAACAGGGAGCGTTTTTTTGCATGCGTTGAAGATATCAGCATTGAAAATATACACTACACGAACACGAAGCATGTCGACCGCTGGTGGAACAGGGCAGCCATAAGTGTTGATCTTTTTTATGGGGCGCCTGAGGGTTCAGATCCTTCCGTTGCAGAATCTTTTTCGCCGCAAACTCCTGTTTTCAGCGGAATCCATTTCAAAAATATTTCAATATACAATCCTGCAGGAAAAGGTATTTATATTTCCGGACTTCCGGAATCTCCTGTTCATGATATTGATTTCGACAAGGTAAATGTCACGTCGAAAGACGGGGTAATAATTCGGAATGTTGACGCGCTGTCAGTCAGTGGTATTTCAGTTATTCCTTTAGGCGGGAAAGAAAATATTAAAAAATAGAATACCAGGGCATGGGAATTACACTGCTAACAATTAATTTTTTTGTCATCACCTGGTATCAGAATATTTAATGCCGGTTCTTTTTCTGATAGTGCCTTCGCAAGATCTGCCCGTTTTTATGAAGCAATGTTTACCGTAGCCATATGAACAGGGATGTATTGAATTCATTTAAGATTAGCGCTTTCATTTGTGCTGTTGGTTTAGTGAAAAATTAAAAACTGATTGCCTTAGGTTCCAGGAAAGCCTCCAGTCCATATTTGCCGTATTCTCTTCCGATGCCCGAATGCTTGTATCCGCCGAACGGTGCAACGAGGTCAAAGGTAAACTGGTTAATGGCCACCCGGCCTGACTGAATCTTTGCTGCCATGTTTCTGGCTTTGTTTTCATCTGCAGAACTGATATAGGCAAACAAACCGTAGTTAGTGTCATTGGCAATTTCAACGGCTTCTTCTTCAGTTTTGTAAGTGATGATAGAAAGCACCGGGCCGAAAATTTCTTCGCGTGCTATGCGCATGTCATTTGTTACATTGATAAACACCGTCGGCTTTACGAAATTACCTGCTTCAAGGCCATCCGGGTGTCCCTCTCCACCAACTAATATTTCGGCTCCTTCATCCAGGCCTATCCTGATATAGTCCTGCACTCGTTGATATTGTTTCTTGCTAACCATCGGTCCGACCACTGTATCAGGATGTGCCGGATCACCCACTTTCAAATTTTCGACCGTTGCCTTCATTATTGTTTTAACCTGTTCGAGATGGGTTTCAGGCACCAACAATCTTGTCCCGGCTACACAGGCTTGTCCGCTGTTCATGAAAGCCAGCATTGCTGCCATTGGGACCGCTGTTTCAAAATCGGCATCTTCCAGGAGTATGTTCGGTGATTTGCCTCCCAATTCCAGTGTCACGCGTTTCATGGTGTCGACAGCTCCTCTCGCAATGGTTTTGCCTACAAATGTGGAACCGGTAAATGTTATCTTGGCAACATCCGGGTTATGGGTAATCTCATTGCCGACAATTTCGCCGCGACCTGTAACAATATTGAAAACACCTGCCGGCAAACCTGCTTCGTGCAGGCATTCGGTAATCACCTGCGTCTGGATGGCGCTCATTTCACTGGGTTTGATCACAGCGGTACAACCCGCGGCGAGCGCAGTTGATAGTTTGCTGCAAATAAAACCATTGCTGGCATTCCACGGCGTAATGATGCCCACAACACCCAGTGGTTCCAAAACAACTTCTGAAGATCCAATCGTTTGTTGAAACTCAAAAGTTTTGAGCAGTTCTATATTGGAGCTGATAAATGTCAGGCAGGCTTTGGCAGCCTCTCTGGAGAACTGCAAGGTACCTCCGTATTCTTCCAGCATTGCTGCAACAATATCATCCAGACGTCTTTCAACGGAGTCGTATATACGCTGCAGGTAAACGATCCGTTCGGTTGGGGTTGTCAATGAAAAAGTTTTGAATGCTTTCTTTGCGGCAGCAATAGCCAGTCTGGTATCCTGCTCATCGGCAAGTCTGATGGTGCCGAGCTGGCTGTTGTCTGTGGGGCTGATAAGGTCGAAAGTTTCTGTTCCGTGCGGAGTGACAAATTCCCCGTTGATGTAGATCTGATTAATGGTTTTCATGATTATTTATTTAGAAGTTTGAATAAATACTTATGTTGATTGAATTAATAAATGTGTTGTTGAGATACTTGTGTTGATTGAGATACTTGTGTTGATTGAGATACTTGTGTTGATTGAATAAATACCTTTATTGATTGTGTAGTTCGGGCAAAAGATTCCTGATCAGGCGCAAGGGCTGCGACTGTGTGAGACAATTGATAATCTCGTATGGATCGCTAATTAAATGACCGCCGGAAGGCTAGTGGCGAAAGCTCAGTTTTGGCTTTAAAAAACCTGTTAAAAGACTGCGGGTGACTGAAACCAAGTTGATACGCGATTTCACCCACTGACAGGGAAGTGCCCGCCAGCGCCTGTTTCGCTTTTTCAATTACTTTGTTCTGGATATGTTGCTGAGTATTGAAACCCGTCAGGGAACGCAGCATGTCACTCAGGTAATGTGGCGAAACAAATAATTGAGCTGCTATATCTTCAACCGCCGGAAGCCCTTCGTCCTGAATTTTATCACTATCAAAGTAGTCAGAAAGAATACGTTCCAGTTTTGCCAACAGATCGTTATTGACAAGCTTACGGGTGATAAACTGCCTGTTGTAAAACCGGTCGGCATAATTCAGCAGCACTTCTACGTGTGAAATAATAATGTTCTGACTGAAGCGGTCTGTATTGGCCTGACATTCCTGCGCAATGTTATGGGCAACCGAATCAAGCATTTTTTCTTCTTTCTCCGAGAGAAATAATGCCTCGTAAATTTCATAAGAGAAAAAGCCATAATTCCTGATCGTTTTGGCCAGTGGATAATCCCTTAAAAAATCCGGATGGATGATGAGGATCCAACCTTCTTTTGCATTTTCATCAGCTGACAGTATTTGTCCCGGGGAGAAAAAGGAGATCTGTCCTTCGTCGAAGTCAAAATAATTCTGACCATACTTGATCTTCCCGTCAAATTTCTTGATGAGACAAACCATATAAAAATTATACATGGCCTTTTCAGAAATCTCCGGTGCAAAACTGCTTAGCTCTTCGAAGCTGATTACGCTGATCAAAGGATGATCCGGCCGGGCAATGCCCAATATCCTGTGAAATTCCGTGATGGAACTGAAGGTCATCATTTCCTTTTTGCTCTTCTTCATGACTTGCAAATATTAGAGGTCAAAATTACTAGAGGTCAGAATTATTAGAGATCAAAAATATTAGATCAAAAATGTCAGAGATCAGGACTAACTGAGATCAGGACTAACTGAGATCAGAACTATTTGAGATCAGAACTATTTAAGATCAGAACTATTTGAGATCAGAACTATTTAAGATCAAAACTATTAGAGAAATCAGAGTGAATTCAAATCTATAACGAAACGATACCGCACATCGCCGCGAACCATTCTTTCAAATGCCGCCTGGATATTCTTAATGTCTATCAATTCAACATCTGCCGTAATCTGATGTGTCGCGCAAAAGTCCAGCATTTCCTGTGTTTCCTGTAAACCTCCTGCACCTGTTCCAACCACAGACTTGTTACCCGACAACAGGGAAAATGGCGATATTTCATAAGGCTCGACCGGAAGACCGACACAAATATGAACACCATTGGTTCTCAGCAAGCCCAGATACAAATTTAGGTCATGCTTTGCCGATACACAATCGATTATAAAATCAAATGATCCTTTTACCTCCACCATTTGACCTGTATCACTGGTGTCGACAAAATGATGAGCGCCAAGATCCAGGGCAGCCTGTCGTTTGACGGGAGAGTTGCTCAGTACCGTTACATCCGCACCGAATGCCAAACCAAATTTGACTGCCATGTGACCCAGACCTCCCAATCCCAGTACGGCAAGACGATGTCCTTTACCGACATTGAACCGGCGCAGGGGAGAATAAGTCGTAATGCCTGCACACAACAGTGGACCGACACCGGCCGGGTCGAGCGTTTTGGACACCTGGAAAGCAAAGTTTTCATTCACAACTATCGTATTGGCATAGCCACCGTAAGTTGGATGCCCATCTTTGCCCATACTGTTATAGGTCCAGACTGCACCTTCCGAACAGAATTGTTCGTGACCGTTAGTACAATCGTGACAGGATCCGCAAGTATCGACCATCGTACCAACACCGGCCCGGTCACCCGGCTGGAATTTTTTTACGTGACCACCTGTCTTCACAACTTCGCCGACGATCTCATGGCCGGGTACCATCGGAAATATTCCAGGGAACCAGTCATTTTTCATTTGATGAAGGTCTGTGTGGCAAACACCACAATACATAATTCTGATCTGAACATCGTGAGGTCCGACTTCACGTATCTGGAAATTCCATGGAGCGAGGTCGGCTTCCGGGTTTTGAGATGCATAACCTTTTGCTGGTATCATGACTTCTGATTCTTTTGATTGAATAATTAAATTGACAATACAAATCTCAGAAGTCTTATCAGGAAAAAAGTAACCTGATCGGGCCATGTTGTAGCAGTTTCGGTTTTGTCTGTTTTTTGTACAGAAACAGGCAGTCGTATGGCAAAGACTTACCTGAACTCATACTACCTAGTTCAGGAATTAAGTTTCAAATTCCTATGAGAAAATATTAATTGGCTGTCAGTGAGTATCTTCCCAGGGGAAGCGCAATTATTCCTAACTTTTATGTTGTACCATCCATTCAGCAATTTTTGATGAAGCAGGACGCAGAAATGGAATTTACGCTTGATTTAATAAAAGAAAAGACTAAAAAGCGAAATACTAATATCAGTATAGACAGATGATTCGCGATGGTTATCAATCTGGTCAGAGACTCTTTTTCTTACAGCAGATTATCCTAATTGAGAAATGTTGTTAAAGAAAACATGCCTAATATGACATAAAAGCAGCTATTCTCACTATCAGCGTTGATTATTCCCGGCGGAGAGTAGTGTTGCTTTCATAACAATAAAAACTCCTAGCTTACATCAGCTGCAATAAACTCTTTCCGGGTGTAAGCATTCGCCAAGCCACGTCTTGGTTGATATAATAATTAATTTATGTCAGCGGCTTCCATTGATCTGGCAATAGACTTCGAAGCTGACTTAAGTAAGAGCGCCCAATACCACAAAAAAATTCAGTGACATCTTTGGTAGCTTTTGACTGACGAAAAATTTCCTAATGAAAATTTGCGTAGCCAAATAACTACATGTACATTTGTAGTCAAATGACTTCTTAATGAATTTAAGACGAGACGTTTTCCAATTATTACCACCTCAATCTTCAAAAAATGAAGCAAATAGCTGATTTCATTGAGCCATTCCGCAAAATGTGGGATGACAAGTTTAACAAATTGGAAGCTGTAATGAAAAATTATAAAAACAAACAAAATGGAACAAAAAACAAAAATTAATGCCGAAGATGGTAAACAGGAAATCGTAATCACAAGGGAATTTGATTTGCCTTTGGAATTGCTTTTTAAAGCTTATGAAGAACCCGAACTCTTTGAGCAATGGATGGGTATAAAAGTGCTGAAATTGGAAAGTAAAAAACACGGATCTTATGCGTTTGAAGCCTCGCACAATGGAAATATGGTTTTGCGGGTAAACGGAACAATACACGAATTTATTCCAAACAAAAAAATCACACGAACATTTGAAATGGAAAACACACCATTTCCTGTTCAGCTTGAATATTTGGAATTTGAAAAACTAACCGACGATACCAGCAAACTCACTATGCACATTGTGTTCAAGTCCGTTGAGTTCAGAAATCAGCTCTTGCCATCTGCACAAGGCGTCAATGCGGCACATAACAGACTGCAAGAAATCGTAAACAATTTAAAATAAAGAAATATGACAAAGCGAAATAAAATTATCTATTGGGTGGCTACCATTTTACTTGCATTAGGAATGTTTACAGGCGGAATCTATTGGGTGACTACCGCTTTACTTGCATCAGGAAAGTTTTCAGGCCAATTATTAAGAGTAGAAGAGAACATTGACAAGATTACTTTTTTAGGCTACCAGGTTTACTTTATGAGCATACTTGGAACATGGAAAATACTTGGAATAATTACTATTTTAATTCCAAAATTTAAGTTGCTAAAAGAATGGGCTTATGCAGGTTTCTTTTTTGTACTGACAGGGGCAATAATTTCACATATCGCAAAAGGGGACAGTTTTTTAGAGTTTATTTCACCACTTTTTTTTGTTTTGCTTACTGTTATATCGTGGTATTTCAGACCTGCTGACAGAAAAATCATTTTGGACAAAATTTAAATATTTTTGATGAAGGAACAAGCAGAACACTTTTTCGAGAAAGCCAAAAAATGGAGGGAAGAATTTCGTTCATTGAGGGAAATTGTCTGCGAAAATAAATCGCTTAAAGCCTTAACGTTTTAATGACACTTTTAGCCCCTCCAGAAATCCTGGCTGGAACGAATAATACCTCTGTTTGCACGGAGGGGCTTCTTAAATTGAATGGTGATCTTTATTGGAGAATCCCGAACAGAAAAATCTTTAATCATTATATACGTTCCTGATTTTTTTTTTAACCTGGAAAACCATCTATGGAACAGAATGAATTAACTCTTCCAGTAATTAATGTCCATGCCGCCGGCATTGATGTTGGTTCATACAGTCACATGGTTACCATAGATCGGATTAAAAGTAATGTTATAGAGTTATCTTAATAAGCAAACAAAATGAAAGACATTTTTAAAAGGAATGTTCTCTTTGAAGTGTTCTTTGTATTTGTTGAGTTTATCAAGTTCCCGGCCAAGAGAAGTAATATCATCTTCACGTATTTGGAAATTCCACGGAAATTAAATCAGCGTTATAAGCTTAAAAGGACATTATCTTTAGAAAAATCTTTTTATATAACGTCACATGACTGTCAAGCAACTTATCCTTCCTGGGCTCCTCTTTGTATCTTCATTTGTATCTGCGCCTGCGTTAGCACAACAATCCGGAGATACTGATCGGCTTCGATCTATCACCTCATATTACTATACAGATTATCTCGTGCTGAACCCCCTCGCTGCTACATCACGAGGCGCAAAAGGGTATGATGACAAAATGGAGATCAACATCAGCGATGGCTATATCAAAGCTGGTATTCAGCTCAATCGTCGCTACCTGGATTCTTTGAAAGGTGTGAACGTCAACGCCCTGCCTGAATCTGATAAATTAACGGCAGACATTTTTCGCTTCCTGCTGAATCGTGAACTGGATGGGCTTCAGCGGGGCATCGCTCCATCGTGTATGGCGCTCAGACCTGTAGATCAGTTTGTGTTCAGCTTCCCCACAAGCTTTGCAACCAATGCATCCGGCACGGGCTCTATCCCTTTTCGCACTGTACGCAACTATGATGACTTCCTTAAGCGCCTGCCTGTTTTCGCACAATGGGTAGACACCGCCATTCAGAATATGAATGAAGGAATAAGCAAAGGCAATACGTCACCACAGGCAGCCATGATGAAAGTGCCCGCACAACTGAAGCCATTGTTTGAGACAGAGACATCCAAAAATGTTTTTTACAAACCTGTTCTCAATTTACCAGACAGCCTCAGTGCCACAGACAAACAACGGCTAACGCTGGAGTATACAAAGGCTGTCGACAACATCGTTAAGCCTGCGTATAAAAAACTTCACGACTATTTTGTAAATGTATATATTCCCAGAGCCCGGACTTCGTCTGGTCTGTTGGACAACGCCGATGGCAAAGAAGAGTACCGGTATTGGATGCGCTTCTGGAACACACAGGACCTCGATCCGGACTCTGTCTTCGCATTTGGACTATCGGAAGTAGCAAGAATCCGTAAGGGCATGGACTCCATTAAAACGGCAACAGGATTCACAGGTGATCTGCCTGCCTTCTTCAACTATGTGAAGACTGATAAGAAATTCTTTCCTTTCGCAACCGAGCAGGAAGTACTCGATCGCTTTCGAAGTTTCCAGGACAAGATGTCGCGGTCGCTAACCAGGATGTTTAACCTGATTCCAAAGTCGCGCTTTGAGATAAGAGCCACAGAAAAATTCAGACAGGCAGGAGCTAACGCTCAGTATATGCGACCCGCCCGTGATGGTTCAAGGCCCGGGATCTTTTATGAAGTAATACCTGATGCATTATCATATAACGCGGTGGGCATGGAAACACTGTTTCTGCATGAGGCCATTCCAGGTCATCATTTTCAGGTAGCCTTGCAGCAAGAGATGACATTACCTGAATTTCGCGGCTCAGCTTTCTTCGGAGCTTTTTCCGAAGGGTGGGGACTGTATGCAGAAACTCTTGGCCTGGAACTCGGCATGTATTCCGATCCATATCAATACCTCGGCAGATTGAATGCCGATATGGAGCGCTCAGTGAGACTGGTGGTGGACGTAGGCATCCATCACAAAGGATGGACTCGTGAAAAAGCCATTGAATATATTCTGGCAAACCAACCTGTATCACCAGAAGTAGCTGCGCAGCGCATAGAGCGCTATATGGTAACTCCCGGGCAGGCACAAAGCTACAAGATTGGTGAACAGAAAATACTTTTCCTGCGCAGGCTTGCACAACAGAAACTCGGTAAAGCCTTTGACATCCGGGAATTCCATGACCAGGTTCTGAAAGATGGTGCCATGCCGCTGGATATTTTGGACCAGAAGATCAGAGCCTGGATCGAATCGAAACTGAAAACCTAATTAAGAAAATTGCGAGATAATATTTCCGGCTATGATTCCAAAAAATATAACGGAAGGGCATAGCCGGAAAGTCTGTTTCGTAAATGATCAGTCACTACGCAGGTATGTGAACGATGGAGGGAAAGTGTGGTTTTCCCGTACTCAAAAGCATTTTTCGGTTGTCCATATCGCCCCCCGAAATTGTCCATTTCACATCACTATATTTTCAAACGATGTATCTAATTTTGAGTGACAAAATACGTAGGTTGTGATTCACATACATCAGATCTTGCTAATTAGTAGTCCGGTTGAAAGAGTTTTTCAGGCATTACTATATAAATTCAGGCATTACAATATAAATTTTTAACTATAAAATGCAGACATATGATACTTAAAAATAAAGTTGCGGTAATCTACGGGGGAAGCGGGGCAATTGGCGGTGCGGTTGCACGGGTATTTGCAAGAGAGGGTGCTAAAGTTTTTATCGCTGCAAGATCGCAGGCTGGGCTGGATGCTGTAGCTGCTGACATCATTGCAGCAGATGGTCTGGTTGAAACCGCACTTGTTGACGCCTTTGATCAGCAGGCAGTTGACAAACATGCCAGGGACATTGCACAAAAGGCGGGAAGCATTGATATAGTTCTCAACGCTGTCAGTGTCATGCACGACCAGGGAACCTTTCTGGAAAACCTATCACTTGAGGAATTCATGCGACCGGTTGAGGGATTTCTCCGGACTTTATTTATAACCAGCAAGGCTGTAGCTCCATATATGGGCAAAAAGCGCCCTGGAGTTATTATTACACTCACCACTCCAGGTTCCAAAGAACCGGCAGCAGGTGTTCTTGGGCATTGTGTAACGTGCGCGGGGACTGAAGCATTCTCGCGTGTACTCGCTGCCGAAATGGCTCCTAAAAATGTTCGGGTAATTTGTCTTCGACCACATGCCATCTCTGATGCACCGGCAGCGGGTTCTTACACTAAGGATATGTTCAAGACCCACGCAGATTATAAAGAACATGCAGGAAATAAATCTGTAAAAGATTGGTTGCCGGATTCGCCGATGGCTCAGAGTACCCTGTTGAAACGCCTGCCAACTCTTTCCGAAGTAGCAGAAACAGCAGCATTCATAGCTTCAGATGGAGCCGGCGCAATGACAGGCGCAATTGTGAACTTGTCGTGTGGTTCACTGGTAGATTAAAAAACACCGCAGAAGCACCGCTCGTCGCCGGCGTAGTATAACCGCTGTGCAGATCATTCATTTTTTTATCCTGAAATAAATTTGTCGGTGTACATTTAAGCAGCGCTTTAAATCATAAAATATGCAAAAATTATTGTATTTCTTCTTTGCTTTAATATTATTTGGAAGCTGTAAGCAAGCTGCTGATACAGAAACAAAGCGCGTAGTCATAACCGGTATAGACTCTTCAAAAAAGCCCGGGGATAATTTTTTTATGTACGCTAACGGCATTTGGTACGATACAGCCAAAATACCGGCCAGTCAGTCGGGTGTAGGATCCTATTCTTTTATGAATTTTCCGCAACGTATACGCATGCAGGGAATTCTTGACAGTGTTGCACAAAGCAACAATCCGGCAGGGAGCCTCGAACAAAAAGTTGGTGATTTCTATGCTTCGGGCATGGACACAACAGCGATTGACAAACGAGGCTATGAACCCATTAAACCTGTGCTGGCAGCGATCGACGCAGTTACTGATGTGCCTTCGTTGTTAAAACTGGTAGCTGATGAACAAAAAGTGGGCAATAGGTCCATTATCGGCTTTTATGTTGGGCCGGATGATAAACAAAGTTCCATTATTATAGCTCAGTTTGCCCAGGCCGGGACTGGCTTACCGGAAAAACAGTATTATTTCAAAACAGATTCTTCCACGCTGAATATCCAAAAGGCTTACAAAAAATTTCTGGCGAGCCTGTTTGAATTGACAGGGACCGATGCAGCTACTGCAGAGAAAAATTCAATTCTTGCCTATAATATTGAAAAGCAATTGGCCACTGCACACAGAACAAATATCGAACTCAGGGATGTTAAAGCTAACTACAATAAACTGGCTGTCGCTGCGCTTTCAAAGAAACATTCTAACCTAAGCTGGACTACGATGTTAAACAATCTGGGAGCAAAGGTTGATTCTGTTAACGTAGGGCAACCGGGTTATTATGACAAACTGGATGCTATGTTGAAATCGGTACCGGTCAATGATTGGAAAGTTTATTTTAAAGCCACTACACTCAGGAACTATTCGAATTTTTTAAGCCAGCCATTTACTGACGTGTTGTTTCAATATACAAAAATTCTGACCGGACAAGCTGTGAAGAAAACACGTGCCGAAGAAATGACGCAGGTGGTTGATCGCTCCCTCGGACATGCATTGGCTCAATTGTATGTAAAGAAATATTTTCCGGATGAAGCAAAAAAACGAATACGTGTGCTGGTAGACAATCTGAAAAAAGCATTCGAAGCACGTATTAGCAAACTGGATTGGATGAGCGACTCAACCAAGGCAAAGGCTAAAGAGAAACTGTCCGCCTTTACTGAGAAAATCGGATATCCTGATAAATGGAGAGATTATACGAATGTGAACGTGAAAAGGGATTCTTATTTTGAAAATCGTTTGGCGGCTAATAAAAATGATTACGCGTATAGCCTGGCTAAGATCGGCCAGCCTGTTGACAGAACGGAATGGTACACGACCCCGCCTACAGTAACAGCGTATAATAATCCTCCGGGGAATGAAATTGTTTTCCCCGCCGGCATATTACAACCTCCTTATTTTGATGTGAATGCTGATGACGCGCTTAACTATGGCGGTATCGGCATGGTGATTGGTCATGAAATAACACACTCCTTTGACGATCAGGGAGCACAGTATGATAAGTCAGGTAACGTGACGGATTGGTGGACAAAGACTGATTATGAAAAATTCAAAGCAAAAACACAGCAGGTAATTGATCAATATAATTCGTTTACCGTGCTGGATTCGATGCATGTGAAAGGCGCTTTAACCGTCGGTGAAAACACAGCAGATATTGCAGGTATTGCCATTGCCTATGATGCATTTAAATTAACGGAACAAGGAAAAGACACTGCCAGATTGGATGGCTTTACACCTGATCAACGTTTCTTTATCTCGCTGGCGAGAATCTGGCGCGTTAAAACAAAGGATGAATTTATGCGCACGTATGTAAACACCAATCCGCACTCTCCGGCTACATGGCGTGTAAACGGACCTCTGATGAACTTCACACCTTTTTACAATGCATTTAATGTGCGACCGGGCGATAAAATGTATAAACCCGAAAATGAAAGGATCACCGTTTGGTGAGCTTATACCCCGGACCTCTCAGTCAACGCATGGCACTACCAGTTAGCAGGGTTGAAAGTATTCTTTACATCCTTCCATGCGTTTTCCGCAAAGTTTTTAATTTATTTCGCGGCTTTCGGAAAGTTCGGATTTTGCATAATCTCATCGATCTGTGCCGTGTGTCGTTTGCAATGACCAGCCATAAAAATAATAGTTTGATATGCATCAATTTTCCCGAATGGAAAATCGTTATAGTGATTTCTCAGGTCGTCGGTCGTAGTATTTATGTAACCGATATTTTTATTTCTCAATGTTGTAAATTCTTTCAGGGCTCCCTGGAAGTCGCCAAACCTGCCTGTAGGTTTCACCGCATCCTGTGCCTGGAACTTTGAACTACGATCCGTAATCATTTTTAAAACATCTGCATCACTTAACTTTACGGAGTCCCTTTTCGACGGATCGGCAGGAGATTTCAAAGCAGATTGCGCATATCCGAAGAGACCATTTTCTGTAACGGCGATATGTTCAACACATTGTGCAACTGACCAGGACGCTGTATCAGCTTTAAATGCAAGTTGCGCGAGGGTAAGCCCTTTCACCTTTGTTAATAAAGTCTGGCGTGATTCCTGTAACAGCCCTGATGCATACTTACGTTCTGCATCTGAAAGGCCGGTATTATTCCGGAAGCTAACTGTTACCACAAGCAAAGCGCATAGAAAGATTTTTATTGGATTCATGTTTTTAATTTTTAAAATTATTGATCTACATTTTGAATGTCTAAGGTAAATGATTAAGAGATGAATGGAGGGGGGCTGAGAAGACAATATATGGGTTAATCCGGACAACATGGAAAAGACAATGGGCAAAACCAGGCTCCATACATAAAATTAATTCTGCTGAATTGTCAACCTCGCCGGGCAATATCGATAGCCTGTTTAAAGAATATTACAATTTTAAGAAACGCATTAATTACCTCGAAGCCACTAAGGCGGGGTTTTCGGATTACAATGCACAACTGGCGAATTGTATTTCCGGTTTAGTTACAAAACCTGGATCAAATTTATCACACCCGTATTGATAGTATTGTTTGTACTCTGTGCCTGTATTTTATTGGCGGGGTTGCTGATATTTTGGTTAACAGGAACCGGGTGAAAAAAATACTGCTTTTTTAGTAAAAGGACACATTCGCACGGCCTCAAAGTTTAACTTTATGTGCTGTGCGTTTGCAATTATATGATATCATTCCGACACTGCAGCCTTATGTAAAGCTGATTTGTTCTATGGACTGTGATGATGATGCAGATACCCGCCATATACGTGTGCTGCCCGATGCCTGCGTAGAACTATTTGTAAGCTACACTCCAACGCCGGTAGCAATCATTGGTAATGAACACTACAAGCGAAGCATTATTACTTTTCGTATGAGTCGCCCTATGGATGTGCAGATGCGAAAAGGCTCCGGTTGTCTGGCTATTTGCTTTCATCCCGGCATGGCCTATAAGTTTTTTCACCTTCCAATGCATATATTCACCGACACCATAACCCTGTTAGATGACGTGTGGAAAGGTATGGCCGAAGAATTAGAAGATAAGCTGGCCGATGCCTGCAACAACGATGTGCGCATATCTATCATTCAACAATTTCTGGCACAGCATCTGGCACAAAGCCGGGATGATAAACAGATCGCCTGGTGCTTAGAGCTGGCACAAACTTCAGCGGATCCATTATCGGTAAAGCAGCTCACCCATGAGGCAGGTCTTAGCCAGCGTCACCTGTCGCGCAGGTTCCAGCAATGCATAGGTTTGTCGCCAAAAGAATACTTACGTGTCAGCAGATTTATAAGGTCATTGCAGCATCTGAAGAAGTATCCCGCTCATTCGCTGACAGAGATAGCTTACGAAAGCAGTTATTACGACCAGGCGCATTTTATTCGCGACTATAAAACATTTACTGGTCACACGCCCGGCGAAATAGTGCAGTCGCAGCATATTTTGTATTGATGTCCGTTTTGTACAATTTTGTGCACCGGGATATGGCCAACTTCGCGTGATAAAAATAGAAACATATGCGAAAAGTAATTTTAGGTCTGGCTGTAACGCTTGATGGTTATATCGAAGGACCTAATGGTGAATATGACTGGTGTTTTACAGACCAGGATTATGGACTGAATGAATTTTTCTCCCGGGTAGATACCATTTTCATTGGCCGGAAGAGTTATGAAATGGCAAAAAAGCACGCAGATAACAATAATGGAGAAGTGGTACCGGGCATGCCGCGCATGACCG
>Ga0193752_1000878_pt1 | contig 26952 bp, 21 predicted proteins | sample H1c1metaG_FD_144924 | JGI IMG/M metagenome (GOLD analysis project Ga0193752, IMG submission 144924) | Soil microbial communities from a riparian zone of the East river system, Colorado, United States - H1c1 | ecosystem: Environmental > Terrestrial > Soil > Riparian zone | place: USA: East River...
GGCGTTAATGACGCGTTGCTGACTACAAAAGGACAAACCTTTGTGGCCGCTGATTTTCGCGCCCTGCCAATGCAGAATCTTACTGCCGCGCCAAACTCCGAAACAAAGATCGGTATCGGGGCGATGGTTGAGGGGCTGCATTCCAATTCAGGAGTTGGTCCATCGAGGTCACTGGCCCAGTATCTCAATGATGGCGTCAATGGACTGAACATCGGAACCGCTGTGGCTAACCTCCCTGCAGGAAGCATGTTCCTATCTGTAGGTACAATCCTCACCGCAAATATCGGAGACAATGTACCGGATATGCTGATCACCCAGGTGGCAGATCCTTCCGGGCAGTACGACAGGTATGAATTCACCGATATAAACGGCGTCAGGGTTGGGAATTCAGTGGATATTGTATTGAATAATATTCCACCTGTTGGCAAATGGACGGTTAATTTTTTTGAAGCTACCGGCTCAACGATTCTTACTCCCGGACTGTCAAACACACCAAGGGATCTCAGGTTATGGGCGGCTGATTTCAGTGCCTTCGGCATCAATGTTTCCAATGTTGCGACTGTAGCTTATTTCCGGATCATCCTCAAAGGCACCAGCGATATCGCTTTCGTGGCTTACAATACAAAAACGATCACACTAAATTCCACAATGAGTCTTACAGATCCTTCAGCCAGGCTGAGCAGGAATACCACTGGCAGTGTGGTTGCCAGGACCATGAATATCTTCCCGAATCCTGCGACGAATTCCTTTACCTTCTCACATGATGTTGCCAGGAACAATGAAAACATGATGATCTACAACATGCAGGGTGTGCTGATGCTGAAAAATCAGGTAGCAAGAGGTAGCAGCAAGACGGTTATAAATATCTCTTCACTGAAATCAGGTTCTTACCAGGTCGTTTATACCGACGGCATAGAAAAAAATTCGAGCCTTCTGGTGGTCAGATAACTCCAATTCGTTGCGTTCGGAAAATACCATCAACCCTTAGTAACTTTTTCATTACCATTAATATACAGGGGTTTTCATTATTTTCGGTTATGATTTTGATCGTAGACGACAAAAGGGAAAACCTCTTTTCTCTCCAGAGACTGCTGCAGATCCATAAATTCAAAGTCGACACCGCAAACTCAGGTGAGGAAGCACTCAAAAAAATACTCAAGAATTTTTATGCTCTGATCATACTGGACGTTCAAATGCCGGGAATGGATGGTTTTGAAGTGGCAGAGGCCATCTCAGGCTATGGAAGATCCAAAGAAACACCCATAATCTTTTTGTCGGCCGTAAAAATCAACAAGACTTTTATTACAAAAGGCTATGATTCCGGCGGCATCGATTATGTGACCAAGCCTTTCGATCCTGATGTACTGTTGTTGAAAGTAAAGACTTTTCACCGCCTCTCTGAACAGCGAAGGGAGCTAAAGGATATCCAGCTGATCCTCCAGGAAGAGATAGAATTCCGCAAAAAAGCGGAGAAGGAACTGTCGCACTCTATTGAAGAGTTGAGGTCCATTCTCGAATCCATCCCGCAGATCGCATTTCTAACCGATGCTAATGGGGCCGTTGAATTTGTCAACCAACACTGGTTCAATTATTCCAATGACAAACTAGTGTTCCCGGAAACTGCCCCCGATGGTGAAACCATTGCCGAATGCATGCAGGCCACTATCAGGTCGAGGGAGCAGCAGGTGATCGATGTATCCATCAGGAACCTGAAAACGGGGCAGTTCAGGTTTCACCGTCTCAGCGTCACTCCAGTCAAAAAGGATGACAGGATTATCAGGTGGGTAAACATCTTCACCGACATACATGATCAGAAGATGGCCAACCAGTTGCTCGAACAACGCGTTGCGGAAAGAACAGAAGAGTTGCACAAGATCAATATAGAACTGGAAGCAAGCAATCACGACCTCCAGCAGTATGCCTCTGTGGCATCACACGACCTGAAAGAACCACTTAGAAAGATCCAGATTTACAGCGACCGGATCAGGAATCAATATCTCAAGAGCGATTCCGATGTAGACGTGTACATGAATAAGATCATGACCTCCTCACAGAGGATGACCATCCTGATCAACGACCTGCTCAATTATTCCCGTTTGTCAGGAGATGGACTCTTTGAAATAACCAATATCAACACTATCCTTGAAGAACTGATATTTGATCTGGAGTTGCTGATCGCCGAGAAAAATGCCTCGATCAATATTTCTGTATTCCCCGAAATGGAGGTGATACCCGGACAGATAAGACAGTTGTTCCAGAACATCATCAGCAATTCAATCAAATTTTCCAAGAAGGATCTGCCTCCTGTCATAGACATTACCGCGGAGATTACAGATAGCAGGAACCCTGATTTGGACCCAACCGGTTCGGGCGGATACTGTCGCATCACTATCAGCGACAACGGGATCGGGTTCAATGAGATTTATAAGGACAAGATCTTTAACATGTTCCAGCGTCTTCATTCCAAGGAAGCCTTCGAGGGCACAGGCATCGGCCTGGCCATTGTGAAAAAGATCATCGACAAACACAACGGCGTGATCACAGTTCAGAGCAAGGAAGACCGCGGTACCTCATTCACCCTTATTCTTCCAATTTTTCAGAGCAGCAACATACCGGTCAAAGCGAACGCATCAGCAAACATCTAATTTGAATCCATGAAAACTTCATTCAGACGGAATATTATCATCGGCTTCGGTGTGTCCTTACTGCTGCTGCTGATAAGTTCCGCGGCTTCATTTGTCAGTATCCGTCTGCTGCTTGACAATTTCGGGAGGGTCACTCATACGCATGAAGTACTCAATGTGCTGGAAAGAGTCAACCGAAAACTTGTTGAAACAGAAACCTCACAGAGAGGTTTCGCGCTCACCAAAGACACTTCCTTTCTGACTTCATTCAAAGAGGACAGTGTAGAGGCGAAGGCTCAGGTAAGGTATCTCGCGACCCTGACCTCTGACAACTACTCTCAGATCAGGAATTTTGATTCACTCACCAAGTTTGTTAACACACGGCTGAACTATCTGTCTAGAGGAATATCGATCGTGTCCGACGATCAACCGATCACCAAAGAGCAGTGGCTGCGCGGAAAAGATTTCATGTCTAAGACCACCGACCTGATCAGGCTGATGGAGGAAATAGAACAGAACTTATTGCTTCAGAGGAGTGCACTGACGGGAAGATTTTCACAGTTCACACCTATGCTGATCCTATTTGCAGCGATAATTTCCATCCTCCTCACCATTGTATTTTATCTAAGGGTGATGAGTGATTTCAGGAAGAGGGTAAGGTTACAGGAAGAACTCATCAAAAAGGATCGTGAAGTCAGCGAAAGGATCAGAATCATCAAAGAGATTGCCGACAAGATCTCGGGTGGTAATTATAAAATAAGATTGGGCGATGAAGGCAAGGACCTGCTTGGCAGCCTCGCCGGCTCACTGAACAAAATGGCGGAGTCGCTGGATTATTCTTTTGGTGTGTTGTCCGACAAAGAGTGGCTGCAGGCGGGGATCGCAGGGCTTACTATCAGGATGCAGGGTGAGAAGCCGTTGAAATTACTTTGCGATGATATTCTAAATTTCGTAGTATCCTGCACTGGCAGCCAGGTAGGCGCCCTCTACCTGGTCAATGATTATCGCCTGGAGCTCCTGATCACTTACGGCCTTGAAGACAGTGTGCAAAAAAACATAGAACTGGGCCAGGGTATTGTTGGCCAGGTTGCCGCAGATAAAAAACTTATTCATTTTGAGGGCCTGAACGATGAGAATTTTATGATCAGTTTGGCCTCCGGGACCATCAGACCCAAGAGCATAGTTGTCTTTCCCATTACACACGAAAACAAGGTGATGGGAGTTATTGAATTGGGTTGCCTGGATGGTTATAATCGTAATCATTTGCATTTCATCCAGAGCATCGAACAACAGATAGGTATTGTAATTCACAGCGCCGGGAATCGCCAGCGGTTGCAGGAACTTCTGGAGGTGACCCAATCGCAATCGGAAGAATTGCAAACTCAGCATTCCGAGCTGGAGAATGCGAATGAGGAGTTGCGGCTGCAATCGCAGAAACTGCAGGTGTCTGAAGAGGAACTTAAGGTGCAGCAGGAAGAACTCATGCAAACGAACACCGAGTTGGAGGAAAGGACCAACATGCTGGAGGAAAGAAATAGTCTGATTGAAGAGAGAAATAAGGAAATACAGGAAAAAGCCCGTGAGCTCGCCATAAGCACGAGGTACAAGTCGGAGTTCCTGGCCAACATGTCGCATGAATTAAGAACTCCTTTGAATTCCATCCTGCTGTTATCCCGGTTGATGTATGAAAATAATGAAGAGAATCTGACCGCCGACCAGGTTGAATTTGCAAAGGTCATCCAGACTTCGGGCCAGGCCCTGCTTTCACTAATCGACGAGATCCTGGATCTGTCGAAAATTGAATCGGGGAAAATGCAAATCGAGGTCGGTGAGGTTTCTTTACGCGAGATTTGCAATGACATCAATGCGCTGTTCCATCCTATCGCAAAGGAAAAAAACATCGGGTTCAATATTGAGATCGATCCGGACGTGCCTGCGGTTGTCGAAACAGACAAAGAACGTCTGGAGCAAATCATAAAAAACCTTGTTTCCAATGCCACCAAATTCACATCCCATGGTGAAGTTAAAATGAGGGTAAGAAAGGATCCGGACAGGAACGAATTCCTGGTTTTCGAAGTAGTGGACACAGGTATTGGCATACCGGAAGACAAACACCAGCTGATATTTGAGGCTTTCCAACAGGCCGATGGATCAACCAGAAGGCAGTATGGTGGTACCGGTCTGGGTCTGTCCATCAGCCGGGAACTTGCACGTCTGCTCGGAGGGTCGATTGGATTAAAGAGCAAGCATGGAGAGGGAAGCACTTTCAGTCTGACTATCCCGATGCGGAAAAACTCCGGAATGGCCGGTGAGGAGCTGCCAACTACTGAACAGCAAATGGAACAAACTGCAACTCTTAACAAGGGGGTAGAAGTTCTTGTGCCGGGGCAACAGGTTCCTGATGATCGGGAACAGGTGAGGACTTCAGACAAAACCATCCTGATCATCGAAGATGACGTTCCCTTCGCAATAACATTGCTTGAATTTTCGCGAAGGAAAGGATACAAGGGTATCGTTGCCTTAAGGGGTGATGAGGGCCTTGAACTCGCGAGAAAATACCGGCCCACCGGTATCCTGCTGGATGTGAACCTTCCCGTAAAAAATGGGTGGGAGGTGATGAAGGAACTGAAAGAAACCCCCCGCACTAAACATATCCCCGTTCATGTGATGTCCTCCACCGAACTTGGTAAACAAAGTCTGAGGAGTGGTGCGATGGATTTCATCAACAAGCCCGTTGCCTTTGAAAAAATGGGAGAGGTGTTTCAGAACATTGAAATGATCCTCAAACGCGAACCCAGGAAGGTGCTGATAGTGGAAGAGAACCCGAAACATGCGGAGGCGCTTTCCTTTTTTCTTGAAAACTTCCAGGTCAAATCCGTCATCAGGCACGACGTCAGAGAAGGGATTGCATCGTTGCTGGAAAAAGAAGTCCGTTGCGTTATTCTCGACATGGGGATAGCCTACCAGAAGTCGTACGACATACTTGAAGAGGTGAAGAAGACACCCGGCCTGGAAAAACTGCCGATAATTATATTCACGGGCAAGCATCTTTCAAAGGCCGAAGAGATACGTATCCGGCAATACGCGGATTCCATCGTAATCAAGACAGCACATTCCTATCAAAGGATCCTGGATGAAGTTTCGCTCTTCCTCCACCTGATGGAAGAACAGCTTGACACGGCAGGAGGTTCATTCAAGAAACTCGGCAGGCTCGGAGAAGTGCTGGCAGGGAAAAAAGTACTGATCGCTGATGATGATGTACGCAATATCTTCTCGCTGTCCAAGGCCCTGGAGAGTTTCGAAATGAAGGTGTATTCAGCTACTGACGGCCGCGAAGCACTGCAGCAACTTTCAGAGAACCCGGGAATTAACATAGTGCTGATGGATATGATGATGCCCGAAATGGATGGCTATGAATCGATGAAAGAGATCCGAAAAATTCCACGGTTCCAAAAAATTCCCATCATAGCCGTAACTGCGAAGGCCATGGCGGGAGACCGGGAAAAATGTATCCGTTCAGGGGCTTCCGACTATATTACCAAACCCGTGGATACGGATCAGCTGCTGTCCCTGTTGCGTGTCTGGTTGTATGATCAGGTCTAAATTCGATCCACACAAGTAAAATGATTTCACCTTTGAAAAAAAAAGTTTTGATCGTTGACGATGATTCGAAGAACATTTTCGCTTTGAAAGCCGTTCTGCAATCAAAGGGATATTCCTGTCTCGCAGCGGGTGGCGTGCAGGAAGCGGTGGACAGGCTGGAGAAGAATGATGAAATAGGTGTCGTACTGATGGACATGATGATGCCCGACATGGACGGGTATGAGGGCATACCCACGCTCAGGGCCAAAGGTTTCCGCATTCCCGTGATCGCTGTCACAGCACAGGCTATGGCGGGCGACCGCGACAAATGTCTTGCTGCCGGTGCCGACGGTTATCTATCCAAACCCATAGATGTAGATAAACTTCTTGATATATTAAAGGCCCATATAAATGGAAAAGGTGATAAGGGACCAGGTCAGTGATCACCAGGTGGAGATCCTGCTGAACGACCTGCTTGAAATTTTTGGATATGACTTTACTAATTATTCCCCTGCTTCCGTAAAAAGAAGGATCAACCGGCTCTATGCCCTGGATCAATTTACTTCATTCGCTGAATTTAGAAACCGGGTCATTGACGACGACCGCTATATCAGCCGCTTTATACAGGAGATCACTGTAAACGTCACGGAGATGTTCCGCGACCCAGAATTCTATGCTACAATCAGACAGAAGGTGATACCTGTATTATCCACCCATCCATTTATCAGAATATGGCACGCCGGTTGTTCTACTGGTGAGGAAGTGTATTCAATGGCAATCTGCCTGAAAGAATCAAACCTCCTGCATAAATCGCTGCTCTACGCAACCGACATCAGCCCGGAGGTACTGGCCACTCTTGACAAGGGGATTTTTCCGCTCAGCATGATCAGGCAATATTCGGAAAATTATCTTCGAAGCGGAGGAACAGAAGATTTTTCAAATTATTATACTGCCAAATATGATCTCGCAAAATTCAATGACGACCTCAGGGAAAAGATGATCGTATCAACCCACAACCTTGTTTCCGATGGGTCTTTCAATGAGTTCCAATTGATCATTTGCAGAAATGTGCTGATCTATTTCAACAAGTCGTTACAGGATCGGGTCCTTACTCTTTTTGATGCGAGCCTTGAAAAGCTTGGTTTCATTGGCCTTGGCTCCAAGGAGCAGATAAAATTTTCAAATATTGGAAACAAATACACGCAACTAGATCCAAGGGAAAAGATATGGCGCAAAATGATTTGAAAAACGGATTCGAAATCATTGTTGTCGGCGGTTCGGCAGGCAGCCTCGAGCCGCTACTGACGATACTCGAAGCATTGAAACCGTCCCGTTTCGCGATCGTATTGATCCTTCACAGGAAAGCATCTAATGATTCGGTGCTGGCCACAGTGCTTAGCAGGCGATCGGCATATCCGGTTAAGGAAGCAGAAGAAAAGGAAAGTCTGCAGGCCGGTGTTGTTTATATTGCGCCGGCAGATTATCATTTGCTTTTTGAAAAAGACGGCACCATATCGCTTGATGATTCCGAAAAGGTTAATTTCAGCAGACCGAGTATTGACGTGAGCTTTGACTCTGCAGCGGATGTCTACGGAAGCCGGTTGATCGGTATCTTGCTTTCAGGCGGTAATACAGACGGGGCCGAAGGAATGAAGAAGATCAAAAGGGAAGGAGGGTATTGTATCGTACAGGATCCCGATTCAGCGACTGTGGCGGTGATGCCCGGTCATGCCATCAATGAAACGGAGGTGAATCAAATCCTGAATGCCAGCGAAATTGCCGGCCTCCTTAACCGGTTATAACTTTTTGCGATTATGAATCCCAGACAAAACAACTTGTACAGGATGAGCCAGACCATGCGCTGGTTTGGAGAAAAGGATCCCGTTAGCCTGAGTGATATCCGTCAGGCAGGATGCAGTGGGGTGGTGACCGCCCTTCATGAAACTCCGAATGGAGCCGTCTGGCCTGTAGATGCGATAAATAAAAGAAAACAGTTGATTGAATCTGCAGGACTGGAATGGTCGGTTGTGGAAAGTGTACCCGTTCATGAGAATATCAAAAAACGGACGGGAAACTTTCATCAGCTGATATTGAATTACCAGGAATCAATCAGGAACCTGGGCGCATGTGGGATCAAGACCATTACGTATAATTTTATGCCGGTGCTGGACTGGACACGGACGGATCTTTCCTACCCCATGCCGGATAAATCACTGGCCCTTCGATTTGAAAAGGCAGCCTTTGTGGCTTTTGATCTTTTTATACTCAAAAGAAAAAATGCCGAACAGGATTATCCCGAGGAAGAAGTCAAAAGAGCCAGGAGCAAATACGACCAGCTCAGTGCTTCGGACCGGACTCGCCTCCAGCGAAACATAATAGCCGGCCTCCCCGGCAGCGAGGAAGGTTTTACACTCGATGCATTCCGCGAGATCCTCGCCTCTTATGAGGGCATCAGCGCCGGGGATCTGCGAACTCATCTCCAGTTATTTCTAAACGACATCGTTCCCGTTGCTGAAGAAGTTGGAGTGAGAATGGCCATCCACCCTGACGATCCTCCTTTCAATTTGCTGGGTTTGAACAGGGTGGTAAGCACGGCCTCCGACCTTGAGCAGTTATTTATACAACAGCGTTCACTGGCCAACGGACTCTGTTTCTGCACTGGGTCCTTTGGCGTAAGACCCGACAATGATCTGCCGGGGATGATCCGAAAATTTGGAGATCGTGTTCATTTTGTCCATCTTAGGAATACCCGGAGAAACAGTTGGGGCGACTTCTATGAGGACAATCATCTTGAGGGCGATGCAGACATGTACCAGGTGGTCCGTGAACTGGTGGTTCTCATGAATCGCAGGAAAACAAACCTTCCCATGCGCCCCGACCATGGGCACCAGATGCTTGACGACCTGAAGAAGCAAACCAATCCCGGATATTCTGCCATTGGCAGGCTGAGGGGACTGGCAGAAATCCGGGGTCTGGAGGAAGGCATTATCAGGAGTTTAATCGTTTAATATAACATCTTTCAATACTTTTATTGATAATTCATACAGTCGATAACTCAAAAATGCAATCTTCAATATGGAACTGGGGTTTGAAAACAAGGTGATCATCGTTACGGGAGGGGCAAAGGGAATTGGATACGGAATTACACAGGTGCTTGCCGGGGAGAGAGCGATTCCCTTTATCATCGGCAGGAGTCAAAAAGACAATATTGCGGCGGTGGAAACCGTTGAAAAAGCTGGGGGTAAGGCGTTCCAGGCGGTGGCTGAGCTGACCGATCCGGCACAATGCCGACAGGCGGTTGAAACGGTGATCAAAGTAGCGGGAAAAATCGATGGTCTGGTCAATAACGCGGGGATGAACGATGGAATTGGCCTGGAACATGGATCCTACGATGAATTCATGGCTTCGCTGCACCGTAACCTCGTTCACTATTACCTGATGGCGCATTATGCGCTGCCCGAGCTGATCAAAACCAAAGGAAGTATAGTCAACATTAGTTCCAAGACCGCCACCACCGGGCAGGGCGGCACATCGGCTTATGCCGCTTCAAATGGGGGAAGGAATGCATTAACAAGGGAATGGGCTGTTGAATTATTGAAATACCGCATCCGCGTCAACGCCATAGTGGTGGCAGAATGCTGGACCCCGCTTTATGAGAGGTGGGTCAACACCCTGCCTCAACCCCAGGCAAAGCTCGAAGAGATCGTTTCCAAAATACCGCTCGAAAAGAGGATGACTACAGCAGAAGAGATCGCCAACGCGGTTTGTTTTCTTTTGTCCGAGCGCTCAAGCCATACTACGGGCCAGATCATCTATGTCGATGGGGGGTATACTCATCTCGACAGGGCACTTTAATAAATTCAGGCAATTTGGGGGTTTTCGTCTTCCGGTTACCCTGCAAAGCGGTACTGCGGGAATAGTTTGCCAGGTTTCGGGCTTTCATCAGCGGGTTTGCCCCGTATTTTCTACCCATCAGCAGGGCAAAATTTATTGGGCACAAATTTGTTTGCAGTATGGTTGCCCTGGGCCCTTCATTTCACGACTTACTGATTAAAAAATCATTAATAAATGATTTGTGAATTGCAAAGAAGCAAAAATAAACTTAATTGCAAGGATAAGAGGGCTAAAGAGTTATATAATATTTTTTTGTTAAAAGCAAGTTTTGGATCATCTCTTTTTAGTGATAGTTGAACAGTGTAAAAATAACCCATATGGGGGATAGAATTCTGCCTGGCAAATTTTGATTTGCGGGTATTAAGAGTTATTTTCGCACATCCTTTTTGGTACAATATCCTGCAGGTGACGTAGACTTACGATATTCTGTCCTCATTTGTTCTGAAAAACTACCTGAGCTCGTCTTTTTCAATAAAACAAAATAAAGATAAAATATCAGTAAACGCTACTATGAAAACAGGATTGACTACTACCCATAATTCCACGCTCTTACTGCTGATACTGAGTTGCCTGCTTACTTTGGGTGCTTGCGTAAATCGCAGGGAAGTGACGAATTTCAACGACCTTACTGATGGTTCCATACCCTCTTCTACGATCAATCTCGAACCGATCGTCACCAAGGGGGATATCCTGAGTATAACCGTGACCAGTCCGAACCCCGAAGCCACCGAAATGTTTAATGCGCCCAACCTTTCCGTTTCCGGCATGTCTACTGCCGGTGCAGGGAACATATCCCCATCTGCGGGCTACCTAGTAAACCAGGATGGCTATATTCAGTTTCCGGCCCTGGGCAACATCATGGCCACCGGTCTTTCTAAACAAAAGCTAAAGGAACAGATCACCAAGATGCTGGTTGACAATAAACTGCTGGTTGATCCCATCGTGACCATCAGGTACCTGAATTTCAGAGTTACCGTGTTGGGTGAGGTTGCCCGCCCCACCGTGGTTGCTGTGCCAAATGAAAAGATTACTATTCTCGAAGCGCTCGGCCTGGCTGGTGACATGACCATTTATGCAAAGAGAAATAATGTGCTGCTGATACGGGAAGAAAAAGGAAGCAAGCTGATCAAACGCATCAATTTCACTAATAACGACATTTTTTCTTCGCCTTATTATTATCTGAAATCCAACGATATCGTATATGTGGAACCTAACAAACAGAGGGTCGCGTCAACAAGCCGCTTAACGCAGATTTTGCCGATCCTCATCAGTGGTTTGTCATTCACAGCGATCATAATTGACCGTGTGATAAACCGTTAAACTTATACTATGAGTGCTATGCAGGTAACAAAAAAGAATGGAATACAACACGAAGGCAACATTATCAACCAGTTGCTCTTCAGGTATCTGCCTTATTGGCCCTTGTTTATTGTTTTGTTGTTACTGGGAGTAGCCGCAGCATATACTTATATCCGTTACTCAATTCCGGTATTCGAGGCCAGGGCAGCCATCATGATCAAAGACGAACGCAAGGGCTCAGATGATTCCAAGGTACTGGAGGCATTGAATGTGTTTGGGGCGAAAAAGACCGTTGAGAATGAAATACAGATTATCAAGTCCAGAAAGCTTCTTAAGGAGGTAGTCATCAACTTGCGTCTTTATTCACCTACATTCGAAGAAGGTAAGGTAAACACCACGCCGGCTTTCCTGAAAAGCCCTGTTGACATTGAGATCAAAAATGCCGACTCAATGGTTGAAGCGGAAAAAGTCTATTTTAATTTTGATAAGAACAGGCAGCTTGTGCTAATTAATTCAAAGGAATATCCCATTAACCAATGGGTTGGGTCTCCCTGGGGCACGATCCGTTTTGTTCCGAACAAATATTTCAAGGAATCAATAGATCCCAAGCCGCTTTATTTTGCATTGATTGATTCGAGAAAAGTAGTCAGTTATCTCGACAGCAAACTGACTATCAACCCTTCCAACAAAATGTCCACGGTTATTAACATGACCGTCAAGGATCCTGTTCCGAAAAGAGGTGAACTAATCCTGAATGAACTGATCAAGCAATACGACCGCGCCGCGGTGAATGACAAAAACGCTCTTGCCCGCAACACGCTTGATTTCCTTGAAAAGAAATTGCAGGCAGTGAAAACTGATGTGGATTCAGTAGAAAGAGGCATCCAGCGTTTCAAGACGACAAATAATGTAATTGACCTTAATGCACAGGGTCAGCAATATCTGGGCAGTGTGGGAACCAGCGACAAAGAAGTCGGTACCATTGACCTGCGGTTGGTAGTGCTGAAAGAAGTTGAAGCTTATGTACGCTCACGAGGCCAGAATGCAGGCATCGTTCCTTCTACTGCCGGGTTGGATGATGCTTCACTTACGTTATTGCTCAACAAACTTTACGAGAGCCAGGCTAAATACGAAAAGCTGAAGGCGACCACCGGTGAGAACAGTCCGACTATGAAGTCACTCGCAGACGAGATCAACACCCTCCGTCCGCAGCTACTTGAAAATATCGGCAGCCAGCGCAGCAATCTCATGGCTCAGAAAAATAACCTTACCTCCACCACTAATAAATATTCCTCCATGCTCCGGTCGATGCCGGAAAAGGACAGGCGGCTGGTAGAGATCAGCCGGGACTGGGCGGTGAAGAAAAATAACTATGAAATGCTGTTGCAGAGGAAGGACGAAGCTGAACTGAGTTTCAACGCCGCAGTAGCCGATAGCCGTCTGGTTGATGAAGCCGAAGCCGGCGCCGAACCGGTTAGTCCGAATAAGTTACTGGTTTACCTGATTGCCATTCTCGGCGGTATCACTGTCGCTGTTATCGTGGTGGCTGTCAAGGAAGGATTGAACAAGAACATATTGTTTCGGAGTGAGATCGAGAATTACACAAACGTGCCTATCCTCGGCGAAGTTATCCAGGATAATGGCGGTCAAGGTGTGGTGATCGCGCATGACAAGAAGAACTTCATAGCAGAACAATTTCGCCAGATCAGAACCTCACTTAGCTATTTGGGTGTAAGTTCCAGGAAGAAGAAGATCCTGGTTACGTCAAGTATCTCAGGAGAGGGCAAGAGCTTTATTTCAGCAAACCTGGCCATCAGCCTTGCCCTTACGGACAAGAAAGTGGTTCTGCTTGAAATTGACCTTCGCAAACCGAAGCTGAGCGAAATTTTTGGCCTGAAATCGAACGCCGCGGGTATAAGTAATTACCTGATCGGGGAGAAGGAAGCAGATGAGATCATCAAGAGGACCTCGATCAACCCGAACCTGTTTATCATCTCCGCCGGCCCGATACCGCCAAATCCTTCGGAACTGATCCTTAATGGAAAGATCCAGGAGTTGCTGGCCTATCTGGAAAATGCATTTGATTATGTGGTCATTGATACAGCACCGGTTAGCCCGGTCACGGATGCCTACCTCCTGTCACAGTTCTGTGATGCTACGCTTTACGTGGTCAGGCATGGCTACACTCCCAGAATTTATCTCCAGCTCCTGGATGAAAATAATAAGATCCGGGGCTTGAAGAACCTGGCATTGATATTCAATGGCGTCAAGGCCAGGGGAATAGGCAAAGGTGGGTACGGAAATGGGTATGGTTATGGATATGGAGTAGGTTATGATGATGAGGATGTTGAAACAGGTGCTAAGAAATCAAAATCTATCTTCAATAAGGTCTATAAATAGAGGCGACTCAGTTTATAGAGGTTTGAAAGGATTCGGTCATTTACCCCTGCTGTGAGTGAGTTGGCGAAGCCTTTTTGTAAAGAATTGAAAGAAAGATCGTAAGTTTAATCGTTATCTGCTATGAACATTGAGAAAACATCATGGTATGCATTGTACACCAAGCCCCGCTGGGAAAAAAAGGTGGCTGAAATTCTTACTCGCAAGAAGATCGTAAACTATTGCCCGCTAAACAGGGTTCAGAAGCAATGGAGTGATCGTAAGAAAATTGTGCTGGAACCATTATTCCGCTCTTATGTATTCGTGCAAATCCCCGAAAGCAGACAACTTGAAATCAGGCAGACCGATGGCGTCGTCAATTTTGTATACTGGCTCGGCAAGCCTGCAGTGATCCGTGAGAATGAAATCGATGTGATCAAGCGCTTCCTCCACGACTACGAAAATGTTCAGCTGGAGAAAGCTGAAGTCAACCTCAATGACACGGTGAGAGTCACGCATGGCCCCTTATTATTCATGGAAGGCAATGTTGTGGAAGTGAAACATAAGACAGTGAAAGTGCTGCTTCCATCGCTCGGGTTCACCCTTGTGGCCGAAGTAGACAAAACCCATATTGAAAAAGTGACACTGGTAAGACAGTTCGATCTTTTACCCAACGAAAATATCAAGATCTCCAACTAACAGAGATCTCCCGCCAGCCCGTTTGGGCGGGATTAAATTCATATCATATTGACAGCTGATACAGGCATTCGGCCTGGAATGAAAAAGGGACTGATAAAAAATATCTTCTCCCTCGGTGTCGTTCAGATCGCCAATTTTGCCTTCCCGGTTATTACTGTTCTTGTAGTTTCGCGGATCATTGGTCCCGACAAATTCGGTGTGATCAACTTCGCGGCCGCTTTCGTTACCTATTTCACTCTCCTGATCAATTACGGTTTCGACCTCTCGGCAACGAGGGTTATCGCCGCCAACCGGGATAATCTGGAAGAACGCAACCGGATTTTCAACCTGGTAATTCTTGCGAAACTGCTGCTCTTTGGACTTTCTATCGTATTGTTTGTTGGCTCTCTTTTTCTGATCCCTCAGCTCAGGCAGGAAAAAACTGTAGCGATCTTCAGTTTCATCTTTTGTTTTTCCTGGGTCATCACCCCAACCTGGTTATATCAGGGCATGCAGGAACTCTCGAGGGTGGCGATCTTCAATCTCTCCACAAAGATTTTGTCAACGCTGATTATCCTATTGGTTATCAGGGTAAAAAGTGATTATATCTGGCAGCCCCTCGCGCTTAGTCTTGCGCAGATCGCTGTTGGGATCTACGCGTTTTTTTTTGCTATCCGCCGCTACAAGATCACCCTGTACTGGGCTCCACTGAAGCCCGTGCTAAAGATGCTCTGGACCGAAAAACTGCTGTTCTTTTCCACTGTTGTGGTGAACCTGTACACGACTACCAACGTGGTTATTCTGGGTTTTATGCAATCCGACACCCAGGTGGGTTATTATACCGCAGGCTGGCGGCTGATCACCGTGGTGCAGGCGCTGATCTCGCTTCCACTGGCGCAGGCTTTGTTCCCATTTATTGGAACGGCTTTCGCAGGAAGCAGGGAGAGGGGTCTGGAGGTAGTCAGGCAGCTGTTTCCGGTTGTAACCCTGATTACGCTGGGTGCGGCTCTGATGATGTGGCTTTTCGGACCGATGGCTATACTGCTGTTCTACGGCGAGAAATTTGCTCCCGCCATTGGCGTTTTTAGAATCCTCGTATTTGTGCCGATGATGATCGGATGGAATAACCTGTTGGGAGTCCAGACAATGATCAACCTGAAAAAGGATAAGATGTTCTTTTGGATCACAGCCGCCGGAGCCATCCTCAGCCTTGGACTTAATGTTCTGTTAGTCAGCCTTTTAGGCTATAAAGGTTCGGCTTGGAGCTGGCTGATCACTGAAATGCTGATTACACTGATGATGTTTTCAGTGCTTTATCGCGATGGGATCACAGTCCTGAAAGGCAAATATTTCCACCCCGCCAATTTTGTGAGGCTTATTCAGCCGATTGTTTTGGGAATTAGAAAGAAAATGATCAAATGAACGTTAATGAGACAGCAAGGAGTCAATATCAGGGACAAAAATAAAAACTGAAACATGAAATTTTTAATTATCGGCGCGGGGTTTTCCGGCGCGAAAGACTGGTGAATCAACTGGATTGTAAAGTGACCATCCTTGATGAAAGGGATCATATTGGTGGAAACTGCCACACAAAAAGAGATAAGGCAACGGGAGTAATGGTACACACGTATGGGCCGCATATTTTTAATACCGACAACCTGGAGGTCTGGGAATATATACAGCGGTTCGGCGCCTTTGAGCCCTTCGTCAACCGAGTGAAGATCGTTTACAAGGGACAAGTGTATTCCATGCCCATAAACTTGCATACGATCAACCAATTTTTTGGCAAGACCCTCAACCCGGCAGAGGCCAGGAATTTTGTCGAAAGTCTTAGCGATCCCACCATCGGGGAACCGAAGAATTTTGAAGAGCAGGCAATGAAGTTTATCGGAAAAGACCTTTACAAGGCTTTCTTCTATGGGTACACGAAAAAACAATGGGGCTGCGAGCCCACTGAACTACCCGCTTCCATATTAAAGAGGTTGCCTGTACGTTTCAATTACAACGACAATTATTACAACAACCCGATTCAGGGAATTCCAGTAAATGGTTACACATCTTTATTTGAGAAGATGCTGGATCATCCAAATATTGAAGTCAGACTGGGGACTAAGTTCGACACCGGATTCGATATTACCGGATACGATCATGTGATTTATACGGGCCCCATTGACGCCTTCTTTAATTACAAACACGGCAGGCTCTCTTACCGCACAGTGTATTTCGAAAAGCACGAGACCGATGGCGATTACCAGGGCAACCCTGTGATCAACTATTCAGAGGAATCTGTGCCTTATACCCGCGTGCACGAACACAAACATTTTGCGCCGTGGGAATCGCACGACAAAACCGTTTATTTCAAAGAATACAGCAAGGAAACCGAAGCCAATGACATTCCTTACTATCCGAAAAGGCTGGCTAAGGATATGGAAGTACTGGCCCTGTACCAGCAGGAAGTGGAGAATCTCAAGGGATATACTTTCCTCGGGAGGCTCGCTACTTACCGTTACATGGACATGCATCATGTAATTGCAGAAGCGCTTACCGCATCAAAAAAATTCACCGTCAAGGCCGATTAATGAACCGACATTCCATTAATGACAAATATTTTTCTTACCACTGAAATTCCACAGGCGCAGACCGCGGCATCCAAAGCAAGGATCGACGTATTGAAGATCCTGAAGGAGAGTGGCTACCAGACTGTATACTTGCCGCTGGTGATGAATATCCGGAATATCTTTAATTTCTGGAAAGAACTCTCAGCCATCGCGACACCGAACAGTCATCTGGTGATTGAGTATCCCTGTTGGATGAAGAAAAGAATGTATCTGGTTTCGCTCGTCTGCCGCATCAAGCGCATCAGACTGTATGGCGTCATCCACGACATCGGATCGCTCCGTGAGAACCTGCCTAACGGGAAAGACCTGGCCGTGCTGAAACTCTTCGATGGTCTGATCGCCCATAACAATATCATGTCGCAGTGGCTCAGGGACAAAGGCTATAAAGGCAAATTGGTGCCGCTGAATGTATTCGATTACCTTCTGAACGACACGCCTACCTATGCCAGTGAAGCACTGACATCGCCAGCGAAAGTGTTTTACGCGGGAAACCTCGATTATAAAAAGGCCAGGTATATTTACGATTCCGGCTTGAACAATTTTCATCATGTCGAATTGCAACTCTATGGAGCGAATTTTGACGCCACAAGAATTTCACATTCGGCTGTTAAATACATGGGAAGTTTTGATGGAAGTTCACCCGCCTTTAGAACGAATTATCATTTCGGGTTGATATGGGAGGGAGAGAGTGTGGAAAGTTGCACCGGCCCGATTGGTGATTATATCCGATACAATAACCCCCATAAATTTTCGCTTTACCTTGCGTTGGGTTTACCGGTCATCGTTTGGAAAGAAGCGGCAATTGCACGTTTTGTTTCGGACAATAACCTGGGTATTCTCGTTGAAAAACTGACAGACCTGGATGAATTGATTACGAAACTTACCGATGAACAATACCAGACTTATGTGAAACAGGTAAGCGGATTTACAAGAAAAGTAAGGTCTGGGCAATTCTTAAACACAGCAATGGAGAAACTTTTAGCCTGATGAATCGTGCGCTCAACAATTTACAAAAATATCTGTTCATCCTGCTGATTTATCTTACGGGATTCTCTGCTTTTGTATGGGACCTGCTGAAGATGACAAGCAAAACGGCTCTATACCTTTCTTATGACATATTGATCATCTCTCTGGCCATTCTCAGTTTTTCTTATATGCGAAGTCGGCTGATCTATATCGTGCTTTTTATTTTGTCGGGGATCGTGATGAACCTCACTTACTCGGAAACGAGCTTATTCCAGTCGTTCAATGGTATCCGTGAAATCTTATTGGTGATCGCGGCAGTGATTTTCTTTAATAAGATATTTGCCAAAGGCAACGAAGCGCTGGTAGAAGAATACATCACGATCATGAAAAATTTTGCCTGGGTGTTCCTTATCGTAAACGTGCCGATTGCGTTGTCGCAATACCTGATCAACGGTCCGACGGACGCGGTGGGAGGCTCGTATGGCTATGGAGGCAGCGGCGTACTTACCCTGTCGATAATTTGCCTGGTGTACTTCATGCAGCTTCACTACCAGGGCCGGTTCGTTTTGAGCGCGATCCTTTTTCTTACGCTGGTGCCGTTGTTTTGGAATGAAACGAAGGTTTCATTCATACTTATTCCGGCTTTGATATTTGTGTTAAAGGTCAAGCCGAAGCTGGGCAACATCCTGCTGGCAGTTGGAGGAGCCATTTTGTTCTTCTTCATCTTCAACCATTTTTTTGCGGCAACCTTTCTTGATTTTGACAACAGCGCCTCCGGCATCTTCTCGAAGGACTTTCTTTCGGATTACCTCGCCGCAGACGTTTCGGTGTATAATGATATCCCCAGGATAACCAAGATCGTCTTAGCCTGGAACATGATGCTGGACAACATCACTGTAATGTTCTTTGGTTTCGAGTACGGCATATTCCGCGGCGGCAATTCAGTAGATTTGTCGCAGTTCACCATCACTAACCAGTGGATGCTTTTTGGTACCCGGCCTTACGTGTTTTTCCTGATGACACAGGGCGGGCTGTTTCTGGTTGTCGGTTTTTTTGCCCTGGCCTTTCACGCGAACAATTTTCTCCGGAACAGCAACAAGTTTCAATGGTTTCTTTTCGGCCTGCTGATGCTAATCATGGTGTACAATGATACCTTCCGCAACCATTGTTTCGTGATCAGTTTTTTCTTCATGGTTTTTTTCGCCCGTTCGCCGGCTTACCGGAAACTGGTGGGCGATGAGCCTATGGAAGAAAACGAAGTGGAAACGCCGGAAATACCTGAACCCGTTAATTATCGAGAATAAATACTAATATAATGTCCACACCCGCAAGGAAAAGAATATCTATGATCGGCCCTATCATGCCGCCCGCCGGAGGCGTAAGCGTGCATATCGAGCGGTTGACGCATTTGCTGACGAACGATTTTGACGTGCAGCTTATCGACGAATCAAGGGTAAAGAAGCCGGGGATCCTAAACATCCGCAACTTCAATTTTTTTGGTTATCTCAAGGCCCTTGCAAAAAGCGATATCGTACACATACACAGCGGCACACGATCGCTGAAGTACGCCCACATCCTAATCTCCCGGCTGATGGGCAAGAAAACGGTGCTGACAATTCACTTTTTAAAAAATTGCGACACCAAGCTCAAAGTAAAAATGGATGGCTGGATGTACAGTCTTCCACACCTGACCATCCCTGTTGCCAAAGACATTACCGAGCGCATCGCGTTGACAAATAATGCTGTGGTAAAGGACGCTTTTTTACCGCCTGTACTTGAAACCGAACCGCCGATCCCCGAAGAGCTTGTGAACTGGATGGCATCGAAAAAAGCCGCCGGTTATCAAATCGCCGTGGCGAATGCCTGGCGCCTGGACCACTATAAAGGGAAAGATCGTTATGGGCTCGATATCTGCATTGCCGCTTTCGACAGACTAAAAAAAGAAGGAAAGAAAGTATGCCTGGTGTACGTCGTATCCGACCTGGGGGGTGAAATAGACATAAAGATCTATGAGGACCAGATCGCCACATTGGGCCTCAGTGAAGTGCTGTACCTGCGCAAAAAACAGGTGTCGTTCGTGAACCTGGTCAGGCAGGCCGACGTCGTGCTTCGCCCTACCAATGCCGATGGCGACGCGTTGACGGTGAGAGAAGCCCTGATTCTGGGAAAATCGGTGATCGCATCAGACGCGGTACCCCGACCGGCAGGATCGATTATCTTCAAAAATCGTGATGCCGACTCCCTGGCAGAGATGATCAGTGGGTACCTGGCGGGACAGAACCGCGAGGTGAGAGCGAACGCCGGAGCCGTGGCCGATTACGGAAAATTTTATAAAGAAGTTTATTCAAATTTAAGTTAATGAAGCAATTAATTCAAGATTTTAAGACAGGCGATTTATATGTAGACGATGTGGACATTCCCGGTATCAGCAAGGGAATGGTTCTCGTTGAGAATAAGTATTCGCTGATCAGTGCCGGTACCGAGAAGTCTACAGTTGATGTGGCAAAGGCATCGCTGATCAATAAGGCTAAAAAAAGACCCGACCTGGTGAAACAGGTCATTGCCAATTATAAGAAGGAGGGTTTGATGGCTACCATAGAAAAGGTGCGCACCAAGCTCGCTTCGCTCAAGGCGCTTGGCTACAGCACTGCCGGCACTGTGGTTTCAACACTGGACACGAACAATAAATTTCCGGTGGGGACAAGAGTTGCCTGCGGCGGACTTGATTACGCGTCGCATGCCTCCTTCGTATCTGTACCGCAGAACCTCGTCGCAAGGGTTCCCGACAATGTGAGTCTGGAAGAAGCAGCATTTACCACCCTCGGTGCGATTGCACTGCAGGGAGTGCGCCAGGCAAATCCTACTCTGGGGGAAAATGTTGGGGTGATCGGACTCGGACTGCTTGGCCAGATTACCTGCCAGTTACTGAGGGCCAACGGGTGCAAGGTTTTCGGAATCGATATCTCCTCCGCTGCCATTGACTTTACAAATAAACAGGGTTATGCTGTTGCCTATCACCGCAACGATGGCAACCTTAAAAATGCAGCGCTCGATTTTTCGAATGGCTATGGGTTTGATAAGGTAATCATCACGGCGGGCGCACCAGACAATGATCCGATCGTTCTCAGCACCGAGTTGCTGCGCCGCAAGGGTTCGCTAATCCTTGTGGGGGCAGTTCCGATAGAGATCCCCCGCGATCCTTATTTCTACCGGAAAGAACTGGACCTGAAGATATCCTGTTCATATGGCCCTGGCCGTTATGATGTAAAATATGAAGAGGAAGGCATCGACTACCCGGTGGGCTATGTAAGATGGACCGAGCAAAGAAATATGGAAGCCTTCCTTGAGCTTATGTCCCTGGGGCTGATCAATGTGAAACCCCTGATCACCCATACTTTTGACATAGAACAGGGCACAGACGCTTATGAAATCATCCTTGGTAAGAAAAAGGAAGCATACATAGGTATGCTGCTCAGGTATTCTGAAGAATATGCAAATCATAAGCCTCCGGTAAAGGTTAAATCAACTATCAATGATAAACTGAATATCGGATTTATTGGTGCCGGCTCTTTTGCACAGTCGTACCTGCTTCCGAATGCCAAGGCAATCGGCAACCTCGATACGGTGGTTACCCGTACCGGTGTCAACGCCAAGAATGTGGCTACCAAATTTGGTTTTGCGAACGGTTCGACCAGTTCCGACGACATTTTGAAAAATGCGGCCATTAACACGGTGTTTATCGCTACGCAGCATGATACCCATGCGAGGTACACGATCGAGGCCCTCAAAAATAACAAGGCAGTGTTTGTGGAAAAGCCCCTGGCCCTTACTTACGAAGACCTGGAAGAGGTGAAAGCCACTTTCGAATCGCACCCCAACCACCTGATGGTTGGATTCAACAGGCGGTTTTCGGAGGTTGCTGTACGCGCTAAGAAGGAATTTGCCACCGTCAGGGAACCTCTGGTGATGAATTTCAGGGTCAACGCGGGCTTTATTCCAAAGGATCACTGGACACAAAGAGAAGCAGGAGGCGGAAGAATCCTCGGTGAGATCTGTCACTTCATTGACCTGATGACCTATTTCGCGGATTCCAGACCCACAAAGGTGTATGCCGAATGCATCGATTCGCAGAACGACATGCTGAAAAACGACGACAATATCGCCATCACGCTTAAGTTTGAAAATGGGTCTGTAGGTTCGCTGGTTTATGTGGCCAACGGCGACAAGGCGATGCCCAAGGAATACCTCGAAATCTTTGGCGGCAATGTAAGTTTTACCATCAACGACTTCAAGTCGGGTACGCTGTATCGTGGTAACAAAGAAACCAAGATCGCCAACCAGGGCAAGGGGCACAAACAGGAAGTGGAAGCATTTCTTGCTGCGGTAAAAGAAGGCAGGCCTTCGCCCATTGATTTTGATTCTCTTTACCTGACTACACTTGTAACCTTGAAAATAGTAGACAGTCTCAGTACCGGATTTCCGCAAACTATTTCTGAATGAAGCTGGCAAAAGAGAGTCTTGACAAACTGATCGCATACTGCGAGAAGGAAGAGTTCAAAGGGTACGATCCCTATGACGGGCTGAACAGTCGCCTTTTTCAGCGCCTGCCGTTGCTTCCCAAATCGCGGTTGCCAAGACTTGCATGGATCCAGCTTTTCAAAAGGCTCCCCATCAACCTGAGGCCACTGGCGGGTATCAGAAAGGAATACAATCCAAAAGGACTTGCGCTCTTCATCTCGGGGTATACCAACCTGGCGAAGGTTGAGGGATTGGACAGGCACCTGGAGAAGATTAACTTCTTTACCACCAAATTGCTTGAATCCAAATCACCAGGCTTCTCCGGCAACTGCTGGGGTTATAATTTCCCGTGGGAGTCGAAGGCTTTTTATCAACCAAAATTTACACCCACCATAGTTGCCTCAACTTTTGCCGCCAATGCCCTGATCGATGCTTACGAAGTGACCGGGAACAAGCGTTTTCTTGCAGAAGGGATTTCCACAAAAGATTTTCTGTTAAAGGATCTGAACAGGACTACTCTTCCCAATGGAAATTTTGTGTTCTCCTATTCGCCTTTTGACGATACATCGGTGTTCAATGCTTCATTGCTTGGGGCGAGGCTGTTGAGTCGGATCTACTCTTACACCCGGGAAGAAGAATTGATCGAAACCGCAAAGAAGGCGATTGCCTATTGCTGCGACTACCAGAGACCGGATGGATCCTGGACTTACAGCACCCTGCCATTTCATCAGTGGGTGGATAATTTTCACACAGGGTTCAACCTGGAATGCATCATCGACTACCATAAATTTTCAGGTGATCATTCCTTCGAAGTAAATATTGACAGCGGGATGAAATATTACCTGGAGGTCTTTTTTGACAAGGACGGAAGATCAGCCTACTATAATAACTCGGTGTACCCGATCGACATTCACGCCCCTTCGCAGTTGTTCGTTACACTCAGCAAGGCAGGAATATTTAATGAGCACCGTGAACTGGCTGATAAGGTGTTGAACTGGACGGTGAAGCACATGCAGTCACCTTCCGGATACTTCTATTATCAAAAAAGAAAATACCTGACCAATAAGATCTCCTACATGCGCTGGTCGCAGGCCTGGATATTTTATGGGTTGACGCATTATTTGATGGCTGAAAAAAGTCAAAAATTTAAACTGAAATCTGAAAAGTTAGAACTCTGATAGTTGTGCATCACATTTTACTTAATACCCGTCTATGAAAATCTGGTTCGACCTTTCTAATTCACCGCATATAAATATGTTCTATGATCTGATCAGGGAACTTGAAAGTGAAGGCAATGAGGTGATCATTACCTGCAGGCCTCTGGCCAATACTATTGACCTGCTAAATCAGAAGAAACTAAAATATACAGTGGTTGGAGAGCATTATGGAAAAAACCTCTATAAAAAGATGTTTGGTTATCCTATCCGCGTGATGCAGCTCAGAAAGTTCCTGCGCCAGCTTAAGCCCGACATAGCTGTTTCCCAGAGTTCGTTCCATTCCCCGGTGGTCGCCAGGTTGTTGGGCATCCCATCGATCTACACCAACGACAATGAACACGCGATGGGCAATAAGGCCGGTTTTTATTTCGCCACCAGCGTAATGATCCCTGAAAACCTGCCAATAGAAAATGTAGTGAGAAAGGGGGCATCCAGAAAAAGAGTGTCTCACTATCCCGGGGTGAAGGAAGGCATCTATCTCTGGAAAAAAGGGGAGCAGATACATAAATCAAGAGAGCATCGTGACCTCTCGAAGGTGAAGATATATGTGCGACCAGAACCGCTGACGGCACAGTATTACAAGGGAGGTCTGAATTTCCTGGATGATACGCTGGAACAGTTGCAGGACAAGGTCACTGTGATCGTGCTTCCACGGGATAAAACGCAGGCCGCGCATTTCAGGCAGCCAAAATTTTCGAGGATAATAGTTCCCGATAAGCCATTAGAATTCGATCAAATAGCAGAGGACTGCACCTTGTTCATCGGTGCTGGTGGTTCGATGACGCGGGAACTGGCAATATTGGGCATTCCAACGATTTCTGTGTATCAGGATGATCTGCTGGAAGTGGACAAGTTTCTGCTTGAAAAGGGAGCCATGCTCCATGAGCCGAATATAACGGCTGAGAAAGTGCTCCAATTCCTCAGTTCACTGCAGGAAAAGAAACCTGATCTTGATCTTATGGTCAAGGGAAAGGAGGCATATCAGCTTTTAAAAACGAATATTTATAAATTCAAAAAATAATGGTTAAAGTTGGATTAATTGGAGCAGGGAAGATGGGCATCTCGCACCTCGCTATCCTGGGAGCACATCCTGGGGTGGACGTAGTAGGCGTTTGTGACACTTCGAAGATGGTAACGGATGTATTGGAAAAATATGGATCATTTGCTGGTTATGCCGATTACAAAAAAATGCTTAAGGAAACCAATCCTGATGCAGTTGTAGTGGCCGTACCCACAAAATTTCACGCAGTAATTGTAAAGGATCTCCTCGAAAAAGGGATCCACGTTTTTGCTGAGAAACCTTTTTGTCTGAATGCCGATCAGGGCGAAGAACTGGTATTGCTTGCCAAGTCAAGAGGATTGATTAACCAGGTCGGCTATCACAACAAATTCATTGGCACCTTCACTGAAGCGAGGAGGCTGGTCGATGGCGGCTGGCTGGGTGACATCTATCACTTTACGGGCGAGGCTTATGGCCCTGTGGTTACGAAAAAGAAAGCAGACACCTGGCGATCTGATCCATCCGAAGGGGGTGGTTGCCTGATGGACTATGCCTCCCATGTGATTGACCTGATCAACTACCTGCTTGCGCCGGTAACAAAAGTACATGGAGCCATCCTGAAATCGGTGTACTCCGGTGGAGTGGAGGATGCAGTTTATTCCCTCCTCGAACTGGCTAACAAAATGACCGGTGTGCTATCGGTCAACTGGAGTGACGAGACTTACCGGAAAATGTCCACTTCCATTACCATTGTTGGCACAAAAGGCAAGATCATCTGTGACGCCAGTGAGATCAGGATCTATATTAATGAAGAAAACACCAGTGGTTACTCAAAAGGGTGGAGCACTAAATACATCACCGATCTGACCGAACAAGTCGACTTCTACCTCAGAGGGGAAGAATACTCCGCCCAGCTTGACTATTTTGTAAAATCAATAGAAGGAAAAGTGCCGAACACCATCAACACTTTTGAAACGGCCTGGCTCACCGATAAAGCTATTGACATCATTAAAAACGCTAAATCATAATTGATGGAAAGAATTCTTTTTGGAGATAACCAGTTTTTTGCTGTTAACCATATATCAGACGAGAAGTCCAGATCACAATCGATCAGGTTCAAGGAAGATTCTGCCATCATCAGAACGCTGGACTATGCCAGGGATGCAGGGATCAATACCTTCATGTGCACCACGCACGACCGGATATCCAACATCTGTGATTTTATCCGTGCCAATCCTGAGAAGTATGGGGATTTCAAAATTTTCCCCTGTATGCCCTATGCACATAAGTATGCCAATGCCGTTACCGAACTGGGAATAATGGGCACATTAAAGGAATATGTGCCAGGCAATTTCATTGGATCACTGTTCAAGGGAGGTGTGGCCTATCTTTCTAAGGACTACCTGTCGATAATGGAGCTGATGATCGACGCGGAAATGAAAATGTTCAAGGGAATAAGCACGCCCGTCATCTTTCTGCAGAACGTCATTACCGACTTGCTGCTGGGATTGAGAATGAAGGAGATCCTTATTGCCTTTCACAAGTACGTCCGGAAAAAATACAATGCCGAGGCTGGTTTCATCACCATGAACATGCCCAGGCTGCTCCAGGTTCTTGAAGAAGCCGGGATAGAAAATCCCATCATCTGTTCTTCAATAAACAAAGTGGGATTCAGAATGTCGGGTGGCAAGGAGGTCTATGAAGAAACATTGCGGACAAAAAAATTCAGGGCCATCGCCATGCAGGTGCTGGCAGCAGGGGCGGTTCCACCAAAGGAAGCGCTTGAATATGTATGCAGCCTGCCCAATATTGAATCCATACTGTTCGGGGCCTCATCCAGAGGGAATATCCATGAGACCGCCAGCCTCATCCAGAAGTTTGATGAGAATAAATTAATCCTAAATCCAAACTTATGATAGTAGCGATCATCGCCGGCGCGCGTCCTAATTTTATGAAGGTGGGGCCCATAATAAAGGCCATCGGGGATGCCAGTAACAACGGCGAAGACATTGATTACCGGCTTATTCATACTGGTCAGCACTATGACAAGAAGATGAGCGGCGACTTTTTTGAGCAGCTGGGCATACCAGAACCCCATGTAAATCTCGAAGCAGGCGGAGGTACACAGGCCGAACAGACGGCGGCCATCATGATTCGTTTTGAAAAATGGCTACGGCCAA
>Ga0193752_1000879_pt1 | contig 26945 bp, 21 predicted proteins | sample H1c1metaG_FD_144924 | JGI IMG/M metagenome (GOLD analysis project Ga0193752, IMG submission 144924) | Soil microbial communities from a riparian zone of the East river system, Colorado, United States - H1c1 | ecosystem: Environmental > Terrestrial > Soil > Riparian zone | place: USA: East River...
CGGTAAGGTGCTGCTGTCCTACAAGCTCATCAAGCGTTGTGGGGCGAAGGCGTTCGGCGAGGGGAGGGAGGCTCATTGTTTGTTATTTAAGTTATCCCGATCTTATTAATAAATTCATTGACCAGGCTTTTGTTTTTTCTTAATGATCTGCTGAAAAATACCAGGTTAGCAATTGCTGTGAAGCATAGTACAAGAAATAATAAAATGGTAATGATCAAAGAAATTGTCCGCACTTTATTTTCGGATTCATTTGAAGGCTGGGAACTATTGACTGTGGCAACTGCAACTAAAATGATAGCCACCGCAATCAGCAGGGTTAAAATAAAAAATACTTTACCCGTTAATTTTAACCGCCTTGAGAGCGGGGCCTGCTCTTTGTTTATTTTATCAACCCTGAAGCAGATCATATTAAAGCACATCAGGATAATGGAAGGAGTCACTATTGTTGATGCAATAAAGAGTGACTCTGTTGATGTATCGCCTTCGATCAGTATTACATATGCCGCCAGAACTCTAAGCAAAACGCTTAATACTGAATTGACAATAAGACACACTCTGTAAAGCATCCCGACAATTTTTATTGTTTTAGATCCAGCTTTATCTGCAACTCCTCAAACTGCTTTTCATCAATGGTAGACGGTGCATCCAGCATTACATCTCTTCCTGAATTATTTTTGGGGAATGCAATAAAATCACGGATGCTTTCGCTGCCGCCGAGAATTGAACACAGGCGATCAAAGCCGAAAGCAAGACCACCATGCGGTGGCGCACCATATTCAAAAGCGCCAAGCAGGAAGCCAAATTTGTGTTGCTGCTCTTCAGCATCCATACCCAAAGCAGCAAACATTTTTTCCTGTAATTCTCTTTGATAGATCCGGATACTGCCGCCACCAAGTTCATTACCATTCAGGATCATGTCATAAGCATTGGCTTTAATGTTGGCATAAGGATGTTCCAGGTATTTGTCTAAATTTTCAACCTTTGGCGAGTTATTGATCATCATATCAATATCAGAAGGTTTAGGGCTTGTGAACGGATGGTGCCTTGCTACCCAGCGGCCTGCACCACCTCCATCCTGGTCTTCCAGGGCAAATTCAAAGAGCGGAAAATCCAGCACCCATAATAGTTTAAACTCATCGGCTTTACGTAAACCTAACCGGGTTGCCATATACATACGCAAATCGCTGATGGCTTTACGGGTGCGTTCTTCTGAACCGGCAAGTATTAAAATAAGGTCGCCGGCTTTTGCGCCGGCAGCTTCGCCAATGGCTTTTAGTTTTTCTTCGCTATAAAATTTATCTACACTGCTTTTGTACGTGCCATCGGCATTTACTTTAATGAAAACCAAACCCTTCATACCAATCTGCGGACGCTTTACCCATTCGGTTAATTCATCCGTTTGCTTCCGGGTATATTCAGCACATCCCGGTACGGCAATAGCAACAACAGTTTCAGCTTCATCAAAAACTTTAAAGTCAACACCGTTTATTAAGCCTGCACTATCCTGCTTACCAACAAAAACACTGGCAGGCTTCTTTAAATTAAGTATACTGATATCAAAACGAATATCCGGTTTATCGTTTCCGTAACGCCACATGGCATCTTCCCAGGTCATGCGCTCTACAGTATCGGTATAGTCAATTCCCTTTACATCTTTAAAAATACGTTTCACTAAACCTTCAAACATGTTCAGAATATCTTCCTGTTCTACAAAGCACATTTCGCAATCTATTTGTGTAAACTCGGGCTGGCGGTCGGCACGAAGATCTTCATCTCTAAAGCATTTTACAATTTGGTAGTAGCGATCGTAACCGCTCACCATCAGCAATTGTTTAAATGTTTGCGGAGATTGTGGCAATGCATAAAACTGTCCCGGGTTCATGCGGCTTGGTACCACAAAATCCCTGGCGCCTTCTGGTGTGCTTTTAATTAAGAAAGGCGTTTCAATATCCATGAAATTATTCTCATGCAGGTAATTTCTTGCAGAGCGGTTTACCTGGTAACGCAGCTCTAAATTTTTCTTTACAGCGTTTCTTCTCAGATCAAGGAAACGGTATTTCATGCGAATGTCATCGCCACCATCGGTTTTGTCTTCTATAGTAAAAGGTGGTACGGCTGATTTATTCAGAATTTTAAATTCGGTTACAGCAATTTCTATATCACCTGTTTCAATCTTAGTGGTTTTGCTGCTGCGTTCGCTCACTTTACCGGTAACCTGCAAAACGAATTCTCTACCCAATGGATTTGCATCCAAATCTGCATTCAATGCTTCAGAAAACAATAACTGGGTAATGCCATAGCGGTCGCGGAGATCAACAAAAGTGATACTACCGAATTTACGAACGGTTTGTACCCAACCGGCCAGGGATACTTCTTTATTGATATCGGTTAATCTTAATTCGCCACAGGTGTGAGTTCTGTACATTTGGTATGTTATTTTTTATTTGCCGATCTATTTGTTGCCGTACAAGTGAGTGACACAACGATGCTTAATTGAAAAACAAAAGCCGGTCCCCAAAAATTACGGACTGCAAATATAAGCCTGTTCGGGAAAGTAAAAGCCCTCCGGAGTTTGGAGGGCTTTTATTATTTTAACCGCCGACAGGGTTTGTCCCGATAGCTATCGGGACTGACGGGGTTTTGTCGGAGGTTAATTAATTCGCTTCCGGCTTATCATTCTTCTTTGCATCCATCATTTCCATCAGCTTCATACCCAGCAGGCCGTTAATACCGCCATCGGTGCCTGTTCCGCCGCCGATGAGAATATCAGGAATGATCTTGATATTGCCCTTGGCGATCTCTTCGGTGATCTTGTAGCGGGTAAAGTTGTCGCCGCCCATGGCGTTAACCTGCAGTTCGTAGGCTTCGGCAGTTGATTTACCAATGGCCATAATTTTCTCAGCCTCAGCCAAACCGGTCTTGCTGATCTGTTCAGCATCGGCACTGGCATTTAGCTTAGTGGCTTCAGCTTCTGCGCCGGCACGCATTTTTGTTGCTTCCGCTTCGGCATTTGCACGCATTTTTGTGGCGGTTGCTTCGGCTTCTACCTGCAGTTTTAAACTGTTGGCATCACCCTCGGCTTTCTTTACCGTTGCATCAGCAGTTCGTTGCGCTATCTCCACACTTTGCTGTGCCTTTACGATCTCCTTCTGCATATCGGCAATGGCGGTTTCTTTTTCCATACCCTGGCGTTTTTCCTGCGCCAGCCTTTGCGTGGTGTAGGTCTTTTCTTCTTCCTGTGCGATCTTACGATCCGTAAGGGTTTTCATTAAAGATTCCGGTGGAACGATGTCACCGATCAAAGTATCCACAGCATTTACGTTGTATTCGTCCAGCACATTCTTAATATGTTGCTTGGCTGCCAGCTGCCTTTCTTTACGGGTACTTAAGAAAGAGATCACATCACTGTCCTGCGCCGAGTTACGAAAATAGTTACCAATGGTTGGTTCCAGGACCTGGCTTACCAGGTTGTTCATACTACCGAAGCGTGCAATTACTTTTGGGGCCTCGTTGGCAGGGATATGTATGATCTGGGACACGTCGAGATTGAAAGGGAAGCCATCCTGCGAACGAACCGTGATCGTACTCAGGTTCTTATCCAGCGAATGTGATTCGCTTCTTGCATTTGCCCAGTTGAGTACCAGGTTGGTGGTTGGCACCAGTTCAACCTTCATGGTGTATTTATTGATGGGATATTTTCCCGGACCATAGGGTTCCATCCATACACCACGGCTTCCTTTTCCAACAATATTGCCATGCTTAAATGTATCACCTGTTATGTCTTTTCCATCTTCACCAATATAGCTGATCACCACACCCACATAACCAATAGGTACATCGGTCATTGGCACTTCTTCAATTTGTATGGCCCATGGATTGATGTTATAGCTACCTGCCAAAATAATGGAAGGCTGTAAACCACGGTTACCATCGTTCTTCAGGAAATTGTCAAAATCCTGGAAGTTGTTATGGCCCAGGATAAATTTACCCGCTATTTGCCCGCTATCAATGGGGTGCCCGTCTAAAGAGGTAACAATGCCCACCATGTTCTCATGAATGATCACCATCTGGCTTATGGTTACCGTAAAAGCATAGGTATTGATACGATAGGAACCGGCAGTAATGTATGCAGTTTGACGGCCTTTTTGTCCCCCGTTATTTAAAAAAGCCACGGCATCCTGGAAATTATCGCTTTCTACTTTCCGGCCTAAGATAGCACCGGTGGGTATTTCAGCACCGTCGTTAGAAAGCACGAGCCCGATATTTCCCTCGGGTATCACCAGGAAGGGCTGCATGGTTACACCATACTGCCAGGGCCACATACCCCAATATAAACCCGGGGCCAATGTTTTACCCTGGAAACCAGCTTCGCCTTTTGTGGCGATGATACGGCCATCGGGCAAAGAACGGTTGGCGCCAAAAAGAACGAATTTTTTGGTTACCAGGCCGATCCTGTCTTCGGGAACGATCACCATACCGAATAAGAACCGGAGGATGAATTTGTACATAACGAGTGATAACAAGATCACCAGTATCCACCAGTAATTGGCAAATAAATTAGAAAGATCCATAGTTGTTTGTTTTAGTTATTTGTTTTTGTTTTGGTTGTTCGCAGAATCCTGCGGGCAGCTGGCGTACACTTCGGCCATATTGGCCCCACTACGCCTGGTTCATTTTACGGGGTTGGATAATAATCGTCAAGCTACTGATAATTATTAAACATCCCGTTAATAAATCATTACTGAGAATTAATTGTGGAAAACTGCTGGCGGCTTCACTCCCTGGTGGAAGTTAAAGAGAAGGGCAGCAATAAATTAGTACATTTTACATGGGAGCCAGACTCCGTTTATATTTGAAATGTGAAGATATATGGAAGTAAATGGCTGCACAATAAGATCCGATATGGGTGGAAACTTTGCTTCTACAAATGGTAAAGGATGCCTGATGAGCGGTTACATTGTTTCAGCCTTCTTTTTATGGATCATCTTAAATACCAGGTAATAGTATGCCAGTATCAAAATACCTATAACGAAGGGGATGATAGCAATATATTTATAGCTGATATCACCGTAAACCGGTATTTCATCAAATTTAAAGAATTCGCTGACCATCCAGTAGGAATTGGCGGCTATCCAGAATACAATGGACCAGTTATGGCAAACTTCACTTACATAGTTGCGGTTCTTTATGGAAATTACAATAGCGATGATCAGGGTTGGAAATATCATGGCAATACCAAGTGGTTTCCAAACCATACACCAGCTGATATCTTTTAATAGCCAGAAAATGATGTGCATGTTTTCCATCCGCCTGAAACGGATAGGGACAGAGTAGTTTTGGTCGTTTGGCATGTAAAGCAGTTATGAATTATGGGTGATAAGTTATGAGTTAAAAATACAAAAACCTCTTGCAAAATAACTCATAACTCATAATTCATAACTTATCATTCTACCGTTACTCTGATGCCCTCACTGTGTGACGTAAACTCAGGTGCATACATACACTGTATGGTTGTAATGCCATTGCTGAAATTACCGGCATGAGTTACAAACATGGGATATTCAAAAACATAACTGCCCCGGTTTAGCCAGCCAAAGAAGAAATTGGTGCTGGCATCTTTGGTGCTTTCGTAATAACCAAGTCCGCCCTGGTATTTGTATTGGCTGATAACATTGGTAGGCTCCATGCAGGCAGCACGCATGTCTTTCATGTGTACATATTCCATATCACGGTCAACTTTAAGTTCGATACGCACTTTTACTTTATCACCAACTTTTAGTTGAGCGCCATCTTCCAAAGCAACCAGTACCGGTCCATTGACTGAATTCTTTTCAATGAATAATTTCTTTACCAATTTTAATGGTGTTTCGGCTGAAGTTATTTTGTCCAGGTCTTCAAAGTATTGCCAGTAAACGGAACCCCAGCTTGTTGATGTGCTGGTTTGTTGATTTGATGATTTGGTTATGTTAACAGCAATGTTTCCCATTTGCGGTTTTACATCTTTACTTTCAAATCTCTTTTTGAAGTAACCGGTTCCGGCTTCGGTGGCATCATCAGTGCTTTTAACAACTGTGTTTCCTAAATTGATGGTGACTTCTTTTTCTTCGGCCAGCCAGTTGTTACCACCGAGTAATAAAGCATAGCAGGCTTCTGCTGTGGCTTTGGTGGTTTTCCAGTTCTGTGTTTGCTTTTGTTTAAGCAACCATGTTTTAAGATCATCCACGGTTGTATTGTTTTGATCAATATCCATGAAAGCTTCTATCATCATAGCCTGGCTTTCAATTGGAGCCTGGTGCCAGTAATATCCGCCGGTTGTCCATTCTTTCCAGTACATGCCCAGTTCTTCTTTGTTGATGGCATTTTCTTTCAGTGATCTGATGATGGCTTTTGGTGTTACCGCATCATCACTGCGATGTAATGCCAGGGCGATCATCGCCTGCATATATTTGCTATTGCTGATCCAGTATTTTTTTGCCTGCCCGTTGCAATAATTATATGCTGTTTGTGAAGCTGCTGCAACTTTATACTCTGGAAAGAAACTACGCATGTATAAATACTGTACCTGGATGCTGCTTAAATGATTGTCGCTGAGTTTTGCTTTGTGCTTGATGAGATCATCGTAATCTTCTTTTATCTTTTTATCAAGATAAGGAACCGCTTTATCAATAATTGTTTTGATGGTTTGATAATTATCTCCGGTTAAAGCATTTAGTTTTCTTAAGTGGCCAATACCGGTTGCAATGTACTGCGTCATGTAGCGGTCATCGGCACCACCTTTGAACCAGGTAAAGCCACCATTGCTGCTTTGCATTTCTTTCAGTTTGTTGAATGCTTTGTTCTGTTCAGCACTCATACGCACCATATCAAACAATAGCGCAATATTCTTCTTTTGCTGTGCTTCATTTTGCGCTTCCAATACCCACGGTGTTTCCTGCAACAAGGCCGATTTTAGTTCTTCATTTTTTTGCAGGTTAGAAAGCAGGGCAGCGGCCTCACCCCCCGCCCTCTCCGAAGGAGAGGGAGCTTTCCATCTTTCAAAAACCGCTTTGATCTTTGGCATTGAACGACTGATATAGCTTGCTAATGTATTGGCATAGTAACGGTTGAAAGTCTGCTCTGCACATTCGTAAGGATACTCCATCAAATAGGGAAGCGCTTGTACTGCATACCAGGCCGGGTTGCTGGTGTATTCAACTGTTAATGCATGATTGGTGATCGTTGTGCTGCTACCGCTGTTGAGCAATTTATCAAACTTAAAAGTTTTTGTAGTTTGATTGCGAAGGTTGAGCGGCATAGTTTCTGTCACCAGCATGCGGTTGGTTAAAATGGGGATCGCCATTTCTTCACCATCAGAGAATTCACCTGCTTTGGCGACGACCCTGTAGGTCATGGCCGAATTAAAATTGAAAGGAATTTCCATCGGGAATTTTACAGCCTGGCTTTGCCCGGGCGCCACAGTAAAATATTGCGAAGGAAAAACATTCTTGAACCAGCCATCAACGGGTTTGTTGGTGGCCGCATCTAATAATTCAAGCGTTGCAACGCCTGTTACTTCTTTCTCACCCAGGTTTACAATTTTTGCGCTGAACTCCATATTGTCGCCCTCCCTCATAAACCTTGGAGCATTGGGTTGCACCATCAATGGTTTTTGTGTGATGGTTGTTTTTTCACTGTAGGCAGTGGCCATATCTTTTGTATGCGCCAATGTCATCAGTTTCCATTTGGTTAATGCTTCGGGCATGGTAAATGAAAATTCAATATTGCCTTCGGCATCTGTTTTCAGATCTGGGAAAAAGAAAGCGGTTTCATTGAAATTTTTGCGTACCTGTATAGCGGGCCCATCAGCCATGTTACCAGCTCTTGCATCATCACCTATCTGTAAAAAAGGAACAGCTGTTGTTAATACTTTCATACTGTCAAAAAGACCTGCCCCCGATTCTTCATCTTTGCGCAAAGATTTTTTGCTAATTGTTGCTTCTGCCATTACCGGGCTTGGCGGTGGGGGTGGAGGAGCGGCCATAGCTTTATATCTTATATCCGGGTTCATGTCATGTTGAAAATTATATCGTCCACCACTTACACCTGAAAATAATAGTCTGTCATAAGATTTATTCGGAGCAGTTAAATAATCACGAACCATTCTGTTGTATTCATCAGAGTTTACTTTTGCAAATCCATTTATGTTCCAGTAAATAGTATTGTACAATCCCGGCCAAACATTTGGCCTTTGCAAACTATGCGATTTAAACTGGTCAAGGCTTGCATCATACATAGTGGCCAGCATTTCAGCAGCAACCTTTTCTCCTTTATTACCGGCGATCTTTACTTTCCATTTTTCTTCAGCGCCGGGTAATAATTTATCTCTAAAGGTTTCATAACTGATCTGCAGATCTTTATTGGTCCATAGAATGCTGAAACCCTGGTTGCCTTTGTAAACACGGTTATGTTTTACAAAAGCGTAGCTCATGGCCATGCCGCCACGGTCGGTTTCTTCCGCAGATATCGCAAATGGCGCAGGTTGGGTACTGGTGATCGTTTTATAAGTAAATGTATTGGTCTTGTCCATTTTACTTAATGAATGGATCAACCAGATATTATCAAACCCGGTTTTGATATTGTAGCTGATATTTTCTCCCGGCTCTGCATTGCCTTTTATTACCTCAAGTTTTACAGGATCGTAAATTTTTTCATTATTGCCGGTTAGCTGAATATATTTTTCTGCTTTAACCAGTTCTCCGTATTTATCTTTTGTGGTGGCAACTATCTTATACCAACCGGGTAAGTATTTAGTATTTGGAATTGAGTATTTGGTATTTTCAGATGTTGTATCGGTTTTATCCAAAACTTTTTCCCCTAATGGCCATTTACTTTGTTGATCTTCATCTTTATAAATATCATAAGGAAAATAACCTTCGTATTCATTCCTGCTCATGATGAACTGGTCGGGCATTTCCCAATACCTGTCCCTGTAAATTTTTGTAGGTGATATCACTTTTGTTATGGTAACATTCACATTCGCCTTTTCAAAAATATCGTTGAGATTGGTGGTGGAGATATTCAGGTTCTTTAAACTATCCGCAGGTAAAGTTTCCGGCAGATTAATATTGAACTGTATCATCTGGTAAGCCACTGCTACAGATGTATTGCCACTCCTGGTCTCGCCATTGATATCGGTAATGTCAGCACTCACTTCGTAATAAAAAGTTGGCTGGCTTGTTTTATCAACCGATTCATCGGGTATAGCTTTGAACTTTATTTTGAATTCGCCTTTTGCATCAGTTGTCGTTACGCCATTGGTGATCTCCATTTGATCGCTGTTACCCGATGGGAAACGTTTGCTGTAATAACCTCCCCATCCCCACCAGATAGGATAGCGCACTTTACGTACCACACGGTAACTTACTTTGGCACCATCAATATTATTACCGGCATAAGCTTTTGCAGTACCAGTTACTTCAATGCTGTCGTTAATGCGGTACGTGCCTTTTGGTTTTTGTATCTCTGTAAAGAATTTTGGGCGCTTGTATTCCTCTACGCTAAAACTGTACGAAGATTTTGTTGCCGTATCGTACAAGATGAAACTGCCATTCATGACACCTTCAGGTAATTTGAACGAACCTTTGTAACTGCCGAATTCATTGGTTGTCACTATCAACTCGGCCGATTTTTGACCATTGGCATCTTTTAATTGAATGAGGGTTTTGAAGCCAGGGATCACAGCTGTTTTTGATGCATCTTTTTCTTTTGAGACAACAAGGCCTTTAAAATATAAAAGTTGCCCGGGACGATAAATAGACCGGTCAGTAAACAAAAAGGTTTGTGGCTTGTATTCGGGTGCGTAGCTGTTGTAATTATAACTTGAATGGTTTTCATCCAGGAATAGTTCATCCGTTCCATGAATAACCTGGATGTAAAAATTGCGGTAGTCTTTAGTTTCTTTCAGTTTGAAAAAGCCATTCTTATCCGTTGTATATTTTTCCTGTTTTATTTCATCATACTTACTGGTGTTGTAATTGTATTTTGATTCCCATACCTGCACCGTTGCATTAGCAAGCGGTTGGCCATTATCTCTGTCAAGCACATAATAATCGTTGGTATTGGTATGTATGTAGCTGATATTGCTTACGTAAGTCTGTTGTTTTGCAATGATGTTTTTTGTAAGCGAAAAATTTGGGTCAATGCTTGCCAATACCAGGTAAGTACCGGTAGGCAGGCCATCAATTTTTATTTCAGTTGAATGCTCCTGGTAGTCCTGCAAGTCGGGAAGATTAATGCTCCAGCTTTTAACAGGTTTCATATCAGTATAAGCTTTCCAGAGTTTTTCATATTCCCTTCTGTCCAGGTTTTTTAATTCTTCACGGGTCGTTTTTACAACACGCAGGTACAGCGTTTTAATGTTCTTGTATTTAACCAGGCTGCGAAAAGGTTGCAGCGAAACATTTACCTGCTCTGTTTCAATATTCAACTGAGACTGCTCAGTTTGGATGATCGCATTCTTTGCATTTACTCCGCCTTCTGATTTCGGAAACCTGCTGTATGCAGTTTCAAATAATTCCCGTGCCCTTTTTATTTCGTACTGGTTCTCAGTTTTTGTAAGCGCTTCATATTGTTGTCCACGTGATAAATAAATATTGCCACGCAAAAACATCGCCTGCGCAATGGCTGGATTGTTGGGATATTTTTGCTCAATGGCAAGTAGGGCCTCTTCATACAATTTTTCTTTTCCTTCCATCACAGCATTGTTGTGCACAAAATTCAACCGTACCAGGTCAGCATCGAACAATGCATCAGGATTTGCATCTGATAAATGAAATTTTATTAGGTCCTGGAAAAGCAACAGGGCCTTTTGTTGTAATGAAGTAGTGTCCCTGGTTTTAAAAGAAGCATTTACAAAATCCGGAGCTTTTGCAAATGCAGCTGCATCATCTATTTTAAACTGGTAAGCCGGTTTAATAAGATCGTTCTCATCGTTCGTGAAAAATTCCAATGCTCTATAAGCTAAAAAATCATAGAGCGTAGGACGAAGCTGACGGGTGTTTTCTCCTTTAATGATGATGGCATCCAATCCATCCAGTTTTGTGCTTTTTAAAACAGCCTCATTCTGTAAAGATGCTTTGTATAATTTAGTGATAGTAGCATAGAGTTTGTCGATGCTCCAGGTGGTAATATCCTTACTTTTTTCTTCTGCCAGTTTTGTACGGTCATAAAACTTCCAGCGATTGTTCTGCACGTATTGCCAGAACATTTCGGCATGCATACTTTGTAAAATATTTTTTGCGGGAGCTTTTGATTTTGCGATCAGGGTATCTACAAAGAAAATATTGTTCTCACGACTGTCTTCTTCCACCATGTTGCGGTATTTTACCTGGTACATGGCAGCTTTTATCTGCTGGGCATCGTTGTTATCTTTTATCGACAGGTTGTAGATCACGAGTACTTCCTGCAGTGCAGATTTGGTAAGACCTTTCTTTTCCAGTTCTTCTACCTTCTTCCAGTTCTTAGCGTAGTCATTTGTTGTTTGTGCCATAAGGTTTAAAGCAATACCGGTTAACATAAAAATAACCAGGGACAATCTTTTTATAAACATAATCGGGTATTTAATTACAAGATACAATTTGTTAAGACAGTTGTACCTGTACGGTTTAATTAATGTTATCAGCTGTTAGATGTAATACCGGATAACTTTGCACAATTTGGGCCAGTTTTTTTCTTTAACTTTTCTTTAGGTTTGCATATGTCCTAAACGGCACAGCGTTTGAAAATATAATTCTATAAACCCAAACATAAACAGCATGAAAAAAACATTTACACTTTTAGCAGCACTATTCTTTTCCATTGCTTTATTTGCCCAGACAAAACTCAGTATCTCCGCAGTTGGTAATGCAGACATGCGGGTGATGGTTGATGGGATGAAATACACATCCAACGGCCATGATATTGTGATCAATAATTTAAAGAACGGAAATCACACAGTTAAAATATTCCGTGCCTCCAACGACCGCAACAGGTACAATGGAAATAACCGAAACAACGGGTATCAATTGGTTTACAGTAACAGTGTGTTTGTAAAGCCACAGTACCATGTTGATATTACCATTAACCGTTTTGGCAAAGCTTTTGTTGATGAACAAATGATCAGCAATGGGTATAATGATGACGATGATGATGACTGGGGCGTTGATGGTAATGATCAGTATTATGATCGTAGCAACAGGAAGGTGATGGATAAAGCGGTCTTTGACCAGTTTAAACAAACGCTTAGAAATGAAGTTTTTGAGGAAGCACGTTTACAAATGGCAAAGCAGTTTGTTGGTACTAATTATTTTAATACGGCGCAGGTTAAAGAAATGCTGGGGTTGTTCATTTTTGAGGAGAATAAACTGGCATTGGCTAAATATGCCTATGATTTTACGATTGATAAAGGAAATTATTTTCTTATTAATGATGCCTTTATTTTTAGTGAGAACAAAGAAATACTGATGAAATATATTCAAAACCGTAAATAAACAGACTAAACTCTCATGGCTATACTTTAGGCCTGCGTGGCGCAGGCGGACCGGGGCGAAAGCCCCGGTTTTTTTTTATATAATTCCAAAAGCCCCTCTCCATCCTTCGACTTAGCTCAGGAGGAAAGGGGCAGAGTAGGGAAGGGTATAATTTGAAATGTCTGTAAAAATTACAGTGCTACTCCCATTGCAGCTGCTGTGTTCAGCTCATAATAAGTTTCTGTGCTCCAGTCCTGCACTTTGCTGCGCAGGTAGGAATCAAGGGATTCAATGCTGTCGGCTTCCCAAACACAGGTGGCCTGGCTCATATCGGTATTAGGCATTACCTGCAAAACTCTTTGTACGCCATTCTCAGGCAGTGCCGGTAAACTTTTTTGAGCTGATGCCCAAAAATCGGTTGGGTTGCTGATGTTGTGATTTACTACGATGATCATGATTAAAGTTTTAGGGTATAAAGATTGTCTAATTGTTTTGTATATCTCTACCCACTGGAGGGTATTTTTAAACCCGGAAGAGATGGGTAACGAACGGGCAGGGTAGGGGAGGAGCAAAGCTACTTAAGAGAATACCAGAGCAATTAATAATAATGTATTTAACGTAAAGTGAACGAAGAATAAACGAAGGATGAACGAAGGATAAACGAAGGATAAATGCAATACCATTGTAGCTACTATGTATTAGCTATGAAGTATCTATTTAGTATCCATGCTGCAGGCATGCGGTAACCATACTGTATCTATACACCTGCAGTACTTCAAAATAAAAGCCCGGCTTTATAGCCGGGCTTTCTCCAATATTTTATAAACTTTATTTTTTCACTACTCCCGCCATTGTTTTTCCTATATCAGCCGGGCTGGCTACCACGTGAATACCGCATTCAGCCATGATCTTCATTTTGGCAGCAGCCGTATCATCGGCACCGCCAACAATGGCGCCTGCATGGCCCATACGACGGCCGGGAGGCGCTGTTTGTCCCGCAATAAAACCAACCACCGGCTTTTTGTTGCCGGTAGATTTGATATAGTTCGCAGCTTCTGCTTCCATGCCTCCACCAATCTCACCGATCATCACTATCGCATCGGTTTCATCATCGTTCATAAATAATTCAACTGCTTCTTTGGTGGTAGTACCGATGATCGGGTCTCCACCAATACCAATAGCCGTAGAAATTCCCAAACCTGCTTTGGCAACCTGGTCGGCAGCTTCGTAAGTAAGCGTGCCCGATTTTGAAACAATACCGATCCTTCCTTTCTTAAAAATAAAGCCGGGCATAATGCCTACTTTACACTCATCGGCTGTAATTACACCGGGACAGTTCGGCCCTATCAATCTTGTCTGTTTACCAGCCAGGTAATTTTTTACTTTCACCATGTCCTGCACCGGGATACCTTCAGTAATGCAAACCACCAATGCAATACCTGCATCGGCAGCTTCCATAATAGCATCAGCAGCAAAAGCCGGGGGCACAAAAATGATGCTCACATTAGCACCGGTTGTTTTAACAGCGTCGGCAACGGTATTAAAAACCGGTTTCTCAAGATGGGCACTGCCACCTTTACCTGGCGTAACACCACCTACTACGTTCGTACCGTATTCGATCATTTGTGTGGCATGAAAAGTACCTTCTGTACCGGTAAAACCCTGTACAATGATTTTGGAATCTTTATTAACTAAAACAGCCATGGACTAATTGATAATTGATAATGAAATAATTGATAATGCCGCAAAGATAGGGGAGATGCACTATTGTTGGAAATGGAATATTTGGTTACCGGCTTTTGTGCCTTGATTGAGCTGAAGTGGCGACGCTCTGTTCAAAATTTGTTCGTTAATGGTCATTAACAGCCCCAATTGAAGAATGATAGTCTGTATATTAGAGGTTCAAAAAAATATGTGAAATGGAATTCATAAAAAAGATACTTGGGAAAAAAAGTAATGATGATTTGACAATGGTTTCTTTGCTTTCACCAAAGCAGGTTAAGAAGAAGGGAAATCTTCCTTCTAAAGCAATTTGCGGCAAATTTGAGAATGGAATCAAAAGTCCAGAATATTTTATAGAAAATAAGGACTTTGTTGAATTTATGCATTCAACAATCTGTAATAGCGTTAGTAGTATAGTCTCTTTAAATGAAGCAGCAAGACAACAAAATGAAGGATTTCTATACATAATAGATTTTCGAACTGCTGATGGAATTATGGGCGATGTGCCTCCGGAAGATATTATTGGAGCCTTTAGCGTTAAGAACGGAATGTTAGTAGAAAACTCATATCAGAAAAACGATCAACATAAAATTTATACTAAAAATGGACTTGTGAAACTTCCACCTGAGATTGAGAATCTAATAATTGAAGAACTTTTAAAGTAAAAAAAGTACACTGGATCTCAAAAGATTTATTTTTTCCTTTTTCTAATCCAATTTCTCACCCTTCAGCAACGCATCCATATCCCGGTCGTTATCGATCTTTCCTTTGGCTTCCAGCATACGCATATCTTTTGCATCCTGCAAAAATTCAGATGCAAAGATGAAACCGTTCAGCCTTTCGTTCTTGGAGAAAATGATATCTTCTTTATTGCCCGTCCATTCTTTTTTGCCTTCGTACATGTAAAGGATATTTTCACCAATTTCCATTACACTGTTCATATCATGGGTATTGATAACGGCTGTCATGTTAAACTCACGGGTAATATCCAGGATCAGTTTATCGATTACCATTGATGTTTGCGGATCAAGCCCCGAATTGGGTTCATCGCAAAACAAATATTTGGGATTAAGAACAATGGCACGGGCAATACCCACCCGTTTTTTCATACCCCCGCTCAGTTCTGCAGGATATTTTTTATTAACTCCTTCCAGGTTTACCCTGTCCAGCACTTCGTTAACCCGCTTTAATTTTTCTTTGAAACTACTTTTAGTGAACATGTCTAAGGGAAACATGATATTTTGTTCAACATTCATACTGTCAAACAAAGCAGACCCCTGGAAAAGCATACCGATCTGCTGGCGCAATTCTTTACGCTCATCTACATTCATATCTGTAAAACTTGCGCCGTCATAGAGGATCTTCCCTTCGTCGGGTTCAAATAATCCAACCAGGCATTTTTGTAATACTGTTTTGCCGCTTCCGCTCTGGCCAATGATCAAATTAGCCTTACCGGTTTCCATAACGTGGCTTACATCGTCAAGTACCACCTTACCGTCAAAACCTTTCTTTATGTTCTTAAATTCGATCATGGGAAGCTGCAAGGGGAGTAGCTACAAGGGACAAGCATGCTACATTTACCACTTTTTTGTTATTTTAAGTTTACATTAATTTATTTATCAGAGCGATCAACATTTTTTGTACTTCCATGCAAATGCCTGGTTTTTGTTCACAATCTGTTTTAAAACCAGGATACAATTCAATTATTGCAAGTAAAGCTGTTTCAACTTCATAAGAGCTGCCTAAAGAATTCTCAAGAAATATCCTTTTATGGGCATTTGTAGCTTTTGCGCTTCCTTCTGCAATATTTGCAGGTATAGAAAAAGCTGCTCTTCTTAACTGAGAACCTAATTCGAATTTTTCTTCTACCGGTAATTTTTTGCAAAATTTATGGCAATCAATAAATAATTGAAAGCCTTTTTGCCAAACAATTAGTCTTTTAAAATCTTTCATCTTAATAATTCCTAAATATGAAATTAAAAGATTTTTCAAAGCTTGAACTTCTCCCTTGTAGCTACTCCCCTTGAAGCTTGCTACTTATTAAGTAAGAGGGCTGCCAAAATATAGTCTGCAAAAAGTATCATTATACAACTCACCACCACGCTTTTGGTACTGCTTCGCCCGATCTCCAAAGCCCCTCCTTTTACAAAGTACCCATAATAAGAAGGAATGGAACTGATGATAAAAGCAAAAGTATATGCTTTCACCAAAGCAAAAAATACATTGTAGGGAACAAAGTTCATGATAAGTCCCATATCATAAGTTGCACCGGATATAATTCCCGTAGCTGCTCCCGCCAGCCTGCCGCCAACAATACCAAGCACCATCGATAAAACCACCAGCATAGGTATGGTAATTAAACAGGCGGCAATTTTTGGCATTATTAAATATGATTTGGTATTGATGCCCATTATCTCCAATGCATCTATCTGCTCACTTACACGCATATTACCCAGTTCGCTGGCAATTTTACTGCCCACCACACCCGCCAATACGATACATACCACTGTTGGAGCAAACTCCAATATCACCGTGTCTCTTACGATCTGGGCAATAGTGGTTGCCGGTATCAGATTGCTAACCAACTGGTAAGAAGTTTGTACGGCACTTACCGCACCCATAAAAAATGAAATGATGATAACAATACCCAGCGAGCCTACCCCTATTTCCACGCACTGGTGCATGAGTTCCTTCCAGTACATGCGCATGTTCTCGGGCCGGGTAAACATGCCCTTCAACATTAAAATGTAACGCCCAAAGTGGTTGAAAAAAAGCATCTGTAAAAATATGTTAGGTGTACTGCGTTAGCTGTACGAATGTATGATTATTTAGGTTGTTTATACTGGCATACACAGTATAACAAACATCGTACCTATAAAATTAAGCCTCCTTGGCATTACTGCTTTTCCGTTTCCACCATTTACTTTTTTTCACCTCTTCCCTGGTGTTATTGCTGCATTTGGTTTGTGCATCCACCACGGCTATCAATACCATGTTGAAAATAGAGCGTATAGAACTTCCCAACTGCAGAACGTGTACAGGTTTATTCAGTCCAAGTAATATCGGGCCAATTGAATCTGTTCCACCAACTTCCTGCAACAAATTGTAGGCAATATTACCCGCTGCCAGGTTAGGGAAGATAAGTGTATTCACATCGCCGCCTAATAATTCAGTAAAAGGATAATTCTCTTTTAATATCTCTTTATTAAAAGCAAGGATGCCCTGTATCTCGCCATCACAGATGAGTTCAGGGTCTTTTTCTTTTACGATCTGCCTTGCCCGGCGTACCAGGTTTGCTTCCGGAGAGTCGCTGCTGCCGAAATTAGAGTAGGATAGCATTGCGATCCTTGGCTTAATGTTGAACAATTTCACTTCTTTGGCAACCAGTAAAGTTATTTCGGCCAGTTCTTCGGCAGTAGGGTTAAAGTTTACCGTTGTATCAGCCAAAAATAAAGGCCCCCGCTTGGTAAACATGATGTACATACCAGCGATCTTTTTAACGCCTGGTTCGGTGCCAATTATATGCAGCGCCGGGCGGATGGTATCAGGATAATTCCTGCTCAACCCACTGATCATGCCATCTGCTTCACATTTATCAACCAGCATACAACCAAAATGGTTGCGGTCTTTCATCGCTTTATAACTCTCGTACCGGTTTACGCCCTTGCGTTGTCTTTTTTCAAAGAATACATCTCCATATTGTTTTCTCAGATCTTCATGTTCGTCGCTTGAAGGATCCATAATGGGCATGCCTTCCAGGTCTATTCCATTTTGTTCGGCCAGTTTTTTTATTTTTTCAGGTTTGCCTAATAGTATGGGATAAGCAACACCTTCTTCCATTACCAGCTGGGCCACTTTTAGTATCTTGATATTTTCTGCATCGGCAAAAACAATACGCTTTGGATCTTTACGTGCTTTGGAACCAATAACACGGCTTAACTGGTTATCCAGGCCAAGGCGACTGTTCAGGTCTTCAGCATATTTATCCCAATCAACGATCGGATATTTGGCAACCCCGCTTTCCATAGCTGCTCTTGCAACAGCCGGTGCCACGGTTGATAATAAACGTGGGTCTAATGGTTTTGGAATGATATAAGTTGGCCCGAAAGTGATCGTCTTTTCGTTGTAAGCCAGGTTCACAATATCGGGCACAGGCGCTTTAGCCAGTTCGGCCAAAGCCTTTACTGCTGCCAGTTTCATAGCTTCGTTAATGGCTGTGGCACGTACATCCAATGCGCCACGGAAAATATACGGGAAGCCCAGTACATTATTTACCTGATTGGGATAATCACTGCGGCCGGTAGCCATAATGATATCTTTACGTGCAGCAACTGCCACATCATAATTAATTTCCGAATTGGGGTTTGCCATGGCAAAAACAATGGGATTCTTCGCCATGCTTTTCACCATCTCCGGTGTAACCACATTGCCAATACTTAAGCCAATGAATACATCGGAATCCTTCATTGCCCTGGCAAGATCATAGTCTGCATATTTTGCGTCCACACAAAATTTAGCTTTCATTTCTTCCACATCGGGCCGGCCTTTATACAGAATCCCCTTGCGGTCAAATACCATAAAGTTGCTGTGCTTTGCACCCAGTGATTCATATAATTGTATGCAGGCAAACGCAGCAGCCCCGGCGCCATTCACCACAAATTTTACTTTGTCGATTTTCTTTTTTTGGAGTATCAATGCATTTAATAAAGCAGCAGCGCTGATGATGGCCGTGCCATGCTGGTCATCATGCATGATAGGAATTTTGCATCGCTTCTTCAGTTCCTGTTCAATATAAAAACACTCAGGTGCTTTTATATCTTCTAAATTAATGCCGCCAAAAGTTGGTTCCAGCGACTGCACGATCTGCACAAATTTTTCGGGATCGGTTTCGTTGATCTCGATATCGAACACATCAATGTCTGCAAATATTTTGAAGAGTACACCCTTTCCTTCCATCACCGGTTTACCGGCTTCGGGGCCAATATTACCCAGGCCTAAAACCGCAGTACCATTGCTAATTACACCAACCAGGTTTCCCTTGGCAGTATATTTATAAACATCTTCGGGGTTGGCTGCAATTTCCAGGCAGGGCTCTGCAACGCCGGGTGAATATGCAAGTGAAAGGTCTCTTTGTGTTTTGGCCTCTTTGGTGGGTACAACTTCTATTTTACCCGGGCGGCCTTTTGAATGATAGTCTAAAGCTTCCTGTTTACGTAAGTCTTTTGCCATAAAATATATTTACCCCAAATCCCAATAGAAGGAATTGGAGAAGATTATGTTTTTATTTTCAATTTAGCTTCATTGGCGTCGTTCCGATAGTTATCGGGATACGGCAGCAATCTTATGAACTTGGAGATGCAATTTAGGGAAATATGAGATAGTGTTCTTTGTCAAATTGATGATAGGATCATTTGGGCATTAATAAAAACATGGATATGGAGAGAATAACAGGAAGAAATAGTACAAAGCCCGTTAATAACCTGTCTAATATTGTTGGCTTTTCTGCCAGTTTTTCATCCCACCAATGAAAAGTACCGGACTTACCCAGGGGCCAATAAAAATGCTCCGACCAAAGGAAATATGTAAAATCCTTTCCTGTATTCTTTTGTGAAACCCATTTCCTGGTAATAAAAAAATGGTTTAATAAAAAATAACTTTTCCTGATAGTAAAAAGAATCAACGTATAGAATAAAGGCATTGTCCCAATTGCGGTGACCAGGCTTCTGTTTTCTCTGAAGAAAGGAGATGTAAAAAAAACTGTAATGAAAACTGTGGCAACAGAGAAAATAAGAAGTAAAATAAATTTATTTTTTGAGTAGATGGTTTGAGTAAAGAAATACTGAGTTACAAAATAGGCAAACAGCATTGTGTATACAGATAGCATCAGTATTAGCTTTTTGCTTTAAAACTCCAGGTAATGGCAAAATCTGCAACAATCTCTCCTGCTGCATTCCTGCCATAAGATTTCGCAGTAATTGTCCTCCCTTCATTGCTGCTGATGGCATCTTCAATTGTTTGTTTTATGGCCAAACCATCTTCGCAGGTAAATACAGTGATACCGTTTGCTTTTTTAATGAAGTTGCCTTCTATTTTTACAACCAACATACTTACTGCCGGTAGCCTTTTATGTATATGCATAAGACCAAGCAAGCCTGTAGTCATTTCGGCTGCCATGCTCAGGCAGGCAAAATAAGTACTCTTGAAAGGATTCTGGCTAAACCATTTGTAAGGAACTTTTACCAGGCATTTATTCTCATCCGCATCTACAACCCTTACCCCGCAAAAAAAAGCGCTGGGCAATTTGGCAAGCATGAACAGTTTGAATTTGAACGGATGCTTTATGAGTTTGAGAAATTCGGTTGCATTTGACATTGAAAATTGTTTGTTGACCATTGAATATTGAACATTAAGATAAAAACTATCAATAATCAACGCTCAATATTCAATGTTCAGTTTTTACTTTCCATACATTTCCGGGTTCAATGCTTTCGGGCTCCACATTTCTAAAAAGGCCTGCACTTTTCTTTGGTCGTAACTTTTTTTACCATCTTCCAGGTACTCGCTGTTTTGAGTATGTATGCGTTCGCCTTTTTCATTTAAGATGATGAACGTGGGAAATCCAAAGCGCTGGGCATAACCATATTTTGCAAAAACCGGTTTGTTCTCGTTCTCTTTGCTATAATTCAAATGATACCAAACAAAGCTGGCATTTATGACCGAATCGATCTTTGGATCGGCTTTACAAAACCTGGCAAACTCAATACACCAGCTGCACCAGTTGCCACCGCCCTGCAGTAACACATATTTATGTTCGGCCTTTGCTTGTTTTATGGCAGCGGTAATATCCTTTGCGGCATCAGCATCGGGGTGGTATAATTTACTTTTTTCTGTTTGTGCCTGGCTTATATAAGCGATCAAACAAAATACGATCACAAAGATTCTTTTCATGTGTTTCTGTTTATTATATTTTTTGCCACATGGAATTTGCCTTTAAAGAATTTCTGCTTTTAGCAAAATTTTCTAATGGCTCATTTCATGTTTTATTTTTTAACTTCTACCACACAAATTACAGCATTCTGGTTAGCATTATCAGCTTTAAAATTTATGGTGCCACCGCTGCCGGCTGCAAACTTCACACCTGTTACTCCATTTACATTTAATGCATCAGCAACTTTAGCTCCGTAATCAGCCCCAGTGCTTTTTGAGATCGAATTGTTTACTGCGTACCAGTCAATAGCCTTCTTTGTTACTACGATCGAGAACACATCTTTGTTACCAACATTATCGGGTACTAAACTTTTACCACGTGGAAAAAGGCGGTAACCGGTTATGCCGCAATAAGGGGAGAAAGCTGTTTTGGTTGCATCTTCTTTACCGGGATAAGGAAATAAAGTATAACTGCTGCCATCAGTTTCCTGTCCAAAAATATAAATGTAGCACTCAGTTGAATTTTTTATTTCCATTTTAAATTTAGTGCCGGCAGCAACGGTACTGATCGTTTCAAAAACATTGCCTGCTTTTAATTGTAAAGGAATATATTGCTTATCAGCATTTTTTACCAAACCAATTGCAGCTTCAAAACCAATATTAACTCCGGCTCCACGTTTCGGCATGGGATCAACACCATATGCCTCCCTGACAAATTCTTTAAAATCGGCGTAACGAACCCAGCCAACCCCATTAACGCCCCACTCAGGTCCCCAGCTGTTCATGATCTGGAAAGCCTGCTTACGGTCATCGTAGCCGATCACACACATGGCATGGCCTCCAAAACCCATCTGGCTGCGGTCTTCATCGGTTGGTGCCCACATTTCTTTTCCCATCATGCCCTGCATAAAAGAACCACCCACCATCATACCAATTACCACAGGTGCATCTTTTGCCAGGTGTTCTTTCACTGCTCTTACGCTGATACCTTTCGCCATCAGTCAACCTTGTAAAGCCATGCAATTTGTTTTGTTGTGCCTTACTTTCCAATGCTGAGTTTGGCTGCCTGCTGCAATCCTGGTCAGTATAAGGGAAATCATCATAGGCAACCACGCCTTTAGTGCTCATAAATTCCATGGCATTTTGAATATAAGCACCCTGGCAACCTTCGAGGCCGATCTGGTTATATACAAATGCGGGACTGTATGCCGTGCTGTTTCCGCTTATGTTCTTTGATGCTGCTTCTACGATCGTACGTGCTGCATAAGTACTGCTCCAGGCAACACAACTTCCTTGCTGGCCCTGGTTTTGCCTGTCGGGTGCAAATTTTAAAAGTGAAATACTTTCAGGTAAAGGATTTTTTGTATTGTCATCGGCAAGGCCTTCGTAAACATTCGCTTTTTTAAATTGCTCAGGACTAAAACTATACCCGCTCTGCGAAAAAAGATTCTTTACGATATCAGTACCACCACCGGAACCACCTTTGAAAAAGAAAAAATATGCAGCAGCACCAGCTACCAGTAGCAGAATGATTTTTATTCCACCGCCGCCTTTACCCTTGCCTCCGCTAAATAAAGAGAGCAGGAGAGGCAGAAAAGCCAATAATCCTCCACCGCCACCACCACCTGTTCCACCGCCACCGCTGGAGGTATTACTGTCATCAAAATCCTGTTGATCCATTGGATCATCTTCCATACGTATTGGCATAGTAATAAAGTTTAGACTTTAAATGTAAGGAGATTTTTGATTGAGTGCTTATGAGAATTGGTTGTTTTTAGTTACTAATGCCGGTAATTAAGTATTTTAGAGATATTAAGAGTACCCCCAATTAAATTAATTCAGGATGAAACGAATGTTCTTACTACTGACAATTTGCTTAATACTTTTATCCTGCAAAAAAAATAAGAATCAAACTTTGTGGGAATGTAGTAATGCGCAATTTTTAGACTCGGCTACCATCTCTAATAAAATTATCGGTTCATGGTTATGGGTAAAACAACTTTGCGGTGATGGGAATGGTGATGTAATAGCTGCTACCAAAAACATCAAAGTAACTTTCAATGCTAATGCAACTTTTACAGTTTTTGAGAATTCGTCCATTATAACCCAGGGAAACTGGAAGTTAAAGATTGTTGACAGTAACACATGGGGACTTGACCCAACATCATCAAGCGAATATTTATATGGCCGTATTCTTTTTTGTAACAACCAGGTAATGTTTAACGACAGCTATATAGATGGATGCGATAATGTATTTGCAAAAGAATAACTATCAGCGATCTTCTTTCTCGAGTATTTCAAACTGCCTGCTCACACTCACTCCATTTTCATCAACCAGTGTAATGATATGTTTTCCGGGTGATGGATTCAATCCAAGCTGGTGAAAATTTTCTGTGCTGCCAACAAATTCGTCATCCAGGCTCCAGAATATCTTTGCACCTGCACGACGATGAGCTGCGGTAAAAATAGTTTTACCGCGTTCACCATTTATCTCAAGTGGTACATAAATTTTTGCATCGGGCTGGGGATAAATGATCTCAATTAACTTACCGGTTTCTGCAACACCGCAACCAGGTTTGAAAGGCGGGAGGGGTATATAATCTATATTTCGTTGTTTGTAATAAAATTCCATAGCAGGCGATAAGATGAACCAGCTTTTATGTTGCATGTTGGATGGCGTTTCACATTCCTCAGTAACCCGGAAACTTCCTGTCGCATCCAGGTGAATTATTTTATGGTAAGCACAAAGCGGAACTTTGATCGCATTGGGCGGCATAAATAAAGTATCCACATCGGGGCAATCAATATTTGCACGGAAACCGCTTTGCCGGCACACAGGCACATACATAAAATTGTATTTTGGTTTTTCGAACCACTTGCTGTTTGGCAATAAACGGAAAATATCAAACAAAATCGGCGCTGCTGTTTCTATACCAACCAATCCTGGTCTTCCTTCGCCATCGGTATTACCAACCCATACCGCCACCACGTTTTTTGGTGTTACTCCAATTGCCCAGCCATCCCTGAAACCAAAACTGGTGCCGGTTTTCCACGCAATTTTTTGTGATGAAGAAAACTGTTGCCACAGACCTTCTTCACCGGGCCGCATTACATCCTGCATAGCCTGGAAGGCGAAATAAATTGAAGTTGCATCGAGAGGGAGGTTTGTTGTTTGTTGTTTGCCCGCAGGGCCTTGCGGGTTGTTTGTAGTTTGTTGTTGGGCAATATAATTTGACACATGAAAATCTTTCGCATCTAACTTACCATGATTTTTTGTTTGATGATTTAATGTACGGGCCATAGATGCATATACACCTGCAATGTCCCACATGGTTACTTCGCAACCTCCCAGTATCAAACTCAAGCCATAAAAATCTGCATGGTTATTTAATGTTGTTATACCGCATTGTTGCAGCGTTTCGTAAAAACGCTGGTACTTGTATTGCTGCAGCATTTTTACAGCAGGCACATTCAGGCTTCTTGATAAAGCCCTGCCCGCCGGTACAGCACCGTCATAACCCAGATCAAAGTTCCTGGGCGAATAACTTCCTATTTGTGTGGGTATATCGGGAATGATGGAGTTTGGTAATATCAATCCATCGCTTAACATGGCTGCATATAAAACAGGTTTTAATGCACTTCCCGGACTGCGTGGCGCTGCTATCACATCCACATCTGCTTCCATTTCTTTATTACGGGCGTCTGTAATATTGCCAACATAGGCAATTGTATTTCCGGTTTCTACATCAAGCACCAGGGCACAGGCATTGTTAATACCATTGCCTTTTAAAACAGATTGATGCTGTTGTAAGATGATAGAAACATTTTTTTGTAAAGTACCATCAAGTGTCGTTTTAATTTTTGTCTCCTGTTTCCATTTCTTATTGTCTTTTATAAAACGTTGTAATAAATGCGATGCATTTTGCGGAAGCCTGTAAGGCTCATCAGGTAATGGTTCCAGCTTGGCAAGCTCAACATTATTCTTATCAATTTTTCCTGCCTCATATAAATTATCAAGGAGCAGATTTCGTTTTTTCAACAACACATTCCTGTTCTTGCCCGGATGTACAAGCGAAGGCGCATTTGGTAAAACTGCAAGAGCAGCCATTTCTCCCCAGCTTAATTTATCGGCGCTGCGGCCATAGTAACGCCATGCTGCAGCATCAAGCCCAACGATGTTACTGCCGAAAGGCGCATTGCTGGCATAGAGTGCCAAAATATTTTTTTTGGAATAAGAAAGTTCCAGCCGCACAGCAAGGATACTTTCCTTTAGTTTATTCCAAATACTTCTTTTGTCATTTTTTTTTGAAAGCCTGATCACCTGCATGGTAATGGTACTGCCTCCCTGAACCACACCTTTGTTTTTTATGTTCTTGACGATTGCCCTGGTGATAGCCACCGGGTCAACACCGGGATGCTTAAAAAATCGCCTGTCTTCAAAAGTAGTGATGCAGTCGATAAATTTTTGCGGTACATTTTTATTGTAAGGAAAACGCCACTGGCCATCGGCGGCAATGGTTGCGTTTAATAAATTACCATCCTTATCTTCAATAACATAACAGGTTGGTGCATGAAATAATTTTGACGGAAGCGAAAGCCAGAACCAAATGAATAATCCAAGCAACACAATCAATTTGATTTTTGTTGCGGTGCGGAGGTTGATAATTTTAGAAGATATTTTAGAGAGGATATTTTTCATTTACCAATCTGATGCCCTTTCAGGACTATCGAAATTATCATTATTTTTCTTCAATATAGTTTTCAGGAGTATAAGTTACTCTTGCAAAATTCTTTGTAAGTAATTCTGTTTCTATTAGTTTACCACCCTGGAATTTTAATATCTTATCACGCCAGATCTCATTCTTGCGGTAAAATTTACCGTTCTTTTTTATGAACTGGTGTTCTTTCTCAATCACATGATAGGCATAATCCAGTTCTTTATCTATTCTTAATTCCCCTTCCAGGCATTTATCTGTGAACCAAAGGTTGATCTGGAAATTATGTTCGGTATTGTTTGTAAATTGATAGTCCAGGTAATTATAGAACACGGTTGCCCCGCTTCCGAATGGTAAAGTTCTTTTATCATCCGGGAATGGATCAAATGAATGATGATGCCGTTCTGTGACCGTTAAGGGGCTGTGTATGACAAGCCAATGAATGAGGTTCGATATCTGGCAAATTCCTCCACCTGTTCCTGCTATGGCTTTGCCAAAAGATAATTCCATTCCTTTAATATAACCTTTGCGTTTTGAGGGGAAGCCTACCAGTTTGCAAAATGAAAAAGTTTCACCTGGTTTGATGATGATACCGCTGATATTTTTTGAAGCGATCTTTAAATTGGTCACCTTGTTTATTTGCAACTGCATTTCGCTTTCACCAAGTTTTTTTAAGAGAACCGATTCGTGTTTTTTAATCCTGAAAGGAAGCTTATCAGTAACCTGGTTGCCTGCATATTTTTTTCTGTCAAAATACCAATCTGCATAACGCCTGAATCGTCTTAACCAAATAGCTAAGAAATATAAAGCAGGATGTCGTTGACTTAATAATTTTCTTTGTTTCAATGTAAAAAGGTGATAAAAGGTATAACGTACAAGAGTGATTAATTTTTAGTCTTTTACTAAAAGACTAAAAATTAACAAACAACTGTTGCCCAATGAAGTTAAATAGAATTACCAAAGCTGGCACAAAAACAATCGTTGTTAATGGCTAGCCATTAACAACGATTGAATAATAATTACTGGTTGATCACTTCCACCCACTTACCATTCACACCAGCTGTAATACTGTTATCATACATGGCTTCGCAATAGG
>Ga0193752_1000880_pt1 | contig 26923 bp, 28 predicted proteins | sample H1c1metaG_FD_144924 | JGI IMG/M metagenome (GOLD analysis project Ga0193752, IMG submission 144924) | Soil microbial communities from a riparian zone of the East river system, Colorado, United States - H1c1 | ecosystem: Environmental > Terrestrial > Soil > Riparian zone | place: USA: East River...
CTCTCTTCTGCCAAAGCATCAAAACTTCCCCACCTGGTTTTTGAAGCCGGTACAGGTGTTTTTCTTATCCATGCGCCATTGGCATACAAATAAAAGTTATCGCCTGGTTTTATTGAAAGGTCCATATTGGCCGGGTCGATGAATTTTCTGTTTGAGGATGGCGGTGCAACAACAACAACAGGTGTTCCGGAAACCGTAACTGGCCCACCACCTTTGGTGCCTGCCGGCGGACGGGTGGAGCCATCTTTTGGTGCGTCTGAGGCCTGGGCTTTTGCTTTTTCTTTTTCCCGCTCTTCAGCCAATTTCCTGTTTTGAGCACTTTTAACGGGATCAGGATCAGTGCCGGTTTGCGCAAAGATCACTTGCGGGCTTATAAAAGCCATAAACATTAATACTAAAAGCGATACATTTTTCTTCATACATGAATATTTATCCGATAAAAATATAAAAGTTGCCCCAATTAGCCATATCTATATTATGTAAGCGGCGTAAATATTTAGTTAACGAAACAAAATGTGCTGATTAATTTTAAAGTATCTTGATCATACGGAAGAAGATATTGCCTTTATCTGATGAATAGGCATAGCCTGCAGCCACAGTAATGCGGTTATAGGGAGTAAGAATAATACCGCCACCAACACCTGAATGCCAGGTATTTGACTTTTCGCCCGGCATCCACACACGGCCAATATCATATAATGCCAGTAAACCAAATTTGCCATTATATAAATATGACCTTACATCTTTTACCCAACGAAGTTCATTCTGGCTATATGCAGTTGTTTTTCCGAAAAACCTGCTACGGCGGTATCCTCTTAAAGTTTTCCCGCCACCTATAAAGTTATATTGATAAAATTCCGGGGTGCCTGATAATGTAGCACCACCTGCTTTCATATAGAGTCCCAGGGTTTTTGTAAAAGGAAGAAAGGCCTGCGCCATTCCTTCGTAACGAATAAAATTATTGCTGTTTTGCAGGTTATCGGTATAACTGATGTTTGCAGAAAAACCAAAACCCTTCGTTGGTAATAATGAATCATTCACTTTCAAAAAACTGTACTCAATTTCGGCGCCTGCAAATTGCCTGTTTTTATAAAGATCAGGCACGTATCCCACCAGGCTCTTATTAAAAGCGGCATCATTTAGTATTTGCACAGTCTGGTAAAAGCCTGACAGGCTTAGCTTTTGATATCGTCCTATATTATTGCTGAAACCTGCCTGTGCTATATATTCTTTGGTACGAAGCCTGTTTAAAATGTTTGTTGTATCAGGTTTTATGGTCTCATTTCCCAGCCCATAAAAATTTGTCCACCTTACAAAATCATAGTTTGTGTACAGGTTCAGGTCCCATTTTTTTATCAGATCTGTAAATGTTCCCTGGTAGGTTGCACTAAAAGCTTTTTCAGTGATAGAATATTTTACGTTCACCTTTTGTTTAAATGCAAAGGGTTCTTTTCTCCATCCATATTTTGTTGCACCAAATTCAAGCCCTGCAAAAATGCGGTCCTCGTTGCTGTAAAATAAAAGTGGCTTCAGCCCGATTTTGTTATAGCGGAACTCATCGTACCTGTATTTATTTATCGCCGGGTCTTTTGAAAGATGGGCACCTTTTGCAGTTCCTTTAATGTTGTTACCCGGGTTGTCGTAAATTTTTACATTTCCGTATGATCCATTGACCAGGTATTCATCTTTACCGGGCCCACCGATCAATCTTACTTTAATCGCATTACTTCCATTACCGCTCACTTCATAAACATCCGATGCATTCAGTCCATATAAACGTATCTCTTTTGTTTCGTTGCTGTAAAAGGTACGGGAGTAAAATGGCTGCTCTTTTGTTTTTCCCTGGTTTGTTATTTTGTAGATATTTACCTTGGTCGATCCGTCCTCATTTCTTTTTATTTCAAATTTTTCATTATCCGCCGATCCGGGCACATCTACTTCTTTAGCTAAAAAGAGATAGTATTCACGGGCATAATCAACCAGTTTATTTCGACGTTGCTTTAAGTTATTGATGATTTTGTTACCCGAAATGGGGAAAATTTCAGGCGGCAGCTGCTTTATGGCCGATTCTATCACATTATCTGTAAGCGCCTGCTGTAATTCGGTTGCCTGCGTTACCCATTGCTGCTGGCTTACTTCATTGGCCATCCGTCGGTCAAGATACCTTGCAGGAAAATTTAAGGTCTTTACGTTTTTAATATCTCCCCCAAAGCTTTGGAATTTTCCGCCGGCCAGGCCTTTAAAAGCGCCCACCAACAGGCCATCAAACTTTGTATATGCCTGGTCCCGGTCACGGGGTATGGGTTTATAAATTGTTTTACTGCCCTGTTTGTCGGCTGCCCATCTCCACTGGTCTTCGTGGCGCCCCCAATCCCCAATGAACATATCAAAAATGCGGGAGCGTACATATAAAACCTGGTCAACCTTTACATCGTTGTCTTTTTTCAATGCTTCCAGTAAATTATCTGTACTGATGATATTTACTGAGTTGCCAAAATTGGAAGCAGTGGTCCAGTTGCCATCGGGCCTTTGTTCAAAAAGGTAAAGGGCATCACCATATTCAGTATTGTATTCTCCAAGCCTGCCTTGCTTTGGCAGGTATATGATAACAGGATCGGCATGCAGTATTGCAGCAGCCTCTGCCATTGAAGGAATGGTCAATGCTGAATAAGGATGACCGATAGATACCTGGTCGTTTGCAATGCTTGCAATAAAACTGCCTTTGATTATTTCGGGAAAAGCTCCTTCAAAAGTTTTGTCTATGCTGCGTAAAACATACTCTCTGCCGTTTGAATCCTTCAGCCGCAATGACTTGCTTTGCCTGCCTCCGCCAGCCTGGTAAGGAGTCAATCCGCCAGCCAGTGTATCCAGCATTACTACTTTAAATAGTGCCGGCGTTTTCCACTCTTCCCGGTAGTGCTTGCCCCATAAAGTATGATGTAAATTGCTTCTGTAATATTGCTTGCCTGCGACAGTTATAATAGACTGGGCCGCCTTTTGAGATTGTGCATTCACTGCTTTCCATTGAAAACAAATAGTTAGTATGGAAAAATACAGCAGGCAATATTTTATTTTGAAGCACTTATCGGTCATATCTAAAATAATTAAGCAAAATCATGCCACTTATACAAAAAAATAATTTTTATAAGTGTAAGTGGTAATTTTGATAATATCAATAGAAAAAAAGTCTTGTTTAAATATATTCTGTCTTACTTTTTACTGTTTATTTCAAACAGTATTCTTGCCCAAACCCCGGATGCTTCGCCAGGTATTGTGATCGGAACTGTAATGGATGTTGACAACAGTAAAGCTGTTGTCGGTGCAAACATAGATTTCTACAACCTTACAGACACCGTTCATAAAAGCAAAACAATCAGTATGCCAAACGGGGAGTTTGTTTTTGATAAACTTCGTTTTGGATACTACCGCCTGCGGATCACAGCAGTAGGTTATACTTCACTAACTATTGATAGTATCCATATCAGGGCTGAAAGGTTTGATTTTGATCTGAATGATATCAAGCTTAATAAAAATACAGCTGTGCTGAACGAAGTAACGGTTTATGCAGAAAAACCATTGATCGAAAATAAAGATGGCAAGATCATTTTTAATACCGGCGAATCGGCTTTGAGTTCCGGCGCTACTACTACCGAATTATTAAAGCAAACGCCGCTGGTGAATGTAGATAATGATGGGAAGATCTTATTAAAAGGAAAAGAAGTAAAAATATTGATAGATGATAAACCGGTGGAACTGGATGCCAAACAATTGCAGGACCTGATGGAAAGTATGCCCGGCAGTATGATCGAGAAGATAGAAGTGATGACAACTCCTCCACCACAGTATGCCAATGAAAGGGGCGGAGTTATAAATATTGTGACCAAAAAAGGTAAGGTTGGTTTTAACGGCCGGGTAAATATTAATTATGGTACCAGGGGCGAAGCTGGTTTTAGCAGTAACCTCAGCTACCGGAAAAATAAACTGGCACTTAATTTTTCTGCAGGATTTGGTTACAGTGAATTCAATGGCAACAGTTACAGCAACCGCCAGAATTTTTACACCGATTCATCAAACTATTTTTATACAGTTGGTAAAAGCGGCAATCATAACCTGCGGCCAAACCTGCGGCTGAGTTTGGATTATGACCTGAACAAAAGGCAAAGCATGAATTTTACTGCATTGTATAACAGTAACAATTCAGAGAATGAAAACACAACAGGTTACAGCAATGCAAACAGGAATAACCAGGTGTATAAACTGAGCAACCGTATCACATCAACTGATAACAGCAACTTTAGCCCGGTATTAAATTTTACATACACCATCAAAGGAAAAAATCCGAAAGCCATTTTTAAATTCATCAGTGGCTTTAGCTATAATGCCGCTGATATTGAAAAGGATTTTTACCAGCAATACCTTAACCCCGATAATACACCCACTGGCTCAGACTCAACCCAGGAGCAGAATACATATAGCCGAAACCACAGCATCAACCTGAGTACTAATTATGATAAGCCGCTGAAGAATAATAAAACATCATTGAATTTTGGCGCCAGCTACAGTCGTTACAATAACCACAATATCCTCAACACAGCTTTTATGAAAAAGCCTGAAAATGTTTTTGTGAAGAATGAAGCGCTGAGCAATGATTTTCGTTTTCATCAAACCATTTACGGGGGAAGGGCAGCGGCCCGTTATGATTTTATACCTGATTTTTATATCAGCGGTGGCTTGCAGGTTGAGTACACCCAAACACATTTCGATATCAGGAACAATAGCAACCGGTATTTAAATAATTACTGGAGCATCTTGCCTTTTGCTACCATTCTAAAAAAATGGAAGAACGATGTGAGCATTACATTTACTTATAAAAGAACGGTGCAAAGGCCCAGGCTGAATGAACTGAACCCCAGCCTGGATTATGCTGATCCTTACAATACCCGTTCGGGCAATCCTTATGTACAGGCTTATTATGCCGATAATTTTGATCTGATCTTTGGTAAGTGGAATAAGAAATACAATGTGAATGTATCGGTTGGGTATAATGCTTTGCAGAAAATTTACAGCTCTATAAGAACCTTGCAACCCGATGGCAGCACTTTTACCACCTGGCAAAATATAAGCGGCCGTAAAGAGTATGAAGCCAGTGCATGGGGTGGTTATACCTTGAGTAAAAAAGCAAAAGCAAATTTAAGTTTTGGTTATACCTATAATGTGTACAGCCTCTATGATCGTAGTGTAAGGTATTTCCGTAATGGAGGTTCATTCTTTTCAACTTTGAACGGAAGCTACCAGTTCACTACTTTAATGAATGCCAATGCAAGCTTTACCTTTAACCGGTTTGCAAATCCGCAGGGTTCGGTACGCAATACGCTGAGCATGAATATTGGTATCCAGCAAAAATTCTTTAAGAAAAAAATTACGGTAACACTCAATATCATCGATCCGTTTCGCCAGCAGCAGAATAGGTATGTTACCTATGGCAGTAATTTTAACCTGGAAAGTTTTAGCACAACCAATAGTCGTAATTACCGGCTGGTGCTGAGTTATACGTTTAAGAAGCAGGAAAAAAAATCGGGCAAGGCAGAATTGCTGAAAAAGTTGCAGAAGAAATAACCTTATTAAGAATCCGCTTTTTCCGGGAAATTCACACGTTTTGCAAGCCAGCTGTCTTTCACCGGTATGATCCATTTTTCGATCATCTCTTTTTTAGTTAATACGGTATTGTTGAAATACAAAGTATCAGCAGTGATGAAATTATTTTCCACAGCATATTCCAGTTGGCTTAGCGGAATGACCTCTATCTTATCTTTTACAATAAAAGCAAGATTCTGCCTGTCGAACATTTGCACTTTATATTTCTCTTCGATGGCTTTGATGAGGTGAACTGAACTGTCGGTGCTGCAGCCGCTTACCCCTGTTGCGGTTTCATCGGCCATCAATACTATAAAACGGCCAAAAAATAAATTGGCAAAACCTTTTACCGGTACACCATGGCTTTTCCAGTTGGCAGCAAAATCATTCAGCATATCTTCCATCTCCAATGCTTCACTGATGAAGAATAAACGGCTGCTTTGGTATATCCACACACGGGAACTATCTGCAAAATCTTCGGGAATATGTTCAGTAAGATCGAGGTTCATCTTTTTAAGTTTTCATTATTAACTCATGGAAGCAGCTACCAGTTCCGCAATATCCAGCACTTTTACTTCATCTTCCTTATTGTTGTTCTTTACACCATCGGTCATCATGGTATTGCAAAAGGGGCAGGCTGCTGCAATAACGCTGGCACCGGTTTCCAGGGCTTCGTCACTGCGTTCAAAATTAATGCGGGTTGTGCCTTTTTCTTCTTCCTTAAACATTTGTGCACCACCTGCACCACAGCATAAACCATTACTGCGGCAGCGTTTCATCTCCACTAAAGAAACATCCAAAGCTTCCAATACTTTTCTTGGCGCTTCGTAAATATTGTTGGCACGGCCTAAATAGCAACTGTCGTGGTAAGTTATTTTTTTGCCTTTGAAAGATCCGCCTTCGCTCATTTTAATTTTTCCTTCATCTATCAGTTGCTGTAAAAATGTAGCATGATGAATGACTTCGTAAGTACCACCCAATTGGGGATATTCATTTTTAATGGTGTTAAAACAATGCGGACAGGCCGTTACAATTTTCTTAATACCATAACCATTTAATACCTGGATGTTTTGGTAAGCCATCATCTGGAACATGAATTCGTTGCCTGCACGTCGGGCCGGGTCGCCGGTACACATTTCCTCTTTCCCCAAAATCGCATAGTTGACCCCCACTTTATCCAGTATGGTTACAAAAGCTTTGGTTATCTTCTGTGCCCGCTGATCAAAACTTCCGGCGCAGCCTACCCAAAATAAAACTTCGGGGCTTTCGCCCTTAGCCATCATTTCTGCCATTGTGGGAACATGCATAGAATAAATTTTATCTCTGAAAGTTAGTTTAAAAAGCAATAATACTGCATGCAAAAATAGGTCAATCTGTATTAAAGAAAAACTTAAGAAATATTGAACCACATAGAAACATAGGAACATAGCATCAAAACATAGACCTATGTGTTTTTTCTATTGTTTACTATGGTTCTATGTGGTTCAAATTATGGCAACACCTTTTATTGGCTTTGAGAGAAACTACATTACATTTTAAATATCTTCGCAGCAATCTAAAAGAAGTGAGAAAACTCTTTAACCGAATTACAAACTGGGAAGCCTGGCCTTTTAAATTATTATATGCACCCATTACACCTGTGTGGGGCTGGTATATGTTAAGATCCTGGTCGATCTGGTTTTTTACGCCCAGCAATCCAAAAATAACTTTTGGCGGCATGGATGGCGAACCCAAAAAGGAAATGTATGACCTGTTGCCAAAACATTTATATCCTGCAACTTTTAATGTCTTGCCCGGGGAAGATCCTGAGGTACTAAAAAAAGACCTGCAAAACAGCGGCATTCAATATCCCTTTATTGTAAAGCCCGAAGTTGGTTGCCAGGGAATATTGTTCCGTAAAATTGATAATGAAGCTGAATTACAAAACTATCATGCAAAAGTTCCGGTTGAATATATTGTACAGTCCCTGGTGAGTTACCCGATGGAAGTAAGTGTATTTTATGTTCGACATCCTTTGGAAAAGGAAGGAACGATTACCGGCTTTTTACACAAGATACCTTTGCAGGTTACAGGTAATGGAAAAGATACTCTGGAACAATTGATCCGGCAACACCCAAAAGCGCAAAAGCGATTGGGGGAGATGTTCAGTAAGCACAAAGAGCATTTACAAACAATTGTTTCTGCCGGAGAAAAATTTATGCTGAGTTATGCGGCCAACCACAATCGTGGCGCTCATTTTATTGACCTGAAAGAACATATTGATGATAAACTGGTCTCTATCTTTGATGAGATAAGCCTGGGCATCAATGATTTTTTTTATGGCCGCTATGATATCATGTGCAGCAATGTAGAAGACCTGAAGAACGGCAAGAACTTTACCATACTGGAGTACAATGGTTGTGGCGCTGAGCCCAATCATTTTTATGATACCGGTTATACTTTAATAGGTGCCTATAAAGAAATTTTAAAACACTGGAAGGCTTTATACCGGATCTGTAAATACAACAGGAGCCAGGGGATCAAGCCATGGCCTTTTCAAAAAGGAAGAAAATTCCTGGCAGGTATCAATGCACATTTAAAACTGATCAGGCAGATCGATGCAACGGTAGATTGATGATCTCAGTTGCATCAGTAACAGGCTTTGTCTTTTTAAATATTGCTGCATATACTTTTTCAACAGCCCAGTTCCCCAACGGAAAATACAATGCAAAGAATAAGGCCATACTCAGGCTGAAGTTTTGCGGGCTGAAAATTTTATCTACCTATTATCCGGGTAAGCATAAGAACTCTTAATCGCATAACCACCAAATTCGCAAAGCGCCATAGCTACCAGGCCATAAGCATACTGCGCATGAAAAGGCAGGTTTCGCAACAACAATGAAACGGGAACCATATACAAAATGTAACAGGTAATTACCTGCCACCAAAAAGTGAATCTTGCTATCTGCATATAGCCGCTAAAAAAATGCATGCACAAGCCCCAGCTAAAATAGATCAGTATATATACAAGTATCAGTTTTCTATCTACCTGTAATTTTTCCTTTGCATAACTTATGAATGTCTTCATACAAATTTAATTAATGGTGAATGCTGCATAATTCCCATGATGTGTTATAGAAACCGGGATCTTTATTTTTTCTTTTTTACAATAAAGGAAAGGTATATTTTTTTTATCTTTTAATATTGTTAAATTGGCTGCATCAGCGCCGTTGCTACCAGCATAGCTTGTGGTCAATTTTTTATAAATGAAATTTTGTTGACCGGCATAAAACTGCTTAGGTATCCTGAAACAATCATTTAAAAAATCTGGCTTTTCTCCTCCCGGCCTGGCTATACTGTAAATATAATCTTTTGTTGAGCTGGTAATAGTTTGGTAAGTATTGTTGTGGATAATTACGAGCCCTGCTGTTTCATTTAATAAGGTGCAACTTAATTTTTGCGGCGCATAAAAACGGCCACCATATTGTCTTGTGTAAATTTTGTAAGCACTTTCTTTCATGCTCCAAAGCCTCCAAACCATTTGTTCTGGTTGAGAAGCATTATAAATATACTGCTGTTCCTGTAATGTAAATATCTTTCCCAGGAAACCTTTACGCTTCCAGTTGCTTTCTGCAGCGGCTGTTGCTATATCTACAATATCATTGCCTGTCACTTTTCACTGAGTTTGGCTGTTATGATGTCTATGGCAGCTTTTACATTCAGCATTTTTTCCATCGATTCATTATCTATGATAATGTCAAACTCGGTCTCTATATCCAGTATCACGTCAACCAGGTTTGCCGAATTTATTTTAAGGTCATTCAGGAAATCAGAGTTCTCCGTCATGTTTTTAAAACCTTCTTCATCCTTTATATAAGGCTTTACAATTGCTTTTAACTTGTCTATTAATTCTTCGTTGTTCATGCATTATATTTTTTAAAAATGATACAGGCATTGATATCGCCAAAGCCAAAACTGGCTTTGGCGATCATCTGCAAATTATTTGTTTCAATAAGTTTGTGTGGAATTTTTTCTGTGCTGATGATGGTAGCAATATCCGGGTGTACGTCTTCGCAATTAACAGCCGGAAAGATGAAGCCATCATGTAATCCAAGCACTGCTGCTACACTTTCAATAGCCCCGGCAGCGCCCAGGCAATGGCCGGTCATGGCTTTTAAAGAATGTATGTAAGGAAAATCTTCTGCCTTCCTGTTCAAAGCAGCAGACCAGTTGCTTATTTCTGTGGCATCTTTTGTTGTTGCGGTTAAATGGCCATTAATAAGATCAATCTCACCAGGATCTATTCCGGCATTTTCAACAGCATCTTTAATGCAGCGTTGTACAGCTTCATTGTTTGGAGCTGTCATGCTCCCGGTACCACGCTGGCCACCTGCATTCATGGCACCTCCCAATATCTCTCCATAAATTGTTGCTCCCCGTTCTAAAGCACTTGATAAAGATTCCAGTAACAATGCACCTGCACCACTTGCCGGCACAAAGCCGCTTGCAGTTGCACTCATCGGGCGTGATGCTTTTTCGGGATCATCATTATGTTTATAGGTCATCACTTTCATAGCATCAAAACCTCCCCACATATAAGGTCCGTCATCGCTGCAACCACCAACCAGCATGCGTTTTGCTTTACCGGATTGGATGCGTTCAAATCCCATTAATATTGATTCTGTTCCGGTACAACAGGCCGATGAATTGGTGGTAACTAAATTACCTAAACCAAGTATACCGCTTAAATAGGCAGAGATGCCACTTGCCATCGTTTGCAAAACTGCAGTACTGCCAAGCGCTTTTACATTGCCTGCATCTATTTTATTAAATGATTCCCGTAATTTTTCAATGCCCGATACACCGGTGCCAAAAACTGTTCCGCTATCCCAATCGGCATCGCTATTTTCGCTGAAGGATAAACCTGCATCTTTCCAGGCATCTATACCGGCTATGCAGCCATATAGAATACCGTTGCTGTTAAAATTTTTTAGTTGAAGAGGGGAGAGGTATTGTTGTTTCAAGTCTTCTGAAACCTGCGGAATGCCGGCTATGCAACATGAAAAGTTGAGGTCTTTAAGTTGCTGATAGAAACGAATACCGGAGATGCCGTTCTTTATAGCGTTGGTAAAATCAGGAATGCCAACAGCATTTGGTGCTGCCACACCTAATCCTGTTATAGCAACCCTGTTATTCACACTTTTTGGATTTTAATATCCCGGAGATATTACCGCTGCAAACAACTTTACCTGCACTGTTCATCATTTTTACATCGCAGCTGAGTTTTCCAAAACGGAAATATTTTTTCTGGGAAGACACCGTTACTTTTTCACCGGGGAAGACCGGTGCATGAAAATTAATTTCTGTAGAAGTGAGTGCAATATCAGGCATGGAGAAAGTTTTTGCGATCTTCTCCTGTCCCAAATAAATGCCTACTGTAATAACAGCGATCTGCGCCATGGTTTCTGTAAGAATTACGCCGGGTGTTATGGGACAATCTTTAAAATGTCCCTGGTAAAAATATTCATCCACTTTGAATGTATAACTACCGGTTGCTCCATTTTCTGAGACTTCATGTAATTCATCAACAAATAAAAAAGGCTGTGAATAGGGCAGTAAGTTTAGTATTTCTGTTGTTGTCATGTTAGTTAATATGTTCTCCACCATCAGCAATAATTATAGTTCCATTTATCCAGGCTGCTTCATCTTTTGATAAAAGATAAACAACATTCGCCACATCTTCGGGAGTGGTTAGCCTTTTAAAAGGGTTTCGGTTTAAAATATTTTTTTTCAATATCTCGTGGCCAGGGATCATCCTGAACGCTTCTGTATCTGTTACACCAGCCTGTACACAATTTGCTTTTATGCCAAAGGATGCAAATTCCAGCGCAATATTCCTGGTTATAGCTTCCAGTGCTACTTTAGCTACGGATACTGCTGCATAGCTTTTAAAGGCTCTTTTATTTCCTTCGCTTGTAAAGCTGATGATCCTTGTATCGGCAGCAAATAGTTTTTTGTCAAAAAGCGCTCTTGTCCAGTCGTATAAACTGATAGCCATTGATTCTAAGGTAAGATGAAAATCGTCATTTAACAAAACAGGATTTTCACCATCAAGCATTGGCTTTAAATTTCCCTTGGCAATACTGTGAACCATAACCCTGATCTTACCCGTTTCACCCAGTTTTTCCTCTATGGCTCCGATCATATCTGTTCTTTTTTCAACAGACATGGCATCTTTATTAAAAGTCAGTAATTCAACCCCGGTTGCTTTGATCTGGTCAAAACCCTGCTCAATTACTGCAGCATCCGATTTACTGTTGCGGTATACTATAATAATATTGCACCCATGCAGGGCCAGTTTTTTCGCAGAAGCCAATCCTAAACCCGAGGATCCACCCAATATCAACGCCCAGTAATTCTTATTTTCAAATTCTTTTACCATTGTAATAAAACACTTTGTGCCGAAAAACCAGGCCCAAAGCTAAGCATTAACCCTTTATCTCCTTTGGCAATGTCTTTTTCCAGGAACCTTTCAAGCACATAAAGTACGGTTACGCTGCTCATATTTCCATATAGTTTTAAAACTTCCCTTGTATCGTCGATATTTTTCCCCAATGAGCCAAATAGTTCTTCTACTGTCTGCACGATCTTTCTGCCACCCGGGTGAAAGATCAGGTGGTCAATCGCATCAATATTTGTATTGTTCTTTTCAAGAAAGGGATGAACAATTTTTGGAAAATGTTCCGAAATGGTTTCGGGAACGGTCTCATCCAGTACCATACGCAACCCCTTATTGGTGAGTTTAAAACCCATCATATATTCAGCATCATAAAAATGATACATCTGTTCAGCAATTACTTCCGGGCCTTCATCTTCTTCGCAGGATGAGAGTAATATAGCAGCAGCACCATCGCCAAATATGGCGGCACTTACAATATTGGCCATCGAAAAATCATCTAACTGGAAAGTGGCAGTTGGCGATTCTACTGCAATAACAGCTGCTTTTTTTCCGGGATTGGCCTTTAAAAAGTTCCTGGCATAAATAATTCCGGAAATACCGGCCGCACAACCCATTTCTGTAACCGGTAGCCGCACAATGCCCTGTTTCATTTTTAAGTTGTTCGCCAGGTAGGCATCAACCGATGGTATCATAATTCCTGTGCAGCTTACGGTGATCAGGAAATCAAGCTCATTGGCATTCCAGCCGGCTTTATCCAATGCATTTTGCAGTGCCTGCTGAGCCAGCTTTGTACATTCACGAACATAGATATCATTCTTTTCTTCAAAAGAAGTTTTTGTAAAAACCTCTTGGGGGCTCATGATAGAATACCTTTTATCAACGCCTGCATTGCCGAATATCTTGATCACTTTCCTGATGAACCGCTCGTCCTGTCCTGCCAGCCATGTCTCGATCAAAGGCAGTATATCTGCTGTTTCACGTGAGTACGGAGGTAATTGCTTTGCTACTGTCTTTATTTTTACTGACATATTTTTTTTATTATCCATTGATACCTGAAAGCCCATTTCCAACGAACAGAACTGACTGTGTTTTTTATTTTTTTACTGATAGCGATCAATTCATTTTTTTTAAATCCACGTAAAACCGAAATGGCTCCATCTTTTTTTACCATCGGGTTCCTGATAAAAAAGCTGATGGCTCTAAACAGGTAATAAGCTGTCCTGCTTCTGTGCAGGTCATTGATAACCACACCTATTCTTACTCTATTTACAATTGGGATCAGCAGGCGGTCAATTTCCTGTGCTGTAAAATGGTGTAGGAATAGGGTTAATATAACTATATCAAATGGTATGCCCGAAAAATCATCTGAAAACACATCCATTTTTACATAGCTGATCTCGGGATAGTTTGCAGACAGTTTGCGTGCATAATTTACGGTATATTCGTTAGCATCTATTCCAATTAATTTGAAGGCAAAATTATTTTTCCTGCCATAGTCAGCTACGGCACGCAGCATATCGCCACTCCCGCAACCCAGGTCAATGATAGATATAGCAATATCTTTTGGTTCTGTTTTCAATAACGTGTGGATGCCGTTGATGGTTGCTTTATTTCCGCCCAGCCGCTTATTAATAGCTGCTATCTGGTCCAGGGTTTTTCGCAACATCTCGCCTTCCATGTCCAGGTTATCCATGATCTCCTGTTCTGTGCTGCGGTATGTTGTGTTTACAAACATGCTCATAACACAGGTGCATTTAAAACCTTTCCATGGGTTTGTTTGATAATGGCCGGTAATACGCCAGGGATATGTGTAAGGCCATACATCACCGCCCTCGCCAGGTTATCTTTTCCAAAGAATTTTTGAAGGATCCTCCCGGTTGTGATGCGTTTTTTAAATGCAGCATTCCATTCCTGTTCGTATGCGATTTCCAGTTCCTGCCTTGTTTTTATTTTTGAATTGAAATGATCAATGATCAGTTCCGAAGCGACCTTGGCGCTGTGTATCGCCATGGCCATACCATTGCCGCACAATGGATGGATCATTCCTGCGGCATCGCCACACATCAGTATATGATCTTCCACCGTTGTTTTATTAGAAAAAGAGATCTGGCTGATGGTCAATGGTTTTTCAAAAACGGGAACAGCAGTTTCAAATATTTTTTTCAGATGTGGATTTTTGTAAACCACTTCCTGCTGAAAGCTCTCTATGTTCTTGTACTGCTGAAAACTTTTATAATTGGAAATATAGCAGGCATTCAGGTTCCCGTTCTCTACCTGGGATACGCCACAGTAGCCTCCTTCAAAATTATGCAATGCTACCAGGTCATCCGGGAAATCGCCTTTAAGGTGCATTTTTACAGCAACAAAAGGAGATTTGTTTTCTATGAAACTGCGTTCCAGTTTAACATCCATATTACTTCTCTTGCCAAAAGCACCTATCACAATTTTTGCAGCCAGTTCATTTCCATCTTTTGTCATTACCCGGAATGTATCATTTGCAAAATGAACATCTGAAACTGTATCCTGTATAACCGTGCAATTATTTTGCACTGCTTTTTGCAAAAGAAAATGATCCAGCTTATAGCGGCTTACACCAAAACCGCCAAGGGGGAGTGTTGTTTCTATAGTTTTTCCACGGGTAGTGCTTAACAAAAACCGGTTGATCTTTTTTGCACCGGTTATCATCGGATCTGCATCAAGATATTGCAGGTATGGCAGTACTTCATTGGAGATGTATTCACCACAAACCTTATGCTTTGGATATTCATTTTTTTCAATGAGCGTAACAGCTAAACCGGCTTTTGACAGATGAATAGCGCTTACAAGGCCCGCCAGGCCACCGCCAATAATGATGATATCTGTGCTATGATTATTCAAACCGGTGCGTAAATTATTTTTAAATCAAAGATAGGGATAGTTTAAGGTTGCATTTTTATACCATCAAGTTCAATGATAATGCCAATTCTTTGCAAAATGTAAATGGAACGGTTCTTGTTTTAAAAACTTTAATTAAATTGTGGGTATGAAAAAGATATTCTGTTTACTTGCTGCATACTTTATGTACACCTGTTGTATAACAGCCCAGAGAGTATTATCACCGATCGATGGAAGCAGCAAAGTGCATTTTGTGATCAAGAATTTCGGTATAAAAACCGGAGGTGATTTTAAAGGTTTAAAGGGTACCATAAAATTCCTTCCTGCAAACCTGGCGGCTTCTGCTTTTGATGTTACAGTTGATGCTGCTACCATTAATACAGATAATGAAAGTCGTGATGAGCATTTAAGGAAAGATGAGTATTTTGATGTTGCAGTTCATAAGACCATACAATTTAAAAGTACTAAGGTTACACTCTCTTCCACTGCGGGGAGGTATTATATGTTTGGAAATCTTACCATTAAAGGCGTAACAAAGCCTGTTGAATTTGGCTTTTCGGCCAAGCCAAAAGATGGTGGGTTTATTTTTGATGGTGAATTTAAAATTAACCGCAGGGATTTTGGTGTTGGAGGCAGCAGCGTATCTATGTCAGACAATTTAACCGTTACTTTATCGGTTTTAGCAAAATAAAAATTCACTACATTTTATCTTCCCGTACTTACTTAACAGTATATAAGCGTTGCGTATTATCTTTGCCGGATGCCAAAGTTGCTACATGTTTTTTTGTGGGGTTTACTTATAAGTTTCCTGGGATCATTACCGCTGGGCACATTGAATGTAGCGGCTATGCAGATAGGTATACAGGAAAGTATCAAACACGCCATATATTTTTCCTTTGGTTCTTTACTGGTTGAGATGATCTATGTACGCATTTCATTGATTGGGGTAGACTGGATACGTAAGCAGGAGAAGTTGATGAAGGCGATGGAATGGTTCACACTCATCATTATCCTTGCATTGGCGGTGGGAAGTTTTATTGCTGCAGCCAGCAAAGACGACAGCGCTAAAAATGTGATGCTGCAAAATAATATGCACCGGTTCTTATTAGGCATGTTCATGTGTGCCATCAATCCTGTGCAGATACCGTTTTGGTTTGGATGGAGTACCGTGCTGTTTACAAAAAAAATACTGCAGCCTGTAAGAGCTCAATACAATATTTACATCATTGGCATTGGGTTGGGAACGCTGGCAGGAAATTGTGTCTTTATTTTTGGCGGGAAATGGCTGGTACAAAGAATTGCCAACAGCCAACAATATCTTAACTGGATCATCGGGGGCATTTTTGCTTTAACCGCAATAATACAAGCCATTAAAATGATCATGCACAAAGATGCAATTCATAAATTTACGCATGAGGAAACAGGTGAGGACCAGGCAAGTTAATCCACTACAAATAAAGTACAGCCATTTGTTGATCGGCTTCGATGGGCATTGCTGTTATCGCCAACCTGGTAACTCATGCCTTGCGATAAAACAAATTTCCTTCCATCTTCCAACTCTGTCGTCATCTCGCCGCTAATGCAATAAATGATATGGCCTTTCTGGCACCAATGATCGGCAAAATAATTGGCTGAGTATTCAACCATACGGATCCTGATATCACCCATGTTGAAAATTTTCCATAAAGCAATACCCGTAGTTCCTTTGTGTTCTTCAGCGGCTATGTTGCTCCAGTCAAGTGTTTGAAAAGGGAATAAGTCTATTTTCATGATCATTTTTATTGGTCTGTCAAATTTGCAATATTGTTAGCAGATAAAAAATAGTAAATGACTAAACTAATTAGTATTTTCGATGCCCGATGAATTATGCAATTGTAGATATTGAAACAACCGGTGGCCATGCGTCAGCAAATGGCATTACTGAAATTGCTGTTTATATACACAATGGAGAAAGGGTGATCAAACATTTTGAAACGCTGATCAACCCGCAACAACTCATCCCTAAATTCATTACTTCACTTACAGGGATCGATAATGCCATGGTTGCAGATGCACCAACCTTTGATGAAGTTGCAGATGTGCTGTTTGAGATGCTGAATGAAAATGTTTTTATAGCGCACAACGTGAATTTTGATTACTCTTTTGTAAAGCACCAGCTTAAACAATCAGGCTACGATCTCACCGCAAAAAAATTATGTACCGTGAGGCTTGGCCGGAAGATCTTCCCCGGCCTCCCATCTTACAGCCTGGGTAACCTTTGCCGCTCTTTAAAAATAGGAATTGAGAACAGGCACCGTGCAGGCGGCGATGCAAAAGCAACAGTACGCCTATTTGAATATATGCTGACCAGCGGCGCACAGATACATATTGATCAGATGCTGAAGAGAAGTTCCGCCGAGCAATGGCTGCCTTTGAACCTGGATAAAGAAGTGATCGATAAGCTCCCTTCGAGGCCCGGCGTTTATTATTTTCATAATAACAAAGACAAGATCATCTACGTAGGTAAAGCCATCAATCTTAAAAAAAGAGTGAGCAGCCATTTTACCCACAATGATCCTGATCAGAAAAGGCAGCATTTCATACGCACGATCCATAAAGTTTCTTTTAAGCAGTGCGCAACGGAACTGGAAGCCATTGTTCTGGAAAGCACCGAGATAAAAAGATTATGGCCACGCTACAACAAAAGCCAGAAACAACCACAGGTAAAATATGCCTTGTATGCTTTTGAAGATGGCAGGGGATACATGCGGCTGGCGATCGATAAAAAGAAAAAGAATTTCCCGCATTTGTACAATTTTAATTTACTCAATGAAGGGCTGGTGCTTGTAAAAAAGATGGTGGATGAATTTGACCTGGATGCAAAGCTTTGCTTTATTGATAAAACACCTTTCACTAAAAGTGAAGCAGAAGCATTGGAACCACCCGGCATTTATAATTTAAAAATAAAAAAGGCATTGGATGCATTATCTGCAAACCTGCCCACTTTTGTTTTGGTAGATGAGGGCATAAAGGATGAAGAAAAATTATGCCTGTTGGTTGAGCGTGGAAGTTTCTGGGGAATGGGCTATCTTCCTAAATCCTTTCCTGTAAGCAATTCCGGGGAGTTGAAGAATTTACTAAGTCCATACGCCGATAACGATTATATCCGCAATAATATTTACTCATTTGCAGAAGCAAATCCACATAAGAGAATTCATTTGTAAAATGGATCGTTACTTTTTATCAAACCTATCCGTCAGTTTTGCTTTAGTATCTTTGTATTTCAATAATTTGTTTTGCAAAAAGCCTTATACAATTTAAAGATCCAAAAACGGATTGCAGCATTATCTATTGTGCTGTTAATTGCAAAGGCATTTGCCTGGTATATTACCGGCTCTGTTGCTATTTTAACCGATGCATTTGAAAGTATAGTGAACGTTGTTGCAGGGTTGATCGGCGTGTACAGCCTCTATATTTCTGCCAAGCCCCGTGACGAGGATCATCCATACGGCCATGGGAAGGCTGAATTTATTTCTGCAGCTATTGAAGGTTCCTTAATTGCCATTGCAGGTTTTATCATCATCTACGAAGCCATCAATAATCTTATTCATCCGCACACCATACAAGAACTGGACTATGGGATCATATTGGTAGCTGTAACAGGACTTATCAATTATTTTGCCGGTTCGGTTTGCATAAAAACCGGGAGGAAAAATAATTCGCTTGCACTTATCTCCAGTGGTAAACATTTGCAAACCGATACCTGGTCAACTTTAGGCATTGTTGCCGGACTGATACTTATTCTTGTAACCAAACTGGTTTGGATAGATAGTGCGGTCGCTATTTTATTTTCTCTTTTTATCATTTTTACAGGATATAAGATATTAAGAAGTTCAGTAGCCGGCATCATGGACGAAGCAGACACAGAATTGCTTAAAAAAATGGTGCAAACACTTAACGAAAACCGCAGGGTGAACTGGATCGATCTGCATAACCTGCGGGTGATCAAATATGGCAGCACCATTCATATTGATTGCCATCTTACCGTTCCCTGGTATTTAAATGTGCACCAGGCACATGAAGAGATCGATGCTTTGTCGAACCTGGTTAAAAAAGAATTTGGAGAGTCGGTTGAACTGTTTGTTCATTCAGATGGTTGCATGGAGTTCTCCTGCAGGATATGTTCAAAATTTGAATGCACAGTAAGGCAACACGCATTTGAAAAGAAAATAGAATGGACGATGGAGAATATTTCCAGTAACCGAAAGCACCATGTTTGATGTTGAATATCGAATATTTTTCTACTCACATTCACCATTCAAAATTCGCACATTCGATATTTTTACATTCAACATCTCAATGCGCTTCAAATAATTTGGCTACGCCAAACGCAGCAGCAGCAGCAATTGCACCGATCAAGGTAACTTTTAATGCTCCCCACCATGCGTTCACACCTGTCATGCGACTTTTAAAATAACCAAAAACGAATAGGCAAACCAGGGTGGCAATAACCGATATCTTTAAAGCTTCTACGGAATCATGAATAAAAAAATAAGGGCTTAAAGGAATGATGCCGCCGGCAATATAAGAGAGCCCGATATTCAATGCACTTTTGGTAGCACGTTTTGGGTCAGGCTTATCCAGGCCCAGTTCATACTTCATCATAAAATCAACCCAGCGGTCTTTATCCTGTGCAATTTCCTGGGTAGCCTGTTCCTGCAAAGCAGGGCTTAGGCCAATATTTGCAAAGAACTCCCTGGTTTCTTCAATTTCTTTGTGACGCAGGTTTTCCACTTCATCATATTCTCTTCTTACTTCACTTTTATAGTGATCCTGTTCTGTTTTTCCGGCAAGATACCCACCTAATCCCATGGCAATACTTCCTGCAGCAATCTCTGCAATACCGGCAATTACAATGATGCTGCTTTGATCTACTGCACCACTCAAACCAGCTGCCAGTGCAAAAGGAACAGTAAGGCCATCACTCATGCCAATAACCACATCTCTTAACAGGTCGGAGCTTGTTAAATGTGATTCGACGTGGTCGTGGTGAAGATGGTGCTCCATAAATTATTGTACTATTTTGTACTGATATGATTGTCCTTTAAAATTTTATTGAATAATTCTTCCTGCCCTTTTTCTTTCATTGCCTTATAAAGGCCCGAAATGATAGTCTGTGCATCTACACGATATGGCGAATTGATCTCAGTATAAATGTTGTAGGCTTTACACATATTGTCCAATCCTTTCGCGTAATCAGATTTGAGAATATACATTCTCCCGATCCCAAAATATCCTTCTGCATCGCCGGGGAATACAACTAGCAAATTCTGATAAGCTTCAAGTGCTTTGTCGTAATCTTTTTTAAACTGGTATACCACGGGGATATTCTGTAATGGGGTCTTTCCGTTGGGGTCCAATGCCAATGACTTTTTATATGCTTCCAGCGCAGCATCCAGGTTGCCGAGCCTCCTGTTGCAGATACCAATATTATCCCATGCAAATGCAAACTGCGGGTCAGTTTTAACAGCTTTTTCAAACCAACCCAGGGCGTCTTTGTAATTTTCTGTATTTAAATAGTCAATACCCTTGTTGTATTGTTCTATTGCCTTTTTATCTTTTGAAAATGAAAATTCTGACTCTTTGTTATTGGTATCAACTATTCTTTTTAAAGATGCACAACTATCTGTTAACCATTCTTCGATCCTGAAATAGTGTTCTTTGTATTTAGGAGAATCTGTATCTATATTGAGCTCAATATTCAGATTCCCCGATTTCATTGAACGGCTTATTTCCATCATAGATTGGTATAGTATTGTTTGCCTGTCAATACAGGCAGCAATATCAGTAGAGATCTGCTTGTGGTCTTTTTTTCTAACAGTAATAGAGTCAATGCAGGTGCAGGCCTCTGTTGCATATTTGCCTAACATCCTTGTACTATCAAAGCCGATCTGGTTTAACAAGTCTTTTGTTTGTTCAGCAGTCAGGGTATCTTTTTGTGCAAAGGATTGACAGCCTATGAAAAACAGGAGTACGGTTATTGTATATCTTTTCATTTGTGGAATGTTATTAATGACTGCAGTAAAAATAACTGAATTATTTGCCAAACCTTACAAACTCTTCAGACTTTTATCAATTATCCCTACACATTCCATCACCTGCTCTTTAGTAATAACCAGTGGCGGGGCAAAGCGTATCTTATCGCCATGTGTTGGCTTTGCAAGCAGGCCATTCTCTTTCAACAACAAACATAATTCCCATGCGGCCTCAGGGTTTGTATGCTTAATAACAATAGCATTCAATAAACCCATTCCTCTCACTATGGAAATATAAGGCGAGTTTATTTTTTTCAATTCATCCCGCAATAAATTACCCATGGCTTCTGCATTGGCAGCCATATTCTCATCCTTTAAAACCTGTAAGGCAGTCGTAGCAACTGCACATGCCAGGGGATTGCCGCCATAGGTGCTTCCATGTTCTCCGGGTTTGATGGTCATCATTATTTCATCATCGCAAAGCACGGCACTAACCGGCAATACGCCGCCGCTTAAGGCTTTTCCGAGGATCAAAATATCGGGCCTTACATTTTCGTGATCGCATGCAAGCATTTTTCCGGTACGTGCAAGCCCGCTTTGTATCTCATCGGCCACCATTAAAACATTGTATTCAAGACAAAGGTTCCTTACGCCTTTATAATAACCTGCATCGGGTACCACCACACCGGCTTCACCCTGTACGGGCTCAAACAAAAAGGCAGCAACGTTCTCATCCTGCAATGCTTTTTCCAATGCCGGCAGATCATTATGCGGAATGCTTTCGTAACCACTTACAAAAGGGCCGAAATTATTTGTAGCTGTCGGGTCGGTGCTGAAAGAAATGACATTGATGGTGCGCCCATGAAAATTTCCATCGCATACAATGATCTTTGCTTTACCTGCAGCAATGCCCTTTACTTCATAAGCCCATTTGCGGCTGAGTTTGATGGCAGTTTCCACGGCCTCTACACCCGTATTCATCGGCAGCACTTTATCATAGCCAAAATATGCTGTAATGTACTTTTCGTATTGACCCAATAAATTGCTGTGAAAAGCACGGGAAGTAAGGGTTAATTTTTGAGCCTGTTCAACAAGGGCTGCAATGATCGTTGGATGGCAGTGCCCCTGGTTAACGGCAGAGTAGCCGCTTAAAAAATCGTAGTAACGTTTGCCGTCGACATCGTAGAGGAAAACGCCTTCACCACGATCTAATACAACCGGTAGCGGATGATAATTATGGGCACCGTATTTTTCTTCAAGGTCTAAATACTGTTGTGCATTGGATGATATAGAAATAGTTGAATTCATGATCGTAAAATAAAATGTTGAAAAGGAAAATAATAAAAGCTGTAATAGCTCAGATATCCTCCCGTCCGGGAGGCACAAAGAATTTATCCTCGATGATTGAGCAGGTCGAGATTGCTGTAGAGAAAAGACGATATGTTTAACAGCATATTGATGATGATAAATTTAGCGCAAGATAAACTAATTTATCGTTTTGATAAAATAGTTGTTGTTTTTGAAAGGAGCCATATCGAAAGGAGTATCAAAAATACCAAACACCGTACTGCCGCTACCACTCATGGCTGCATAGGCCGCACCCTGTGCATACAATACTTCTTTTATTTCTTTAATAGCGGGGTGGGTAGCAAACACCGGTACTTCAAAATCATTTTTTAATGCTTCTTTCCAACTGTTGATGGGTTGCTGAATAATTTCTTTAATGGATTTAGGAGGCAGGGCAGGGGTGATATTTGAAAATGCCCAACCGGTATTGATATGTATGCCGGGATTGATCAATACCATTTTGTATGCAGACAGATCAACTGTGATCTCTTCAAGCACTTCTCCACGGCCTGTTGCAAAACATGGTTTGTTGATGAGAAAAAAAGGGCAATCGCTGCCGAGCTGCAGGGAATAGTTTAGAAGTTGAGAGGTTGACAGGTTGAGTTTGAATTTTTCATTCAGCAGTTTCAACATAAAAGCAGCATCGGCAGAACCGCCGCCCAGCCCGGCTCCCATGGGGAGCGTTTTATGTAAATGAATTTTTACTGAAGGTAGTTGCGGAAAATCTTTTTTTAATAAGTAGTAAGCTTTAATACAAAGGTTATCTTCAGTATTGCCTTCAACTGTCAATCCTGTTCCGGTAAACTCAATTTCAGTGGTACTGTTTGAATTGGGTATTATTTCCAACGCATCTCTGAAAGGAACCGGGTAAAATATAGTTTCTAAATTATGAAAGCCATCTTCTCTTTTACCGAGAATATGTAAGCCGAGATTTATTTTACAATTGGGAAAACTGACCATAATGGATAATGGTATAATTAATAATGGATAATGTTTTTGAAAAGAAATTTATGCTGCGTATAATATAGTGCCCAATAGTAAAAACTGTAATGAATTTTAAAAATTATTAATTATCCATTATCCATTATTTCTTCCTGCTTTTTATTTCATCCCTGATGGCAATGGCCCTGATATAATCTTCCTGGTCCAGTACTTCGGTCAATAAACCTTCCAGTTCTTCCAGCGATAAAGATCTTAAATTATCACTGCTGCCGGTTTCTGAAGTAACAGGTGCTGCAGCTGTCTTTGTTTTGCCATCATCTTCCATTAAAATACCTGCCTGGTCTAAAATGTTATCGTAGGTGTAAATAGGGCAACCAAACCTTACGGCCAGTGCCAGGGCATCAGAAGTACGGGAATCTATTTCAACTGTATCGTTGGCCGAACTGCACACCAGTTTACTGTAAAAGATACCTTCCTGCAGATCATTGATCACCACTTCGTGCAGGTCTACATTAAAGGCCATCATAAAATTCTTCAGGAGGTCGTGGGTAAGGGGCCTGCTGGGGCTCATGCGTTCCAGCGCAACTGCAATAGCCTGGGCTTCAAAACCACCAATTACAATAGGCAGGCGGCGTAAGCCATTTATTTCTCCCAGCACCACCGCATAAGAATGTGTTTGTGTAATACTGTGCGATAAGGCGACTATTTCCAGTTCTATTTTCTTCATACTATCCTTATTCCCGTAAGGGAGTTATCTGTATATTTTTTATAAAGGCAAATATAAAAACAAAACTGCCTTAAAATGCAATAACTATTCTTTTCTTAAAGTCGCTTTTGTTGCTGATTTTGATTTGGGTCACCTGGTTTGGCAGGCTTTTTTTTCACAGCTCTTTTTGCAGGTGAGGGAGGGGCAACTTCAACAGTGTCAACTACTGTAACTGCGTCTTCTACACCAACTGAGTCTTCATTTTTCGGATCGGTCATATCCTTCCTGCTAACAAAATCATCTGGTATTAAAAATTCATTTTCACTGATGGCCATGGGCCTGATATCAATGGCTTCTGCAGTAACAATATTCGTGTTCCTGGAACTGCTGTCGCTGAATGGATTGATGATCTGTATATCAGCTCCCAATACGATCCTGTCCTGCTGTATCATCAAAAGTTCTTTATTACCGGCAAAAGCGCCGGGAATATGATAATACAAACTGTCTGCCAAATAAAAAACTATGCTCGATGTCCCTAGCATTCCTCCCAGTAAACCGCCGAGGCCTGTATTTTCGGGGCGAAACGGGGTTGCGCTATAGCCATTGATCAGTTTTTTTTGAGGCTTTTGTGCCGGTGCTGTAAGTATTAATGTGTTTCTCCTGAATGTTTTTTCTTCAAAATTTACATTGTACACTGTTGCAGAATCCAGGTTTATAACCAGTACTTCCTTCTCAAACTCATCCTTTTCTTTGAACATTACTTTTAGTTTCCTGGTACCGAACAAAACTTTCAGTTCTGCATCTGGCTTTTCTCCGGTATTGGAATGCAGGCGATAGGTAACAAACCCTTCAAAGTTTTTTTGTGCAGGTGCAATACTGCTTGTGCAAAGAATGGCCAGGATGAAAAATGATCGCTTCATGTGTGCTGGTTAAGAAACAAATGTAAAATATAATGATCTCTTTGCCGCCTGGATGGCAATTAATCTTTTCTTAACCTTTCCATCACAAATTGATAACAGCGGTCATTGAAAATTGCAGCCACAAAACTATCAGATATGAAACTATTAAACCTGTTATTGGCTTTCGCTGTTTTTTTTATGTCCTGTAAAAAGAGCGATACGCCTGAATTCTTTGTAAATGAAGATCCATCTACCTTTAAAGAGATCGGTAGCATTGGTATTGGCGGACTTGGTGCAGCCGAGATCTCGGCTTATGATCCCATTACACAACGCCTTTTTGTGGTGAACAACAGTGCCACCAATAAGATCGATGTAATTGATATTAAAAACCCCGCAACACCTACATTGATCCACAGTATATCGCTGACTTCCTATGCAGGAGCTGTTAACAGCCTCGATGTAAGCAATGGAAAACTTGCTGCTGCTATTGAAGCTCTAAATAAACAGGATAATGGTAAAGTGGTTGTCTTTAAAACTGATGATTACAGTGAAGTGAAAGTGATCACTGTTGGGGCTCTGCCCGATATGATCACCTATAGTGATGATGGCAATTATATTTTAACTGCCAATGAGGGAGAACCCAACACAGATTATACCAATGATCCGCCTGGAACGGTTTCTATTATCGAAGTAAATAATAATTATGCTGTAACTACTATAGATTTTGGTGCTTTTGTTGGCCAGGAAGCTGCATTGAAAGCAGCCGGATTGAGGGTATTCGGTATCGGAAATAATTTTGTAAAGGATATGGAACCGGAATATATAACCATATCAGGCGATTCCAAAACAGCCTGGGTTACTTTGCAGGAAAATAATGCGATCGCAAAGATTGATATCGCATCTAAAACAGTTACCAATATTTTCCCATTAGGATTTAAAGATTATAACACCAATGAAAATGCCATTGATGTGAGTGACCTGGATGGCGCTGTTGGCACTTTTGCAAAATGGCCGGTTAAGGGTGTTTATATGCCCGATGCAATTTCTTTATTTGAATACAATGGTATTCCTTACCTGTTTACAGCCAATGAAGGCGATGCCAGGGAATACACTGCGTTGAATGAAGCCAAAAGAGTAAAATCATTAACGCTTGATGCAACAGCATTTCCCAATGCCGCCACTTTAAAGCTGGATGCACAGATGGGCCGCCTGAATGTTACCAATACTATGGGCGATACTGACAACGATGGAGACTTTGATGTGCTTTATTCTTTTGGTGCCCGCTCTTTCAGTGTATGGAACGGTAACACAGGGGCACAGGTTTTCGACAGTAACAATGAATTGGATAAAAAAGCCCTGGCCCTGGGTGTATATGATGATACAAGAAGCGATGATAAAGCTACAGAGCCTGAAGGCATCTATATAGGAAAAGTTGGAAACAGGATGGTTGCTTTTGTAGGTATGGAGAGGGTAGATGCGGTGGCCATGTATGATATCAGCAATCCGGCAGCACCTGTATTTTTACAGATGATAAAATGTGGCGATGCTCCTGAGGGCATTTTATTTATACCTGCTAAAGACAGTCCAACTAAAAGAAGTTTATTGGTAGTTAGCAGCGAGAATGATGGCTTTGTAAAAATATTTACACCCAACACTATTTAATAGAAGGCAACCTGCTTACTTTTTAAAACAGCCAAAAAAATACCTCCGCAAAACGGAGGTATTTTTTATTAGTTGAATTATGTATTAAGCATGCTTCAGTTTCTTAACTGCTTCAATGATCTTCGGCATCACTTCAAAAGCATCGCCTACAATACCATAATCAGCGGCTTTAAAGAATGGCGCTTCAGGATCTTTATTGATAACCACAATTACTTTACTGCGGTTTACACCGGCAAGATGTTGTATAGCACCAGAAATGCCAATGGCAATGTATAAATTAGGTGCAATAGCAAGTCCTGTTTGGCCTACATGCTCGTGATGCGGACGCCAGTCGCTGTCGGCAACCGGGCGGCTGCAGGCTGTGGCTGCACCTAATAGTTTTGCAAGATCAGTAACCATTGCCCAG